>Ga0105248_10006841_pt1 | contig 12497 bp, 11 predicted proteins | sample KBSS34metaG_FD_81524 | JGI IMG/M metagenome (GOLD analysis project Ga0105248, IMG submission 81524) | Switchgrass rhizosphere microbial communities from Kellogg Biological Station, Michigan, USA - KBS S3-4 metaG | ecosystem: Host-associated > Plants > Roots > Rhizosphere > Soil | place... | reverse complement strand
GCAACGCGGGGAGCGGCGGCGCCCAGCACGACGGAGGTCGCGCGCATGAATTCGATGCGATCGATGCCGGGCAGGCTCGAGAGCGCGCCGCGCTCGGCAGGGCTGAAGTTGACGCTGTCGGACGCGGCGCGCAGGTAAAGATCAGCCGGCAGCATTACGCCGAGCCAGTCCTCGAGCGATTGCCGAAACGACGTGACCATGATGGCCATCGCGACCATGAGCGACACGCTCGCTACCATCGCCGCGAGCATCGCTGCCACGCGGCCGGGCGACGCGCGCAGATAGGCGATGGCGAGACGCGCGGGCACGCGACGCGGCGCACGGACGACGAGCAACACGAGTTCCGCAACCTGCGGCATCGCGAGAATGCCGCCCACGATGATGAGCGCAATGGCGAGATAGCCGAACACCGGCAGCCCATTGAGCGCGGGCAGCAGCGTCATCCCCGCGCCGATGCCCATCAGCGCCCACGCGGGCCAGCGCGGATAGCGGCCCGATACGTCCGCATCGCTCGCCTTGAGCGCCGCCGCGGGTGCGGCCCGTGAGGCTTCGCGCGCGGGCAGCGCGCTTCCCGCGACCGACGCGAGGATGCCCAGTGCGGCAAACACGAGGGTGGGTCCCGGCTCGAATGCGAGCGTGATCGCTTCGCCGCCGAAAAACCCGGCGCCGAGGTCGGGGCCGAACTGATGGAGGGCGAACCAGGCGAACGCATGTCCGGCGAGAACGCCGGCCGCGGCGCCCACGATGCCGAGCAACGCTGCTTGCGTGATGACCCAGCCCACGAGGCGACCACGGGAAAGACCGAGCGTGCGCAGCAGCGCGAACTGCGGGCGGCGTCGGGCGAGCGCAAGCGTCTGGGTTGCGAACACGAGCATGCTGCCTGTGAAGAGCGCGACCAGCGCGAGGACGTTCAGATTGACGCGGTAGGCCCGTGACAGGCGCTCGGTGGCGGCGAGGTTGTCTTCGGGCGGACCGACGGCAAGTCCGGCCGGGAGAATGGACGTGATGCGCTCGCGCACGCGCGCTGCGTCTGCGCCGGGAGCGAGGCGCAAATCGATGCGCGTGAGACGGCCGACGTGCGCGAACGCATCCTGAACGGCTGCGATGTCCATGACGCCGTACCGCGACGCGCCGCCGGCCGCGGTGTTGCCCGCCACGCGCAAGGCAATCTCCGCGCGTGGGACGGCGACCGTTAGCGCGTCGCCTGCCTTCGCGCCGAGCCACGCAGCAGCCGCGGCGCTCAGGAAGATCGTATCGGGCCGCAGCGTGTCGAGTCGGTCGTGAGCGACGCCGACCAGGGCCGGATTGATCGTCGCCGCGCGGAACGCGTCCACCCCGAGCAGTGTCAGCGGCTCCGTGTGCCCGCGCACGGTGACGCCGATCTCCACGACGGGACTTGCGACGGCCACCCCATCGATGTCCGCGAGCCGAGGATAGAGGGCCTCGTCGAAGCCATTGCGAGGGCCGCGCACTTGAAGGTCGGCACGACCGGCAAGTGTCGAGAGGCTCGCCGTCAACTCATTGACCGCCGCACGGTTGATGACTTCGACGGCGTAGCCGAGTGCGACGCCGAACGCGATCGCGATCACGGCGAGCAGCGTGCGCCCGCGCAGAAGCGCGCCCGCGCCGCCCGTCACCGCGCGCCCGATCGCCAGTGCCGCGAATGGCGCGTTCATCACTCGACGTCGTTGCCTGCGGCTTTGACGAGCCCGCTCGCGGTGATTCGATATACGACGTCCGCCGACGCCGCTGCCGTTCGTGAATGCGTGGCGAGAACGCACGCCGCGCCATTCTGTTTCACGGCCTCACGGAGCAGGGCGACCACGCGGCCCGCGCTTTCGGGATCGAGATTGCCCGTCGGCTCGTCGGCAAGTACGAGCGCCGGCCGGTGCACGAGCGCACGTGCAATTGCCACACGCTGCAGTTCTCCGCCCGAAAGCTCGCGGGGACGACTGGCCGCCCGCTCGGCGAGGCCCACCGCATCGAGCATTTCCGCGACGCGCGTTCGCTCGGCGACGCCGTCGCGGCCCTGCAACGCCAGCGGCAGCGCGACGTTGTCGCCGACGCTCAGATACGGGAGCACGTGAAAAGCCTGAAAGACGAAGCCCATGCGTGCGCGCCGCAGTTGCGTAAGCGAGTCGTCGTCCTGTGTCGCGTAATCGACGCCGCCGACGACCACACTGCCGCTATCGAACGTTTCGAGTCCCGCGATGATGTTGAGCAGCGTCGATTTGCCGACGCCCGACGCGCCGACGATTGCGACGTATTCGCCGGCCGCAATGGAGAGGGACACGTCGGAGAAGATGCGGCGCGGGAGGGGGCCGGCAAACGATTTGCCGACGGCGCGAAGCTCGACCACGCCTCAGTCTAGCCGAGCAAGAGCAACGAGCCCGCGCCTAGAATCCGATTCGTGCCCTGACGCCGCTCACCAACACGTTCGGAGCGGCGCGATCGCCTCCCGCATGGTGCAGCCACTGCGCGTCGGCGGTGAGGTCGAACCCTGTCGCGACGCGGCAACGGTAATACGCTTCCACGATGCTCTCGGTGCCCGATGCATGGTATCCGGCCACCACAGGGTCGACGGTCGCTGCGCGATACGCGGAGCTTGCAGGGAGAAAGGCCGCGGCGATTGCAAGCACATCGTCGACACGGCGCCACGCCTTGCCCGCGATCTCGGCACCGGCAGTGACGGCTCGGTCGAAGCGTACGTTGCCGTGCAGCTCCGCGCCGAGACGCGTGAACAGCGTGACCCCGTCCCCCACCGGCTGGTCTGCCGAGAAGCCCAGACCCGAATGCATCTCGGAGATGCCCTGGAAGTCGGTCGACCGGGCGTTGCGCCACCCATACAGTCGATAGGTTCCCGTTCCGGCAGGGGAGGGTTGCGTCGTCTCGACCTGCCCGATGAAGAAGCGATCGCCGAAGGGGCCGCTGAAGTGCGCGCCGGGACCCGATCCGAACACGCCGATCGAGGCCGCCCAGCGCCCCGTCTCCGCGGTTCCGCTCGCATAAGCGATGCGGACCCCGGGCGTGAAACCGAAAGCGTTGATGCCCGCGTCGCCGCCCGAGTCGAGCAGCGGGTTGTGCACGAAGGCGTTGTTGAGAAAGCGCATCGTCTCGTCGTCCGCGATCGCGTTCTGATCGAAGAACGCGAACGGATCGATCTTTCCCGCGGTGATCTCGATGCGCTCGTTGCCCGCGTTCGCGCCGGCGTTCGTCTGCAAGGGGATGGCGAGCTGGTACCACGCCTGCGCGACGATCGCATAACCGTCGTCGTGACCGTCGGTATCAAACCCGGTGCTGTTGGTTGTGCTCGTGAACGTTGGGCGCAGCGAGACGCCGCGGCCATGACCGGCTCGAACGTGCGCGAACAACGTATTCTCTGCGCGCTCGCCGCTCTCGAGCGGCAGCGTCACCGTCATGTCGGCGCGACCGTTCGGGCGTGACTGGCGCTGTCCGGAGGCTGAGCCACCCCCGTTCACCTGCTGCGCGACACCGGTCAGGCTGGCCGTGAGGCTTACCGGGAGCGGGGAGTCCTGACGCAGCGTATCTTGTGGATCATTCCCTTCCGCGCGCTCCACGCCTGTCGCGGGTTCTGCGAGCGACGGGGGTTCGTCGGCATGCGCTTCCGGCAGATCGCCGAAGAACGCCGCGGTCGCGAGGACCGCGGCGCGAAGTCCGCCGCTTGAGATCGGCGCAATGCGCCGCAAGGAGAACTCAGGCCTTGGCAGGAATGAAGCGCAGCGCCACGCCGTTGTTGCAGTAGCGCAAGCCGGTCGGCGCCGGTCCGTCGTCGAAGACGTGACCGTGATGACCGCCGCACTTCACGCAGTGGTACTCGGTGCGCGGCAGGATCAGCTTGGTGTCGCCCTTGGTCGCGAACACACCGGGGATGGTGGTGAAGTAGCTTGGCCAGCCGGTGCCGCTTTCGAACTGCATCGCAGAGGTGAAGAGGGGCAGCGCGCAACCGGCGCAGACGAAGACGCCGGCGCGGTGCTCGAGATTGAGCGGACTGGTGAACGGACGCTCGGTGCCCTCGTGCCGCAGCACCGCGTAGGCGTCGGGACCGAGGAGTTGACGCCATTCCTCGTCCGTCTTGGTGAGCGGTGATGCGTCGGATGCGACCTTGGCGTCTTTGGCCAGCAGCGTTTTCCAGTTCGCTTGCAGCGCCTCAACGGTCTTGTCGCCAGCCGCGGCGACCTTTTGCAACTGGGCTCGTGCAAAACCGGCGCCGGCGAGCAGCGCCGCGGCCATGCCATGCAGCATCAGACGACGATTCATTGTGAAACTCTCCGAAAGACTCGACCGATTGGATTCCGGAATGCCAATTATCGTTCCGGTCGCGCTGGCCGTGTTGCCGCGCGGCATACGGGCCGCTCCCCGTGCGTGAGTCGTGCGACGGGGAGGGAGACTTACGGCTCAGGGCCGACAACGGGATGCCGTTCCCGGGCTGCTGTTGAAAGTCTGCGCGCTAGCGGCGCCGCCCGGCATGACATCCGAGAACTGGCGGGCTTGACTACGAGTCGAGCGGCGGCTGAGGTGCCTTGGCTGTTCCACCGGCGGCGTCGGAGAACTGGCGGGCTCGACTACGAGTCGAGCGGCGGCTGACGCGCATCGGCTGCTCCACCGGGCGCGGCGTCGAAGACCTGCCGGACGACGTCGCAAATCGCCTCGATCGCCGGATCAGTCTCACGCTCCTTGCGATAGACGAACGAGAGATTGGTCTCGAGGCGTTGGTCGCCCCATGCGACCAATCCGCCCTTCGCGGCGTCGACGAGCGCGACCTCTTCGCGCATCAGTGCGACGCCCAGTCCGGCCGTGACGAGAGAGCTGATGACGGCTTCATGATCGGCCTCGACGTGCCGAATGGGCGCAATACCGTGCTCATCGAACAGCTGCGTCGCGAGGGCGTGATGCGTGCTTATCGCCGGCGTCATGATCCACGGCTCGGCCGCGAGCGCCTGCCAGTCGCCGGGCGGCAAGCGCTCGGCCGTCGCCCTGGGCACGACGATGCGGAATGTGATGCGCGCAAGCGGTAGCGCTGCCACCGCAGGGTGCGCGAGGTCGCCGTAGTAGAAGGCCGCATCGAGCTCGCTGTCCCGGACCTTCTCGAACGCCGCGCCCGATATCTCCTGATGCACGTCGATCTCGACCAAAGGGAAGCGGTCGACGGCGCTGCGCAGCACCTCTCCGAGGCGCGTGAGCCCGGGGTCGCCTACCGTCCCCAATCGCACGCGTCCCGCCGCTTCGCCGCGCAACGAGGCCGCCTCACTGCGCAGCGACTGGGCGGCCGCCAGAACACGCTCCGCTTCCGTCAGAAGTCGACGCCCCGCCGCGGTCAGGCTCATGCCCGTCGCGCCCCGTTCGAACAACGCGACGGCCAGCTCGTCTTCGAGCGCCTTGATCTGGCCGGACAACGCGGGCTGGCTGATGTGCAGGCGTTCGGCGGCTCGGGTCAGCTGTCCGAGCTCGGCAACCGCCGCGAATCCTCGTAGTTGGTAGAGCTCCATGCGGGTGGCCGCGGGCGGGCCGCGGGCGTCAAACCCCTAATATGCCTCCAATCGTGCTGCAATGCAACATGAAAGAAATTGCCATCGTCAGCGATTATAGCATTGATCGAAAAGCATGATTTGCATGTTCAACGCGCTGGTCCTACCTTATTTGCTGCGACGCAATAAGCGCGTCGCGTGCAACTCCGGCGCCTATCAGCGCCTTGTGAAAGGAAACTCATGAGAAACATGGACCAGTCGCCAAGCGCCGCGGAGCTCTATTTCGACCGCAGCCCGCTTGGACAGTTGTACATATTGGTCGCGGACGCCCTGCAAAGAAAGGGCTCGTATGATCGACGCGGCGCTCCAAGCCGATCGACGAAGGCGTCGGGCGATGAGGGCATCCCGAGCCGGAACCTGGGCGAGACGCCGAGGAAGGCGCGGTTGAATCTGCTCGACCGCCTCGAGGCGTGGCAGTGGCGCCAGAGCCAGAAGGACGGGGAAGCGTACCTGTCGCAGTCGAGGGACGTGTTCGACCTCGAGCGTCGCATCACCGCGATGGAGCGCGGCTTCCCCGTTCGTTATTACTGACGGGCGTCGCATCGACGCCATGGAGCGCAGGATTCCCCGTTCGCTCTTACTGACCGGCATCGCTCGACTCAGGTACCACTGCGGGGCCGGCTGAGCGGGGATTGCGCATTGCCGGGCTCTCCGCCTCGTCGAGTGGGTGGCCACCGGGTCATCCGGTGCCGCCCGTCTTCAGATCAACCCGTCGAGGAGCTGGACATCGACCTCGGCCCCGACGTCCAGATTTCCCGTTTCCGGCGCCAGCACGATGAAGCAGTTGGCGCGCGACATCGACGACAGGATGCCCGAGCCCTGGTCGCCCGTCGTGCTGACCGTATATCGGCCCGCGCCGTCGGATGCGAGCATGGCACGTTGGAACTCGGTGCGTCCCGGCACCTTGCGAATGGCCTTGCCGAGCGTCGCCTTGAATAGAGGCATGGGCGCCACGTCGCGGCGGCCCTGAAGCACCAGCAACGCGTCACGGACGAACTCGTAGAACGTCACCATGACCGAGACCGGGTTGCCGGGCAGCCCGAAGAAGTGCGCGTTCCCGATCCGGCCATACGCGAGCGGCCGTCCCGGTTTCATCGCGATCTTCCAGAACAGCACCTCGCCGAGCTTGCTCATCAGGTCGCGAACGAAGTCCGCCTCGCCGACCGACACGCCGCCCGAGGTGATGACGACATCGGCACTCGCCGCGGCAGTGGCGAACGCTCGCTCGAGTTCGTCCGGAACATCCGGCACGACACCCATGTCGACGATCTCGCAGTCGAGACGCTTCAGCATTCCGTAAAGCGTGTACCGGTTGCTGTCGTAGATCTCGCCGCTCGCGAGCGGCTGCCCGATCGAGCGGAGCTCGTCGCCCGTGGAGAAGAACGCCACGCGCAGTCTGCGGTACACGCCGACTTCGTTGATGCCGAGCGACGCGAGCATGCCGAGTTCGGGGGGGCGCACGGGTTGACCGGGCTCGAACACGGTTGCGCCACGCTTCAGGTCCTCGCCCGCGAAGCGACGGTTCTGCCCGGCCTTCGTCACGGCACCTGCTTCGATCGACACGCCGTCACGGGTCTCGGTCGCGCGTTCCTGCATGACCACCGTATCTGCACCATCCGGCATGACTGCGCCGGTGAAGATGCGCACGGTTTCGCCCGCGCCTAGCGAGCCGGCGAACGGCTTTCCCGCGAACGACTCGCCGGTCCGCCGCAACTTCGTCGTGCCGGTCGATGCAAGGTCGGCGAAGCGCACCGCCCATCCGTCCATCGCCGAATTGTCGTGGCCCGGCACGTCGAGCGGAGAATGAATCGCTTCCGCCAATATGCGGCCGAGCGCGGCGCGGATGTGCACGCGCTCGACGGTCGTCACGGGCTGCAGGAACTGACGGATCAGCGTGCGCGCGCGATCGACCGGCAGCGAGTCGGGGTCGTAGTCATCGGCGCAGGAAAGCTCACGCAGGCTTCGGACGGTTTCCATCGGCAGGTCCCGGTGCGTATGCGGCGAGATCATCCGCGGTGTTGATGTTGCGAAAGGCGTCGTGCACGTCGTCGAACCGCACCTCGGCGATACGCAACGAGGCATACCATGCATCGATCTTGCGACCGCCCGCGTGCAGGAACGCCTCGAGATGCGGCAACAACGCGCGGTGCGCGAGCGAGAACACCGGATGCGGCTGCTCGAACGTGCGGGCGACGGCGAGATCGAGGTCGCGCTCGGCGAATGCGGATGCGAGGCGCGTGACGAGGTCGTCGGGAAGGAACGGCGAGTCGCACGGAACCGTCGCAATATATGCGGTCGTGGCCGCGCTCATTCCCGCATGCAGGCCGGCGAGCGGTCCCGCGAAGTCGGGGACTGCGTCGCCGACGACGGGATACCCGAAGCTCGCGTAGCGCTCGCGATTGCGATTGGCATTGACGACGAGCGTGCCCACCTGCGGGGCGAAGCGTTCGATCACATGCAAGACGAGCGGACGGCCTTCAAGGTTCACGAGGCCCTTGTCGACACTGCCCATTCGCCGCCCCTGTCCTCCGGCGAGAACGAGGCCCGTGACGTCATCCTTGACGATCGGCATCGCGGAAGGGGCGTCCCATCACGACGCCGGCGCACTCACCGTCGCCGAAGCGCGCGGTGCGTCGATGCGGAAGCGGTCGGCTCCGGTGAACAGCAGGTAATGACGATTCGTCGCGCGTCCGATCATCGTCATTCCGACTTTTTGCGCGATCTCGAAGCCCATCTGCGTGAGGCCCGAGCGGGACACGAGGAACGGGATGCCCATCTGCGCGGCCTTGATCACCATTTCCGACGTGAGCCGGCCCGTCGTATAGAAGATCTTGTCGCCGCCTTCCTCGCCGTCCAGCCACATCTGGCCGGCGATCGCATCGACGGCATTGTGGCGCCCGACGTCTTCGACGAACATGAGGATGTCCGAGTGCGTGCCGCGGTTGGTCGCAAGCGCGCAACCGTGCACCGCGCCCGCCTGCTTGTAGATCGTCTCGTGGACGCGGACCTTGTCGAGCAGCTCGTAGAGCGCGGACTGGGTGAGGGTTGCATTCGCGGGCAATCGGATGCTGTCGATGTCTTCCATCAGGTCGCCGAACATCGTGCCCTGTCCGCAACCGCTCGTGGTCGTCCGCTTCGCGGTCTTCGCTTCCAGGTCCGCGAGCCCGTCGCGCGTCTTGACGGCAACGGAATTTGTTTCCCAGTCGACCTGCACGGCGACGATTTGGTCGAGACGTTGCACGAGCCGCTGGTTGCGCAGGTAGCCGATCGTCAGCGCTTCGGGTGCCGCGCCGAGCGTCATCAGCGTCAGGATCTCCTGCTTGTCGACGTAGACAGTCAGCGGATGCTCGCCGGCGATCGACACTTCGCGCACCGCCCCATGCTCGTCGACGGCCGAGACCTCGAACGTGGAGGGGCGCGCTGCGCGGGAGAGAAGGGGAGCGTCCATTGCGCCATCCGAGCCGGGGAGTTCGCGGTCGAGTGCCGATGCGGCGACCGACCGGCATCGCAGGTCAACCGCCGATATAGGACATCTCGATGCGCGCGTCCCGCGGCGTGCTGGCCGTGCGCACTTCCGAATACCGGTCGTTGCGGCGACGCCAGATCGCGCCGATGGCGTTGGCGATCTGCGCATCCGAGTATCGGTCCCGCAGCAGCGTGCGGAGGTCGTAACCGCTGTCTGCGAACAGGCACGTGTAGAGCTTGCCGTCGGTCGACAGTCGGGCGCGCGTGCAATCGCGGCAGAAAGCCTGCGTGACGGAAGCAATGACACCGATTTCCTCGCCGTTGTCGCGATAGCGCCAGCGCTGCGCGACTTCGCCGGCGTAGTTCGCGCCGATCGGCTCGAGCGGGAATTCGCGGTCGATCGACGCGACGATTTCCGCGGCGGAAACGACGTGATCCATCCGCCAGCCGTTCGTGTGCCCGACGTCCATGTATTCGATGAAGCGCACGATGTGTCCACTTCCTCGGAAGTGGCGCGCCAGTGGGACGATTGCATGCTCGTTCATCCCACGCTTGACCACCGCGTTGATCTTGATCGGCGCGAGCCCTGCCGCGGCCGCGGCATCGATTCCGCGCAGGACCCGATCGACCGGGAAGTCGACGTCGTTCATTGCGCGAAACGTCGGATCGTCCAGCGCATCGAGGCTGACCGTGACTCGCGTCAGGCCGGCATTCCGGAGGGCACGAGCCTTCCTCGCGAGCAGTGCGCCGTTCGTAGTCAGCGTGAGGTCGACGTCGCCGAGCGCTGCGAGCATCTCGATCAGGCGCTCAAGGTTGCGGCGCAGCAGCGGTTCGCCGCCGGTCAAACGGATCTTTCGCACGCCGAGGCGGACAAACACACCGGCTATACGGGTGATTTCCTCGAACGTCAGCAACTCTGCGTGAGGCAGGAACGGAAAGTCCCGGCCGTAGACGTCCTTCGGCATGCAATAAACGCAGCGGAAGTTGCAGCGGTCCGTGACCGAGATGCGCAGGTCGTGCAACGGACGACGCCGGGTGTCGACTGGAAGCGCCGCGGCGCTCGATGCCTCGTCGCGCGCCGCGGCGCGCACGAATGCGTCGAGCTCACGCGCGGAAGTGGCGGCGCGGGCGTCGGTGAGCGGGATGACGGTAGCCATTGAGGCGGATAAGGCGACGAAGCTTGCTCGGCGAGCAGCTTTGGATGTTAGCAGAGCAGCCAAGACCGACGAGGGGCAGGATGTATGATGCCTTCCGGAGGTTTTCGTTGCGCGGTGTCCCTCGCGCGTTGCCTTTCCGTTGCGCGGCGGGCTCGCGCGAGCCGAATTCGATGACGCCGTTGCAGCAGAGTGTTGATGTGATCATCGAGCGCATCCCGCTCGTGAACCGCTGGGCCAGCGAGCGCTGGCAGCCGGCGGCCGTCGAAATCGCGGCACATGGCGAAGCCGGCCCTAGCATGCGCGACGAGGTGCCGGGGCGCTGCGACGTGGAGCCCCTCGGGTCGAACGGCAATCTCTGGCGTTGCAAGGGCTTCGAGATCGAGTTGCATCCGACCGAGGCGGAAGGCTATTTCCTGAACATTACATCGCCCGATCCGCGGATCTTCGTCATGTGGCGCTTCTTCGACGACGTCGGTGAACCACGCGCCCGCCCTGTGCTCGTCACTGTCAGCTACAACGAGGCGGCGAGGTTCATGGACGGGGGGGAACAGGTGGACGGCGTACCGATGCTGCCCGCGATCAACGAATGGATCCGCGCGTTCGTGAACGTCCATTACAAGCCGGAGCCGCGGCGCAAGGCGCGCCGCAACGATCCGCTTGCAGCCGAGGGTGCGCAGAACGGCGGCCCACGCCGTCGCTGACGTCATCGAGATGACAAACGACGAATCCCGTCGGTCCGGGTTCTCGCTTCGGCGCTGGTCCGCGCGCAAGCACGAGGTTGCGCGCGAAGGTGGACGCACGGTCTTGCCGCGCCGGGATACGGTCCCCGGCGATGTTCCCCGGCCCTCCGTCCCATCCGTGGACATCGAGGCGCGCCCGTCCGAAGCGACGGCGAACGAGTCGGCGATGCACACGGGGGCCGGATCAGCGGTCGGCCTCGCCGATCCGGGTCGAACAGGATCGCCGGCGTCGAACGACGAGCGGCGGCTCGGGAAGCGGGAAGCGAGCGCCGCTTCAGCTGCACAGTCATCCGCCGTGTCGCTGCCCTCGATCGACTCGCTGTCCATCGATTCCGACTACTCGCCCTTCATGCAATCGGGCGTGGATGAGTCCCTGAAGCGTGGTGCGCTCAAGAAACTGTTCAGGGAGCCCCGGTTCAACATCATGGATGGGCTCGACGTATACATCGACGACTACTCGAAGCCCGATCCCATCGATCCCGAGATCGTGCGTACGCTCGTCCAGGCACGCTACATATTCAATCCTCCCGCGACGCGGGTGAACGAGCACGGCTACGTCGAGGATGCGCAGGAAGATGCGACTCCGCGCGAGCCTCCTGCGGAAGACGCGGAGGCATCGGGCGCGGACACGGCGAACTCTGAAACTGCGCAAGCGGGCGCGGTAGAGGGCGAAGCGCCCGAGGTACCACCGGAGGTGACCGAAGCCGCAGACCTTGATCCCGTCATGCGCGGCGATGCGGACGTTGCCACACCCCTTCCGGAAACCGTCGAGGCGCGCCAAGGCGTGCCGAACGACGCGGACCCGCGCGCCCCTTCGATCAATCGCGATCCATGAGCCTCGACGACAAGTCCCTTTCGCTCTGCACGTGCAACGGCACGATGCCGCTCGACCGTGATGCGCTCGCGCGCGCCGGCGTCGAGGCGCCGCCGCTTTACACCGCGATGTGCCAGAAGGAACTGGAGCGCTTCAAGGCGGGCGCGACCGGCGATCTCATCGTCGGCTGCACGCAGGAAGCGCGCCTCCTCGGCGAAGTCGCGCAGGAAGCGGGGGCGGTGCGATCGATTCGCTTCGTGAACGTGCGCGAGACCGCCGGGTGGTCTGCCGAAGCGCCTCGCGCTACACCGAAGATCGCAGCGCTCCTCGCGGCCGCGGCACTGCCCGACCCGGATCCAGTCCCGAGCGTCGCCTACAAGTCGGCCGGCAACGTATTGATCGTCGGTCCCCTCGCTGTCGGGATGCGGTGGGCGGATCTGCTTTCTCCCACGCTTTCACCGACCGTGCTCGCTACGGCGCTTCCCGCGGATGTCGAATTGCCCGCCGCTCGCACATACCCGATCGTTTCCGGGCGGCTGTCGCGACTCGCCGGCTGGCTTGGTGCGTTCGACGCCGAATGGTTGCAGGACAACCCGATCGACCTCGACGTGTGCACGCGCTGCAACGCGTGTGTGAACGCCTGTCCGGAGAACGCGATCGGGTGGAACTTCCAGGTCGACCTCGACCGCTGCAAGGACCACCGAGCTTGCGTCGCTGCGTGTGGCGCCATCGGTGCGATCGACTTCGATCGCAGGGACACGGTCCGCAGCGCGCG
>Ga0105248_10006840_pt1 | contig 12499 bp, 9 predicted proteins | sample KBSS34metaG_FD_81524 | JGI IMG/M metagenome (GOLD analysis project Ga0105248, IMG submission 81524) | Switchgrass rhizosphere microbial communities from Kellogg Biological Station, Michigan, USA - KBS S3-4 metaG | ecosystem: Host-associated > Plants > Roots > Rhizosphere > Soil | place... | reverse complement strand
CGAGTGCCGGGTAGGCGCCCGCCAGGTACAGGGCCGACCAGGACAATGTTCCCGGACCGATCAAGTAGAGCCAGAAGTTTCTGGTGCCGCGACGGCGCAACGCCCAAGCCGCACCGATGGCCACCGCCATCAGGCCGAGACCGATGATCGGGTGCGCATCGCCCGCAGGTTGGACCGCGGCCACGAACGCCAAGCCGATCGCGTCGGCGGAAATCGCCAGCAACAACAGAAAAGGGACCGCGGGATGACGCCCGAAGATCAGCCGGGCGACGACGTAGCTGCCGGGAATATCGACGGCGATGGATGCGACCCATCCCCCCGCCAGCATGTATTCACCCACGTAACGAACAAACGCCAGATAGGACGCGATGGACGTAACGACACCGCCCACGGCTGCAGCGACCGGCAGCGCAGCACGTCGCCAGGGGTGCAGCGCCCCGTCCGGCAGTGTGGCTTCCACGACCTCCTTGGTGATCAGTCCGAGGAAGAAGGCGATGGCGACATCGTTGACGAAAAACGCGTTGGCGTGCGCGAATTGAAAATAGCTGTCGGGGAGCGTGTTCGCCCAGACCAGCGCTGCGGCGCAGCCGAGCGGCAGCGCGACCAGATAGTCGTGCACGAAGCCCGAGACGCGCCGTACGAGACGCCGGCTTCTCGACTTCGCTGGCGGTTCGTGGCGTTTCACCAGAGTTCCTTCATGTCACGTCTCAGCGCTCGGTCCGGTCCTGACGCCGCGTAATCGAACCGGAATCGACGGTCGCGCCGGTTCGGGAGATCACTTGGAAGGACAGCCGGTTGCCATCGATTTCCACGAGCATGAAACTGAGATCCTGATCGAAGGCTCGCGCGGTCATGGCGGAGCGTTTGGTATCGCCGCGTCTCAGCTGCCCCGAGGCGCCCTCGACAAAGTAGAGGATCCCTTTTTGCGGCGTCAGCCGCTCGTAGATGTGGTCGTGGCCCGCAAAGACGACGTTGACGCCGTGTGCGACGAACAGCGGCTCGAACAGCACACGCACGTCGACCGAAGACCCGTGCGTACCGCCATCGGAATAGATCGGATGATGGAAGTAACAGATCTTCCACTCCTCCGGCGCGCTCTTCAACGCGTTCTCGAGCCAGGCCAGCTCCCTGCGATCGACCTGGTTGCTGTCGAGCGCGAAGAACCGGACGTTCTTCGTCGCGTGGCTGTAGTACAGATTGCCGTCCATGTTCCAGAGTGGATATTTGCGGTTGGCGGGATCGTCGTGATTGCCGAGCGAGGCATAGAACTTGACACCGCGGTCGAGCAGCGCCTGATAGGGTTTCGAGAACTTTTTGACGAGGTCCTGAGGCCCCTGGCCGCCATAGATGTTGTCGCCCAGCATGATGACGCGATCGAACGCGAATTTCTGGTGGAACTGCGTCATCTGATTCGCCATCTCGTACTGCGGCGAATCGCCGGTTCCAGCGTCACCGATCACGGCGAACTTCACCGAATTCTGCGCGTTGGGAAGCGACAGCTCCTGGGCCGCGACGCTCCACCAGCCGAGGCCGAGGAGGAACGTCGTCAGGAGCCATGGGCCGTACTTGCGCGTGCGCCCGAGCGTTTGGCCGCGCATGGAGACGACGCTGAGGGCCACCGTCAGAACGTGAACCGCGGCAAGCAACCCGCTGACAAGCACCACCGGAGTCTACCTGCCTGCGAAACGCGCTCGCAAGGTGGGTGCAACGAGAAGTCGAGCGTGCACTAGACGATGGCTGCCGTCGGAGACCGCGCGATCGTTGATCTCGAGCGCAGTGATGAAGGAGTGTCAATCCACCATGGCCCATCTGGCCCAGGCAGGAGCCACATGCTGTCACAACGATTGTCACTCGAAACACCGCGCTGTTCAGCAGCGCCCCTCGTCGCTGAACGTGAAATGGTGCGTGCCGCGAATGACGGCGCGCAGGCGCGTGTCGCGCGGCTGGCGGTGGTCGACGCCTTGGATCTGCTCGGTGATGCGCCGGTCGACCGGATCTTTGAGCGTTCCGACATTGCTGATGGTCGCCTGCCACGAAGCCCAACGGTCCGTGACCGGCGACCGAGGCACCAAACTTGCCGGATCGATGCCGGCGATCGGGTGCGCACGAGACCGCGGGTGCCGCAAGCCGAAGACCGGCAAGGGATTCGCGCCTTACGCGGTCGTGACCCCAACGACACGCCGCTGTTGCACATCACGGTATGTGGTGACTTCGCGTGCGGTTGGCGCGCCTCCGGTCGCTCAACGTTCGAGGAGGTTTGGAAAATGCGCGTCTCTGCAGCGCCGATCCTGGCGCGTCTGATCATGGCAGCGATCGGCGCAGGGGCGCTCGCGCCGGTCGCCGTGCATGCGCAGGTCCCGGCTCAGGATCTGCCCACTCGGCTTGTGTCAGATCCCGTCGCGAACGCCACGAGCCCGATCATCGTCGCCCAGCCGGCTGGCCCGATACCGACTCCGGAACACACCGGACTGAAGGCGCTGGCCCTCGATTTCCTCGATGACATCAAGCATCTGCCCGCCTCGGAGAATCTCTGGTGGGCAATGGCCGGCGGCGCTGGTGCGCTGGCGGTACATCCGGTGGACACGGAGGTCGGTTCGTACTTCGTGAACGCCCCCTGGGCACACAACGTGTTCGCGTTTGGCGCGTTCCTCGGCAACACGGGCCCGCTGTTGGCGATCTCGGGCACCGTCTATGTCGGCGGCCGGTGGCGAGGGAACGATAAGGTGGCGCACCTGGGGATGGACCTCCTGCAGGCGCTGGCTCTGAACAACGCGATCGTCCAGACGCTGAAGTACACGACCCGTCGCCAGCGCCCGGATGGCAGCGGCCGGACCTCGTTTCCGTCGGGCCACGCCTCGGACACCTTTGCGGTAGCGACAGCACTCGAGAGGCACCTGGGTTGGAAAGGCGCGGTGCCGGCGTACGCCTTCTCGTCGTACGTCGCCATGTCGCGCTTGCACGACAACCGTCATTACCTGAGCGATGTCGTCTTCGGCGCAACCGTCGGCATCATCGCGGGACGAACGGTGACGCGCCACGGCCGCGAGTTTCCGGTCACGGTCACAGCCATCCCCGGCGGTGCGGTCATCGTCTACGCGCGGCGTCCGACGGCTTCGCCCGCGTCCTGACCGTCAGATGACAATGCCCGGCTCGACGGTTTTCTTGCCAGCCTTCTTAACGACTTCCTTCGATTCCGGTGTGCGCGCTGACCTCAGGTGGACTGACGCAGCACGGCAAGCGGGTTCACTCTGAGAACGCGCGAGGCCGGGATCGCGGCCGACACCGCCGCCGTCACCAGCAGCAATCCGATCGATCCGAACAAGACCGTGGCATCGATGCCCGCCGTCTCTGGGAGAATCGACGCCAGCAGCCGGCCGGCGACGATCGCGAGCGCCAGCCCGCCGGCCGCGCCAGAGGCGACGATGCGGAGCTGGGCGACCACGGCGCTGCGCCACAGCGACGTGCTGTCACAGCCCAGCGCCAGCCGCACGCCAAACTCCGGCATCCGTTCCGCGATCGTCCGCGCCGTGACGCCGGCGATGCCGATGGCGCCAAGCAGCAGGCCTGTGAACGCGAGACCGAGCATGAGCGTCGTCCGGAACTTCTGGGGCGCCAGCGAGTCGGCCAGGAACGTTTCGAGCGTCTGAATCCGATCGAGCGCGAGCAACGGATCCACGTCCGCGATCGCCGCCCGCAGTGGTTGCGCGATGGCCTCAGGCGCGCCCGCGGTTCGCAGCACCAGCCCCATCGGGAACGCGACGTTCGCGGTCTGCGTCCAGGCCGCATACAGCGTCGGCTCGGGTGGCTGCAGCAGGTCAACGTCGCTCACGTCGTCAACGACACCGACAACCGTCGCCATGACGGTTCCCCGCTGGAGGCGCCGGCCGATCGGATCGCCGCCGGGCCAGAACCGCGCCGCGAACGACCGGCTGACGATGGCCACGGCTGGCGTCGACAGCGAGTCCTGGGCGGCGAAGGCTCGGCCGCTCAGCACGCGGATGCGCATCGTCTTGAAGTAGCTGGCGCTGACCCGCCGGAACTGTACGGTGTGGCCGGAACCGTCCGGCGTGCGCTGCCCGTCGATCTCCACGAGCGTCTGATACGAAAACCCAGGCGTGAACCGGTTCATCGTCGCGCCTGCTTCGACGACTCCGGGGATGGCGGCGACGCGTTCGAAGATGCGTTCCATGGCGGCGACACGCTCGGGTCCGTTGGCGTACCGCGAGGGTGGCAGCTGCAGCTGCGCGGTCAGGACGCGATCCGGGTCGTAGCCGGGACCAATGCCTGACGTCCGCACCAGCGCGCGGATCAGGAGGCCGCCGACGACCAGCAACGCGACACACAACGCCGTTTGTGTGGCGAGGAGTAGTGCGCGCCACCGCTGGCGATCGCGCGATCCCGTCGCCCGCGTTGTCGATGCGTTGATCGCGGCCGAGTCCGAGGCGGTCATTGCGGGAACGACGCCGGCGCCAATCGACGCCAGCACGGCACAACCCATGGCGTAGATGGCCACGCGCCAGTCCATGGGCACCTCTCCGAGCACCCGCGTCGTCGCGGGAGCGATGGCCAGGAGCGCCGGCAGGAACCACGCCCCGAGGACGACGGCGAAGGCCGCGCCAATCGCATTCATGATCGTGATCTCGGCCAGGACCAGCCGCGCGAGGTCCCAGCGCGTCGCGCCGATCGCCCGGCGAAGCGCCAGCTCGCCGCTTCGGGCGGTCACGTGCGCCAGGGTCAGGCTCGCGACATTCGACGAGGCGATCAGCAGCAGGACGATCACCGCGAGAAACAGCACGAAGAGCGGGGCGCGGAAGCTGCCGTACTGCCAGTCCCGAAAGGTGATCACACCGCCGGTCCAGCCCTGGTGCGTGCGCGGCAGCTCTCGCGTGAGATCGGCGACGATGGCGCGGATTTCGGCGTCCGCCTGCTGGAGCGTCGTTCCGTCGGCGAGCTGCGCGATCGTCACGATGTAGGTGCGTGCCTCGTTGACCGGCGCCGACTGCGTGATGCCCAGCGGCGTCCAGAGCTCTGCCGCGAGAAATGGCGGCGGGAACCCGCGCGGCATCACGCCGATAATCGTGTAGGGATCACCGTCAAGCTGCACGGACCGGCCGACAATCGACGCATCGCCGCCGAACCGCCGCTGCCAGGCGCCATAACTGAGCACGATGAGCCGCTCTTTTCTGGTTTCCTCGTCGTCGGTGAACAGGCGGCCGAGGATTGGACCTTCGGTCGCCAGCCGCAGCATTTCCGCGCTCACCGGCACCGTGTTGACGACCGCAGGCTCGCTGCCGTTGGCGAGGACGCGATCGGTGGTAGTGAACGCGGCGAAATGCGTCAGGGTGCGACTGCGCTCGCGGAACCGCACCAGATCGATGGCGTGCAGCGGATTGCGATACTTCGGGTCCGACAGACCCGGCGGATTCAGATAGATCGAGACCGTCCGATTGCCGCTTTTCAGCGGTACCGGCCGGAAGAGCGTGGCGTTGATGGCAGCGAACAGCGCGGCATTGACACCGATGACCAGCGCGAGCGTCGCTATACCGGCGGCAGCGTATGCCCGTCGGCTCCACAGCGCGCGAACAGCCTGGCGGAGTTCGAACATGCGTCAAGCATAGGGCTCCGGCCTGCATGCACGAAGTGCATTGTGTTCATCATGATGATGCACGGATCTAATGGCAGGGGCAGCCGGCCGTTGCCAGCCGGGAGTCCGCGGGCGACATCACCGATCCGACTGTTGCGCTTCGACTGGTGACGGTTATCGGGCGTGCATGTCAGGCTCCCTTTTTCGCCCGCTCCAATTCATCCAACAACGCTTTGACATGTCGCACGATCGCGTCGCGCATCGGCCCATATCCCTGATCGTCCGGCACGTCAGACCAATCGGCCGACTTGCCCGATCGAACGGCTTTCTCTGGAAGAGTGCAGCCAATGGCGAAAATGTGCGTCGCCTCGGCAACATCGGTGTCGCTGATCGCAGACGGCTTGCCCGTTGGTACGGCCACGCCGTCGGCTTTTAGACCTTCGACGGCGCGGACCGACAGGTTGTCCTGCGGAGCCATGCCGCGGAACGTCGCCCGGAACGGCAGTCCGCGCTCGGCGGCGAGCTGGTTGAAATAGGCGGTCGCGACGACGCTCTTCGCCGCGCCGTGCTCGCAGACGAAGACGACGGCTTTGTCGCGAGTCGATGGTTGGAGCACGAACATCAACGCCACTATCAGCCAGTGCATCTGCATACGGGTTCCTCACTGTTTGAACTCGGGGGGTTATCGATTGGACGTGGTGTCAGGATCGACCTTCTGCAGCAGCCGCTCGAATCGCGACTCGGATCGCAGCACGTCGAAATCCGGTTCCACTACGACGTTGACCAGAGACGTGCAACGGCGGAGGGAGCAGGCCTCGAGCAGCGCGAGCGCTTCCTCCTTATCGCCACTCTGCGCGAAGCACCGCGCGGCGATCACCAGCGCCCCATTCTTCTTGTACGACTCTCCGCACTCGCGCAGCAATGCCGGAAAGCCGCCACGCTCGAAGGTGCGTGCGATGTTCTGCGCCCGCTCCGGGGTGGACACGCTCTGACGTAACGCGACGGCTTTGTCGACCAGACCCTGGTGACGAAGCGGCCCATCCAGCCAGAACAGCGCAAGCCCGAAGTGCGGGTCCATTTCGAGCGTCCGCTGCGCCTGCACGATGGCGTCGTCGTAGCGGCGGGCCCAATACAGTGCGCGGATCAGGTTCGTGTTGACGATCAGAGAGAGCGGATCGAGATCGCGCGCCCGTTCCTGTTCTCCGATGGCTTCCTCGTGTCGCCGGCGCAGCGACAGGAAGCCGCCATGCCAGTTCCGACCCAGCGCGTCGTTCGGGTTGAGCTCGAGCGCACGTTGAAACTCTCGCTCGGCATTCCGCCAGTCCCAGTCGTACCAGGTGTAGGCGGTTGCCAGGGCATAGTGGGCGCTCGCGAGCCCGTCATCCAGTTCGAGGGCCCTGGCCGCCGCGGCCTTTCCGCGCGTCAGCGCCTCCTCGGCTGGCAGGGCGTCATACGCGCCCGCGACAATGTAAGTGTCTGCGAGACCGGAATACGCTGAGGCGAATTTCGGGTCTTTCTCGATCGCGCGGTTGAAGTGTTCGATGGCTCGTTGCCAGCCCTGGCTCGTGTACTGGTAAAACGCGTAGCGTCCCTTCAGATACAGACCGTAGGCCTCCGGCTGCACGACACGAGGCCGATCGAGAGGCCGGACCACGACGTCGATGCGCCGCGCGATGTCGGTCGCGACGGCGCGCTGCAGCGCGAGGATCTCGCTCACGTCCCGTTCGTAGGTCTCGGCCCACAGATGCATGTCAGTGGAGACCTGAATCAGCTGGGCGGTGATCCGCACGCGTTCACCCGACCGTGTGACAGTGCCCTCGACAACCGCGTCGACATTCAGTTCCCGCCCGATGTCCTTGATGGTCCGCTTCGCCCCCTTGTATCGCATCATCGACGTGCGCGACGTCACCCGAAGGCTTCCCATCTTGGCAAGGTCCGTGATCAGCGCATCGGTCATTCCGTCGGCGAAATAGTCCTGCTCGGGATCGTCCGAGAGGTTTTCGAGCGGCAACACGGCAATCGAGGTGATATGCGGCGGTGCGGCTCCGCCCCGGCCGGCCATCCAGCGACGGATTCCGCCGAGGTCGGTGCCGATCGCGATTCCGACCATCGCGACCACGGCCAACGGCACTGCAGACCACCAGCGGAGGCGCGATCGGCCCGACAGCACGTCACGCGCCCGCTGCTCAGAGTCCTGCGCATCCTGCGTGACTGGGGCGATGAATCGATAACCCTTGCGCGGCAACGTCTCGATGAAGTGAGGATGTTCGGCCGAATCGCTCAGGGCGTCTCGCAGGTGGTTCACGGCCTTGTTCAGCCCGCGGTCGAAATCGACGAACGTACCGGCGGGCCATAGCCGGCTCGTCAGTTCTTCACGGGTGATGAGCTCGCCGGGCCGCTCCAGCAGAGCTATCAGCAGTTGGAGGGGTTGTTCGCGCAGAGGCGTTCGCTGTCCGTCGCTGGTCAGTTCGCCTGTCTTGACGTCGACCGCGAACGTCCCGAAACGGTAAACCCGGACAGCTTCCGAAACAGTTCCCATCGCATCCACGCTACGGGGAGGTTCGAGAGTCTACCACCCGACGGTAACCAACATTTCACTGCCAAAGAACCTGCGGGGAATTGATCGCGCCGGTGCATCGCGCCATATCTGCTGCTGAATTGGAAGTCGCCGTGGAGGCGGAAGGAGCGATATGGAGTCAGTTCACAGACCGCGTGGGACACGCATGGCGCCGGCGTTGGTGATGGCCGTGCTGGTGTTCGTCACGATAACGATGGCCCACGATGGACGGCAGGATGACAACGACCAGGGAACGCCGAAAACGCTCTACGTGTGGGCGGGCGATCAGGCCCGAGTCGCGCCGGACTTTCTTGCCGTTGTCGACTTCGACGAAGACTCTCCCCGTTACGGGCGAGTGATCGGGACGGTGCCCGTGCCGGCGCCTGGCAGCTCCGGCAATGAGCCGCACCACTGCCATCTCTCCGCCGACAAGAACATTCTGGCGTGTGGCGGTCTGCTGGCCCTGCTGCGGGGTCAGAACAGCATTTTCTTCTTCGACGTGTCGAAGGCGCGCCAGCCGAGATTCCTGTTCTCGACCAGCGGTACGCTCTCCAACATCACCGACGACTTCCTGCCCCTGAAGGAAGGCGGATTCCTGGTCACACAGATGGGTTCCCACACCGGCGGGACCCCCGGCCGCGTTGCCGAGTTCAATGCGGACCTGCAGCTCGTCGGCGAGTGGCCCCCGAATCCGCCCGAGCACGACTTCAACCCGCACGGGATCTCCGCCCGTCCGGAACTCAACCTGATGGTGACCTCCGATTTCATGATGCCCGCCAGCTCGTTGAACGTGATCCCCGGGGATCCGCTGCTGCGTGGGATTATCCGCGTGTGGGACTTTCACAGCCGATCGATCGTCCGCACGATCGTGATTCCGAGCGCGCTCGGCACCATGGACGTGAAGCTGATCCCGAAGGATCCGCTGGGCCGCGCATTCACGGCGGGGATGTTCGACGGACTGGTGTACCTGGTTGACACCGCGAACGGCACGGCGCACGCCGTCTTCGATTGCGAGACCATCGTGCCTCACGTGGAGGTTCCTGTTCGTGGAGGGATGACGCAGCTGCTGGTCATGCCGCGCTCCGGCGACCGGCTGATCTTCGGCTTGTTTCAGGCGGGTCAGGTCGGCATGCTCGACATCAGCGATCCAGAGCATCCCGTTCAGGCGAGCATCGTCAATCTTGGCATCGATGCGGGACCGCACATGGTGGCGCTGACCGACGACGACAAGCGCCTGGTGGTCAGCGACTACTTCCTCAACGAGGACGGCTTCGGCAAGGTCCACTTCGAGGGGGACCATCACGTTCGCGTGATCAAGGTTTCCAGGAATCGCCTCGCCCTCGACCGGCGCTTCGACGTCGACTTCAACACCGCGTTCGCGACCGGGCCGGCGCGCCCGCACGGAGTCGCCATGAAGTGAGCGGGCGGGAATGGCGAAGTGATCGTTTGTTGGCGATCGGGTTCACGGTTACTGCCGGTCGTTGAGCCGGTTACGAGATGCCGTGACTCGACGGGAGGCGAGTCGCCACGACGTATTCGCCGGTCCGAAAGTGACTCCACCCTTCGCCTCTTGGCAGCCCCGTTGCACCCCGAGTCCAGAAGGGTCGAATGGAGGGCACATGAAGACGACTCTGATATGGACGCTCGTCGGTGCCGTGATCGGAGCCGCCATAGCCTCGTTCATCGTTCCGCCGGCGCTCAGCTGGTACACGTCACCGGGCGGCCTGCCGCAGGGCGCGCAGATTCAATCGGTCGTGCAGATCCCGGAGATCATCCGCTACGCCACTTCTCATTTGATTCGCGGACAGTTGATTGGCGGCGCCATCGGCGCTGTGGTGGGTCTGGGGATCGGCATTTTCGCTCACGTCCCGGCGCGCCAGCGAACCGTGGCCTGAAGTCGGTTCCGTCGCTGGACAAGGTGCGGTGGCGAGCGATAATCACCGTCATGCGGCCACCACACGGCGCGATCCGAGCGCTGATCGCCTTGATCGGTGCCGGTTGTCTGATCGCGGCACCACTCGCACAACCATCGCTGCCGAGTGGACCGCTGGTGATCCGCGCGTTCACGCTCAGCTTCGATCCGGCGGGCACGTTCACGTTGTCAGGCGACGGCTGGCCGTCGATGGCCGGTACCTGGAAAATAAGCGGCCGCGAAGTGGCGCTGCAATTGGCGAACGGGCCCAGGGACTGCACCGGCGCAGGACGCTACACGTTCTCGGTCGACGGCGCGCAGGTCAGCTTCAACCTGATCGAGGACAGCTGCCAACCCCGTCGGATGATTCTCGATCGCAGCCAGTGGCTGCCTCGCGGCGTGCAACCGGCGATGGAAGCGCGGCGGATTGTGCGCGCCCGCGGCACGGCGATCGGCGCTCTGCCGCCGGCGGCGAATGGCACCGGGCACTGGCCCTCGTTCCGCGGACCCGAAGCGGCCGGCATTGCCGAGCGGCAACACCTGCCGGACGACTGGAGCCCGGCCACCGGCTCGAATACCTTGTGGCGGACGACAATCCCTGGACTGGCACACTCCAGCCCGATCGTCTGGGGCGACATGCTCTTCGCGACCAGCGCCATCAGCAGCCGCCCGGACGCCACGTTCAAACCCGGCCTCTACGGCGACGGCGACGCGTCGGACGATCGCACGGCGCATCGCTGGATGCTGTACGCGCTCGACAAGCGCACGGGACAGATCCGTTGGGAGCGAACAGCGGCGCAGGGACAACCCCGTAACCAGCGCCACATCAAGTCCACCTACGCGAGCAGCTCCCCCGCCACGAACGGCCGCATCGTCGTCGCGTGGTTCGGATCGCAGGGGATCCACGCCTACGACTTCGACGGCGGTTTGCGCTGGTCTGTCGACCTTGGCCGCGTCGACATGGGCGCCTACGATATCCCGTCGTACGAGTGGGGGCCCGCCAGCTCGCCGATCATCTGGAATGGCCTGGTGATCGTGCAGTGCGATACCCAGACCGATTCTTTCCTGCTCGCGCTGAATGCCGAGACCGGCGAAACCGTCTGGAAGACGGATCGGCAGGAGCTGCCGTCATGGGGGACGCCAACGATCGTCGAGACGACCGCCGGCCCGGAGCTGGTCACGAATGCGTCGAACTTCGTGCGTGGTTACGATCCGAAGTCTGGGCGCGAGTTGTGGCGTCTTGGTGGCAGCTCCAAGATCACCGCGCCGACGCCGATCTTCGCCAACGGTCTGCACATCGTGGCGAGTGGCCGGGCACCAGAGCGGCCGGTGTTCGCGGTCCGTCCCGGAGCCCGTGGAGATTTGACGCTGGCGGACGGCGCCACGGCAAACACGTTCGTTGCGTGGAGCAAAACCGGTCGCGGATCGTACATGCCAACGCCGCTCGCGTACCGCGGCATCCTGTACGTGCTGGCCAACAACGGCGTCTTCGATACCTACGACATCAGCACCGGGAAAGAGATCTACCGCCAGCGTCTGCCGCTCGTTGGCAGCGGATACAGTGCGTCACCCGTCGCGGCGGACGGAAAGATCTACTTGTCCAGTGAAGACGGCGAGATGCTCGTCGTCGAAGCGGGCCCGACCTTCAAACACATTGCCACCAACTCGATGGGCGAAACCCTGATGGCCACTCCGGCGCTGTCGGAAGGCGTCATGTACGTCCGAGGCTCGCACACCCTGTTTGCGATCGGGAAGAAACGCGAGTAAGGGAAGTTTCGCCCTGTAAAACACCAGACATCCGCATACATATTCTTGCCTGGCACGTATCGAGACGCTTAGAGTTCCTTTGCGAAATCAAGAGGTTCCTGATTCCTCATTCCTGATCTCGCAGCGTGCGCTTCCGCACCATCGCCGGAGGAACCATGCGGCCATCGATGCTCTGGATCGCGCTCATCGGCAACCTGCTGCTCGCCACTCCGCCGGCCGGCGCCCAGGACTATCGCGGTCGCGTCCAGGGCTCGGTGCTCGACTCGACCCAGGGCGCGCTGCCAGGCGCCACGGTCACGATGAAGAACGACGCGACCGGTGTCGCGGTGACGTTCGTCGCCGACAAGGACGGCCACTACATCTTCGATTTCGTCGATCCCGGGGTCTACACGATCACCGGCGAGCTCCAGGGATTCAAGACCGCGCAGCAGCGGAACGTTCGCGTGCCGCAGCGTGCGAGCGTCACCGCGGATCTCACGCTCGAGGTCGGCGGCCTCGAGGAGCGCGTCGACGGCACCGGCCGCGAGGTGCAGATCGGTGTGCGGTTCATCTTCTGAAGGACCGGGGACCGTCGCGCTCGCGACTCGCGACGGCGTGCCGGAAGGAAAGCGCGCATGGCATACTCCCGTGTCATGCGCCCCCTTCTGATACTCGCCACCCTTGCTGCCACGCTCGCTCG
>Ga0105248_10006838_pt1 | contig 12499 bp, 11 predicted proteins | sample KBSS34metaG_FD_81524 | JGI IMG/M metagenome (GOLD analysis project Ga0105248, IMG submission 81524) | Switchgrass rhizosphere microbial communities from Kellogg Biological Station, Michigan, USA - KBS S3-4 metaG | ecosystem: Host-associated > Plants > Roots > Rhizosphere > Soil | place... | reverse complement strand
GGTGCGCCCTCCGGATCATCAAGCGTGATCAGTAGCTCCAGGTCTTCTTCGCTCACGGTAAATCTCCTTTCTGTTCGAGAAGGCGTAGTTCACTAACTCCCAGCCGCCGTAGACTGTGCGCCTGTCCGTGGCGTCTGGCTCGCAGACCGACTAAGCCAGTCGTCGAAACGGATCTCGCCAAGTTGCGCATCATCGCCCGGGACGAGTGAGTATTCGCTCAGCTCAGCGCCGAAGTAACGCGCGTGCGCGTCGGCGATAACCTCGCGCAGATCATTGCGGGCCTGGAGAGCCCGGCGAATGAATTCGTCGAATGGCAATTGCTCTGGCCCGCCGAGCTCAATGGTTCCATTCAATGGCGATCCCATTGCGACTCTCGCTACGGCACTGGCGACGTCCTCGGCCGCAAGGGGCTGGAAACGCACAGACGGCAGGCGAACCGTGTTGCCCTCGGTTGCGGAGTCGGCGATACTTTTCAGAAACTCGAAGAATTGCGTCGCCCGCACGATCGAATAAGGAATCGACGACTCTTTGATTAGCTTCTCCTGTGCGACCTTTGCACGGAGGTAGCCGCTGTCAGGCAGACGTTCAGAACCGACCACGGACAACGCCACGTGATGTCCAACACCCGCAGCCGCTTCGTACTTCAGCAAGTTTCCGGTCGAGGTCTTGAAGAACTCCATCACCGCTTCGTCCGCGAACGACGGCGAATTCGAAACGTCAACCACCACCGACGCGCCCTTCAAAACTTCGGCCACTCCTTCACCGCTCACGGTATTTACACCCGTCGCGGGAGACGCCGCGATCGCGTCGAAGCTGCGGTCAATGAGTTTCGTTACGACCTTCGATCCGATGAGTCCTGTTCCACCAATAACTACAATCTTCATTTTGCACCTACTCCTTAAACGGCGAGCTCAGTAAATAGTCCACAGTCGACACCGGCTTGTAGCCCTTTACAAACCGCTCGCCAAAATCGCGCGCGAAGTTGTCGTACGTCGTATCCGGACGTGTCTCGACTACACGGCAGACTGCGCGTGTGAATTGTTTCTTCATTTCCAGCCGCGGGAACTCCTCCAGGATCGCCGCAACCTGAGTCTCGTTTAGCGCTTCGTAGCCCCAGCCGCCCCAATCGAGCCCAATACCCATCGTGCTCAACGCGACCTCCGGCTCCTTGTGCAACGCAATGGAAGGAGTCGAGTTGAGTGCGACCCCGTCCCAGATCAACTGGGCCCGGCGATCGTCAAGGCCCTGCTCACGTGCGAACGTACGCGCGGCATTCGCTCCTTCCACTTCAAATCGGAGTGGCCCATCGAAGTCTTCCGCCAAACCCACGTCGTGAAGAATCGTGGTCACGGCGAGAACTTCGCTGTCATGCGCAGCCTTGTCACGTTGCGCGATGATTGCTGCAAAGAGCCACGATCGCATCGCGTGATTGAACAGGTATGGCTCAGATCGCTCGCGTGCGAAGTCTATTGCCCGGGAAATCACCGGTGTGTCGGGCACCGAGACGCCGGCCAGCAAACGTGTGCCGATTTGCGTTCTCAAGTTTGTTGCACTCATTTCACTGCCGCCCCTATGGATTTGGTTTGTAATGCGGGAACGCGCGCGTCGATCCAGTTGTTGATGTCGGCCATCACGATCTCTTTATCAAGATCATTTAGCAGATCGTGATAGTGTCCCTCATAGAGCTTCAGGGTTTTGTCCGTTGAGCCGGCGGTGTCGTAAAAGAACTGGCTACCACTCGGGTTCGTCGCCTTGTCATCCGTGCCGTGCAGAATGAGCAGGGGAAGTTTGATGAGAGGAAATTCTCGATGCAGCCGAGTCGCAGCGTCGATCATCACCTTCGCAGTCTGCGTCGGCTCAGACTCGTCCTTGATCAGCGGATCGTTATTCATTGCCTCGACAACGAGCGGATCGCGGGAGAAGTCTTCATTCTTTAACTTGTAGACATGCGCGTGCGGCGCGATGTGACTAATTCCTTTGAGAACCGAAAGAACGATCCCGGGCGCGGGCAGATCGTAGGCAAAACTCTCACAGATTAACCCGTCGATCTCTGATTGATGGTCCAGCGTATACACGCACGAGATGACACCGCCTGCACTGTGACCGAGAACGAACACCGGCAAACCCGGATGTTCCGATTTCGCCGTTCGGACAAGCGTCGCCACATCGTCCGTGTAGTCTTCCATTTTTTCAACGTAATAACGCTCACCTTCGGATCGCCCGCGCCCGCGCAAATCGATCGCATAAGCCGCCAAATCTTTCGCCGCGAATTGCTCGCCGACCCAGAGATACTGCCCGCTATGCGAATTAAACCCCGGGACGATGACGACCACGCCGCGTGTTTTACCTTCAGGCTGCCACGAGCGCGTAAAAATCTTCGTTCCACCGACTCCTGCGAAAGTTGATTCAGTTGTTCGCGACACGGTGCTTCTCCTCCTTAATGAAGGCGAGCAGATCGGCGTTGATCTGATCCTGATGTGTGGCGGTGATGCCGTGCGGCGCTCCCGGATAGTAGACGTCCTTCGCGCCCTTGATGAGTTGCGCCGACTTCACGGCAGAATTCTTCACCGGAACAATCTGGTCGTCCTCACCGTGCAGCACCAAAGTAGGTACATCAAACTTCTTGAGGTCTTCAGTGAAATCTGTCTCGGAAAACGCTTTGATACTCTCATACGCGTTCTTGAGACCCGATTGCATGCTCCAGCCCCAAAACTGATCGAGCACGCCCTGCGAGACATTCGCGCCGGGCCGGTTGGCGCCGTAGAACGGACCTGCAAATTCCCTGTACGTCTGCGAGCGGTCCTTGAAGAGCTTCGCACGCAGATCGTCAAAAATCTCGATGGGCAACCCTTCGGGATTTGCTTCGGTCTTCAGCATGAGGGGTGGTACTGCGGCAATCAGGACGGCCTTCGCGACTCGGCTCGTTCCGTGGCGGCCGATGTATCGCGCGACTTCTCCGCCGCCTGTGGAATGGCCCACGAGTGTGACGTCGTGGAGATCGAGGGCTTCGATCAGTTCAGCGAGATCGTCGGCATAGCCGTCCATGTCATTGCGCGACGAGGCCTGGCTCGACCGCCCGTGGCCGCGCCGGTCGTGAGCGATCACGCGGAAGCCGTTCTGTTCGAGGAAGAGCATTTGTCCGTCCCACATATCGGCATTCAAGGGCCAGCCGTGTGAAAACGTGATGACCGGGCCAGTGCCCCAGTCCTTGTAGTAAATCTGCGTTCCGTCTTTCGTTGTAATAGTGCTCATTTCGACGCTCTCTTTCTGGTGTTGGACACCGGGAAAATTTACGATTTCAGAGCCGATTCCAGGGCGGCCAGCAGGATTTCTTCCCGAACCGGTTTTTTAAGAAAAGCAATTGCGCCCGCTGCAAGTGCTTCGTCCTGAGTCTTGTCGTCACCTTGTGCAGTGATGATGATGACTGGAATGCTTTGTCCGTCAGCCGCCAACTTCTGCTGCAACTCAGGGCCGCTTATTCCCGGCAGACGCACGTCCAGGATCGCGCAGTCCGTTTGCATTCGCGAATCTGAATCAAGAAAGTCCTCAGCCGAAGCAAACAGTTTGACTTCAAAGCCAACGGAACTGATCAGATTCTCAAGCGCTTCACGAACCGATTCGTCATCATCCACAACTACGATTTGAGGCATGGGCGTGAGGTTACACTTCGATGAGGCGGGTTTCTATCAGACCTTCGTATGAGATCTAAATACCAGCGAGACGTTCGGCCATGTGCACGAGATCGACAAGCTACTCAGCTCGCATCTTTTGCATGACCTTTCCGCGGTGCTGCTTGATGGTGATTTCGCTGTTGTTGAGCTTGATGGCGATCTGTTTGTTGAGCAGTCCTTGCACGACCAGGGCCATCACCTCGCGTTCCTTGGGCGTAAGTTGATCGTAACGCTCGCGAAGCTCGGCTACGCCGGCGCGATCCGCACGGGCCAGACGATCACGTTCGAGTGCCTGATCGATTGCCGCCAGGAGTTCCGTATCACTAACCGGCTTGGTCAGAAACTCTACCGCCCCTGCTTTCATCGCGCGCACCGTGGTTGGGATGTCGCCATGACCGGTGATGAAGATTATCGGAAGAAAAATGCCGGCGTGACTCAACTCGCTTTGCAGGTCCAATCCTGAGAGTCCAGGCATCTGCACGTCGAGAACCAGACAGCCGGCCGGATTGCGAGGACAGTCACGGAGAAAGTCCTGCGCCGCGGCATAGGTTTCCACCGGCTGGCCGATCGAGCTCACAAGATTCTCGAGCGCGAGACGAATCGAGGGATCGTCATCGACAATAAAGATTGTTGCTTTCGTCGCCATCGTTAATCGCTCGTTGCGATGGGTAACGTGAATTGAAAAGTTACGCCGTGCTGTTCATTTGCTTCAATCCAAAGACGGCCGCCGTGCGCGTCGACGATGGAACGGCTGATCGCCAGGCCCATCCCCATCCCTTCAGGCTTGGTGGTAGAAAAAGCATCGAAAACATGCTGGATCTTTTCCGGATGGATTCCCGGTCCGTTATCACTCACGGCGATCCGGACAGCGCTGTCGTCAAACCTTCCAGAGGTGATCAGCAAGGCTCGCTCTCGATCCTCGACGGTGAGCATTGCCTCGACCGCATTAACGATCAGATTCAACATCACCTGCTGCAACTGAACGCGGTCACCGGGTACTGTTGGAAGATCGTTTGCCAGTACGACACGCAAGTGGATGCCGTGCTGGACCATCTCGGTCTGAGTCAAGGCTACGACTTCGTTGATGAACTCGTTTACCTCGAGGAGTGTCTTTGACGGAGGTGTTTTCTTGAGCAGTGCTCGAATGCGCGCAATCACCTGGCCGGCCCGGTCGCCATCGCGAACGATCAGTTCGGCTGAGTCGTGCGCCCTGGCGAGATTCGGCGGATCGAGCGCGAGCCAACGGAGCGCGGCATTCGCATTCCACACGATCGCTGCCAGCGGCTGGTTGATCTCGTGCGCAATCGAAGCTGCGAGCTCGCCTACGGTCATTACGCGATTCAAGTGGGCCAGCTCCGCCTGCATCTCGCGCAGCTCGGCTTCCGCTTTCTTGCGTTCCGTTATTTCCGCTGAAATTCCAAATAGAGCGTAGGGCTTACCGCTTTCGTCGGAGAGTAAGCTCTTCGTCGTGAGAAAGACACGATCGCCGCGATCCGTCGTGAATACCTCCTCGGTTTCCGAAGCACTTCCTGTTTCAATCACCTGGCGATCGCCGGCAACGTAAGCCGCGGCATTCAGCGGAAACAGATCGAGAGAAGTCTTCCCGAGAATCTCCTGCGACCGCAGTCCTGCCACTTCTTCAAACTTTCGATTAACGAGTACAAAGCGTCCGTCCAGATCCTGAACGTGAATCACGGCTGACGAGTTATCGAAGATCGCCTGAATTAGCCGCTGCGTATCTCGCAGAATGTCCTCGGTCCGTTTACGCTCGATACCCTGCGCGATGACCGGCGCCACAGACTCCAGAGCTTCGATGGCGTCCTGGTCCAAAGACTGTCGCGCAAACATCGCCATCACGCCGACCGTTCTGCCTTCAACGAGAAGCGGATATCCGGCAAACGAAATCATCCCTTCCCGTCGCGCCCATTCCTTGTCGCTGACGCGCTCGTCCGTCTGCACGTGGTTGGTTAAATGCGGTTTCTGCACCGCGGCTATGAACCCGATCTTGAAACTACCCAGGGGAATGCGCGCATGCGAGCCATCGAGATGAGTGTAGAGTCCCGCGCTGGCCCCAAGTTCCAGCACCTTCTGTTCGTTGTTGAGCAACCAGATGCGCGCGAACGCCGCATCGAGATGACGGACGATCGCTGACGCGCAAATCTCCAGCATTTCGCTCGTAGTTTTTTCGCTCTCGCTAACTGCCGCACTCACTTCTGCGTGCAACACGGCATGACGCGCTAACCTCGCGTGCCTGTCTTGCAGACGCTTGCGTTCGCTGATGTCGCGTGCGATTCCGGTGAAGAAGCGCTGGCCGTCATTGGTGAATTCTGCAAACGACAGTTCGAGTGGAATCTCGGCACTGCTCTTGTGCAAGCCGGGCAGTTGAACTGCCGCCCACGCGATATGCTTCCGTCCGGTTTCCATGTAGCGCGTGATTCCGGCCGTGTGCAGATGACGCAGATAATCCGGCATCAGCATGGTGAGTGGCTGGCCGATCATCTCTTCGCTGGAGTAGCCGAAAATTCTTTCGGTGGCGGGATTGACGACGAGTATGGTGCTGTCTGAATCGATCGTAATGATCGCATCCGTGGCGGCTTCAGCCACAGCACGATAATGCTCTTCACTTTCGCGAAATGCCGGTTTCGCTCGGTGAATCTCGATTGACTTCTCGGAACCGGACATGGACCTGCTATGTTCCGCAATGGTATCGGCAGCGTCAACAATTGTACTTGAACCATCAAACTCGTTCACAGCGTGATCGGCACGCTTCGTCCTGCCCACAGCTTTGAAGCATAATGGAGCTGTTATAACCATCGACCCTCATTACTACTCAGGAGACATGAATGAGAATCAACACCCTGCTGATAACAGTTTCCCTCGCGCTCGCCTTTCTGGCCGCACCTCAGGCCGTTCAGGCGCAGAAAGATGGCGATGCCCAGACCGTTCTCTTCGATACGCAGAGTCGGCCGACCCTTCAGTTCACCGCCAGGAACGAGAAAATTGATTGCTGCGGAATATTCGTCAGCTACACAGTGATGGATAACGACGAAGAAGCCCTCGCGATCAGAGTGGACCACGTGCATCGCCAGGGTTGGGGTGCGCTCACCTTTCCCGAAAGAGGCTGGTTATACATTTCGGCGTCCCGAGTCATCTTTCTTATCGAGGAAGGCGACACTTCTCACGCGTTTGACCTTCCGCGAACAGACCTGAGTGACAAGCCAGGCTCTCAGCCCAAGATCGACTGGTCGATGAACAGGTGGTCAGGCATACAGATCAACGTGAACGAGCGGCTCCAGCCGTCGAACAGTCGCGAGCAAAAATTCAGCTTTGTTAGTTGGGTGAATTCCAAATGCAAGGAGTACAACATCTACCGCGTTACTGAGTACATCGAAGCTGTTGTTAACGACTTCCCAAACAAGCTGGGTGAATTCAAGCAGCTTGCAACGACGCTGAAGGAAACAGGAAAGACTCAGCAATCAGCGTTACTTGTCTCACCGCCGGCGGATCCGATTAAGCTCGTCGCGGAAGCTGCTGCCGACAACAAATCGCGTCTTCCGGGTGATGCGGCCGGTTCGCAGCAAGCGAATACGGTGACCACGGGGGTGGAATTCAAATCCAACCCACACGCGATGCTCTACATCGACGGCAAATTCGAGCGCAGCAACACTCCGTCGAAAGTAGCGGTCAGTGTTGGCGAACATACTGTGAGGCTTATGAAGTGCGGTTATAAGATCTGGGAGCAAAAGATCACGGTCGCGGAAGGAACGTTAACGGCTCTTAAACCCGTGCTCGAGAAGAACGCGCCTTAAGAAATCATCGCGCTCAAGTCGATGAAGCCGCTGAATAGCGTATGACGCAGGAACGGTAAGTTTAGCTTCGGGCGACGATACCAACGATACGTCGTCGCTTGTTGAATTAACGAAAAACCCGGCTATGAGACGTCTTGACCGGCACATCTATACAGACAAAACCTGTTCGCCTCAGGCCCCACAGGCCTACCGTGCCCTATGCTCTGATAGAAACCAAGCATGGCAGGCTTCAGACAACCAACTTCTCTATTACTCCCGGAGACAGCCATGCGAGAATGCGGCATGACCGGACAGGGCCTGTTGGTGTAAATTGTAGCTATGAAGATGTTGGAACTTCAGCTGCCAGAACAAACCGCTTCAAAACTGCAGGAAGCTGCGGAGCGCCTCAGTGTTTCTCCTGAGCAGTTATCAATCCTGAGTATCGAAGAAAAGCTTGCGCAGATCGAGGATGAATTCCGGCGGTCGGCTGAGTACGTGCTGCAAAAAAACGCTGACCTCTATCGCCGACTTTCCTGATGCGTTATTTATCTCTTCAGGAAGTCATCTCGCTACATTCCCTCTTAATTGAACAAAGTGGAGGAAGCTCTGGGTTAAGAGATCGCGCTGCTTTGGAATCAGCCGTCGCGCAACCGGAAGCTAGTTCGGGCGAGCCATGAAAGTTCTGCTTTGTTTGCGCGTCGGCATGTTTTGAATTGAGCGTGGACAGTCTTGAACTCGACGGATTGCAGTTAAGATCCGCCACGGACGATCTTGAACTTCGTCACTACAATCTTGTCCGCGGCGATTTCAGTCTTGAACTCGCGAGATCATGCATTGAACCGGAGTGGATCAAGACAAGATCTCGTCGAACTTGGACAGTCTCGCAGCGATTCAAGACGCTATTCGTGCGACTGCAAGCATGTTGTCGGCGACTGCAAGCATCACAAAAATCGCCCGACTTAGTTTTGTCTCACGAGCCGATGGTGGGAACCGGCTCCGAGATCAAGGTTGGTTACGACAGGAACGCTTTGCCTGCAAACAACTCCGGCTGAATTTGCATGAACGTCTTCTCTCACAATTCCTTCATCGCGTTTCATAAAGAATTCACGCCACTCTAAAGCCTTCTCAACTCCACTCGCTGTATCTTCCGCGCCTCGAAACCCCGCGGCCTACGCCGCGTCCAAATTCACGCAGATTCTGAAGGAGACTGATGATGTTTCAATTTTGGTTCAAGAATTCCTTAATCACCGTGCTGGGCCTCGCCGCCTTCGCACTCTTCACCGCCGCCCCGGCTTACAGCCAGGAAAAGGTCCTCGTAATCAACTCACCCTCCGAGCCAGTGCCGACAGTGGCCCAAGGGACCACCAAAGTCGCCGGAACGATTCTGGTCGGCAACACGGCCGCCGCTCCCGCCCTCGTCCGCGACGTAAACGCGGCCTCCGCAACGCATCTCGGCCGGAAGGCCAGCGAGATGGTCAGTCTGTCCGGTAATTTCACTGCCACGGGCGAGATCTTTTTTATGAGAACACTGCCTGACGGCACCAGCACATCATTCACCGTCCCGGCCGGCAAAGTATTCATCATAACGGACGTCAACTGGCAGATTGACGCGGGAAACCCAGGCACCGTGGCCCGCTTGTTACTCAGGATCGAGAATCTTGCAAACCCGATCTTTATCCGCGATGTCCACAAGTCGGTGCTGACACTCAACAGCGCTGGAGTGAATGGAGTGAACGAGCGTTTGGGATCCGGTATCGCCGTTTCGGCGGCGGCGAAAATTACAGCCCAGATTACTACTGCCTCGGGAGCGTTAGGCTGTCTTTATCTGGTCGGTTACCTCGCGCCGGATGAATAGAAGCTCGCGGCGTTTGACGAATGAGGCCGGCGCTGAGAAGTGCCGGCCTCTGCGTTTTTTAAAAAGACGCTCGCTCCAGACCTACGCACGAGCGACTTCGATTATCACTTTTCCTCGCGCGTGTCCTTGTTCCAGGTAACGAACAGCTTCCGGAGCTTCACGCAAGCTGTAACGCCTGTCGATAACCGGCGTCACCTTTCCCTCCACGATGAGCGCGGCAATGGCCGTCAGATCCTTTTGATTCAGTTTCGCCAGCAAGCTGATCGACCGCTGACTGACGAAGCGCCACTGCACAAGCTCCGGGATCATGCGACTCAACAGCCGCCACGTGGACCCATGCAGGCCGATCATGCCTGCCCCGATGTAAATTCCCCGCGGAGTCAACGCGCGCCGGTGTTCTGCGAACGAATGGTTCGCCACGATATCAAAGATTAGATCGTACCGTTTTCCGTTGCTCGTGAAATCTTCTCGCGTGTAATCGATGACATAGTCTGCGCCGATGGACCGGACCATCTCCACATTTCTTGTACTGCAAACGCCGGTAACCTCAGCGCCAAACGTCTTCGCGAGCTGCACCGCAAACGTACCCACACCTCCGGCCGCGCCATTGATCAAGACTTTCTGGCCCGGTTGAAGCTTTGCTTTGTCGCGAAATCCCTGTAACGCGGTTAGCGCCGCCACAGGCACAGAAGCAGCTTGCTCGAACGACACCTCACTCGGTTTCGTTACGAATGCTGACTCGCGTCCGCACGCATATTCGGCAAACGCGCCATTGCACGCGCCGAACACCTCATCGCCGATCTTGAACTGCGTGACGTTCTTGCCGACTGCCTCAACCTGACCAGCGACATCACGTCCGGGCCTGAGGGTCTTCACTTTCGTGAGTCTGGCCATGATGGGACGGAGAAAAGAGTGCTTCGAGAAGTGGTAATCAAGCGGATTGACTGAAGCTGCGCAAACTTTGAGTAACACTTCGCCGTCCGCAGGAACAGGTTTTTCAATCTCTTCGAGCGTGAGCACACCGCTTTCGCCGTAGACGATTGCTTGCATGGGTGGGTGGTACGCACGCGGCGAAGCGTAAGTTTCTCAGGATCGTGCTGCGCACTCCAAAAATCCGCATTCATTTACACAAAACCGGGCGCGGCGGTGTTTGCCTAACAGTACCTCTTTGCGTCTTTTTGGGCGGGAACTCGTTAACGTTGACGTTGCTGTAAACGTCAATCATCATTGTCGTTCTCTAAAGCACAATCACCTCAGTAAAGGGAAAAAAGCGATATGAACTTCAAAGCACCAGGCTTAGTCGCACTCATTCTGACACTGGCCGTTCTCGGACAGGTCTTGTTTGTCCGCACTACTGGCGCACATGGGCCTGAGCAAAAAGAGCAGCCATCAGAGTCGACACGGATTGCCCAACTGGAAACAGCGCTCGAGAGCCTGCGACAGGAGCTGAAGATCCCGGCATACTCCGCGGCCATCGTGAAGAACCAAAAGGTGATCTGGGCCAAGGGATTCGGTTATGCAGACGTCGAGAACAAGATCCCGGCCACCGAACATACCGCTTACCACCTCGCGTCGCTGACCAAAACGTTTGCGTCTACGATTCTGATGAAGCTGGTCCAGGACGGAAAGATCAAGCTGGACGATCCGGTTTCAAAGTATGGCATCACGCTCGAGAGCGAAGGTGTCATCAGAGTGCGCCATTTGCTCTCCCACACATCCGAAGGGAATCCCGGCGAGCAGTATCGCTACAACGGCAATCGCTTTGCTGAGTTGGACAAGGTGGTTGAGAGGGCGACCGGCAAATCATTCGCCGAGCTTTTAATAGCAGACATTCTCGAACCTCTCGGCATGAATGACACGGCGCCGAACGTTCCCAAAATCGTCAGCACAAAATCACCGACCGCCGCAGGCCAGGCAGCAGAGGCGGAAGTGAAAGCCGCAGTGATGGACATCGCAGCGGGCTACAATTCCGGCAACGTCGATCAGATCGAGCGGCGTCTCGCGCCGCAGCAAAATCGCTTTTACGCCGAGGGAGGTTTCCTGAGTTCGTTTATCGATCCGGCGGAGTTAAGAGGAGCATTCAAGTCTGGTTTCAAAGTGAAGATGGAGGTCAATAACCTCGAAGCGGCGGTTTACGGCGACAGCGCCATCACAACCTTTTTCTCACGCGCGACCGTAACGCCTGCCAACGGGCCACCGCGCAACGAGGGTCCGAAAAGGAATTCATACTTCTGGAACAAACAAGACGGGACCTGGAAACTGGTGCATGCGCACGCGTCGCCGTTGGGTGACGCGATGATTACGGAAAAGCGCCAGCAGAGATTCGACACAGTCACGAAGATACTCGCTCAGCCGTACGCGCTCGATCGTGAATTCAAGATCACGAAAATCAGTTACCCGCAGGGCTTCAGCACTTCCGCCGGATTGATGTCAACCGTCCTCGACATGGCGAAGTATGACATTGCGATCGATCAGAACAAGTTTCTTACGAAAGAAACTCAGGAACTAGCTTTCACGCCGACCGTGTCAACCAAGGGTGAGCAGCTTCCCTACGGACTCGGTTGGTTTACGCAGAACTACAAGGGCACGAAGATGCTCTGGCACTACGGCTACTGGACCGGCAACTCGTCTTTTATTATGAAAGTGCCCGAGCAAAACATCACGTTCATCATCATGGCAAACTCTGACAATCTCAGCCGTCCGACGGATCTCGGCGCGGGTAATGCGCTGAGCTCGGCGATAGCGATGGCTTTCTTGAAGACGTTCATCTTTCCGGAGAAGTTTGGCGCGAGTATTCCCGAGATTAGTTGGAACGTTCCGGTTACGGAATTGAAGAATCAGCTCAACGCCCCAGCGGCTAAACCCTACGCCGATATTTATAAGACAGACCTCGTTACAAAGATGCGGATCCATCAAAGTGTTGGACGCGCAACCGAGGCCACGCAACTGACGAAAATGTACGGCGAGCTCTATTCCAGGCCGATGCCGGAGGATTTGGTGAAGCTGTCGGTGATTGCGCAGATCGTTCAAGTGCTGGACAACGAAGATAAGACTGTGCCGTTTAGTCTGGCGAGTAATCAGGACGTGCGTATCTTCGCTATCGGCGAAGGCCAGGCCGGTGAGATGTTTGACTACGGCTGGATTGAAAACGACAAAGGGTCACGTGTGTGGGAGATGCAAGAGCC
>Ga0105248_10006837_pt1 | contig 12502 bp, 12 predicted proteins | sample KBSS34metaG_FD_81524 | JGI IMG/M metagenome (GOLD analysis project Ga0105248, IMG submission 81524) | Switchgrass rhizosphere microbial communities from Kellogg Biological Station, Michigan, USA - KBS S3-4 metaG | ecosystem: Host-associated > Plants > Roots > Rhizosphere > Soil | place... | reverse complement strand
CGCCGGCGGCCGTCGCCGCCAGCACCCATCCAGTTGGCGCCCGTCCAGTTGGTGATGGTGCCGAGCCCCTGCGCATCGTGCCGACCTGAAATCTCCAGCGCGCGAACCGGCGCGAATTTAAACCCTGACGGGCGCCGCCGTCGAGGCGCCTTGGGGGGCGGCGAGCCGTCGCAGGAGGGCCTCGACGCAAAGCGCGGAATTGCGCGCCGCCATGTCGACCATCTGGGCGTAGGTGACGTGACTCTCCTCGCCGGCCAGGTCTGAAAGGGTGCGGATCACATAGAGCGGAACGCCCCAGGCCTTGGCGACCTGGTTCACCGCCGCCGACTCCATGTCGATGGCGTCGGCCGCGAAATCGGCCCGCAGCTGTTCGCGCGTCGCCCCGCAGTTCAGGAAGTAGTCGCCGGTGACCACCGCCCCCAGGCGGACAGGCGCCTCGAGGCGATCGGCCACCGCTGCGGCCAGGGCGGTGAAGTTGGCCGCCACCTCGGGCTCCACCTGCGGCAGGGTCGACAGCCGCGGCGCACCGATCGGTATCACGCCATAAGCGGTCGGCGTGAAGCGGCCCGCCGAGACCAGGCCGTAGTCGTGGATCCCCAGGCGGTCGGCGAACAGCACCGAGCCGACCGGCAGCTGCTGATCGAGCCAGCCGGCGACGCCCGAGAAGATCAGCGCCCGGGGCGAGAACAGGCTCAGCAGCAGGGTGGCGGCGGCCGCGGCGTTGACCTTGCCCATGCCGCTGAGCGCCAGCACCAGCGCCTGGCCGTCGTGCTCGCCGCGGAACACCTGGGTCGGGCCGTGGATTTCGGGCTCGGCGTTGAGGTGCAGCCGCTCGCGCAGGGCGGCGAGCTCCTCGGGCGTGGCGCAAAGCAGGCCGTAGGCGCTCACGCGAGGCCCCGGCCGGTGTCGGAAGGCTGGAAGGTCATGGGCCGATTATGGCCGCGCGCGGCGCGCCGGCAAAGCTGCGCGAGGGGTCAGTCGAGTGTGCGGCGGTAGCGCAGCATGGCCAGCGCCGTCACCAGGCAGACGAAGGCCAGCAGGGCCAAGAGCTCCCGCCACTGGTCGCCCAGCGTCTCGCCTTTCAACAGCGCGCCGCGCACCACCCGTAGGAAGTGGGTGACCGGGATCAGCTGCCCGACCGCCTGGGCCCAGAACGGCATGCCGCGGAACGGGAACATGAAGCCGGAGAGCAGGATCGACGGCAGCATGTAGAAGAAGCTCATCTGCATGGCCTGCAGCTGCGAGCGGGCCAGGGTCGAGATCAGGAAGCCCAGCGCCAGCGAGCCGACGATGAACAGGGCGACGCCGAGGAACAGCCCGACGCCGGCATTGGCCATCGGCACGTGGAACAGCAGCTTGGCGAGGGTGAGGATGACCGTGGTCTGCACCAGGCCCACCAGCACATAGGGGGCGAGCTTGCCGACCATCACCTCGATCGGCTCCAGCGGGGTGGCCAGCAGCGTCTCCATCGTTCCCCGCTCGGTCTCGCGGGTCACGCTGAGCGCGGTCATCATTACCAGGGTCAGCGACAGGATGATGCCGAGCAGGCCAGGAACGATGTTGTAGGCGGTGATGGCCTCCGGATTGTAGCGGTTGTGGACGATCACCTCGAACGGCCGAGTGGTCGGGCCGCGCGGCGCCACAGCGCCCTTGAGGTCGTGGGCCAGCGCCTGCTCGGGCAGGGCGGCGAGGGCGGCGACGGCGCCGCCGGTAGCCGAGGGGTCGGTGGCGTCGGCCTCGATCAGGATCTGCGGGCGGTCGCCGCGGACCACCCGGCGGGTGAAGTCGCCCGGCACGGTGAGCGCGAACTGCACCTCGCCGCGGCGGATCATCTGCTCCAGCTCGGCCGGGCTGCGGGCCTGGGCGACGAAGTCGAAATAGCGCGAGTTCCTCAGCCCGGCGATCAGCGAGCGGGCGAAGCGGCTGTCCTCCTGCACCAGCACCGCGGTGGGCAGATGTCGCGGCTCGGCGTTGATCGCATAGCCGAACAACAGCAGCTGGATCACCGGGATGGCGAGCATCATCGCATAGGTCAGCCGGTCGCGGGTGAGCTGCCGGAACTCCTTGATCAGCACCGCCAGCACGCGATCGAGGGAAAAGCCGTTCATGGGACGTTGTCCTGCGCCTGCCCCATCAGCTGGATGAAGATGTCCTCCAGCGTCGGGGCCACCTGCGTCCAGCGGTAAGGGGCGTCGCGCCAAGGCGCGATGGCCGCTTCGAGCGCCGCCCGGTCGGTCCCGCTGACGTGCACCGCCGCACCGAACGGCGCGGCGGTCGCCACGCCGGGCCTGGCGGCGATCTGGTGGGTCAGGCGGGTGATGTCCGGGCCCTCCCCGTGGAAGGTGATCAGGCCGGAGTTGTTGATCAGCTCCTCGACCCTCCCGCGCGCGATCAGCCGGCCGTAGCTGATGTAGGCGATCTCGTGACAGCGTTCGGCCTCGTCCATGTAGTGGGTCGAGACCAGCACCGTCAGGCCGCGCTCGGCCAGGGCGTGGATCTCGTCCCAGAAGGTCCGGCGCGCCTTGGGATCGACGCCCGCGGTGGGCTCGTCCAGCAGCAGCAGTTGGGGCTCGTGCAGGGTGGCCGCGGCGAGCGCCAGGCGCTGCTTCCAGCCGCCCGACAGGGTCCCGGCCAGCTGGCCGCTGCGCGAGGCGAGGCCGAGCTGCTCCAGGGCCTCGGCCACCCGCTGGCGACGCCGGTCGAGCCCGTAGACGCGGGCGGTGAACTGCAGGTTCTCGGCGATCGTCAGGTCCTCGTAGAGCGAGAACCGCTGGGTCATGTAGCCGGTGCGCCGCTTGATCTCATCGGCGCAGCGCAAGAGGTCGAAGCCGAGGCAGGCGCCGCGGCCGGAGTCCGGCGTCAGCAGGCCGCACAGCATGCGCAGGGTCGTGGTCTTGCCAGAGCCGTTGGGGCCCAGGAAGCCGCAGATCCGCCCCTGCTCGACCTGGATCGCCAGGTCCTCGACGACCCGATGGGCGCCGAAGCTCTTGTTCAGGCCCGCGACGTCGATCGCCAGGCTCATCGCCCGGGCTCCAACGGCTCGACGTCGACCGGCTGGCCGGGGTTGAGCCGCACCGACGGGCGGGCCTCCACCAGATAGACCAGCCGATCCCGCGCATCGCGGCTGTAGATCACCGGCGGGGTGAACTCGGGACGCGGACTGACGTAGACGATCCGCGCGGTCAGGCCCTTGCCGCAGCCGTCGCAGGAGAAGCGCACGACCGCCCCGATCCGGTAGGCGGCGAACGCGCTCTCGGGGACGAAGAAGCGCAGCCAGACCCGATCGTCGGGGATCAGCGAGACGATCGGCTGGTTGGCGGCCGCCCATTCGCCCACCTGGTAGAAGACGTCCTCCACGCGCGCGGCGGCGGGAGCTGAGGGGGCCACGTCGCCCAGGCGGGCGGCGGCGCCGGCGAGGTTGGCCTGAGCCTGTTGCACGCGGGCGTCGGCGGCGTGGATCTGGTCTTCGCGGGCGCCGAGCGCGGCGGCCTGGCGTTGCCGCCGCGCGGCGGCCAGCTCGGCCTCGGCGGCCTGGGCCGCAGCGCGGGCGTCGTCCAGCCGCGCCGGCGCATAGACGCCCTTGCGCGCCAGGATCTCCACCCGCCGCAGCGTCGCGCGGGCGTCGCGCACCCGGGCCTCGGCCCCAGCGATATTGGCGTCGAAGACGGCCAGCTCCACCGGCCGCTGGCCCCGGCGGACGTCCTGGGCCTGGGCCTTGGCGGCGGCGAGCTCGGCGGCGGCCGCGTCGCGGGCGGCGCGCGGCTGCTCCGGGTCGAGGACGAACAGCGGCGCGCCGGGCTTCACCTCGGCGCCGCGGACCACGTAGACGGCCTTCACCGTCCCGGCGACCGGGGCGGCGAGATAGAGCGGCTCGCCTTCGACAAAGCCCGACAGGGTCGGCGTGCGGCCCAGGCGCGGGGCGATCACCAAGGCCGCCACCAGGATCGCGGCGGCGAGCGCCAGGAGCAGCGGCAGCAGGCGCTGGCGGTTCATCGGGGCGTCTCCTCGGCCAGCAGGCCGCCGGTCAAGGTCTCGACATGCTGGCGCGCGAGCGCCGGCAGGTCGAACGGCGCAGCCCCGATCGGCGCGAAGGTCTCGCGCCAGATGACCCCGACGATCATCGGCGAGACGATCTGCAGGGCGTAGGCCCGCGGATCGCCGGCCCTCACCTCGCCGCGCGCCTGGGCGGCGGCGACCGCCTCGGCCAGGCCGCCGAGCGCGTGGGAGACGAGGTCGTCGTGCCAGACCCGCGCCAGGGCCGGGAAGTTGCGCGCCTCGCCGATCACCATCTTGGCGACGGCGCCCAGGCGCGGATCGGCCAGCAGGGCGACGATCCGCTCGGCGAACATCTGCAGCAGGGCCGGAAACGGACCCGGATGGCCGGCGATCGCCGCCCGAATCTGGCGCATGTTCGGCGCGATCGCTTGCTCGACGACGGCGTGGAACAGCTCCTCCTTGGTGGCGAAATAGAGGTAAAGGGCGCCTTTCGAGACGCCGGCGCGCGCGGCGATGTCGTCGAGCTTGGCCGCCGCGAAGCCTTTTTCCGCGAACACCGCCAGCGCCGCCTGCACGATCTCGGCCGGCCGGTCGGCCTTGCGCCGTCGGAACTTGGGCTCGGCGGGCGCACGCATCCTGCGCTCCTAATAACTGACCCGTCAGTTATTACTACGTCGCCGGCCTTGGGACAATTGCATTCGGTGGATCAGCGGGCGGCCAGGGCCTTGTAGTGGGCGGCGAGCTCGGCCTGGCCGACGGTGTCGTAGAAGACGGCCAGGTTGTGCGCCGCCATGTGGCTGCCGCGGCCGGCGACCGATCCGTCGAGGTCCGGCCGCTCGCCGATCTCCAGGCAGCGCTTCCAGGCCGCCTCGACGATCGGCAGGAAATCCGTTGCGGCGCGGTCCGGCTCGTGGGTCGAGCATTCGAGGTAGAGGTCGCCGACTGCGAAATAGAAGTCCGGCGAGTCGGTCCAGGCGCTGACCTCGGAGTCGGCCAGCACCAGGGCCTCGTGCAGCTGGCCGGCGGTCTTCAGCGCGGTGATGCCGCGGACCACCAGGGAATGGCGATAGGGGGCGTCGGGCGGGGCCAGTCGCAGGGCCTCGGCGAAGCAGATGGCGGCTTGCGGCGCGCGTTCGCGCACCTGATGCTCCTTGGCCAGCTGGAACCAGAGGTAGGAGTCGCTCGGCGTCGCCTCCAGCGCCTGCATCAGCAGGGTCTCGTTGCGGTCGCCCTTGCGGGCCAGATTGTCCGGCATATAGCCGTCGTGTCCAAGGACCAGGGGCAGGCGCCGCATTCGCTTGGCGCCGATCGGCTGTTCATGGATGCGGCCTTCGTAGCGGGCGCCGCGCGGCAGCAGGCGCGGGAGCCAGGTTTGCGCGGCGCCGTTCGCGCCCGCCTCGCCCATCGCGCTGTCGCAGCGCACGACGCCAAAGAAATCGCCGTCGAGCGGCAGGCCTTCGGCTGAGAGCGCGGCCTCGGCGCCGGCCGCGATCCACTCGTCGGCGTCCAGCACCAGGTTCCAGGCGGCGTCGGACAGCGCCAGGGCGGCGTTGCGGGCGGCGGCGAAGTCGTCGCACCAGGTGAAGTGGGCGACATCCGCCCCGGCCTCGGCGGCGAGCGTCGCGGTGGCGTCGGTCGAGCCGGTGTCGAGCACGATCATCCGGTCGACATGCGGCCGGGCGCTGGCCAGGGCGCGCCCGATCACGGCCGCCTCGTCGCGCACGATCATCACCAGAGCCAACCGGGTCATGGGTCCCCCCAACTGGCGGTCAGGCTTGCGTGCGTCGCCTTAACGGAGGCTTGCCGGGAAGCGTCTGCCGCGCGTCTGTGACGCACCCCTACGGCGACGCTGCGCCGTAAAATCGCCCTTTCATCCTGTCCAATGCGACCCCTTCGCGCTCCGGAAGCTGGCAGACAAGTCCGGTGATGGAGCCCGTTGGTCGAGACAAGGTGGTGTGAATGCAGGCGTCGTCCATACGAGACGCGCGGCGCGCGAAGCGTCATGGCATGCAGGCGGCGGGCGTGCTGCTGGCGGTGATCGGCACCGCCGCGCTTGCGGGCCCGGCGGCGCATCAGGCCGGCCGGCCGCGAGCGATCCTCGCCGAGGCGGCGGCGCGCGTCCCGCAGATGGTCGCGCCGGCGCAGGCCGAGCAGCTGGTCTGGCGCGGGGCGGACATCGACGGCGACGGCCAATCCGACTTCGCCAATCCGACCGGGCATGCGACGCGCAAGACCGACGCCTATGGCTGCGGCGAGTTCGGCGCCTCGCGCGATGGCGGGGCGCGGCCGCATGAGGGGGTGGATTTCATCGCCGACGCCGGCCAGAGGCTGGTCGCGCCGATCTCCGGCTATGTCACCAAGATCGGCTTCGCCTATCCGGGCGACAGCACGCTGAAGTTCGTCGAGATCAGCAATCCGGCGCTGCGCTACGCCGCGCGGGTCTTCTACATCGACCCGCAGGTGGTGGTCGGCCAGGCGGTCCACCTCGGCCAGACGATAGGCCTGCACCATACCCTGGAGCAGAAGTACCCGGGGGGCATGACCGACCACGTCCACCTGGAGATCATCGACACCCGCGGCGAGCGCATCGACGCGACGCGGCTGATCACCGCCCGCTACGAGCTGGTCGCCGAGCCGCCGCGCGGGTGATCAGTCGCCCTGCTTCAGCAGCAGGGCGCCGTAGCCGAAGCCGCCGTTGCTGACGGCGCAGACGCGGGCGTCCTTGACCTGGGCGGGCCGACCACCGTCCTCGAGGCGGACTACTACGACAAGCTCGCCGCGAAGCTGGCGGTGCGGGTTCCCGACTGCGTGGCGACGGTCGTCGACCGGGAAGATCCCATGGGCGTGGTCATCATGCGCGACCTGATCGCCCAGGGCGCCCGCTTCTGCTCGGCGCTGGAGGCCTTCACGGCGGAGGAGGCCGCCCAGAGCCTGGGCGCCGGACGTCGCCTACCACATCGCCGCCGTCCTGCCGGTGGAGATCGCCGAGCGCGAGGAGCGGGCGCTGCTGGATCGCTATCTGGAGACCGCGCGCGGGCTCGGTTGCCCGACGCCGGACCCCGAGACGGCCTGGGCGCAATACCGGATGGCGGCGGTCCACGGCTATTACCTGTGGTCCATCACCCGGCGGGTCGATCCGGCGATCATCAACGTCTTTGTCGGCCATCTGGGCGCGTCGGTGACACGTCACGTCAGCTTCCGGTTGCTCGGCCTCTAGCCGCGGCCGCTCCGCCCATGCGCAGAGGCGAACGTCGCATCCGATCTCGCTGAAATCCCACGCATTGCGCCGCCGCGGGGGGGCTCGTGCGGCGCCTTGCGGGTCCGCCGTTCGCCCGCAGTTGACGGTGACACCGCAGCCTCGTATTGCGCGAATTCGAAATCGCGAAAGACAAGATGGCGCGTTCCTCTCCCGGCGTCCGACGTGTGGCCGCCATCCTCAACTTCATCGCCGATCACCCGGGCCAGTCGTTCACCCTGACCGACCTGGTGCGCGCCCTGAAGCTCAGCCGCGCGACCTGCCATGCGCTGCTCACCGGCCTGGTCGAGGTCGGCTACCTCTATCGCGCCAGCGACAAGAACTATGTGCTGGGCCCGGCGCTGGCCGCCATCGGCCGGGTGGCCGCCGACCACGCCTCGCCGCTGCAGGTCGCCCAGCCGGAGATGCGCGCGCTCGCCGACGAGTTCGACGCCATCTGCTCGGCTTTTTTCCGGGAGCGCGACGACATCGTCGTGCGCGAGCGCGCCGCCTCGGTCTCGCACCTCGGCTACTCGATGCCGCAGGGCGCGCGGATGAAGTTGCGGGCGCCGTTCAGCGCGATCTTTTACGCCTGGTCGCCGCTGTCCAAGGCCGAGGCCTGGCTCGACGCTTCGACACCGCTGGCGACCCCGGAACACCGGGCGATCATGCTGAAGAACATGGCCTTCGTGCGCGACCATGGCTTCGCCTTCCACGTGAGCAACCCGAACTTCCGCTCGGACAAGCCGCCGGAACAGGCCTTCGAGGAGGAGCGGACGGACTTCCCCGCCCGCTCCCCGGGCGAGCTCAATCCCGAGGAGCTGTACGCCTTCATCTCGGTGACGGCGCCGGTCTTCGATGCCCACGGACAGGTCGCCTTCGTCCTGGGCCTCCTGGGCTTCACCCGGCAGGCGTCGGGCGCGGAGATCGAGCGGATCGGCCGCCGGCTGCGCGAGGCCTGCGACCGCATCACCCGCTTCATCGGCGGCAAGATCCCCAAGACTGGCGTCGCCGCGGCCTGATGCGGCCCGCGTGGCGGCTGTCCTCATTTTGGGGAAGGTCTGGAACGACAGCGAAACGAATCATGTCCGAATCAGCGACGTTCGCCAATTCAGCCTTTGTTCCGTACGACATATTGTGTGCCGAGTCGGTCGGAGCCACAACAAGCTCCACCATTAGCGCCTCTTATGGGCGCGAAGGCGCCAGCTCTTCTTGACGCGGCGGGGCGCCTTCCTCTATATCGCCCGCTCCCGCACGGACCGGTCGGTCCGCTGCTTCCTTTTTCCCTACGCGAAGGTTCTTTCGCCATGTCGCGCCGTTGCGAACTCACGGGTGTCGGCCCGCTGGTCGGCCACAATGTGAGCCACTCGAATATCAAGACCAAGCGCCGCTTCTTGCCGGCCCTGGCGCCCGTCACCCTGCAGTCCGACGCGCTGGGCCAGTCGTTCAAGCTGCGCATCCGCAACGCGGCGCTGCGCACGCTCGACGCCCGCGGCGGCCTCGACGCCTTCCTGCTGAAGGCCCGCGACGAAGAGCTTTCCACCCGCGCGCTGAAGATCAAGCGCCAGCTGAAGGCCAAGCTCTCGGACGCCCAACCGGCCGCCTGAGCTTAAGACAAGTGTCGTTCCGAAAAGGCCGCCCGCAAGGGCGGCCTTTTTGTTTTCCCTCCCCATTAAGGGAAGGAAGGCTTCACGCTGCCACCGGCGCCTTCAGCGTCTCGCCGAACAGGGCCAGCATCTCGCGCCAGTGACGTTCCGAGTGCTCGACGTCGTAGACCGGCATGTCGTTGGGCGCATAGCCGTGCAGGGCGCCGCGGTAGATGGTGACGTCCGCGTCGACGCCCGCATCGCTCATCACCTGGCTGAGCGTGGTGAAGTGCTCCTCGGTGAAGTAGGGGTCCTGGTCGGCGCCGGCGAACAGCACCTTGCCCTTGATGTTCGAGGCGACCAGGTGGGCGCTGTCGGGCTTGTCGGTGACCACGTTGCCGGCGTGGAAGGCGGCGGCGGCGGCGATCTGTTCGGGGAAGGTTCCAGCGGCGCGAATCGCCAGGGTTCCGCCCATGCAGTAGCCGGCGACGCCGACCTTGTCGGCCCGGGCCTTGGGCTGCTGGCCCAGCCAGGCCAGGAAGGCGCCGGTGTCGCGCATCGACTTCTCCGGGTCCGTCGAGCCCATGAACGTGCCGACCAGCGACTGCAGCTTGCTGGGGTCGCCGAACACCTCGCGCGGGACGAGCGGTTCATAGGGGCCGAGGCGCCAGAACATGTCGGGCAGCAGGACGTAGTAGCCGTTCGAGGCCAGACGCTCGGCCATCTCGAACAGGGTCGGCCGGATCGCCAGGGCGTCCATGTAGATGATGACCGCCGGCCAGGGGCCGGCGCCCCCGTTCGGCGTGAAGACGAAGGCCCGGGCGTCTCCGTCCGGGGTGGGGATGGTCACATCCTGGCGGCTCATGGTTTTCTCCCTCTTTGCGGCTGCCAATCGAACGCCAGCAGCAGCGTCCGCTGAAGCCTGGAAAAGTTGTCGTCGGAAATCAGGTAGAGGCGCAGCGATCCGTCGGGCCGGGGCAGGGCGGCGACGCCTTCGAAGTTGTCGACCGTCAGCGGTCCGGCGAGCCGAAGCTCGTCCAGCACGCCGCCGTCGGCGCCGACGATGCGCAGGGTGGTCCGCATGCCCTGCAGGACGCTGAAGGCCCTCAGCAGATAGACCCGTCCGCCGCCCGGCAGGGGGGCGAGCGCCGTCAGGCCGAATTCCTCGGGCTTGGCGACCTGCGCCGTCGCGACGCAGCCGGAGGCCAGGCGGCAGAGCCAGGTCTGGCCGCTGGCCTCGCCGCCGACGAGATAGGCGTCCGGCCCGGCCTCGGGGGCCTCGGCGAGCGCCTCCATGCCAAGGTTGTCGGGGAAGCTGACGTCGGGCGAGGGGGCGCGGTGCGGCGGGCCGCCACGCCTGGTGTTGGCGGCGGGATAGAGCAGGATGCGGTCGTCGCGCTCCAGGCTGACCAGCCGGTCGCCGTTCGCCAGTTCGGCGATCCCCTCGGCGTCCGACTCGCGCTTGCCGAGCGCAGCGAGCGGCTGGCCGTTCGGGCCGGGCAGCGGCCAGAGCCTGGCGTCGGTGACGCCGGCGAGCCGTCCGCCCCGGTCGAGCGCCAGACGGGCTTCGAAGACGTCACCTTCGTCGCTGACCGACAGCAGCCGGCCGTCGGGCCAGACCTTGAGATCAGACAGGCCGTGTAGCCGCGGGCTGTCGGGCGAGGTGAGCTGCAGGCCGCCGGCGTAGACGAAGGCGCCGATGCGGTCTTGGCTCCCTCTTTTCTGGCCAGCATTCTCAGGGGCGAGCGGCACGTGGCTGGCGTGGACCGCGATCTGCGGCTTGGCGGTGACGGGACGAGCGGGAAGGGCAGGCTGGGCCGCGCAGGCGCAAAGCGCGAGGCCGGCGGCGAGCGCGCCGGCGGCCCGCCGCACCGCCCCTCGCCTCAAGCCACCACCCGCCGCAGTTCCTTGAAGGTGGAGCGGCGCAGGCCGCCGGTCGGCCCGTGGGTGTTGGGCGGCGGCGGCAACAGGCCCGCCCCGCCGCGACTGGCCTTGCGCGGCGTTTCCTCGAACAGCTCGGCCAGCTGCTCGACGATCGCCCCGGCCAGCTGCTCGACGTCGACGATCGTCACCGCACGGCGGTAGTAGCGGGTGACGTCGTGGCCGATGCCGATGGCGATCAGCTGCACCGGGCTCTTGGCCTCGATTTCGGCGATCACCTCGCGCAGATGGCGCTCCAGGTAGTGGCCGGAGTTCACCGACAGGGTGGAATCGTCCACCGGCGCCCCGTCGGAGATCACCATCAGGATGCGCCGCGCCTCGGGCCGCCCGATCAGCCGCTGGTGCGCCCAGAGCAGGGCCTCGCCGTCGATGTTCTCCTTCAAGAGGCCCTCGCGCATCATCAGGCCGAGGTTGCGCCGGGCCCGCCGCCAGGGGGCGTCGGCGGCCTTGTAGATGATGTGCCGCAGGTCGTTCAGCCGCCCGGGCTGGGCCGGCTTGCCGGCCTTCAGCCACTCCTCGCGGCTCTGCCCGCCCTTCCACGCCCGGGTGGTGAAGCCAAGGATCTCGGTCTTCACGCCGCAGCGCTCCAGGGTGCGGGCCAGGATGTCGGCGCAGACCGCCGCCACCATGATCGGGCGCCCCCTCATCGAGCCTGAATTGTCGATCAGGATGGTGACGACGGTGTCGCGGAACTCGGTGTCGTCCTCCTCCTTGAAGGAGAGGGGGGCGGTGGGGTCGGTGATCACCCGCGTCAGGCGGGCGACGTCGAGGATGCCTTCCTCGAGGTCGAAGCTCCAGGCGCGGTTCTGCTGGGCCAGCAACTTCCGCTGCAGCCGGTTGGCGAGGCGCGAGACGACGTTGGACAGGCTGGCCAGCTGCTGGTCGAGGTAGGCGCGCAGCCGGCCCAGCTCCTCGGTGTCGCACAGCTCCTCGGCGGCGACGACTTCGTCGTGGGAGGTGCTGAAGACCTTGTAGGTGACCGGCTTGCCCTCGCCCTTCATGTCCGGACGGGCGGGCTGGTCGCCCTCGCCCATCTCGGGCTGTTCGTCGGAGTCCTCGGCCTCGGCGCTGTCCTGCGCCTCCATTGTCTGGCTGTCGGCGTCGTCGGTTTCCTGGCGCTGGGTCTCGCCTTCCTCCGGCGCGGCGGCCTGCGGCGACTGCGCCTCGCTCTCGCTGCTGTCGTCGGACTCGCTGGGCTCGGGCTCGCCGTCCTCGTTGGCCTCGTCGCTGTCGTCGGCCTCGTCCGGCTGGTCGAGCATGTCGTCGGCCATCTGCAGGTCGCGCAGGATGGCGCGGCTGATCCTGGCGTAGGCCTTCTGGTCCTCGACGGCGCCCGCCAGCTTGTCGAGGTCGGCGCCGGCCTTGGCCTCGACGTCGGCGCGGAACAGGTCGATCAGCGGCTGGGCCGCGGCGGGCGGCGCCTCGCCGGTCAGCCGCTCGCGCACCATCAGCGCCAGCACCTCGGCCATCGGCGGATTGGCCACGGCTTCCACCTGGTTGATCGTGCGGCGGGCCCAGGCCTGTTCGTGGACCGCCTTCAGGTTCACCCGCACCCCGCCCAGGGCGTTGGCGCCGATCGCCTCGACGCGAGCCTGTTCGAGGGAGTCATAGGCCGGCTGCGCCGTCGGCGAGACCGGGCGGGCCTTGGCGTGCTGCGCCGGATCGTGGTGGGCGAGCCTGAGCGCCATCTGGTCGGCGAAGCCGCGGATGCGCGCTGCGTCGGCCTGGGTCATCTCCCGCGGCG
>Ga0105248_10006836_pt1 | contig 12503 bp, 11 predicted proteins | sample KBSS34metaG_FD_81524 | JGI IMG/M metagenome (GOLD analysis project Ga0105248, IMG submission 81524) | Switchgrass rhizosphere microbial communities from Kellogg Biological Station, Michigan, USA - KBS S3-4 metaG | ecosystem: Host-associated > Plants > Roots > Rhizosphere > Soil | place... | reverse complement strand
CGATCGAGCATTGGGCGCCGCCCGAACTCGAGCACAAATGGCTGTGGTCGTTGAGCCAGCGCGGCGATGGGCCGCTGTGGGTCGGCTACAACACCGGCATCGCGCGCATTGACACGCACACGCGCAAGTTGCAGGTGTGGGACCAGGACAGTACGCACGATGCGCCGTTGTCCGGGCCGAACGACCTCATCGCGCAGACGCCGGACGGCCGCGTGTGGTTCTCGAGCCTCGGTGCGGGCATCCAGGCGCGCGATCGCGACGGCCATGTGCTGTTCGCGATCAAGCCGGAGGATGGACTCGGCTTGTCCGCGCCGGATACCGAGCAACTCGGCGTCTCGCCACAAGGCGCGTTGTGGTTGGCGGGTGCGCAGGGCCTGCTGGCGTGGAACGATGTCGCGCATCGCTTCGCGCCGGTGCCCGGTGCGCCGGAGGATCGCGTGTACGGTTTCGCATTCGCCGATCCGCGCACGTTGTGGCTGCATCGGCTCGGCGCGCTCGAACGCTACGGCTGGGACGGGCATTCGCTCCACCTGCAATTACGCGTGGACCAACGGCAGGGGTTGCCGGCGGTCGAGTCCGGCGGCGTGATCGCCGATGCGCGCGGCGATGCCTGGTTGACCACCACGCGCGGCCTGTTGCGTTTCGACGCGCATCGCGGCCGCGTGCGCGCGTATGGCGTGCGCGATGGCTTGCCGAACCAGGAGTTCGGCCGGCATCCACCCCTGCTGATGGCCGATGGCGTGGCTGCGGCCGGCACGGTGGATGGCCTCGTTCTGTTCGAGCCGGCGAAGATCGCGCTGGACGATGCGACGCCTCCCCTGGTGATCGATGCGGTCGGCGTGCGTCGTGGCGATCACGAGGTCGCGCTCGACGCGGCTTCTCCAAATGCGATTTCACTGGGCGGGCGCGCGCCGATCAAGCTCGGCCCCGACGATCGCGACCTGCGCGTGTCGGCGCGGCTGTTGTCGTACACCGATCCGAAGGCGCATCGCTATCGTTTCTGGCTGAAGGGTTACGACGCGGGCTGGATGGAGCAGGGCGCGAGCGGCGAGCGCGTATTCTCGCGACTCGACGCCGGTCATTACAAATTGCGCATCGAGGCGACCAATGCCGGCGGCGTATGGTCCGCGCCGCGCGAACTCGCGATCACCGTGCGGCCGCCATGGTGGAAAACCGGCATCGCCTATGCCGGGTACGTCGCGCTTGCCGTGTTCGCATTGCTGGCGCTCGCGTGGTTGTATCGGCGGCGGCTCAAGCAACGGCATGCCTACGCGATGGCCGAACAGCGCAGCGCGCTCGCCGAGCAGACTTCGGAAGCGAAGACGCGCTTCCTCGCGACGATGGGCCACGAGATCCGCACGCCGATGACCGGTGTGCTCGGCATGACCGAATTGTTGCTCGGCGGCGAGCTCGCGCCGCAGCAACGGCACCAGGCCGAATCGATCCAGCGCGCCGGCCAGCACCTGCTGCGGCTGGTCAACGACTCGCTCGATCTCGCGCGCATCGAAGCCGGCAAGCTCGCGCTCGACGACGCGCCGTTCGATCCGCGCGCGTTGCTGCGCGAGGTCGATGCGCTGCTGCGTCCGCTTGCGCAGGCGAAAGACCTCGCATTCGAGACGAGTAGCGCCGACGACACGCCGCGCGGGTTGCGTGGCGATGTGGCGCGCGTGCGGCAGATCCTGTTGAACCTCGGCAACAACGCGATCAAGTTCACCGAGCGCGGCAGCGTGCGCATCCTGGTCGCACACGACCCGCATCAAGACGCAGGTGGCCTCCACGCGACCGTCGCCGATACCGGGCCGGGGCTCAATGCCGAGCAACGTGCGCGACTGTTCCAGCGTTTCGAGCAGGCCGACGGCGCACGCACCGCTGCGCGTTATGGCGGCAGCGGATTGGGCCTCGCGATCTGCGAGGAACTCGCGGCGGCGATGGGCGGGCTGATCGCGGTGGACAGCACGCCCGGCGTCGGCACGCGATTCGACGTGATGCTGCCGCTCGCCGAATGCCCGCCGCCGCAGCCCGTCGTCGCAACGCCACGATCGACGCCGCGCGCGCTACGCCTGCTGCTGGTCGAGGACGATCCGACCGTGGCCGAAGTCCTGCGCGGGCTGCTCCAAGCGCAGGGACACGCCGTCGTGCACGCGGCGCATGGACTCGCCGCGTTGTCGGAACTCGAGAGCGCGAACTTCGATGCCGCGCTGCTCGACCTCGACCTCCCCGGCGTCAACGGCCTCGACCTCGCACGCCTGATCCGCGCGCGCGCGATCACATTGCCGTTGCTGGCAGTCACCGCACGCGCCGACGCTAACGCGGAACCGGATGCGAGGGCGGCGGGGATGGATGGGTTCTTGCGGAAGCCGGTGACGGGGGAGATGTTGGGGGATGCGTTGGAGTTGTTGGTTGGCAGGTGAAAGATTTTGAGTTGTTCGTGGTGAGTCTGTTGAAGCCACCAACGAGCCAGGTCATAAGCTTTCGTGCGCTGCGCGCGCGAGTCAATTTTCTTTCGGGAAAAGTAACCAAAACCATTTGCGCCGGACACTCGCCGAGACGATGGAGCCGTCTCGGTCCCCTGCGCTCCTCAGCAAGCACGGGCCGGCCCGAACTCGCACATCTGACCGCCATGGATGGCGGAAATGCCGAAAATGCAGGAGCAATTTTCGGCCATGTGCTCAGACATGCGGGCCTTGCTCCCGCTCTTGCTTCCGGTGCTCGGCTCGCTTTACGGCGCGAAGATCAAGAGCTAAAGGCCACAGCGGTAGAAGCGATGAAGTCGGATTGCGCTCCACTAATTCGCCCTACCCATAGCTGCCGCCGAACGAAATTCACCGGATACGAACAGCGCTCGCGACCCCGATTGTTGTCGATCCCGATATTCCGAATTGCGAGTGACGGCCTGAAAAGCGGCCCTTTGAAACAACGCCGGTCACCTGGTCGTATCCGTCGCATATGTCGGAAGCGATCAGAACGCTGACAGAATTTCCTTCCAAGGACCATGCAGGCTCTGAGACGCCCTTGTAGTTGCTCTTCAGAATCTTCAGTTTCTTCCAGTCTCCAGCTAGACAAGAACGTGCAGTTTCAGATTCAACCTCGAAGGTGATCTCGCGAGGCGCTTTCTCTGCGACATCAACTATTGTGAGGTGCCAGACGGAGCCGACCTCCCAGATGCCTGAGCCGGGTATCGAAACTGTGCGTTCAGCAGTTTTCGCGCTCGCGGTGATGCTTATGCAAGCCGCGAAAGTAAGCAGTAGGAACGCGCGAAGTAATTTCACTTTCGTTCAATCAAATTGGGCCCCAGATCCGGGGCGATTGGCCTCATCGTGCGCTGTAGTCTTACGCACGGTCAACGTGAATTCCGCGGGAGCTTGCAGCCAACAAGCTTCTCTTGTGACGCGGGCAGGAGCCCGCTGCTGTTCGGGGCCCCTGCGCAGCGGCGGGTGACGGCGGTTAGACCCGCAGGGCGATGCACAGGATGTGCATCGTTTTTCGTCGGCACACGGATGTGCCGTCGAAAAATCCCGTCGTCGCACGCGAACCCGGAGGACAGGATGTCCGGAGGGCGCGGAGCCTGGGGTGTCCTTCTTTCTGGTTCCGTCTTTCTTGGACAAGCAAGAAAGATGAACCTGCCGCTTTAGCGGCGGAACGCTCTAAGGCTTCACAACCTCAGCGCTGCGCGCTGAACTCATGCACCGCATCCACCAACACCCGCACACGCTCCGGATCCATATCCGGCGACAGCCCGTGCCCAAGATTGAATACGTGGCCCACGTTCGAGCCATCGCCGCCGCGTGCGTAGCTGTCGAGCGTGCGGCGAACTTCATCGCGGATCGCTTCGGGCGAGCCGTACAGCATCGCCGGATCGAGGTTGCCTTGCAGCGCAACTTTGCCGCCAGTGAGTCGGCGTGCGTCTTCGAGCGAAATCAGCCAGTCGACGCCGAGCGCATCGGTGCCGCTGTCGGCGAGTTCTTCGAGATATGGCGCGTTGCCCTTGCCGAACAGGATCAGCGGCGTCCGGTCGGCGCCGTCGCCGCGCGGCAGTTCCCGTGCAATGCGGGTGAGGTAGCGCAAAGAGAATTCGCGGTAATGATGCGGCGCGAGCACGCCGCCCCAGGTGTCGAAGACCTGCAGCACCTGCGCACCGGCGGCGCGTTGCGCGGACAGGTAGGCGATGACCGCATCGGTGGTCACGTCGAGCAGCTTGTGCAGCGCGGCCGGCTCGTTGAGCAGCATCGCCTTGATCTTCGAATAGTTGTCGCTGCCGCCGCCTTCGACCATGTAGCAGGCGAGCGTCCACGGGCTGCCGGAGAAGCCAATCAGCGGCACGCGGCCGTCGAGTTCGCGGCGGATCAAACTCACTGCGTCCATCACGTAGCGCAGCTCGCCGGCCATGTCGGGCACGAACAATTTGCCGACGTCGGCGACGCTGCGGATCGGTCGCTCGAACTTCGGGCCCTCGCCATCGACGAAATACAGGCCGAGGCCCATCGCATCGGGCACGGTGAGGATGTCGGAGAACAGGATCGCGGCGTCGAGGTCGAAGCGTGCGAGTGGTTGCAGGGTGACCTCGCAGGCGAGTTCGGGCGTTTTCGCCATCGCGAGGAAACTGCCGGCGCGCGCACGGGTGGCACGGTATTCGGGAAGGTAACGGCCTGCCTGGCGCATCAGCCAGACCGGCGTGCAATCGACGGTTTCGCGGCGCAATGCGCGCAGCAGGCGATCGTTGCGAAGTTCGGTCGCCATCAGCGCGTAGCCTCGCCTTGCGCAAATACAATATGGAAGCCGCGTCTCACGTTCGCGTCGCGCGCCTTTTCGAATGCCGCCATCGCTTCGTCCCGTTCGAGGTATTGCTCGCGCTTGACCGTGCTGCGCTGGCCGATGTGGCCGGTTTCGCGCACGAGCAGCCAGCCGCCGAGCAGGTCTTCCTGCAGGCTCAATTGCACGAATCGCGGGGCTTCGGCGGCGGTGGGCGGGTGTTGGAGCAGCAGGCGCATTGGCCAATTCTAACCGACGCACGCCAAGTGACGTGCGTCGTTGCTGGCGGATCAAGCGTCCGCGTCGTCGGTCAATTCGTCGCTGAGCAATTCGAGCACGCGCTGCGCGTCGACGTCCTTGGCCAGGTAGGCGCGGCCGATGCCATGCCAGAGCACGAGCCGCAACTGGCCGGACACATTCTTCTTGTCGAGCCGCATGCGCGCGAGCAACGCAGCGGGATCGAGCCCGTGCGGGATCGCCACCGGCAGGTCCATGCGTTCGAGCAAGGCGTCCAGGCGCGCGATGTCGAGCAGCGGCGCGTGGCCGAGTTCGGACGACAGGCGCGCCGCGAGCATCATCCCGATCGCGACCGCTTCGCCGTGCAGCAAGGTGCCAAAACCAGCCTCGACTTCGAGTGCGTGGCCGAAGGTATGGCCGAAATTCAGCAGCGCGCGCGGGCCTTGTTCGGTCTCGTCCTTGGCGACCACCTTCGCCTTGTGCGCGCAGCATTTGCGCACCGCGTCGGCGAGGATTTTCGGATCGCGCGCGAGCAACGCGTCGGCGTGTTCCTCGACCCAGCCGAACAGGGCGCGGTCGCCGATCGCGCCGTATTTCACGACTTCGGCAAGGCCGGCCGACAACTCGCGCGCGGGCAAGGTCGCGAGGACGTCGGTGTCGATGACGACGGCGCTGGGCTGATGGAACGCACCGACGAGGTTCTTGCCTTGCGGCAGGTCGACCGCGGTCTTGCCGCCGACCGACGAATCCACCATCGCGAGCAGGGTCGTCGGTATCTGGATGTATCTCACGCCGCGCATCCAGCACGCCGCGGCGAAGCCGGCGAGATCGCCGACCACGCCTCCGCCGAGTGCGATCACCAATGCGTCGCGACTGGCCTGCATGTCGGCGAGCGCGGCGAAGATCGAGGCGCAGGATTCGAGCGTCTTGTGCTCCTCGCCCGCCGGGATCACGTGCAGCGCGGCCTGGTAATCGCCGGGCAGTTTCGCCAGCACGCGGTCGGCGTACAGCGGCGCGACGTTGCTGTCGCTGACCAGCAGCACATGCCGGCCGAACGCGATGTCATCGTATGCATGGAGGTCGTCGAGCAGGCCGGAGCCGATCCGGATCGGATAGCTGCGTTCGCCGAGTTCGACCTGCAGGCTGCGCATCTTCATGCCGCGACCATGATCCAGCTCTCGCGAAGCGAGGCCATCGTCCCTCTCCCAATCTCGGGAGAGGGGGGAACCGCCGGTGGAACCGGTGGTGGGGTGAGGGAGATCATGTCGCTCGCGCTTTCGTGATCTGATCGTACCGAGCAACATGATCCTCGTCGTTGCGCTGCCAGCGATCGGCAATCATCGCCGCAAGGCGCGTGGCTGCAGCGTCGGGGCCGGGGCAGTTCGATTCGTAGCGAAGGTCGGCGATCTCGGCATACAGCGCGTCGCGTTGCGCGGCAAGCGCGCTGAGCGTGGCATGGCGATCGCCGGACGCGAGCAACGGTCGGCTGCGATCGCGCGCGAGCCTGGCGAGTTGCGCATCGACGCCCAGGTGCAAATGCACGACGAACCCGCGTTCTCGTAGCCGCTGCCGGTTGAGTGGATCGAGCACCGCGCCGCCGCCGGTCGCGATCAGCAGGCCATTGTCGCTGCACAATTCCGCTATTAGTGCCGATTCGCGTGCGCGAAAACCCGCTTCGCCTTCGCATTCGAAGATCAGCGGGACGCGTGCGCCGGTGATTTCCTGCAGGCGCTGGTCGACATCGACGAAGCGCAATGCGAGCTTGGCGGCGACGCGGGTGCCGATGGTGGTCTTGCCTGCGCCCATCGGACCGACGAACACCAGGTTCGGAGCCGGATTCATGGCCCGATGCTAGCATTGTCGGACGGGCTTGCCGCGCTGTTCGCGAATCGCTGCCCGCCGGAACGATATCCATTCAGGAGAGCGCAATGACCGTCGCCAAAGTGATCGAACTCACCTCTTCATCCACGAAGGGCATCGAGGACGCCGTGCAATCGGGCCTCAAGAAATGCGCCGAGAGCGTGAAGGGCATCAAGGGTGCATGGGTGAACGACATCAAGGTCGTCACCGGCGAAGACGGCAGCATCAGGGAATGGCGCGTCAACCTGCGCGTGACCTTCATCGTCAAATAGAAATTCCGGTCGTGGCGAGCGTGTCGAACCACAACGGGATCAATCTGCGAGCGGCATTCGCCTTGCGTCGATGCGGATCGTGCGATCGGCGATTGCCGGCAGCGTGCGCATCGCCTGCCGGCTCACGCGTTCGAAGAACAGCACGAAGCGCTCGACCGCCTTGCGATCCATCGCATGGCGGCGCGGATGCGCGGCCTGCAGGGTGATCTCCTGCTGCCAGCGCCAGTCCGGTACGATCTCGAAACCGGGGCCTTGCAGGAACAGCAGGCGGTCGATGCGCTGCCAGAGCGGCGTGTAGGTCGCGAGCGCGTTGTTGCAGTACGCGCGCCACACGCCGGTCGCGTCGGCATCGCGTTCGAGCGCATTGAGCGGTTCGTGCAACGCGGTCGGATCCTCCGGCGGCACCTTCAGGAACCAGCCTTCGATCACGATCAGGTCGGACGGTCGCGTGACCAGGTGCCAGCGCGACGGCGGCAGCCGACGGTCGGCGATCTTGTCGAAGTGCGGCAGCGCGGTGCGCTCGCCCTTCTTCAACGAATCGATGGTCCTGCAGGCAAGCGCGACATCGTGCGTGCCCGGCGGCCCTCGCGTCGCGAGCAGCGGATGCACGGTGTGGCCGAGCTTGAGGCGCTCGCGCCGACCGAGGTAGAAATCGTCGATCGACAGCACCACGACCGAGAGCCCGCGCGCATGCGCCAGCGCGGCCATCTGCGCGGCGACCGTGGACTTGCCGGTGCCCTGCAATCCGGCGATGCCGTACACGCGGCTCTTGTGCGCCAGCGCATCGTCGAGCACGCCGGCGACGAATTCCGGCGCATAGCCCGCCTGCGAAACCGTATGCGCGCGCGCTGTCATTGCGCGACAATAACGCATGATCTCTCGGCACGACACGGTAGTAGGAGCCGTTCGTGGTGAGCCTGTCGAACCATGAACGGCGGAACCGATGACCGACTTGTACGCCGAAGCCCTCGCCACGTTCCGCGAACTCCTCGACGCGGCGCGCGCGTCCGGCGATCCCGAACCGACCGCGATGACCCTCGCGACCGCCACCCGCGACGGCCGTCCGACCGCACGCACGGTGCTGCTGAAGTCCTGCGATGAGCGCGGATTCGTGTTCTACACGCACGTCGCAAGCCGCAAGGGCAACGACTTGCATGAGAACCCGCGCGCGGCCTTGCTGTTCCTGTGGAAGACGTTGCGCCAACAGGTGCAGGTGCGCATCGAAGGTGGCGTGGACATCGTTTCCGACGCCGAGGCCGACGAATACTTCGCGAGCCGACCGCGCATGAGCCAGATCGGCGCGTGGGCATCGCTGCAATCCGAGACGCTGGATTCGCGCGCAACCTTCGAGGCGCGCATTGCCGAAGTCGAGCGCAAGTTCGAAGGCAGCGACGTGCCGCGCCCGCCGGGCTGGACCGGCTATCGCGTGGTCCCGGACGGTTTCGAGTTCTGGTACGGCGCGGATTTCCGATTGCACGAACGCCAGCGCTACGACCTGCGCGATGGGGTATGGGCCAAGCGGATGTTGTATCCGTGATGGGTGAGTTGGGGATTTCGCGAGATGCGTTGAAGCGCATCTCGCGCCGACGAACGCACGGCCAGGGATGGCCGGGCCGGATCACTACACCATGGAGGGCGCATGCGCGGTCCTGAACGCATTGTTTGCCTGACCGAAGAACCCACCGAGACGCTCTACCTGCTCGGCGAACAGGCGCGCATCGTCGGCATCTCGGGATTCACCGTGCGGCCGGCGATCGCGCGGCGGGAGAAGCCGAAGGTCAGTGCGTTCACTTCGGCGAAGATCGGCGAGATCCTCAAGCTCGAACCGGATTTCGTGATCGGCTTTTCCGACATCCAGGCCGAGATCGCGGCCGAGTTGATCAGGCACGGCGTCGAGGTGTGGATCAGCAACCATCGCAGCGTCAATGGCATCCTCGACTATATCCGCCGGCTCGGCGCGCTGGTTGGCGTGGGCGACAAGGCGAATGCGCTCGCCGATGGATTCGCGCGCGGGCTCGACGCGATCGCTGGCGAATCCGCAAAACTCTCGCGTCGTCCGAAAGTCTATTTCGAGGAATGGGACGAACCGCCGATCACCGGCATCCGCTGGGTCGCCGAGCTCGTGAGGATCGCGGGTGGCGACGACATCTTTCCCGAGCGTGCAATGGAGTCGCTTGCCAAACAACGCATCCTCGAAGACCCGGATGAAGTGATCCGACGCGCGCCGGACATCATCATCGGTTCGTGGTGCGGCAAGAAATTCCGCCCCGAAAAAGTCGCTGCTCGTGCTGGATGGCATGCGGTCCCGGCGGTGCGTGATGGCGAGCTGCACGAGATCAAGTCGCCGTTGATACTGCAGCCGGGGCCTGCGGCGTTGACCGATGGCATCGCCGCGATCGCGCGCATCGTACGTGGCTGGAACGAACGCATGCTCGCGCGCGGCAAGACCTGAATGGGTTTGGCGCTGCGCACCGCATAGGCGCATGCTCGCAGTCACGATCACGCGGAGGCAGCATGGTTCCATCGCAAACAGGCCCGCTTCGGCAGCGAATCTGGGCGTGGCTGTTGCCGCCGGAGCAATTCCCGCGCAGCAACGGAATCGCCTTCCAGAAGGCGGCCGCGATGGTCCTGCTTGCGATCGGCGGCGCCGTGATCGTATCGGCCTTCGCGCTGGTCGAATTCCTGTTCGGTGCGCGCATGCTGTCCCTGCCGGCGGCGATCGCAGCAGGTGGCACGATCGTGCTGTTGATTCCGTTTCGCCACAACGCGCGCTCGCGTTTGTACGGCAATGCGATCTGCCTGTTGTTGTACGGCGGCGTGATCGCGATCGAACTGCTCACCGGCGGGCAACATCCTTCGGCGGTCATCGTCCTGCCAACCCTGGTGTTCCTCACGGTCCTTGCCCTCGATCGCGGCGATGCGTTGGCGTGGTCGCTGCTGGCGATCGTTTCCGCCCTTGGATCCTTCGTGATGCTCCGGTTGCACATGCATGCGCCGGTCGAGACGGCGCCATGGTGGGTGCAGGCCGCACCCTATCGCGCATCGGTCGGGTTGAGCGTTTTCAACGCATTGATCGCGCTGGTGCTGGTCGGCGGATTTCGCCTGCAGCAGGCGCAGATGTCAGCGATGCGCAAACTCGAGCGCCAACGACGGAGCGAACTCGACGCCGAACGCGCGCGCTTCGCGGATTTCGCGGCGATCGCGGCCGACGGGTTCTGGGAGACCGATGCCGACCATCGCCTCACCTTCGTGTCGGCTGGATTCTCGGAAATGTTCGGCCTGACCGACGAGCAGATGCTGGGCCGCACGCCGTTGGAGATCGCGCAGGCGCAGGACCGGCGGCGCACGATCAATCCGGCCAACGCCGCCCCGATGCTGCGCCACGAGGCCTTCGCGAACCAGCGCCTGATCGTACGCGGGAAGCGCGGCAACCTGGTGCTGAACAACAGCGGGCGGCCCGTGCATGACGCCAACGGAGAATTCATCGGTTTTCGCGGGGCGGTGGTGGATGTCAGCGAGACACACCGCCTGACCGAGGAACTGCGACGCCTCGCCGAGAGCGATCCGTTGACCGGGCTGGCCAATCGGCGCTGCCTGCGCGAGGCCCTGCGGGCGCAACTGCTGCAGGAGCCGCCGGGATGGCTGCTTTTCATCGACCTCGACAATTTCAAGGAGGTCAACGACGCGCATGGGCATGAGACGGGCGATCGACTGCTTGTCGAGGTGGCGCGCATCCTGCGCGAGAGCGTGCGCGGCGACGACCTGGTGGCGCGCATGGGTGGCGACGAGTTTGCGGTCTTGCTGCCGGGCGGTAGCCAGGTGGGCGCGGAAATCGTCGCCGCGCGCATCCTCAAGGGCCTTGGCCGACTTGCAGCGACGGAGGCCATCTACCGGAACATCTCGGCGAGCATCGGCTTGAGTTCGCTCACCGGCATCACCGATGTCGACAGCGGGCTCAGCGCCGCCGACGACGCGTGCTACCTGGCCAAGCGTTCAGGGCGCGGGCGTTACATGCTGGCGGGTGATTGAGCGTCGTTTTGCGCGGAGAGCTCTGCGCCCCGCGCGGTCGCTGCTGCGATTCCCCTTGCGACCAGCGCGCGGAAACCGCCTGCGTCGAAGCATTTCAATGCTTCGGCGGTCACGCCGCCCGGGGATGTCACGCGGTGCCGCAGCGTCGCCGCATCCTCGCCTGATTCGCACAGCATCCGCCCCGCGCCGAGGATCGTTTGCGCGATCAGCGCCTGCGCGATCCCGGCGGGCAAGCCTTGCTCCTGCGCTGCCGCCTGCATCGCTTCGACCAGCGCGAACACATACGCCGGCCCGCTGCCGGACGTCGCGGTGACCGTGTCCATAAGGGATTCATCGTCGACCCACAACGCGATCCCGACCGCTTCGAACAGGCGCTGCGCCTGCGCGCGTTGCGGCGTCGATGCGTGCGGGTTCGCGCACAACGCGGTTGCGCTCGCACCGAGCAGCGCGGGCGTGTTGGGCATCGCGCGGACGACGCCGATTTCGGGGACGACATCGGCATCTAGCCAGAGTTCGACCTGTGAAATGGCGATGCCCGCGGCGACCGAAACAATCAGCGGTCGTTGTTCGCGCGCGAGTGCGGACAGCTCTTCGCAGACCAAGCGCAGCACCTGCGGTTTCACCGCGAGCACCCAGATGTCGGCGTCGCGTGCGGCATCGTTGTTGTCGACGTGGGTGCGCACGCCGAAATCGTTCGCAAGCGCGTCGCGCAGCCCGGCATTCGGCCCGGACGCCACGATGGTCGAAGCCGGAACGCCGAGCCCGACCAGCCCGCCGATCAGGCTGCGAGCGACGTTCCCGTTGCCTATGAAAGCGATGCGCGGCGTCGCGCCATCGGTGCTGCCCGAAGGTGTCTGGGTCACGGTCTTGTGTCGCTGTGCGGAGAGAGCACGGCAAAGGTAAACGACGTTGCCGCGTTTAGCTACGCTCGCCGAACAATGCGGTGCCGATCCGCACCATGGTCGCGCCCTCGGCGATCGCGAGTTCGAAGTCCTCGCTCATTCCCATCGACAGGGTATCGATGCCTGGATGACCCGTGCCGAGTCGGTCGAACAGGTTTTTCAGCGCGCGGAACGCGTCGCGCCGATGTTGCATGTCGGGATCGGGCGCGGGGATCGCCATCAAGCCACGCAGCGCGAGCCTCGGCTCGGCCGCGATTGCTTCGGCCAGCGCGGACACCTCGTCGGGCCGGCAGCCGGATTTGCTGGCTTCATCATCGATGTTGACCTGCACCAGCACGTTCAATGGCGGTTTGTCGGACGGTCGATGGCGCGCAAGTTCGGCGACCAGCTTGATCCGGTCGACCGACTGCACCCAGTCGAACGCCGCTGCCGCCATCCGCGCCTTGTTCGATTG
>Ga0105248_10006834_pt1 | contig 12506 bp, 14 predicted proteins | sample KBSS34metaG_FD_81524 | JGI IMG/M metagenome (GOLD analysis project Ga0105248, IMG submission 81524) | Switchgrass rhizosphere microbial communities from Kellogg Biological Station, Michigan, USA - KBS S3-4 metaG | ecosystem: Host-associated > Plants > Roots > Rhizosphere > Soil | place... | reverse complement strand
CTTGGTCATTGAAGTGGTCTCCCTGCGCCGATGCGCCCGGCGGAGGCGACGCTCGAATCACTGTCTTGTTAATGGTGGCTTAACCTTCGTATGGGGCGGTTAACGGGTTCTTAATGCCCGGCCGCGACGGCGGGATTGGCGAAAACACTGGATTTTCAGGCCGCCAAACCGCCAACGGCGCGCCCGGTGGAGCGCCCTGTTCGATCAGCAACCGGAACCGCTGGCGGAGCCCGCCCCGGTCGTCTGGCCGCTGTTTGCCGGAGTGGTGCTGGTCGAGGGGTTGGCGGTGCAGGAGGGCAGGCCGCTGACGCCGACCTGGCCGATGCCGGAATTCGACGGGCTTCCTTGCGTCTGCGGACTGCCGGATGTCGTCGAACTCGCGCCCGCGCCCGTTGGCGTGCCAGCCGCCGCGCCGGTGGCGCTTGGATCGGCTGCGTTCAGCGTCGGGCTGCCCGGCGTGGCGGCGTTGCTGGTCGGTCCGGTGGTGGCCGCGGCGCCCGTTTCGGCCGCAGCGGCAAGGCCGGTGCCACCGAGCAGTGCAACGGTCACGAGCAAGGCCAATCGACGTCCGATCTGAAGCATCTTCGCGCTCCTGGTGTTGCCCTGCCTTCCCGCGCCGATTCAACGTGTCGCCGTGGCGGTTGTTCCTAGGATCAGGGAAGGCAGTTCGGCGCGCGTCGTATGCGGCGGACCCATTGGGAGACCTGTGCCCGGTCAGAACGCGCGGCTCTTTGACAATGTCCGAATCCCCCCTAAGCTGTGGCATCGTTCAACAACCGAAAGGAGGTGATCCAGTGTCTCATTGTCTATCGCCGCAGTCACCGGCATCCATGAGCTGGATCCTCGCCTCTACCGAGGTTCGCGCCGCGTGACCTGATCTGTCACGGTTCCGCGGCCAAGCTTGCCTCAGCGCAAGCTTCCGCCGGACTGCGGTTTGACAATGGAAGGGCTGCCCGCGAGGGCAGCCCTTCTTTTACTTGCGTGTGCCGGCTGCGCTGCGGCGCTGTTATGGCAGCTTCGCGCAGGTGATCACGACGGTCGGCTCGAAGATGCCAATGCATCGCGCTGCGCGTGGCGGGATAATAAATGGGGTCGATTGAGTTTCGCTGGCCGAGCCGCTGCAATACGCGCTGATCAACGTTTCATCGGCGTCGCACGACTTCGACGGCTTGCCACGGAGAACGCGCAACACGAGTCCGCTCGCCTGACCGCTGGCGGCTGGCCCTGACTCGCCTTGCGCTCCAGGCTGTCCTCGTTCGCCTGGTGATCCAACTGGACCGCGTTCGCCTTGCGGTCCAGGCAGCCCTCGATCGCCTTGCGGTCCAGCGGGGCCGCGTTCGCCTTGCGGTCCAGGCAGCCCTCGATCGCCTGGCGGTCCAACAGGACCGCGTTCGCCTTGCTGTCCAGCGGCGCCGCGTTCGCCTTGCGCGCCGCGTTCGCCCGGTGGGCCACCTTCCCCTCGCAATCCCGGCTCACCCTGGGGGCCTTGCGGACCGACTGGCCCAGCGACTGCCCCAAGCTGTTGGCTTGCGTTTTTGTCGACCGCACCGCCGCCTGCGACTGAGCCTTGGCCCAGTGTGGTCGAGGTGCTGCTCAACCGCGGTGTGCTCGCCAACGCCTCGGCAATATTGTCGACGATCTCCTGGCCAGCGAGCGCGTACAAGGCAAGACAGACCCCCGTACCCCCGGCAAGTGTCAGCAGCCACGCGGCCCATCTGGTCATCCCCGAGCATACGAAGAAAATGTGGAAGGTTGGAGGCCGTCAGGTCTGCATGCGGATGACCGCGGGCGTGCTGCGCGGCACGTCGAAACGAGGATATCGGCTGGGGTCAGCATCGGCTGAGGACACGAAAAAGCGGCCAGGCTGCCCGCTCGACCTGTGACTTTTCGCACTTCAAAGTTGCGCCCCGTGGTCCCATTGTGCAGGGAAGGAAGTGGTGAGATTTCTCATGAACCAGAGCACACACAGCACCCAGGTTTTTTCAATGTTCGGTGGCGGCTACGTGCCGGAGCGTCGCGGCACCGATGACATGCCGGGCAACCTTGCTCCGTCTGACATCGATGAAGCCGTGACCTCGTTGACCGCCTTGATGCTCGGCGAAGTGTTGCAATCGCTCAGGTCAGCGCTGTCGATCAAGTCCAGCCGCGCGGCGTAATCGTTCAGCGCTTTGCCCCTTCTGCCTCCCCAGCAAAGCGCCTGAGCCGTCGCTCCTCGAGAGCGGCGGCTTTCGCTTTCTGGCTTGTCCACTGAGATCGCGTGAGGTCGTGCGCGAGGTGCAGCGTCTGGAGACGACGCCATCGTGCCAGCCAACAGGGCAGCCCCGTCTCCACCTGGAAAGAAACGGGGCCTCAACGGATCATCTGAGGAAATAAACGCCCCACCGCGTCATCGTTCCATGGAACGAATAATATTTGCGAACGTTCCCAGGGCTGGTCCCTCTCACCACCCAGATGGAGCTAGACAATGCGCTATAATCTTTTGGTCGGCGGACTGCTCGCGAGCATCGCCCTTGTTCCGGCACTTGCCCAGTCGAACCCTCCCGCCAGCAGCCAGCCGCCGGCTGCCACCGCGACTCCGGTGCCCGCAGTGACGAAGACCCAGGGCAACCTGTGGCGCGCTTCCAAGCTGAAGGGCCTCAATGTGTACAATGAACAAAACGAAAAGCTTGGCGACATCACCGAAATCCTGATCGATAAGTCCGGCAAGGTCGACGGCATCGTCATCGGCGTGGGCGGCTTCCTCGGCATGGGCCAGCACGACATCAAGGTCGAGATGAGCAAGCTGAAGTTCGTCGACGAGCCGGTTCGCACGTCTTCGACCTCGAACACCGGCACCACGGGAGCCAACACCCGCGCAACCACCACGACCTCATCGACGGCCACGAGCGCCAACGATCATAAATGGTATCCCGACCACGCCATCCTGAGCGGCGCCAGCAAGGAGCAGCTCAAGAGCATGCCGCAGTTCAAGTTCGATTGATCTGCGCGCCGCATTGAAAGCAAAGCAAAGGCCCCAGCGCGCTGCTGGAGCCTTTGTGCATTTAGTCGAAGCCTCGACGGTTTGAATCCGTCTGCGCGTCTACAGTTTGGTGCGATTGCGGATCATAAAGGTGTCGTAGCCGTACTCGGCGACCTGCCACCACAGATAAGCATCGCCGCGGAAGGCGTTCTGCGAGGTCAGCACCTTTTTGTAATCGGCGTTGGTCGCGGATGTTTCGGCATTCACTTCGTTCGAAGCTTTGAGGCAGGCTTCCATGACCGGCTGCGAGAACGGGCGCAACTGCACGCCGCTGGCCACCAGCCGCTTGAGGGCCTGCGGGTTGCGCGCATCGTAGCGCGCCAGTTGCTCGACGTTGACTGCGGTTGCGGCCGCCCGCACTATCGACTGATAGCTCTTTGGCAGGCTGTTCCATTTTTCGAGATTGATCTGCAGGTGGTTTGTGGTGCCGCCCTCCCACCAGCCGGGGTAGTAGTAGAACTTCACGACCTTGTGGAAGCCGAGCTTCTCGTCGTCATAGGGGCCGACCCACTCGGTGGCGTCGATGGTGCCTTTTTCCAATGCCGGATAGATGTCGCCGCCGGCGATCTGCTGCGGGACCAAGCCGAGCTTGCCCAACGTTTTTCCAGCCCAGCCGCCGATGCGCATCTTGAGGCCCTTGAAGTCCTCGACCGAGTTGATCTCTTTTTTGAACCAGCCGCCCATTTGACAGCCGGTGTTGCCCATCAGCAGGTTGTAGGTGTTGAACTTGGCACCGAACTCGTCGATCAGCTTCTGTCCGTCGCCCTCGTAGAACCAGGCGTTTTGCTGGCGGGCGTTGAGGCCGAACGGCACCGAGCAGAACAGCGCCCAGGTCGGATCCTTGCCGATATAGTAATAATAGGCGGTGTGGCCCATCTCGACGTTGCCGTTCTGCACGGCGTCGAGCGTCTGCAGCGCCGGCACGATTTCGCCCGCCGCGAACGTTTGAATCTGGAACTTGTTGTCGGTGGCTTCGGCCACGAACTTGGCCAAGGCCTCGCAGCTGCCCCAGAGCGTGTCGAGCGACTTCGGCCAACTTGCCGTCAGCCGCCATTTGAGCTCGGGCATCGACTGCGCGATGGCCGGTGCTGCAACGGCGGTGGACGCGGCGAGGCCGAGCCCCGCCGACTTCAGAAATTCACGACGCTTCATGACGCTGCCTCTCGGATTCGGTGTTCGGAAATCGCCTGTTCCACGGCGGTTCCGCGCCGCGCCCCCCACAAACGCTCCATGCCGCATCTTAAGAGATTATCGTGGTATGACCAGCGTCAAAACCAACCGGACATGACCAAGTCGATCGAAATCTACGTGGACGCCGACGCCTGCCCGGTGAAGGCGGAGGTCTACCGCGTCGCTGAGCGACACGGGCTGAAGGTCTATGTGGTCAGCAATAGCCCGATCGCGGTGCCGCGCGAGCCGTGGATTGAGCGCGTGGTGGTAGGCGCCGGCTTGGATGCCGCCGACGACTGGATCGCCGGGCGCGCCGGCCCGGGCGACATTGTCATCACCGCCGATGTGCCGCTGGCGAGCCGCGGCGTCAAGGCCGGTGCCGCCGTGATTGCGCCGAACGGTAAAGCCTTCGACCAGAATTCGATCGGCATGGCGCTCGCCACCCGCAATCTGCTGCACGAGTTGCGCGGCTCCGGCGAAATCACCGGCGGACCGAAGCCATTTGCGCCCCGTGATCGCTCGGAGTTCCTGTCGGCGCTCGACCGGGCGATCGTGCGGATCAAGCGCAAAGGCGCGCCACGATAACGCGGCGCAATGTCGCGCGACAACGCGCGCTGCGGCGGATCGTCTCTGTCTTATTGCTGCGCGCATCGCCTGCCGGAAAATCACCCGGCACTTCAACAGGGGCGACATCATGAATTACATCAACGGTACGGCACGAATTCTGATCATCTACGTGATCTGCATGATCGCAGGTCAGGCCACCGCGGTGGGAATCGGTTTGCTGCTCGATCCCTATTCCAAGACGCTGGCGCTGTCGGTGTTCATCCCGCTTTATTACGCGATGTACTGGGTGGCGTGGCGCGTCGCACTGTTGATCGCCGACCGTTCGCCCGAAACCGCGACGGATGCGACCGGCGGCGGCTCGGGAATCAAGGCCGCGTCCTGGCTGCTGGCGCCCGCCGTCCTGGCGCTCGATTTCGCAGACTGAACCGTCAGGCGCGCTCGATCCCGCAATAGCGCGACAGCGTGACGGCGAGATCGAGCAGCGCCTCGTCGCCGCCGGCCCAGCCGATGAACGACAGGCCAACCGGGCAGCCCGAGACGGTTCCGGCCGGGATTGATATTTGCGGCAGGCCGCCAAGACCGGCGATGCAGGTCAGCCGCATCACGCGGGTACGGTAGGCGTCCATGTCGGCCGCCGGCGTGTCGATCTTCGGCGCGATGCAGGGCGCGCTCGGCAAAGCGACGATCGCGCCCGGCGCGATCTGGGAGCGGATGTGGTTGTGCGCGGCCCACATGATTTTGCGGGCGGCATCAGTCTCAGCCTTGGTGACTTTCGACGCAGCCTGCATGCGCTCGGCGACGCCGGGCCCGAAACGCGGTCTCTTCTCTTCGACGAAACGACCATAGATCTGCCAGATCTCGGCAGCCTGGATCACCCGCACGGCGTCGCGCCAGTAATCCAACGTTCGGTCGGGGCCGCCGGAGGCAATCCGGACGTGCTGTGGCTTCGGCAAGCGGCCGCTCATTGCAGTCAGCGCATCGTGCAACAACTCGCCGACCGGATCGTCTGCCTGCTCGAAGGCGTCGTCGGCGACGAGTAGGTTTTTGATCGGCGCTTTCACCGCGGTGCCGCCGAGCAGCACCGGGGCGACCTTGCGGAACACGCCCGCGCTCGCCGCGAGCCAGCCGACCGTGTCGAAGGAGGGCGACATGTCCATCACGCCTGTGGTGTCGATGCGGCCATGGGTGGTGCGGATGCCGTAGAGCCCGCACAGCGAAGCCGGGATACGAACCGAGCCGCCGGTGTCGGAGCCGAGCGCGAAGTCGCAGGCGCCGGCCGCAGCGGCCGCCCCCGATCCGCTCGATGAGCCGCCGGGAATGCGCCCCGGTGCGCGGACGTTGGTCGGCGTGCCGTAATGCGCATTCATGCCGGCGACGCTGTAGAAGAATTCGTCGCAGATCGTTTTGCCGGTGATGGTCGCGCCGGCGGCGAGCAATTTCTCGACCACGGTGCAGTGCGCTGTCGCGGGCACCGCATTGGCGAGCCAGTCGGGATTGCCGGCGCCGGTGCGCTCGCCGGCGATGGCGTACATGTCTTTGACCACGGCGCTGAGGCCAGCAAGCGGGCCGCTGGCCGCGCCCTTGAGCGGGGCTTTCAGATCGTGCGGGACGAAGAAGCCGCTCACTTTGATTTGGCCTTCTGCGTGCCGAGATACCAGTCGAGGATTTTCTCGCCGCTCCAGCAGGCGACGCCGGGCTTCGACAAGATTTCCTCGAAGGTTCGTTCGACGTGCTTGATGCGATGTGTCTGCCCCGACAGGTAGGGATGCACCGCGATGGACATGATCTTGGCGCGGTCCTTGGATTCCTCGTAGAGGCAATCGAACGCATCCATCGAGCGCCGGTACATTTCGTCCGACGGGTGGTTTTGCAGCGCCATCATCACGATGTCATGCAGCTCGAAATTGTAGGGTAGCGCCACCACCGGCTTGTGTGTGGTCTTCAACGTCACCGGCTCGTCGTCGAGAACCCAGTCGCCGATATATTCGATACCGGCCTGCGACAGATAATCGAGCGTATCGAAGGTCTGCGTCAGGCCGGGCCCGAACCACCCGCGCGGCGGCCGGCCCCAGAACTTTGCGACGATATCGACGGCCTTCTTGATCGAGCCGAGCTGATCCTCGACCTTGTGCATCGGGATCTGGTCGTAGCCGTGGGCGTTCAATTCCCAGCCGGAGTCGGCGACCGCCTGGATCACCTGCGGGTAGGCTTCGCAGGCGCGGCCGTTGACGGTGACGGTCGGCGTCATCTTCAGCCGCTCGAACACTTTCTTTAGCCGCCAGAAGCCGACACGCATGCCGTATTCGTGCCAGCTCCAGTTCGGATGATCGGGCAGCATCGGCTGGCCCTGCGGCGGCGTGATTACCATCCGCGCCATCGGCCGCGCGATGTCCCATTGCTCGAGCGACAGCAGCGGCCAGAGGATGAGTCGCAATCCGTCCGGCAGCGTCAGTGGCGGGCGGCTGTCGATAGCGGAGAAGGCGAGACGTTCGTGTGGTTGCATGCTGTTTCCCGGCAGTGCAAACGGCGCAATCGTGGGCGAGGGTGTCGCGTGACGACAGTGCTGTCAAACGCTGCATGCGGCCATTCGGCGCGCAATCTGGAAACCGGCGGCGCAAGCGTTTAACGTGTTCATTGGGTGTGAATAGGAGACAAGGTCATGACGCGTTGGTTCGCCTGCATCGGTGCGGCGCTTGTTGCCATGGTCGTGCTGGCGGGCGGCGTCGCCGCGCAGGATTACCCGACCCGCACCGTGAAGATCATCGTGCCGTTTCCACCCGGCGGCACCGCCGACGCCATGCCGCGCATCGTCGCCGACTTCCTGGCGAAGAAATGGGGGCAGGCGGTCATCATCGAGAACCGCGCCGGCGCCGGCGGCAACACCGGAGCGGACGCCGCCTTCCACTCCGATCCGGATGGCTACACGCTGTTTGCCTCGCCGCCGCCGCCGCTCGTTATCAACCAAAACCTCTATGCGAAGCTGCCGTTCGACCCGGCGCAGTTCATTCCACTTGCGGTCATGGGCAAGGTCCCGAACGCGATCTTGACCAACTCGCCCAAGCTGAAGGACGTCAAAACCGTTGCCGACTTCGTCGCCTATGCCAAGGCGCATCCGGGCGAGCTGAACTCGGCGACCCAGGGCATCGGCACCACCTCGCATCTGACCTCGGAGCTGTTCCAGCAGATGGCGGGCGTCAAATTCCAGCACATCCATTATCGCGGCTCGGCGCCGGCGGTGCAGGACCTCGTCGCCGGCAACGTCGAAGTCGCCTTCGACAATATCGGCGCCGCCGGCCAGCTCATCAAAGGCGGCACGATCCGAGCGCTGGGTCTGGCGACCGAGAAGCCGTTGGACGCGTTTCCTGGCGTTCCGGTGGTGAAAGACACCGTGCCGGGCTTCGTTGTGGTGACGTGGTTTGCGCTGGTGGCGCCGCCGAAGGTGCCGCAGGCGATCGTCAACAAGCTGCACACCGACATCAACGAGGCGTTGAACGATCCCGCCGTGAAGAAACGGCTGGAAAACCTCTCGGCCGAGGTGTCGACCGCGTCGCTGGCCGAGACCGCGGCGTTCTTCAAGGCCGAGATCGAAACTTGGCACAAGGTCATCAACACGGCCAACGTCAAGGTCGAGCAATAAGGTATTCCGGGAACTGTCCGAACGGCTGTTGGTGCCAGCCGGACGGCGCGCTATGAAAGCGCGCAGCCATGTCCACGCCATCCGAAAGCCTCGTCGCCCGGCCGCCGGCGCTGCTCGAACACCGCTCGTTCGTGGCCTATTGGTGTGCGCGCACGGCGACCAACGGCGCCTATCAGATGCAGGCGGTGGCGGTCGGCTGGCAGATCTATGAGCTGACCGGCAGCGCCTTCGATCTCGGCCTCGTCGGTCTTGTTCAGTTCTTCCCGGTGGTGGTGCTGGGTTTGCTGATCGGCCAGATCGCCGACCGTTACGACCGCCGCGTCGTCGTCGGCACCTGCCAGGTCATCAAGGCGTTAGCCGCGGCGGCCTTTGCCCTCGGCACGCTGGCAGGCTTCCTCAACCGCGACGTGATGCTCGCGATCTTGTTCGTCAGCGGCACGGCGCGGGCGTTCGAGACGCCGACCATGCATACGCTGGTGCCGGGGATCGTGCCTCCGGAGCTGTTGCAGCGGGCGATTGCCGCCTCGTCCACCGCGAGCCAGACCGCGATCATCTGCGGGCCGGCGATTGGCGGCCTGCTCTATGTGTTCGGGGCGAGCACGGTCTACCTGACCTGCACCGCGGTTTTCGTGCTGGCGAGCGTCCTGGTCAGTTTCATCCAGATGCAAAGCACGCCGCCGGACAAGAAGCCGGTCACCGTCCAGGCGGTGTTCGCGGGCTTTCGTTACATCCGCCACAACCCGGTGGTGCTCGGCGCCATCTCGCTGGACCTGTTCGCCATGCTGCTCGGCGGCGTGACCGCGCTCTTGCCGATCTATGCCAAGGATGTTCTCGAGACCGGCCCGTGGGGTCTTGGCCTCCTGCGCTCGGCGCCTGCGATCGGCGCGCTTGCGATCTCCGTCTGGCTCGCGCACCACCAGATTCAGCATCGCGTCGGCCAGGTGCTGTTTGCCGCGGTCGCCGCGTTCGGCGTTGCCGCCGTGGCGTTTGCGTTCTCGACCTCGCTCGTGCTGTCGATCCTGGCGCTCGCGGTCTACGGCGCGGGCGACGCCGTCAGCGTCGTGATCCGCCATTCACTGGTGCAGACGCGGACCCCGCACGACATGCTCGGTCGGGTCCTGGCGGTGAACTTCATGTTCACCGGCACCTCGGGCACGCTCGGCGAATTCCGCGCGGGCGCCGTGGCCGCCCTGTTCGGCGCGTTCACGTCGTTGCTGGTCGGTGGCGTGGGCGCCATCATCGTGGCGCTGCTCTGGATGAAGTTGTTCCCGGAGTTGCGCCGGATCGACACGATCGAGAGCAAGCCGGATTAGCTGTTGTCGTTGTGGGATGCGTCGTCGTCGTAGCCGGCCCGGCTGGAATAGAACACGAGCCCCATCAGGCCGCCGCCGACCAGAAGCGAGAACACCACGCCGCCGGCCATGGCGGCATACATCCAGTCCGGCATGTCGGCTGCGCCCAGCGCCGTCCAGATGCCATAGGCATAGAACAGCGAAGCGCCGAGCAGCGCCATCAACGCGATCACGATCAGGCCGAAGACGATCCGCATGCGTTTTATATGGCGTGTGGCGCTGCCGATTGCCAGCGGCGAAAGATTGCTTGCGCAACGATGCCCCGGCACAATAACGCGATGAACTCCGACATCGCGGACGAGCCGCCCGGCGACCCGAGCTATGCGTTCAAGGCGTCGCTGATCGGCTCCATGTGTCAGTTCACGCTCAAGCCCGACGTGCTGGAATGGCAGGTCGGCCGCCGTTCAGGCCGCATCCGCTACGACACGATCCGCGCCGTGCGGCTGACGTACCGGCCGGTGACGATGCAGTCGCACCGCTTCATCACCGAGATCTGGTCGCCGGGCAATCCGAAGATTCAGATCGTGTCGGTGTCCTGGCGCAGTATCATGGAGCAGCAGCGGCTGGATGCAGCCTATGCGGCGTTCATTATCGAGTTGCACCGGCGCCTCGCCGCCGCAGGTGCTCCGGCACGGTTCTCGACCGGGCTGCCGTTTGCGACCTACTGGGCCGGCGTTGTGATTTTCGGGGCGGTTCTGGTCGCGACCGGCAGCCTGCTGGTGCGCGCCATGAATTTCGATCAATGGGCGCCGATGGTGGTGGTCGCAATCTTCTTCCTGGTGTTCGCCTACCAGCTCGGCACGTATTTCTATCGCAACCGTCCCGGCCGCTATCGCCCGAATGCTGTTCCGGCGGAGGTGCTGCCGAAAACCTAATCAGTTGCTGCCGCCAGCCACCCTGGCGTCACGAAATGCTCCAGCCGGCCACCACGCGGGTGGACGCTATTCCAATGCGCTACCGCGAAACTGATGACGACCAGCGCCGAGGTCGGAAACTCGCGGCCGAGCCGCTCGCGCGCCTCGATGTCGCCCGAGGCGACCAGCATTGCCGCCAGCTCCTGAAGCCCGGGATTGTGACCGATCACCATCAAGGTGCCGGTGTCGGGCTTGGTCTCCTTGATCGCCTGCAGAATGGTGTCCGGCGATGCATCGTAAAGGCGCTTCTCGAAGCTCGCCGCCGGCGTCTCGCCCATCGCTGCGGCGAGCAGCGTCCAGGTCTCGCGGGTTCGCGCCGCCGTCGAAACCACCGCGCGATCGGGGATAAAGGCATGCCGCGCCAGATAGGCGCCGAGCGTCTTGGCGTCGGCGCGCCCGCGCTGCGCCAGCACGCGATCCTGGTCCTGCCCGCCCGGTTGCAAGCGTTCGGCCTTGGCATGGCGCAACAGCAGCAGGCGACGCATGATTTTCCGACTTTTCCCGGGACTGTTCCTGACGCCGAATTGTCGCTAGCAGTTTAGATCATGATCCGGTTGAATCCATCGCTATGACTGGGGCGCAATGCTGACCGCGGAACCGAAGGCCTATGGGTCGAACTGGCATGCCGCGACCCGGGTGGAAGGTCCGGCGCGCACGCGGCTCACCGTCGAGCTCGACGTGGACCTTTGCATTGTTGGAGCGGGACTGGCCGGCCTGACCGTCGCGCGCGAGGTTGCCCGGCACGGCTGGTCGGTGGTGGTGCTGGAGGCCAAGAGCGTCGGTTGGAGCGCCTCGGGCCGCAGCACCGGTGTGGTTCTGCCTGGATTTTCGGTGAGCGCCGACGCACTGATCGAGCGCGTTGGCCTCGCGGAGGCCAAGGCGCTGTGGGCGCGTTCCGCGGCGGGCGCGGAATATGTCCGCAACGCCGCCCGCGATATGCCGGACGCGGCGCTGTCCGAAACCGGATGGCTGCACGTGTCGAAGACCGACGACACCCGTGCCCTGGCGCATGAAGCCGCGCTCATGGCCGGCGAGTTCGGCGCCACCGTCGAGCCATGGCCGGCCGATCGGGTGCGCGAGGCGCTGCAATCGCCCCGCTATTTTCACGGCCTGCATTACCCGCGCGGGTTCAGTCTGCATCCGCTCAATTACGCACTCGGTCTGGCGGCGGCGGCCGAAGCCGCCGGCGTCCGTATCTTCGAAGACACGGCGGCACTGGAGGTCGACCCGGCGGGCGTGCGCAAGCGCGTCGTCACCAGCCATTCCCGCGTGCGCGCCGCTCATGTGGTGCTGGCCGGCAACGTGCATATGACCGAGCTCGCGCCGCAGTTCGCGCAGACGTTGTTGCCGATCTTCACCAGCGTTGTCGTCACCGCGCCACTGGGCGATCAACTTTATGAGGCGATTAGCTTTGCCGGCGCCGTGAGCGACGAAACCGGGCTCATCGGTCATCACCACCGCGTCGTCGACGGCCGCCTGATGTGGTCCGGCCGGAGCACAGTCCGGCTGGGCAAGCCGCAGCGCGAGGCCAATGCGCTCCTTCGCCGGATCAGGCGAACCTATCCGGCGCTTCGCGGCGTCACCGCCGAGCACGCCTGGATCGGTGCTGCCGGTCATACCGTGCACGGTATGCCGCAGATCGGTGAGATCACGCCGGGTCTCTGGCTGCTCGGTGGCTTCGGCGGCCATGGCCTTGCCGCCACGGCGATGGGCGGCGAGATGCTCGCGCGCGCCATCGTCGACAACGACCGGGCCTGGCAAATGTTCTCGCCGTTCGCCCTGGTATGGGCCGGCGGCGCGCTCGGCCGCGCCGCGCAGCAGGTGTCCGGCTGGTCGCATGAGGTGTG
>Ga0105248_10006833_pt1 | contig 12507 bp, 4 predicted proteins | sample KBSS34metaG_FD_81524 | JGI IMG/M metagenome (GOLD analysis project Ga0105248, IMG submission 81524) | Switchgrass rhizosphere microbial communities from Kellogg Biological Station, Michigan, USA - KBS S3-4 metaG | ecosystem: Host-associated > Plants > Roots > Rhizosphere > Soil | place... | reverse complement strand
CTTCATGTAATAGGCCCAGGCCAGGTGATAGCGCACCTGATTGTCCTCTGGATAATAGGTCAGCATGTTTTCGTAGGTTTCGATCATCTTGTCGAAATAGCTGGGGCCGCCCTGTTTCTCAGCCAGTCTGCGTGCCCGACGTACTTCCTTCAGGGCGTCTTCGACATGACTCGTGCGACTCAAGGCCACAGCATAAATGAAGCCGGCCTCTGGACTGTCCGGGTAGCTATCGCGCTGTTTGCGCGCCAGTTCTACATCGTTGGTGCAGATGATGTCCTCAGTGGCCATATTTATAGAAAGCGACTTGCCCGGCTTCAAAATCATGCGCTCGACTTTCTCGGGCGCAGCATCTACAACTGCAGGCGTTGTTGTGTTTGTTACTACAGCAGGGGCTGCGTTGGCGGCCGCCGCTGCTGGGGCTGAGTTAGCTGTCGGCGCCGGGGACGCGTTCCCTTCGGCAAGCGCCGCGCTGCCGGTAAAAACTAGCGTGCAGGCCAGTGCCGCGGAAAAATTTGATTGGATAGACGCTTTAATGCGTGTTTGGCACCAATCCCTCAGGTAAGGACTAATGCTAACAAATTGGACGCGGCTGCCAGTGGGACTGAGTTAAGCTAAGGCCCGAGTTAAATAATAATATTCTCGGTAAGCGCCTTGCGGCCGTTCAGTATGAGCGGAAGCACCTCTTCCAGACCGTTAACAATGTGACGCGGTTCAGACTTAGACAGGGTCTCATGGTCGTGAATGCCGCTCAGCACGCCTATGGCGTCCACTCCGGCGTTTCTTGCCATATCCAGGTCGTAGGTCGAATCGCCGATAACCACAGCGTGTTCGGGTTCCACAGCCAATTGTTGCAGCAGATAGTGCACCGATTCGGGGTGCGGTTTATGGTTCGAAACATCCTGGGCACCGACTACCATTTTGAAATGGTGAGAAATATCGTGGTGATCGAGTACTACTTTGACCAGATGGCTACGCTTAGATGACGCGATCGTGACGATCACGCCTTTGCTGCGCAATTCATCGAGCATGGCCATCAAATGCGGGAAGGGTGGGCAGATTTCAATCGCCATACCGTCGTAAATAGCGCGGTAACGATCTGCCACTTCCAGATGAAAATCCGGTTCGTGTCCGGGCAAAATAATTTCCATCTGCTTGGGAAGCGGCACACCGACCAGGTTTCTCCAGGTGCCCAACATCGTATCTTCAAACTTATACTCGTCGATCACGACGCGCATAACGTCGACAATACCGGGCGTAGAGTCAACAAGGGTGCCGTCAAAGTCAAAAATTGCCAGTTTATACAATTTAGATGCCTATTTCCCTTTACCGACCTGTTGATGCGACTCAATCAGGCGGGCAAATCTATCGAAGAGATAATTTGAATCGTGCGGACCAGGGCTGGCCTCGGGGTGATACTGCACGGCAAATATCGGCAGTTCTTTGTGGCGGAAGCCCTCGACCGAGAGGTCGTTGAGGTTGATGTGAGTCAGCTCAAGATGATTTGGCATGGATTTTTCGTCCACTGCAAAACCATGATTCTGGCTCGTAATCTCAATTTTGCCCGTGGTCATATCTTTTACCGGATGATTACCGCCGCGATGGCCAAACTTGAGCTTGTATGTTTTGGCACCCATAGCTATGGACAACAGCTGGTGTCCAAGGCAGATACCAAAGATTGGTATGCGCGACTGAATCAGATGCGGTAACTCATTCAATATGTCCGAGCAAGCAGCCGGATCCCCCGGTCCATTGGAGAGAAAGATGCCGTCCGGGCGGCTTTCCAGAATTTCGCGCGCTGGAGTTCGAGCAGGATAAACAGTGACTGTGATATCACGCGCGGTGAGCGAACGGAGAATATTTTGTTTCATGCCGTAGTCGATAGCTGCCACTTTGAAGCGGCCGTTGCCAAGCGTGTAGGGCTTTTCGCAGCTTACTTCGCCTGTCAGATCCAGACCTTCCATCTGTGGACTTGCTTTTACCATGGCCACCAGTTCGGACTTTTTCTTTTCGTCAAAGGCTTCGGTGTGCGCAGCCTGGCTTGTGATCAGGCAACGCATGGCTCCGTTGTCACGGATGTGGCGCGTGATAGCTCTTGTGTCTACGTCTGAAATCGCTGATATGCCGGCTTTCTTGAGATAACTGTCCAGGCAGGATGTGGCTCGCCAGTTGCTAACCTTCTTAGATAGATTGCGGACTACGAGGCCGCGGGCAAAAATTTTGCGTGACTCAACGTCTTCTTCATTGACTCCATAGTTGCCTATTTCCGGATATGTAAGAGTGACTACCTGGCCCGCATAGCTGGGGTCGGTCAGGATTTCCTGGTAGCCCGAGAGCGAGGTGTTAAAAACCAACTCGCCAAAAGCCACACTCTCTTCCACTCCGAAGGCCCGACCTTTGTATATCGTGCCGTCTTCCAGGATGAGCAGTGCCCGGGGTCGACTATTTTTGATTTCGAGTTGCCCGTCTGGGCCTGCTGTCAGGCCTCGCGCCATTTCTTCCATGCTTTTCATGCTGTCTCTTTAAATCTGACCGGACGACAAAACAAAGTCCGGTAAGAACTATCTTACCCAATGTTTGTGTGTTTCTTGTGATTGGTGAGCTTTTCCAAGGTAAATGCTTTGTTATGGGCGGCTGTCAACAAGTGCAAATCTTTAAGTTAATGCCAAGCTAAAGCAAAGCTTAGTAATAGATCTTGGTCCGAAAGCAAACTATGCCCCTCCCGGCTATGTAGAATTATGGCGTTGGAAAGGGGAGTTCAAATGTCCGGTATTAACGGTATTCAAGATTACTATAACGCTCTGTCGCTACTGGCGCCGGAGTTTTTCATTGTCATCGGCATCCTGTTTGCCGCTGTGTTCAACTTGTTCGCGCCGAAGGCCAGAGGATTTACCCCTCTCTTCAGTCTGTCGATGCTTCTGGCGGCGGGCTTCCAACTGGTAGCCGGAATGGCCAAAACCACTAAGCTTTTCGGCGGTGTTTTTACCATCGATCCGCTCTACAGCACAATCAGTTTGATATCGATTGCGGTAGGCATTCTGGTTATCCTCCTGTCGATGGGATATGACCAGTTTTTCGGCAAAAACCGCGGCGAATTTTACGCCATTCTCCTCACGGCGGTTCTGGCAAACCTCTTCCTGGCCGGTTCTACCGACCTGATTATGCTCTTCGTCTCACTGGAGACTCTCAGTATATGCTGCGTGCTCCTCACCGGTTTCAATAAGCGCGACCTGAAGAGCGGTGAAGCGTCCCTCAAGTATCTGCTCTCCACCGCGGCCACGACGGCCACCTTGCTATACGCTCTCTCATTCCTTTATGGCCTTTCCGGCGCCACATCCTTTGACCTGATCCGCGACACCCTTTCGTCGTCGGCTTCGGGTGGCGCGACCTTCTTCCAATATCTGGTCATGGCTCTAGTTTTGAGCGCCATTGGTTTCAAACTTTCTACCGTTCCCTTCCATATGTGGACGCCCGACGTGTACGAAGGCGCCCCCACCCCGGTTACAGCTTTCCTCTCAATCGGCTCCAAAGCCGGTGGTTTTGTTGTGGCCATTCGCTTGCTTCTGACTGTATTTCCCCAGGCTCAAATGCAATGGGCTCCGATGCTCTGTGCCCTGGCCATCCTTTCTATGATTGGCGGCAACCTGATCGCTCTGGCGCAAAGTTCGGTCAAGAGAATGCTCGCCTACTCCTCAATCGCCCATGTCGGCTACATCCTTATTGGTCTTATCGCCGCCACCGAATCTGGCCTCTCGGCCATGGTCTTTTATATAGCCGCTTACGGCTTGATGAACCTCGGCGCTTTTGCCGGTGCCATCTTGTTCAGCAATGAAACAGGCTCCGACCGCATCGAAGACTACGCCGGCCTCATCCGCAAGCGTCCGCTTATCGCCATCGGCATGGCACTCTGTCTGCTCAATCTGGCTGGTCTGCCCATTCCGCCCGCCGGCTTCTTCGCCAAGGTCTTCATCTTCGCCGCCGGTTCGCAAATCACAATGTCCTTCCTCGGCCTGCCTATGGGCGCCTTACTGGTAATCGTCGCTCTGGTAACTTCAGTGCCGGCCATCTACTACTACACGCGCCTCGTCATATTGATGATTGTGCCTGAGCCTTCGGAAAAAGTGGCTGCCCTCACCGCCGCCAATCAGCCCAGACCCTATGTCGGCAGCCCGCAAGAGCCGCCCGCCATCGCCCTCCTGGTCTGCGCCGTCCTCGTGGCCCTGGCCGGCACCTTCTCGGTCAACAGCCTCATGGGCATATCCAAATTTGCCGTCGCCGGTCTGGCCATACGCGATACCGGCACCCCGATTGGCTATGCTCCGGGTAGCGGAACACACTAACTCGTGAAAGCGAGCGTCTCCGGACTGAGTGCAAGGTCGATTTACTTTGGCCTGTCTTTCATTCTGGTCGCCGTGATGTTGGCCGTCTTCTACGCGCCGGCGCTCTTTTTTGAGCGTGAGTTTTTTGTCTCCGACCATACCTTTTATTTCGAACCCTTCGCCCGGGTGATTTCAGAGTCGTACAGGCACGGCCACCTGCCCCTGTGGAATCCCTACAGCTACTGCGGCATGCCTCAATTGGCTAACCCATCACCGGGTATTTTTTACCTGCCAAATTTACTATTTGTTGTTTTGTCTTACAGCAAAGCTATGGCACTGATTTTGATCGTGCACCAACTGGTGATTTTTGTCGGGGCCTTTTTGCTTATCGAAAGCATTGGCTGGGGCCTGCCGGCGGCCGTGCTCTGCGGTGTGATCATGGCCCTAAATGGATACATGATGTCGCTCTCGGCCAACTACACTCTGCCGGGTGCGGCCAGTTGGGGAGTGCTTGCTCTCTACGCAGTTTTAAATATTGGTCGTCCCGATTTTGCCAGACCATCACAGCGACTTGGTTTTGTGGTGCTGGCCTCAGTGGCTGTAAATCTCACTTTGATGGCCGGTCGTCCTGAAGTATTTGTGCCGATGCTGACGATGGTGGGAGCGGCGGCTGTATCTATGTTTTTTTGCTTGATTCATCCGTTTGATTACATAGAGCCAGACATTACTACTGACATACATAAGGACTGGCGAAAACGCGGCGTCATTCTCGCCTGGCAGTTGAGCGCAATGGTTATCGGCATACTGCTTAGCTTTCCCATGATCCTGCCCGTATATGAATGGACCAAACTTTCGCCCCGCGCCACGGGCATGGCTCTGGAACACGTTTTTCACTGGTCGGTAAATTGGTATGACCTGATTTGCATGCTCTGCCCGCAGCCGCTTGGGGATATGCAACAGCCGGACTCGCTCTATCTCAAGGTAGTTACGACCTATGTGAGGCACTATCCATTTTTGCCATCGGCTTTAATTGGGCCGGTTTGTTTTTCTCTGTTTTGGTTGGGACTTTTTGATAAAACCTTCCGCGCCCGTTGGATTATGCTTGCCGGTTTTGTAGTTGCTTTGTGCACGGCTCTGGGCAAGTATGGTCCACTGTCACCAATTCTTTTGAAGGCAGTGCCCTTTTTGTCGGTACTGCGCTATCCCTGTAAGCTGCTCATTATCGTCATCTTTTTCGTAGCGATTTTTGCCGCCCGCGGATTGCATTCGGTGGTGGATGGAAAAATTGGCGATCGGCAGAAGAAGTTTTTGCTTGCTCTATGGGTGATACTGCTGGTAGTGTCTGCAGTTTTGACGTTTGGCTCTCAATTTTGCGCCGATCATTTGAAAGGTATTCCTGCAGGACTTTTGGAAAAGGTCGGTCAGTCCCTGGCTTATACGGCCGGCATCGGTCTGGTTGTGGCTTTGCTTGTTTCGTTTAAGGAGAAGATGCGCCTGGCCGATAAAAATCTGGCGCTTTTGCTTGTAGTTCTTACCGCGGTATCTGTATGGGTGCCAGGACTAAAGAACGCACCGAGGACGGTGGCGGGTGGATTTTACGCCAGACACTCGGCCCTGAACGAACGTCTGCAAGAGTATAAGGACGCTGGGGACAAAACTGATACAGCCCGTGCCGAAAGACTGGTCTCAGTCTATTTCGACCCACTCAAAGTCGCCGAGGGTTATGCGCCGCGTTTCCCCTTGCAAAAGGGCGAAGCCTTTATGCAATACACGCGGGAGCTGCTCTTGCCCAACACCAGTGGAGACAATGGTGTAAAGGTAGGCTTTGGCTATGAAGCCGCAGAAAACAAAGACTATCGCGCGGCATTTATCAAGACTCTGCACAAAAGCTCGGCTGATCTGAAAAACGTAAGCGACCTGGAAGTAGCCCGCTTTTGTCAGATAGCAGCGTGCAAATATTTGTCGTCTCAAATAATCAACGACAAAGGCAAGGTCAATCTATTTAATAGCAAACGATTTAAGCTGCTGCTTGAAGACACTCCACTGAATGTGCGTCTGTATGAAGTGCTGAATGTTTTGCCGCGGGCCTATTTTGCGCCGTCCTATCGCACCATCTCGAAACAGGATGAAGCTATTGGTGCCATATTTGCGCCGTATGATGCAAGCTTGAACCCGGGCACCGGCGGCAATGGCTGTGCGTTTGATAAATACACGATGGTTGAGCTGGACCAGAAAAATGATCCGGCCTCTGATATTTTTGATTTTAAGGATCACGCTGAGCGACGGGCTTCGGCAATCTTGAACGACGTTAAGATACCGGTGCCTGTGTTTAGCAGCGAGCCGGTTGTTTCGCTGACCGACGAAAATAAGGCGCAGGCAAAAGTGTCGATATTGCGTGACGACAATGAGCATATTTCTTTGTCTGTGTCGACGCCTGCTGATGGATTTGTTGTGTTGAACGACCGCTTTTATCCTGGTTGGCATGCCGTTGTCGACACGCAACCGGCACCGCTCTACCGTGCCAATGCGTTTATGCGCGCCGTGTACGTCGGCAAAGGACAGCACTTGATTGAGTGCAACTATGAGCCGGAGAGCTTGCGCAATGGATTTTATGTGGCAGGATTCGCTTTCCTTTTGCTGCTTGGTTTAACACTGATATGGCTCAAGCAGCCTGCCTGGGCTGCTATCACTTATCTTTCGACCGGCAGGACTGCTTAGCCTGAGCTCTTGCTGTTTGTCGAGTTGTCACTACGGCTGCAATTGATAACTTCCCAGATCTGCTGCAGGTGAGATCGAACCGGATTTTCCAACGATGCCTGATTTAGCGGGAGTGGGTGTGCCACTGCCGGTAGCGCCGGGTGAGCCGGCATTTTTGAATGATTGAGCGAAGCTGTTGATAAATGGCGCGCCGCTTACGGGAGTGATCGAGCCTGTTCCGATCGTGAAAGTGATCTTGCCTCCGTTGCCGAAGTTGCCGCCATCGCCGCCGGCGCCTTTAAGGCCCAGAGTCGCTCCGTTGCCGCCATCGCCGCCGGTGCCACCGGTGCCGCCGTAGCCGCCGACCGCCGACATCCATGTATTGGCGTTGGTGCCACCATTAATATCGCCGGTGCCGCTAGTGGATATACCGATTGTGCCTCCGTTACCGGAAAGGCCGCCCTTGCCACCGGTGGCGCCATTTCCGGCGACGTTGCCCGCAGTTGTGCCGGCCGCCCCGCCTTTGCCGCCATTGCCGCCGGCACCTGCGAAGCCAGCGTCAGCAACCATGCTGTCCAGCGTTATGTCGCCGTTCTTGCCGGTAGATATCGCAATTGTGCCGCCGTTGCCACCTGCGCCGCCGGTTCCGCCGACCGTGCCGTCGTGGCCTGGGGCTAGTGTGCCGGCTGGACCGCCAGCACCGCCGGCTCCGCCGATTCCGCTAGTCGGGCCTCCGTTGCCTCCTACGGCCTGGATGTTTATGGCTGTAAGGGCATTGGCTCCGGTAGTTCCGTTTGTTTGTTTAATGGTTACCGTGCCGCCATTACCGCCTTTGCCTGCGTTACCTGCCGCACCACCAGCGCCACCAGCCGATGTGGCCAGGGCTACTGCACTGGCGTCACCGCCCGCACCGCCATTACCGCCAAATCCACCCTGGCCGCCTCCAGCGGATATCATAGTGCCGGAGTTGGCGGCGGAATTAATTTTGATTTGATTTGCGGCAGCGAAAACAATCTTGCCACCGGCTCCACCAGTCGCACCAGTTGAGCCCTTACCTCCGGCACCGGACTTGCCGGAGAATGCTGCGCCGCCGGCGCCGCCCTTGCCCTGAAGTCCGACCGCGTCGAAAGCAGCTACCGATATGCTGAGATTGGTGCCGTTTGCAGCCGACAAGGTATTACCGGCCGTGATAGTGATTTGGCCTCCATTGCCTGTTGCGCCTCCTACACCTGCATTGCCGCCTGCTCCACCGCTAGACCCACTGCCTCCCATACCCCCATTACCAACTGAGGCTTGATCATCTCCGCCTCTCGCGCTTGCTCCGTCTATAGATATATTTCCGGCGGTGAGACTATTGCCCGTGGCAGTGATGGTGACTTTGCCGCCTGCTCCAGACGCGCCGGCACTACCGCCGTCTCCTCCTTTCGCTCCTGCGGGGCTACTGGCCGAGGCTGTGGAGTTGGCTCCGCCATTACCACCTACGCCCGCCAATCCTAGATTATCGCCGCCATTAGCTATGATGCTCGCGCCAGTTACGGATATGTCACCATTGTTTGCCTTGAGAGTAACTGATCCGCCCGCTCCCCCGGAGCTGGAGCTTCCGCCTTTGCCGCCGACGCCGATGTTGCCGTCTCCGGCATTGGCGGCGTTGCTGTTATCGGTAAGCGAGCTGCCGTTGGCATCAATACTGTTGTTGATGACTATTTTTGTGCTCACACCTGTTGCTGCGCTGGCTGCAATTGTGATGGTGCCGCCGGAGGCCCCTTTCGCTCCATTACCGCCATTGCCTCCAATGCCGCCCACGGTGCCGGTACCGGCAAAGCCGCCACTACCGCCAACCCCGGAAAACGATCCATTGGCTGTGCTTTCAGCCCCGTTGAGACTGAAACCGTTGGCACCAAATGCGGTGATAGATACCTTACCACCGGACGCCATGGCACCGACTGCGCCACCATTGCCACCATTACCTGCTGCTCCGGTGCCGCTGTTGTTGCCGCCGGCACCGGCACTACCGCCGTATCCGCCGATGAGCGAACCGTCAGCAGTAAAAGTAGCAAGATTGACATTGCCGCCATTGATAGTGATTGAACCGCCGGCGGCACTGGCGCCACCGTTGCCTCCTGCTCCACCGTTGCCGGCTTTGCCCTTGTTGGTGGCGTTAGTTACGAAGCCGCCCGTTTGCTGTGTTCCAATTGTGAAGCCTCCGCCGCTGCCGGCATTGCCTGCAGTCGCGCTTATGAAGATGTTATTAGTCTGGCCGATTTCGCCGGTGCCGCTCTTGAGCGTAATGTTGCCTCCCGCACTGGCACTCCCGCCTTTCCCTCCGTTTCCGGAATTGCCGCCGTTGCCGCTTGTACCGGTAACGTTGCCGCCCGAGCCGCCGCTGCCGCCTGAGCCGGCAGGATTGGCTGTAGTGCCTATGCCGTCAGTAGTGAGTATGTCGATAGGGCCATTGTTTGAAGTGATTGTGATATTGCCTGATTTGCCGGCATTAGCCCCGGCCGCGCCGTTGCCACCGTTGCCGCCTCCTGTCGTACCATTAGCGCCTTTGCCGCCATTGCCTCCGTTACCCCCAGTTCCACCCTCAGAGAATATCCCTGATTGAGGATTGGGCGTCAGAGGAGCTAACACGCCGCCACCGTTTATACCGCCATTTTTGGATGTTGTTATTACCACGTTGGAAGCTGCCGCGCCGGCAGCAGCCAATCCTCCAGTGCCGCCGGAGCCTCCCGTGCCACCCGAAGCTCCAATGCCGCCGCTGTTGCCGGCTCCGCCTGAGCCGCCTGAGCCGCCCGTTGATTGAATATATGGGTCATTGTTGTTTTCGCCGATAAAGATTATTCCGGCCTTCGTCGTCGAGGCGCTAGTAGATACGGTCACAAGACCGCCTTTGCCTGCAGCGCCGCCTGCGCCGCCTGCTCCGCCCGCTCCACCTTTGGCCAGTGAGCCTACGGTACCGGCACCACCTATGCCACCAATGCCGCTGTGCGCTACGGCTGCTACAGCCGTTTTGTTGGATCCGCCATTACCGCCTTCGCTGGCCACGTAGCCGCTTGTGATGTTGATGTTGTTCGATCCAGAGGCCTTGACGGTGACAGCGCCACCGGTGCCGCCGCTACCTGCCTTGCCACCTGCGCCTCCGGCCTGGCCTGCGGTACCATCGCCGCCGTTCCCGCCCGCGGCGCCGGAACCTCCTTTGCTGCCGAAGTATGACGAAGAGGAATTGGAAAGCAGGTTGATACCTGTCCCGGTCTGGGCAGTTGTGGCCATAATAAACGTGCCACCAATTCCGCCGCTACCGCCTGCGCCGCCGGTTCCGCCGGCTCCGCTTACTGGTGTGGCTCCATCTCCGCCCCGGCTACCGTTGCCGCCCGAAGTCACGATGTTAAAGCCCTGAGTAGATAGCGAAGCAATGCCTGTCTGCGCTGTGATTATTATATTGCCGCCCGCAGCGCCATTGCCACCGGCACCGCCACTAGCCAATTTTGTCGTAGCCGCTCCAGCGACCGCGTCTGCTCCTTGAACTCCGCTACCACCGGCTGCCGAGACAGCGCCATCTATATTTACAGTGCCGCCTGTTATTGTGATGTTACCGGCCTTACTGCCGCTTTGTCCCGGACTGCTGCCATTGAGACCCGCGGTTGATGTAACACCTTGCACATTGCCGATGGTTATATTGCCGTTGGCCAGGGCGGTGAAGTTGCCGCCCCCGGTGGTCAACACGTCTGTAGCTATGGCACCAAGACTGTTTGACACCGTGGCCTTGAAGGAACCTGTGGCCACACCCTTGCTGTCAAATGACACAGAACCAGAGGGAGTGCCGACTGTGAGGTTTACATTGCCGACTTTACCGGTGCCGCCGGTGGTGACGATACTTGGAGCGTTGAGCGATACCGTTGAGACTTTGCTATCGCTGTAGCCTGAGATAATAGTCACATTACCGTTATTACCAGTGCCATTGCCGCCAGTGGCAATAGAAGGTATGTTTATCGTGCCGTTGGTAGTGGTCGATCCTGCAAAGGCCACCACCGTAACGCTACCGCCGCTGGCATTCGCCGTGGCAGTGCTGGTATTGAGAATTGTGCCGCTGGCCGTGCCTCCGGTGAGATCAATGACTCCCCCGGTTGAAGATGGACTGAAGGATACTTTCACTTTTTCACCGGCCAAAATCGGCGTAGCACCTGCCGGGAGGTTACCTGTTATTTGGGTCGATGTGGTTGTGGCGGTTGCGCCTGCCACCAGTGTGACATTGGCACCGGGCGCAACTATTTGACCGGGTTTACCACTTGCGACAATAATATTTTTGGCGGCTATAATTGCCAGAGCCGGATCCGTATTGGCACCATTTTTGGCGTCAACGACTCCGTCGATTGTTATGCTGCCGCCTGCATTGACATATGTTGGGTCACCGCTGGTAGTGGCGTCTCCCAAAGTGAGCATGTCGGTGTTGGCGGTGAAGTGCGCTGTAGCCCCATTGCTGTTGACTGTCCCTGTAACCTGGCCGACGTTAGCCAGAATATTACCCGTTCCGGCATTAATATTTAGTTGTTGGGAGAGCCAATTTCCGCCGCTCATAGTTAGGTCGGCATTGTTGGAAGAGATGTTGATATTGCCGTTGTTCGCTTGCCAGACTCCAGTGCTGTTTATAGCCGTCGCCGAGGAACTCGCAATGTTTATATTGCCGGCCATCGAAGTAATCGTACCGCTATTACAGATCTGTGGTGAGCTCAAATTGATATTATGCGCACTGCTGATCGACCCGGCGTTTGTCAGTGAATTTGCCGCACTGAGGCTAACATCGGCGCCGTTCAAACCGCTGCCGCTGTAGGTGGAAATTGAAGCGCCTGCAGCGTTGGATATATTGTGGGCGGAAATTAGATCTGTTGCTCCACTTGTTTGTGCTGCGGTTTGAATGACACCGTAGTTGACGAGGTTGCCTGTGAGGGAGAGCGAGTTGATAGTGTCGACAATAGTGACGTGCCTTGGCACCGTAAGCGAAGCAACTGAGCCGCCGAAGGTTGAGGCCAGGGCCGATACCATATCTTGTGAGAAGGTAACAGAACCGCCCCGGGCCGTTCCGTTTGCGGCTATGTCAATGTTTTGTTTGCCGCCCGCGAGAATTTGTTCGACGGCAATCGCTTCGCTGGCCGTTAATTTGGTCGTCAGACCGACCTGTTCCTGGTGACCGCCAACGTCGATTGTCAAAGAACTGAAGCCGCCCAGATTGCCGGCCAAAAAATTTAGTTGTGAAGAGTTGAGATTGATTATTACGCCTGCGTTTGGCGGAATGACGACATTATGGCCTGCTGATTTGGACCAGCCATGGAAAGCGTGAGTACTGCCGGTATTGATGACATTCGTATGCGGTGCCCCAAAAGGCGATGATTGTGAGTGGAAACTATAGGCGGGATGCAGGTTCATGCCCGTTTGATGTACAGGAACATTTGCCATCGCCCGAGAATGCAGGGGGAGGGTGCAAGCTACCAGAAGAGCT
>Ga0105248_10006832_pt1 | contig 12508 bp, 7 predicted proteins | sample KBSS34metaG_FD_81524 | JGI IMG/M metagenome (GOLD analysis project Ga0105248, IMG submission 81524) | Switchgrass rhizosphere microbial communities from Kellogg Biological Station, Michigan, USA - KBS S3-4 metaG | ecosystem: Host-associated > Plants > Roots > Rhizosphere > Soil | place... | reverse complement strand
GATGGCGCGCGAGAGCCGCGCGACGATCTCGTCGGCCCGGGCGTTGGCGCCCCCGTCATAAAGACTGACGCGGCGGACGGCGGCTCCGGATCGAAGCGCGGCCAGGCGGATCGATTCGTGATGCGAGTAGTGGTCGTGCTCCGTCGTCACGATCTCCTGATCGGACCGGATCCGGAGGCCCTGATATGCCATCGCGAGCGCGCTCGTCGTGTTCGACGTCATGCAGAGCTCTTCCGGCAGACCGCCCACGTAGCCGGCGAGGGCCTTCTTGACCTCCTGAAACGGCCGCTCCGGCGGGTCGGGCTCGAACGCGACGGCCTCGATCCACGTCGGGTCCGCGTCGAGCTTCGTGCGAAAACCCTCGATCGCCGCCGCGACCGGAGCGGGATGCGACACGAAAAGGAACGAGGCGAAGTGCATCTTGTCCTTCGCGAGAGGGAAGAGATCGCGCACGGCTCGCCAGTCGACGGCGCCGTCGACCCCGCGCAGTGGACGCGGAGGCGCGGCATCCCCAGGCGGCGTCCCGAAGAGGGACCGCGGCGCAGCGCTCCAGGCGAGCCCGGTGGTCAGCGAGGCAATGAGCCGGCGGCGGTCGAATGCCATGACGGCCTCCTCTGGAATTGGGTGAGTCTATGCGAGGCCGGATCCGGACTTGATGCGCCGGGCTGCGCGGCCCGGCGGCGAAGGTCGATCCACTGGTGGTGGGGATCCCAGCGTTCCACGACGTCGCTAACGGACTCCTGAGTTTGACCAACTTTCCAGTGCGAAGTAATCTTAGGCTCGTTATCTGAGGTAGGTGTAATGCCACAGATTAACTTCGCCGCTCAGGGTCATCTTCGCGTGCCAATCGGGCATTTATTGAACCAAGGCTGGACGATTCAAGAGATCCCGGCTGGTGGTCGCCTCGTCCGAAACGGTCAAGCGATTATCCTCCGCCTGCCTGGCCGGGATGTGCGCTTGAGGCTATTCGTTTACAAGATCACGATCTCATCGAGAGGTCGGCCGGAAGAACGCCGAATCGAGATTACTTCTACTTATCAAAAAGGACTCAGGCGCAGGATTGGGTTCCAGGACGTCGTACTCGGTTGGGACCAAATCGAACGTATCTACGTTGGCGTGGATCCTAGGCGAGTTTCCCACGGCGGTCCAACTGGTAATGCATCGAGCTTCTTCGACAAAGCCGGCCTAGACTGGCGCCGCCAGAGTGAAATCTCAGTTCGCGCTCGTTATACGCGACTGTTTCCCTCGAAGGTTGAATTTCATGCCTTTTTCAGGCCGAAGAGTCTCGCGGAATATCTGCTGAACCTTCGGGCGATTCACTCCAATTCGTACACGGGGGGGCCGAGGCTATCTATTCGGCGCCGCAGGACCGGGGAAGCCCTTCGGAAGCCGCTCGAACGCGGGGAGGTGGTCGTCCTGGCCGCGTCGGCGATGACTCTAGCCCGACATGTATCTAGAGACCTCGTGGAGATAGTCAACAGCGGTGAATTGCGCAAGTTGAGAAGCCGACATATCACTCCCGAAGAGTTCGCCGCTATCCAGCGGGAGTGCGAAGCGAACGGGCAGCTCGGCGAGAGGTGGGTTCTAGACTTGGAGAGGCGAGCCTTGCGGCGTATCGGGAAGCATGGTCTAGCGGCTAAGGTTCAGTGGGTCAGTCAGAAGTCTGTGTCGGTCGGGTACGATATTGGTTCCTTCTACCCCGACGGTCGGGAGAAATGGATCGAGGTGAAGTCGACCTCCGGCAGGGGCATCACCTTTCCGATGAGCAGCAACGAGTGGACGACCGCCCTACGCGCTGGAGGCAAGTACCACGTTTACAGGGTGACTGATGTCAAGTCAAAGCGACCCAGGGTCAAGCGGTTTGCGAACCTGGCATCGCTTGAGAAACGTGGCCTGATCAAGCGAAGCCCATCAGGTTGGCTAGTCACCCTTCGTTAGCCAATGGGCCGCCGGTCAGTCGATAAACCTTCAAGACCTCGTCACCGTAATGATTGATGACTTTCACGGCTATCTTGCCTGTAGCCGGCGGATCGAACGGGCGGCTCACGGTCGAGTAGAGAGTGGACCACGCGACCTCGCTGACTTCGGTGCGGAGGGCGCGCTTTAGCTTCTCGAAGGGGTCGCCGGCGCCGGTGAAGTAGGCCTGACGCACGAAGAAGCTCTCATCGTTGTAGTTGGTATCGACAAACCAGCAGGCGATGTCGTCCGTGGATGAACTGCGCACAACGCCGGTGGTTGGGTCGTAGACGTCCACGCCCTTTATCTCGACCATAAGTTTGCCGTCTTGTTGCTTTCGAATCTCGACGTCGGGCTCACCAAAGACCATGAACAGATTGCCGGCGCCAGTCTTCTTCAGAAGTTGATCGCCCATTGCAAGGTCTGGGTTCATGCGGACGAGAAGGACAGGAAGTCTCCCGTACTCCTCCTGGAATTCGGCAACAAAGCCATCCTCCGGCTTTAAGTTGACGGGAGAGATTTCCGCCGCGACCTCCGAGGCGTGCGCGTCGAACGAGAAGCCGAGCACTAGCAGCAGGTCGAATCCAATTCCCCTTACCGCTTCCTTTGCAGCCTCCTGGATCTGCTGTCGACCGACCGTGCCAAGCTCTGGCCCGATCGAGACCGCCACACGGCGGACTCTTCCCGCGGCATCGCTGAACTCGCCCGCACCCTGAAGCCATCCGCCCGCAAAGGGCTCTAGCCGGGAGAACACGAGACGCTCACTGCGCCTCGTATTCTGGACGCCGGCCTTGCGGAGGTTGTCGAGAACCATCGTTTCGAATTGATTGCCGATGGCCTCTTGACGTGCTTCGGCCTCAGAGGTTGGCTGGTCCTCGTCAATGACGAGGACACGATGCGGTGACAAGCTCTCGACTGTAAATGGACCTGACACTCGGATCCGCGTTCCATCCTCGTACGGCCGATCAAAAAGGATTTCAGTATCCACGCGCCGGCTGATCGCTTCGTTAATCTGCTTCTGGCGTTCCTGGCGCAGGTGCCACCATTCGGTGTGTAGTTCTTTTGCAGAGGATGGCCACATGGCGTTGACCTTACGAGGCACATCCCATTCCAGCCACTCCTTCTCTAGCAGCCGGTTTAGCTTGCTCCTAACTTGCAGTAGCTTGTCCGTGTAACGGGCGTCAATGGCATCGATCTCCTCGTTGTTCGCAATCGACTTGAGCGTAGTGTGAGGGACCCGCTTGTAAACGAAGCCTTTCTTGATATCGCCGTTTGTCCGAGCTGGCGACGCTAATGCCGCCGTAGCCCCCGTGATCTCCGCCTCCTTCTGCCGCCCACCGGGAGAATCGGAAAGTAGGTAGTAGGGGTACTTGGCAGCCATGAGCCAGGTACGGGCGAGAGCCAAGGCCACCCGCGAAGTATCAATTGCGATCCAGCGTCGCGCCCAGCGTTCGGCGGCAACGGAGGTGGTTCCTGCGCCACAGGTCGGATCGAGAACGAGGTCGCCAGGATCCGTCGTCATTAGCAGACAGCGCTCGATCACCGTGCTGTTTGTCTGAACTACGTAGATTGGATCTACCGCTCCTACCAGCCCACCCCACAGATTGCTGATCGCCTTCTCCGAAAAATCCGAGGCTTTTTTGACGAAGCGTATCGTGTTGCCGAAGATGCCCACACGACCGCTTCGGAGAAGTGTCTTCATTGAGCTCTCCTGCAGGCCCCACCAGCGATTGCCGGAGTCGAAGACTCGGCCCCGAAACTCAACCTCGTACCTTGAACCAGGACCGGGCTTCGTCATTAGTACTGACGCGGCCCGCTCGCAACCTTCAGGTAGTGGCTGACTTCGGTCGAGCGAACTGAGTGGAGAGATCTCGCCGTCAGGATGGACAACAATGTTCCACTCGCTTTCGTCAGTCTTGTCTCGTTCAGAGAAGAGAGGCCTAAACTTGTAGCGATCGATGGCCTTCGCATACCAAATGAGGTAGTCCAAGCGTGCAGACAGCTGGCCGGCGGACTCGAGGCCACCGGGTGCCTTGGTGAACGCGATGAGAGACACGAAGTTCTCGCTGCCGAAGACCTCGTCTAGGAGGCACCGAACAAGGTGGACATTTTCGTCGCCAATCTGAAGGAAAAACGATCCAGTCTCAGTCAGTAACTCCGCAGCAACAGCCAAACGGTCACGGAGATAGGACAAATAGGAATGGATTCCGAGCGCCCAAGTGTCCCGGAAGGCTTTAACCTGTTCGGGCTGGCGGGTGGCGTCCTCGACCTTACCGTCCCGGACGATACGCTTCCTGGTTGAGACTTGCCAGTTCGAGCCGAATCGGATGCCGTAAGGCGGGTCCATGTAGATCATCTGGACCCTGCCCTTAAGCCTCTCTTTCTCAGCAAGACTTGTCATGACAAGGAGGGAGTCGCCAAGGATCAAGCGGTTCGACCACCTCGGCTGGGCCCCGAGGTCATGGCTGTAGAAGTCGATCTTCTTCTTGAAGTCCTGGATGCCGTTGAAGTCGTCGAAGAGCGCGAGCTCGGGTTCAGGATCACCGGCCTTCGCGGTCTCACGGAGATTCTCGATCAGCGCTTGGGGATGGATCTTCTCCTGGATGTAGATGGGGACGACCGGCACGGCAAGATCTTCTCGGTCCTGCTCGTCCTTACCCTTCCAGACGAGCTGAGGATCAAGCGAACGGTCTCGCGGATAAAGCATCGTCTTTGGAGCCTCTTCCTCGGCACGAACGAATTCGCGAAGCTCCTCCGTCGGAATGTTGACCCGTCTGTCCTCGTGCTTTAGGGCCTCGACCGGCGTAGGCTCCTTCACGATTCTTTTCTTGGCCATCCTTCCCTGCTTACGCCGCTACCGGAGGATTCTTTAGGCGTTCCAGCAGCGCGCGGATGTCATTCTGTGCATTCCAGGGGTCTTTGATTTCCAAAAAGGCCCATCGGCCGAAATGGCCGTCGTTGTTGATCGCAGGGACCCAAAGAGCCCTAGCGGTCTCGACCTTGGCTTCCTTGTCCTTTTTCTTCTCCCCTGTGACTTCGAGAATCAGACTCAGAAGATTCTCCTGGCCGTGGTCGTCATCGAGACGCACGAGGTAGTCGGGGTTGTATTGCCGTCCCTGGTCGTTCAAGGTGTAGGGAATCGTGAAACCGAGACCGAAGTTCTTCACGTAAGCTACGACTTCGGGCATGTCCTCGAGACTCTCGGCCAATTTGGCTTCCCAATTCGAGTCGAGGACGACATGCGAGACGTGGGACTTGTCCGCGCGAGCTGCCCACACGGAACGAGTAGTGTCGAAGTCGACGTGACGAGTGGAGCCCACGGTGTCGTAGGAAACCAGGATGGGTTTAAGACGAGGATTGGAGGGCGAGGAAGCTGCGATCGAGCGATAAATTCTGTCGGCGGCGTCGTAGGCGAGCTCCTGGAATAGAAGGTACTGAGGAAAGACCTTGTCTTTCAGAATCAGGCAGTCCGCCATCCAGCGCCGCGTTATCGAGAGAACTTCCGGAAAGCGCCAAGGCTTGTCACGGAAGTATTTCTCGCAGACCAGCTTAGCGAGAAGAAACTCGACTTCCTGAGTTCGCCGCGTCTTTAGATCTTCGAGGGTGTGAATCGATATCTCGCCAATCAGCGGAGCGTTCTCGGTTTTGAACGGGACCTGCTCCGTCGACACCGGGAATCGAGACTCCTCGGAAAAGGCTGCCTTGAGGGGAGCGTCGCCAGTTTCGAAGCGGTACCCCTCGAGCCGCGGAAAAGTGATCTCGCAGATCAGCCGTTCCTCGAGCGCTCGCACCCGAGTCGGAACGACGCCCGTTTTCACCGCAGTGGTCGAACCCGAGCATGGGATGAAAGAAAACGGGACGCCGTACACCTCGGCGTACTCCGGAGAGAACTTCCCGTCGCTATCCGCGGCGTAGCTCCGTCTCCTCAGGCCGCGCCCGATCACCTGCTCACACAAGAGCTGGGTGCCAAAGGCCCGGACTCCGAGAATATGGGTCACCGTGTTCGCATCCCACCCCTCCGTGAGCATCGAGACGGAGACGACACATCGGACACCTTCACCGAGTTTCCCCTGCTTTCCCACTGTGTTCATGACCTCGCGGAGCAGATCTTCATCAGTCAGATCCTCGGCGTCCCGCCCCGGAAAGCGCGTCCGGTACTCGACCTTCCATTCTTCAATCTCCGCCGCGGCTAATCTCTTGAACTCGAGAGCCATTGTTTCGCCGGATTCGAGCTGCTCGCTGTCAACGAGAATGGTGTTCGGCCTTGCTCGCCAGCGGCCATTCTCCTCGTTGTTGAAGATCGCGAACTCACCAGGCACAACTACAGCGTCTTCGTCCCCGAGCGGCTTCTCCCAACCAGCCACGTAATCGAACACAAGTTTCGAGACGTTCGTGTTGTTGCAAACAACGATGAAGACTGGCGGTGTCGCGCCGCGAGCGCGCGCGGCCGAGTCGTCTTCCCACTGCCGGTAGACCTTTTCGTAGTGGCCGTACAGGCTGTGCAGCGCGCCTTGGAGTTCCTTGGGGAGGTGCGGCTGCGCGCCGCCAGCATCCTCGGTACCTCGGCCCTTCTTCGGAAGACCATCCCGGATGCGACGCCAAAGATCGCGGTAGGTCGGCTTGTCGCCAGTCATCGAGTCGTCGGCAACGGGAACTCGGGGCACCTTCACGATTCCAGACTCGATTGCGTCGATTAGGGAAAAGTCGGAGACGACCCATGGAAAGAGGGTTCCTTCCGAATAGCCCGAGCCCTTCAGAAAGAAGGGCGTCGCCGAAAGATCATAAATGGCCCGGATTCCGATCTTTCGCTGAATCGCTTCGAGGCCCGAAATCCAAACCCGCGCCTCCTCATCCCGCTTCTTTGCTTCCTTTCGTTCTTCGCCTGCGAGCTTCTCGTCGTCTGCCTCCGAGCGACGTCGATAGCAGTGGTGGGCTTCGTCATTGAGGACGACTATGTTCTTCTTGCTACCAAGCTCACGGCACACCCGCCGAACCATCTCGTCGGGGGTTTCGATGAAGACGCTGGGGCGCCCGCGTGTCAGTAGGGCCTTCGTAGTCTTGGACGCGTCGCCTTTATCACGTAGGAGGAAGGCGTGGTAATTGGCGATCAGGATCCGCGCTTGGCCTAGATGATCGAATAGGTCCGGCGGGACAAGGTCGTGCATGCGGTAGTAGTTCTCCGCGTCGTTAGGGAGGAGGACGCGTAGACGGTCGCGGATCGTGATGCCCGGGGCGACGAGAAGGAACGAGTCCGAGAATCGGGCATCCTGCGGGTTCTGAAGTTTGTTTAGCGCCTGCCAAGCAATGAGCATCCCCATGACGAGCGTCTTGCCGCTGCCAGTTGCCATTTTGATAGCGATCCGGTAGAGGCCGGAGTTGGCCGATTCGTTGGCTTCGCGGAGGATGTTAGCGATCCAAGTATCCCCGGCTCTGTCTGCTACCTCAGTTAAGTAGATAGCAGTCTCCAACGCCTCAACCTGGCAAAAGAAGAGACGCCGCTCGCGCTGCGGGTCTGACCAGTACGGTAGCAGCCTTGCCGTCGTGTTCGTCACACCCGGCCAACCCTGCTGACGCCAGACGTTCACACGGTCACGAACCCGGTTGATGAACTCGCTTTCCTTAAAGCGATCTTGCGTCCATTCGGAATCGAAGATGAGTTGCTTGCCCTTCTTTTTGGGCTGAGGGATCGGGATGAAGTACCCGCTCAGGCGGCGGGCCTCGACGATCTCATTGGTAATCCCGTCGTCGGTGAATTTGAAATGCCGACGCGGCTCGGCGAAAGGAGAGTTGAGGATCGGGTTTTCGATGATGGCGTCAGGCATGCGTGGCCTGTTAGGTAGTCCCCGGACTTGATTGACTCGGAGTGACCATCATGGCCAGCATTCTATCGGGTGAGCGGACAGATGGTGTCCGAGGGCACGGGCAGGTCGTCTAAGCTGGGTACGACTGTGACCGAGACACCGGACGCCTGGACGGCTGTCCGCGAGATCGACCGGCGCGTACGAGTCGCGGCGTTCGAGTTTCTGCGGAAGCAGACGGAACTCCATGGAGAGACACTGCCTCGGACGATGCTCGCAGAGGGCTTCATCCTTGACGGGCAGCGGGTCCCACTGATCGGTCCCCAGGGCATCTTCAAGCCAGCAGCCCTTCCGGAGGTACCGCTTTCGATCACGACCGTGCCGGAGGTCGAGCAGAGGGCTCGTCCGTACGAAGACGAAATCGGGGACGATGGCCTGGTGCGATATCGATACCGCGGCTCCGATCCCAACCATCGCGACAACGCGGGGCTGCGGCTCGCGCTGCAGAGAGGCACGCCTCTCGTCTATCTCTACGGCATCGTGCCGGGGGAATACATGCCGATCTGGCCGGTGTTTATCGTCGGGGACGACCCGACGACGCTCTCGTTCTCGGTGGCGGTTGACCTGAAGGAAACGCTTGCCGTCTCACCGGTAGAGCAGTCGGGGGCGGTAGCCGAGGCACGACGATCCTACATCACGCGGCTTACACAGCAGCGGCTCCATCAGCAGGGGTTTCGCAAGCGAGTCCTGCGCGCTTACCAGGAGCGCTGCGCGGTGTGCGGCTTGCGACACTCGGAGCTCCTCGATGCTGCCCACATTCTGCCCGACGGACATCCGAAGGGTGAGCCCATCGTTCCGAATGGGCTTGCTCTGTGCGGTCTGCATCACTGCGCGTTCGACCGATCTTTTCTGGGAATCCGGCCGGACCTAATGATCGAGATTCGAGCTGACATTCTTCGCGAGTCCGACGGCCCCATGCTTGTTCACGGGTTGCAGGGGTTCCAAGGAGTTCGGATAGCAGTGCCGGGAAGGACGGAGCTCCAGCCGGATCGGGAGTTCCTGGCGGAACGGTACGAGATGTTCAGGAAGACCGGCTGACCTGGAGGACAGATTGAACATCGAGGACGAGGTGCAGGCTTACTACCGGGATGCTTTGGATGAGCACCACCGTTATCGCTCGTGGGAGCACTGCTACAGCTATTTTCGCGAAAAGCGCCCATTAGGCCTCGGCCAAGATCGTGATCAGGCTGCGATTCAACTAGCGTTCTACCTCGCGAGCTGGGGGATGTATCGCGGTTCTAGCTTCCTGCTTCAGTACACGTACACGGTGCACCGCGCGGCTATCGATGCGATCGACGCGCAATGCTTCACAACCCTCTGGAATACTGATTTTGGGTCCAAGAGAGTCGAGAAGGCGCTAGTACCAACGGTGTGCGAACTCATCCAGGAGCTAAGGCGGGCGTACAAGCCATTTGCGTTGCGTATCGGATCAGCTCAACCGACAGACACCCTCATAACCAAAATCATCCTCGGGACCTTCGGGTGCCTGCCAGCGTGCGATCGGTATTTTCTCAGCGGGTTCAAGAGCGAGGGGTTCAAGTACTCATCGCTGAACGAGGAGTTCGTCACGGCCGTTTTTGAATATTGTCAGAGTAACATCTGCGACTTTCAGCGGCAGCAGAAGACCCTTCAAAAGCAGAGCGGCGTGAACTACCCGCTCATGAAACTCGTGGACATGTGTTTTTGGCAGATCGGCTATCAACAGACCGCAGGAACACTTCCAGAGGGTCGATCTTAACTCGTTGACTTCAGACGAATTGGGTTCAGGCCTAGCGGTTGATCGGGGTCAGTTCCGATTTGCTGATTTCAGGGCCAAACCGACCGCCTGCTCTTTCTACTCCCCTCTCCCCACCAAAAAAAATGCGACGTCATCCTCCGCACCGCGTACGCGATAGCTCTTTGCGTCGCCGTTGAACGCGGCCTGGACGATCTGGACGGCGCCCGTCAGCTCGCCCGGGCTCAGAGTCACGACGTCTTCGCGGCGGCCGGTGGCGAGGTCCACCTTCTCGACCTTGAGGGGCACTTCCCACCAATGGGTGGCGACGAGGATGGACTTGCCGTTCGACGTCCAGCGCGGCCGCGTCGTCGGGAATCGTGCCGGGCACGGGTGCGACGATCTCAAGTTGGTAGCGGATAATGGATTGACTTGGGCAGCGCATCGAAACCTCCGCAGATGAACTTCGATTATCCAGAAGACAAGGCATATTTCGAGCAGCTGCTCTGTGACCCAGGGGAAGACTTATCGGTCTACGAGGACCTTTTCGATTTCAGGCCCTCTGCCGAGAAGCGTCGAAACTTCGGCAAAATACGAACGCTGAAACTTCAAGAGATGGAGGCACGTTATGGGAAGGTTTGTCTGCTCGGTTACGCGCCAGATTGTGACGTCACCAGCGGCCCGTGTGTCGACCATCTGATCCCGCTCTCGTCAAACAAGCTCAACAAGGAACTGCGGGGTCTTGGGACACTTCGAGGTCCAGACGGCAAGCTTAAGAAAACACCGACCCAGAGCTTCGGATCAAATCACTCGAAGAACATCGTCCTGGCGTGCGTGAATTGCAATTCCCGAAAAATGAACGCGCTTCTTCCGCGGCAGATTCTGAAAAAGGTCTTGGCCAGAATGGCTGGTCTGAGCGTCGCGGGATCAAATCCAATCCCTTGAATTTGAGTTCTCGGAACCCGGGCAATGTTCCCTACTCCACCCTCCCCACCAGAAACAAATGTGACGCCATCCTCCGCACCGCGTACGCGTGGCTCTTGCCGTCTTCGGTGAAGGCGACGGGGGCGATCTGGACGGCTCCGGTTAGCTCGGCGGGGCCGAGGGTCGTGAACGGCTCGCGGCGGCCGGTCGTGAGGTCGAGCTTCTCGACGCGGAGGGGCACTTCCCACCAGAGCCCGGCGACGAGGAGAGACCTTCCGTCGGCCATCCACCGCAGGGGTACGTCGGTCGGAGTCGCGCCCGGCACGGGGCGCGGTGCGCCGCCGGACACGGGATAGATGTTCAGCCCTCCCTGGCTCCCTCGAACCAGGATCTGCGTGCCGTCCGGGGAGATGAAACCGTCCGTCGTTCCCTCGGGGGTGATCGGGCGGGGCTTGCCGCCCGCGATGTCCTGCGCGTAGCAGCGGATGGCATGGCCCGCCTCGTGACCGCACGCGAAAATTCGCTGCCCGTCGGGGAAGAACCCGCCGGCTTCGTAACTCACGAGCCCGCCGCCTTCGAGCTTGCGCGGCTGTCCGGCTCCGGTCGGATAGACGACGAGCTCGGCCGGATCGGTCGGCACGGCCGAGAGCGCGAGCTTGCCGTCGCGACTGATGTCGAGCGAGGTGCCGTCTCCGAGGCGGACGACGGGCGATCCGTCGGTCTGGCGGACGCAGGTCGAGTAGTACTTCCCGAGACGCCCGCTCTCCTCGGTGAAGAGCAGCGTCTTGCCGTCCGGCGTGAGCGCGACCGGGAAGCTGAGCTCGAGCCAGGCGAGATTGCGCTCCTTGTCCTGGCCCGCCCCGAGACCGAAGAGATCCCGCCAGGAGTCGTCGCGGCTCGCGAGCCAGCGCCCGTCGGAAGAGACGTCGAGGATGGTGATCCCGCCGGCGCTCTGAGCGACGCTGCGCCGGTGACCGTCCAGAGTGACGCCGTAGATCTGGATCTCGTGGTAATCCGGGCCGCCGGAGAACAGGACTTCCTTCCCGTCTCTCGACCAGGCGAGCCCCTCCTCGACCCCGTAGCCCTGCGAGAGGACCGTTTTCTTTCCCGAGAGATCCACGACAGCCACGGAGCCGCGGTCGTCGAACTTGATCGGATGCTCGAAGAAGGCGATGCGGTCGCCGCGCGGGGAGAAGCGGGGGTTGCTGAAGTAGCCGCCCGTCTCGGCCAGCACCTTCCCGAGCGGAAACTCGAGGCGGTCCTTCCCGTCCACGTCGTGGGTGACGGCGAGGTCCGACCCGTCCGGCGTCCAGTCGGCCTCGCGCACACGCTCCGCGATCTCGCGCGGCGCGCCGCCCTCGAGCGGCATTCGCGCGAGCGTGCCCGCGAAGACGCTGTGCCGCAGATAGCGAGGCTTGGTCAGGATCGCGAGCTCTCCCTTCGAGGAGATCGAGAGCAGCTCCATGCCGGACTGGCCGGTCGGAGTGGCGCCGGGATAGTCCGGCCGCAGCGAAAAGATCTGGGGAGCGTTCCCCGTCGGCGCGGCGCTGTAGACGACGGTCTTGCCGTCGGGGGAGAAGCGGGCGTTGAAGATGGGGTACTGGAGGAACGTGAGCTGTGAGTACGTGAGGGTCGAGGGCTTGGACACGGCCGACTTGCGGTGGCCCAGTGCGTAGCCGGCCGCCAGCGCGACGAGGGCGATTGCGGCAGGCATTCCCAGACCGCGACCGGCGAAACGGCGGCCGGTCCCGGCGTGCGCGGCGGCGGCTGCAGACTGCCCGGGCGCCGAGGCGCTCGAGAGCGACTCGAGGTCGAAGGCGAGGTCGTGCGCCGAGTGAAAGCGCTCCTCGGGGTTCTTCTCGAGGCAGTGGCGGACGACGCGCTCGAGGCCCGGCTGCACGTTCTTGTTGCTGGCGGAAAGGTCGGGCGGGTCTTCGCGGAGAATCGCGGACATCGTCTCCGCCGCCGTGTCGCGGTGGAACGCCCGCGCGCCCGAGAGAGCCTCGTAGAGGATGGCGCCGAAGGAGAAGATGTCGGAGCGCGCGTCCGCCGACTT
>Ga0105248_10006831_pt1 | contig 12508 bp, 11 predicted proteins | sample KBSS34metaG_FD_81524 | JGI IMG/M metagenome (GOLD analysis project Ga0105248, IMG submission 81524) | Switchgrass rhizosphere microbial communities from Kellogg Biological Station, Michigan, USA - KBS S3-4 metaG | ecosystem: Host-associated > Plants > Roots > Rhizosphere > Soil | place... | reverse complement strand
TCATCGAACCGGTCATGGCTGATCGCCGCGTGCTGATGTTCGGGAAGCACGGGCCGTGGGTCTCGCCGATTCATGTCGAGGACTGTGCCCGGGCGCTGGTGCATCTCGCCGAGCACGGCGAGGCAGGCGGCCGCTATTTCCTCGTCAATAACGACCCGGTCCGGTTGCACGACTTCGCCGCGACGTTCGCCCGCCGCGCGAACCGTCCGCTGCGCGTGCGGCAGCTGCCGGCGTCGACGGCGCGGCTCGTGGTCGGTCCGGTTCTGGCCGACTACCTCCAGACCGACGCCGTGCTCTCGAATATCCGCCTGCGCGGGACCGGCTTCCGCTTCCGGTATCCCACGCTCGACCAGGGAATCCAGCAGATTCTGGGAACGCTCCATGAGTGACGAACAACAGCTGCCCGCTGAAGGACGACTGAGGTTTGCAACTGCTGGGCGCGCTCTTCATCCTTTGGCTCCTTTCCTGTCCTACGTGCTTGCGTTTCATCTCGTCTGGGTTGCGTGGCCATATCTCGTCTACCCAAGGCTCACCGCCGTTGGCGACGCCACTCTTACATACGCCCTGCTCAACATCGGCCTTCGGCTTCTTCTGTGGGTCGTGCCGATCTTGCTCTACTTGCGACTTGTGGATGGCGTCGAGCCGCTTGGCTATCTGAAGCTGAAACACCATGTGGGACGCGGCGTCGTCGTGGCCCTCCTACTGACGACGTTGAATTTCCTGGGATCGATGGCGCGCTTCGGCCCGCCGCACCCGGACATGCGGTCGGTCACATGGAACAGCGTGTTGGGCACATCATTCTTCGTCGGCTTCATCGAGGAGATCCCCTACCGCGGGTTCATGCTGCAGAAGTTTGCCGAACGTGTCGATTTCTGGCTTGCCAATGTGATCACTTCATTACTGTTCGTCGCCGTTCACCTGCCCGGCTGGATTTCCCTGCATATGTTGACAGCGGATCGGGCGGCATCAATCTTCGTCTTCAGCGCCGTGATGGCGGCGGTGTTCAAGTATTCGGATTCGCTTTGGGCCGCGATCGTCGCTCATAGCGGCAATGACTTCCTGTCGTTCATGCTCTTTCACGTGTGACAGGCGCATCAGCGCAACGTCGCGAGCCGACGATCGATATGCGCGAGCTTGTCCGGGTTGCGGACCACGCGGATCCCTGAAATCACATCGCCGTCGATTGAGAACACGAAGATCGATTCGAGGCGTTCCCCGGCGCGCACGACGAGCGCGGGCTCGGAATTGACATCTTCGATCCTCAGCGACACGTCGTGCGCCAGACCCGCAGTCTGCGCGGTGCGATGCAGGCCGATCAGGAAATTGACCACCTGCTCCCGGCCGATCAGCGGGCGCCGCGCCGCGGACGCCTTGCCGCCGCCATCGCTCCACATGCCCGCATCCCTGGCCAGCAGCGCGGTCAATTCAGAGCCGTCGCCGGACGAGAATGCGCGCGTAAACCGCTCCGCAATCGCACGCCTGGACTGCGGCGTGCCCGACAGCCGCGGCCGCCCTTCCGCAAGCCGCTCCTTTGCCCGATGCAGCAACTGACGCGAGTTGTCCGCAGTCGTACCGAGCATGTCTGCGATCTCCGAGTGGTCGTACTCGAATACGTCCTTGAGCAGAAACACGGCCCGCTCCTCAGGCGAGAGCTTCTCGAGGAGGACCAGGAACGCGAGCGTCACCGACTCCGCGCGCTGGAGCACGGTTTCGGGTCCGTCGATTTCGGACGTGAGCACCGGCTCGGGCAACCACGGTCCGATGTATTCCTCGCGGGCCGTCCGGGCGGACTTCAGCCGATCCAAACAGAGACGGGTGACGATGGTCGTCGCGAACGCCTTCGGCGAGCGAATGGTCGATCGGTCGGCGCCGCGATAACGGAGCCACGCGTCCTGCAGGACGTCTTCGGCATCCGATGCGCTCCCAAGCATCCTGTACGCGATTGAGAACAGCAGCGGCCGATCGGTCGTGAAAAGACCGTCGTCCATCAGCGCGGTGACCATGACGCATTCTTCCTTTCTGTGGCCAAACGGATCGCCAGGCCGGCGCCGACGGCCTCGATCAGGCCAAGCAGAACCGCGGTCGTCGTGAAGAGCGGCCGCCAATCCGGGGCGACATGGGACACGTGATCGGGACTGGCAAACACGAAGTGATTCAGAAGACCGAATACGAGCGATCCAGCCATCGTGATTGCGATCAGCCAGGTCCCGATCCGCTCCGCGGGCCACGTCAGCGCGAGTCCGACCAAGGGTCCTGCAAGAATGACGATGAAGACGAATAGATTCGCGGCACGCGACAGCGGAACCTGCGCCCCGGCATGTGCCGCGCCGTGCACCATTGAGACGACGAGATGCGAGAGCACGGCTGCGGTCAGCCAGCGCACCTCAGGACGCGTGCTTCTGCCCATGCTCAGTTGACGATCGAGGAGAGTCAAACGTGACAACCTCAGCTGCCGCACCGGCGGGCGCGGGCCCGTCTCGAAACGGGCCCGCGTTGGCGGCCGAGGAGCTCACCGGCCTTGTGCGGTAGTCGTCGTCGCCGGTTTGGCTGGCTGGCGGTCAGCGAAAACCGTGGTTTTGAAAGGATATCCGGGCGGCCCGTTCACATAGAACGCTCCGAGCGTGGTGATCTTATCCATGTCCGGATACAACACGCTGATGGCCGGGGCATTCCGGCTCCCTCGCGGCGCATACCAGATGGCCCCGTCCTTGGTGATTTGGATTTTCGGCGTGTCGGCGTCGAACTGCGGCTTCGGATAGACGGCGAATGTCTGCTCCTTCGGATTGAACTTGCCGATGGATGCACTGCGATCCGGCGTCGGCGAATCCGGGAACCAGATGTTGCCGTCGAGATCCTGAACCACGTCGTAGGGCTGCGCGTTCTGCCAGGGGATCGTGTACTCGGTGATCCGGCCCGTCGCCTGATCGAGCTTTGCCAGCTTGCCCGGGCGTTTGCCGGCCGCCCAGATGCCCCACCAGATGTTGTTCTGATAATCCACGTTCGGACGCCGGGTCTGACCGGGGTAGGTCGGCGGCGTGAATTCGGTCCACGTGTTCGTATGCGTATCGAACTTCGCGATTTTCCCGCTCCCCCACATGGCGACCCAGATGTTGTCGTTCCTGTCCGCCACGATGCCGTACGGAATGGCGTTGGTGCTCGGCAGCGGAAACACCGTCGCCTTTTTGGTCTGCCGATCGTACTTGCTGATCGCCCCGCCCATGATCCACCCGGCGTACAGATTACCCTTCGAGTCGAAGGCTTCCGACTGCATCCACTTGATGGGATTCCTCACGACATTGTCGGGATCCAGGTCGATGTTCTGCTCCCATTTCTCGGTCTTCGAATTGAAACCGAGCAGAAAACTCGGAACCCCTCCAGTCGCGTGCTCCGGCATCCAGACCATGCCGTTCGGCTCGATCAACACCTCGTGAACGTCGCTTTTCGGATGCGGAGTCACCCACTCCTTCATCTCTCCTGTCCGCGGATTCAGCTTGACCAACCGGCGCGGGACCCCGCGATCGCTTCCCCACACATTGCCGTCGGCGTCAAAGCGGACGTCCTGTATTCGTCTCCCGGCGGCGCCTCCGGCGTTGGCGTACTCCGGCGCATGCCCGCCCTGCCCCGGTTGATCCGCGGGCACGTAATACTCGATGTACATCGCTTTGCCGAGCTTCGCTTCGTCGAGCGGCGGTGGCTGGTCGGTTCGCACATTGCGCGGCGTCGCGCCTGGCCCGAAGTTCTTCACGAGATAGGCGACCAGGTCCTGGCGATCCTGCCGCGAGAAGCGCAGCCACTGGGCCCTGTAGTTCAGAAGGCCTTCGGCGTAGTTGTTGGCGGCGCGATCCCAGTTCGCCTTGCCCATCATGTAATCGAGACGGCTGTTCCACACCGCCTCCGTTGCAGGCTGGCTCGGAAGGAAATTTTCGCCGTGACAGATCATGCAGGTCCGCTCCGCGACATCCCTTCCCGCCCCCGGCGGATAGATGTTGTCGTAGCCGTCGAACGACACCTTGACGCGGTTGTTCGCCAGCGTTTCCAGATTCGCCAGCGTGTCCGCTTCGGCCGGCCCGCTCGCGGCATCCCGGAGCGCCAGACTGATCTTCGGGTTGTCCCCGGCTTTCACGACCACTTTCTGCGCATCCGCCTGCAGCCCGTTCGCCTTCACGCTGATCTCGTAGTTGCCAGGAAAAAGCGCCACGGATCGGAACTGGCCCGCGTTCGTGTAGACCATGTACATGATCCGTTTGTCCACGTTGCGGATGTAGACCTGCGCGGCCTTGAAGGGTTTCGACGAAGTGACGGTCCCCGACAAATTCCCCATTGCCGAAAGCGAGGTGGCTTGCGCCGCGGTCAGCGTCGCGGACGTGTGTCCGCCCACGCCGATCATCAGAGAACCGGCCGCGAGACCTCCCATCGTGACGATCGCCAGCCGCACGATTCGACCTGTTTTCCAAGCGTTCATATCGCCTCCTCGCCTAGTTGTAACGGACGTGGGCGTGATCTTCTCTGGCATCTGCGGCCGATTATAGTCGCGATGAGCGCCCCCTTGACATGACCAGCCGGTCAGCCTAGCCTTCGCGATCGAGAGCTATCAATGAAGCATGCTGTCATCCGTTTCCTAACGGCAGGCCTTGCCGTCTGTCTGCTGAGTGCGCCAATCTCCGGCCATCACGAGATTGCCGCAAAATTCGACCCGGCCAAAACCGTGACGCTGCGGGGCGTCGTGACCGGCGTCGAGTGGCTCAATCCTCACGTTCATATCTACATGAACGTGCCGGGCGCACGGGGCATCACCAACTGGGCGGTGGAGCTCGAAAGCGTCGTCGATCTGCGCGAGAGCGGGTGGCGTCAGGATTCGGTGAAGCCCGGGGATACCGTCTCCGTGGAAGGCCTCGTCGCTCGCGACGGTAGCAGCCAGGTCTGGAGCCGGTCGATGACTCTGGCGCGCACGGGCAAGCAGGTCTTCAACATCACGGCTCGGCCGGCCACCGCCTCGGCTTCTGGACCGACGCCGCGCTGGCCGGATGGACAGCCGAGACTAGGGCCGCCCGCGGGGGAAACCGGTTATTGGGGACACCCGAGCGCGACGATGCTGGTTCAAGCCGGAGCCAACGTGCAAGCCGATGCGCAGGGCCTGCTGCGCAACCCGGCGGATGTCGACAAGGTCGCGCCGCTTCAGACATGGGCGAGAGGCCTCTATTATCTGCGGCAGCGCGAATTTCTAAGAGACGACCCGATGTATCAGTCGTGCCTGCCGCCAGGCGGGCCACGCATGTTTCAGGTCCCGTACGGCATCCAGTTCATGGAGGAGCGCGATCGCCAGCGCATCTGGGTGTTCATGGGAGGCGCCAACCACAATTGGCGCCACATCTATCTGGATGGACGTGAACAAAAGGGCCAGGTGACCGGAGATGCGGACAACCCCCTGTTCTTCGGGCGTTCGGTCGGCAAGTGGGAGGGCGATACGCTGGTCGTGGACCTCAAGGATTTCAACGAGCGGTTCTGGTTCTCGAACGGCGGCCTTCCACACACTGACATGCTGCATTTGATTGAGCGCTATTCGCGTCCCGACCACAACACATTGCGATACGAAGTGACCGTCGACGACCCCGGGGCGTATACCAAAACTTGGACGAGCGCGTGGACGCTGACGTGGGTCCCCAATGAAGAATTGCCTGTGTATTATTGCCAGGACAACCGGCCGTGAGGCGTTCTTCGGGCAGGTTTTTGTTGACAGTTTTGAGCAATCCCCGTATACAAGTTGATGAACCTGGACAGTCAGGAGGAGTGAGAATGAGACCTCCGTCACGTTTATTGGCCTTGAGTATCGGCATGCTGCTCTCTGCCGCGCCGACCATCGCCCATCATGCTTTCACCGCGGAATTCGACGCTTCGAAACCGGTCACCATCAGGGGATTTGTGACGAAGGTCGAATGGACGAATCCCCACGTCTGGGTCTATCTGGACGTCAAGGATCAAGCCGGCGCCTGGAAGAACTGGGGATTTGAAATGGGCGCGCCGCACCAGCTGCAGACCCGAGGGTGGAGCCGCGAGCTGCTGAAGATCGGCGACGAGCTCGTCGTCGAGGGAAGCATGGCGAAGAGCGGACCGGGCAGGATGAACGGCCGGAACGTCACGTTCGCCGCGACCGGTAAGAAGTTGGGCGCGGTATCGAGCGAGGGCCAGACGACTTCGGCTCCCGCGACGCCGTAGAGTCCCGCGACGTATAACTCGGATGCGGCGCAGGACCCTCGTCCTGCTTGTACGAGCGCACTATGCATCATCGAATCGTCGGCCTCTCGTCGCTCGCCGTCGCCTTGCTTCTGGCGACGGCGGTACCGCCAGCCTTCTCCCAGGGCCGGGGCGGCGCTCCGGCGGCGCCGGCGGCGCCGACGCCTCGCGGCACAGACGGCCGGGTGATCTGGGGTGCGCTTCCCGGACACAAGGGTGTCTGGAACGCCGTCGGATCCACGTTATGGGACCTGGACAAAGCCGATCCGGGAAACCCGAACGCCGCGTTCTCCTCGTTCAATACCGGGAAGATCAAGTTGAGCGAGGTGCCCTTGCAGCCATGGGCGCGGCAGCTATTGAACGAGCGAATGGTTGACCTCAACGAGCCGTACACGCGCTGCAAGCCTTCGGGCGGCGCACGCAATCTGTTCACGCCGTACGGAACGGAATTTCTCGACTTTCCCGAACAGAAGCGGTTCGTGATCACGAACACCGGCGGGCCCCACACGTACCGGATCATTTATTACGACGGCCGGCCTCACCCGAAAGACCTCGAACCGAGCTACCTGGGTCATTCGATCGGCCACTGGGAAGGCGACACCCTCGTCTTCGACACCATCGGGTTCAACGAACGGTTCTAGATCGATCGACAGGGCACGCCCCATACCAATCAACTGCACCTGGTGGAACGGCTCACGCGGACCGATTCCAACACGATCAAGTACGAAGTCACCATCGAGGACCCGGGCGCCTATACCGCACCCTGGAAGGGCGGCTTCAATCTCCGATTTACGCCCGACCAGGAGAGCTTCGAGTTCATGTGCCAGGACAACATGAAAACGAGCGAGATCAACGGCGAGACGAGCCGGGTCGTTCCGTAGTCCGATAAAAACCTCATCCCTCGTCAGTGGGCCCAAATCGGGTCAAGGGCCGGCGGCCTTGGTCCGGGTGCGCTATCACTCTCTGAAACAGTTGCGCAGTGACACGCACAATGGCACGCGTTAGAATCTCCGTTTCAAATTGATTACTGGCGTCGCGCCCGTTCTCCGATTTCGGGGCGACATCGCGGCTTCGGAGGTTTGGTTCACCATGCGCATGGCTGGAATGTGGAGGCTGTTCACAGTAATTGCCCTGGCGGCTGGAACCGCGACGTCTGCCGTCGCGCAGGAACCCGAGGCGGCGACGCGTGAGGAGGCGATCGAGCGGGCGCAGGCAGAGAAAGACAAAAGCCTGCACCCGTACGTCCCCGGCAAGGTCGAAGCGCTGTTCACCCGAGCCGAGGACATCCTGGTCAACGGGGTACCGCGCTGGCACCCGTTCTTTGAGAGTGCGGACTACGGCGGCGGCTTCACGTTCGGCGCGGGGTACGCGCATCACGTGAGCTCGTACAACCTGCTCGACGTGCGCGGCAGCTACACGATTCTGGGCTACAAGCGTGTCGAAGCCGAGCTCACGGCGCCTCGTCTGTTCCACCGTCGCGGCTCCTTGACGCTCCTCGGGGGCTGGCGCGAAGCGACGCAGGGAGCGTTCTATGGCCTCGGGATGGGCACATCGGTAGACGATCGCGCGGACTTCGATTTTCGACAGCCGTACGGGTCGGGAATCCTGACGTTCTGGCCGACGCGGCGCCTGTTGATGCTGCGGGGAGGCGTGGAGCTATCCCGCTGGTCACTCCGGCCCGCTGAAGGGCAGTTTCCATCCGTCGAGTCCGTGTACGCACCGGCAACCCTGCCGGGAATGGGAGCCCAGACCACGTACCTTCATTCGCAAGGCACCGCAGGGCTCGACTGGCGAACGTCTCCCGGCTACTCCCGGCGCGGCGGCTTCTATGGCGTGACGCTGCACGATTACACCGACAGGGACGAGCGGTTCGGCTTCCGGGAGATCGATTACGAGGTGATCCAGCATGTGCCGATCTTGCGCGAGGCGTGGGTCGTTTCCCTCCGCGGCATCGCGCGGACCACACACAGCAAGACCGATCAGCAGGTGCCGTTCTTCATGCTGCCCTACGTGGGGAGTGGATCGACCTTGCGAGGATTCACCAGCCACCGCTTCCGCGACCAGAACGGCCTGACGCTTCAGGCGGAGTGGCGCATCATGGCCAACCGCTTCCTCGATACGGCGGTCTTCTACGACGCCGGGAAAGTCGCCGCGCGCCGGGAGGACCTCGATCTGCACGGGTTGAAGAGCGACTACGGCTTCGGTGTACGCTTCCACGGACCCTTCGCGACGCCGCTGCGCGTCGAAGTCGCGAGGAGCCCCGAGGGTCTGAGATTCATCGTCGCGACGCACCCGATATTTTGAGGCTGCCTGCCATGTCCATATCATCGTTCGCCCCACCTGCACGTCGCGCGGCGCGCTTGATTGTTGCCGTTGCCGCACTCGGGCTGTGCGCCCGCGCCGTCTCGACGAAGGATCTTCACTTCTATCCTGACGATCCGATCGCGCGCGAGCCGGAGTCCCGGGACGCATCGAAGGCGCAGCCCTATTTCATGGGCTCGTTGTACGAAATGACGAACAACCTGTTCGTCACGGCCGGTTACAAGCCGACTGGCACGCGGGCGCAGAACATCAACACCATCGACGAAGTGCCGGACTCGAACTGGTTCACGAACCGGATCGGGACGACCCGGGTCACCGTCGAGGATCTCGTGCGCGGCGCCAACGTGGGAGTTCCGCCCGATCCATCGCGCTGGATACTCACGAGAGAAAAAACCTCGGGCTCCCATCCGGGCTTCACGGCGAGGGATGCGAAAGGCGAGACCTGGTTTCTCGAATTCGATCCGCCGTACTTCCCGGAAGGAGCGACCGGGGCCGTGGCGGTCGCGACGAAGATCTTCTGGGCGCTCGGCTACCACCAGGTGGAATCGTTCCTGACCACGTTCGATCCGAAGCGCGTCGAATTCGATCCCAAGGCCACGATTCGCCGTCCGTCCGGCGCGAGAACCAAGTTCACGCACGACGATATGAACTCGATCCTCGAGCGCGTCGCAAAGAGACCGGACGGGACCTATCGCGTCATCGCCGGCCGGCTGATCCCGGGCAAGATCCTCGGCCCCTTCCTGTACGACGGCACGCGCCCGGACGATCCGAACGACATCGTTCCGCACGAACACCGCCGCGAGCTGCGCGCCTTGCGTGTCTTCGGTGCCTGGACCAATCTGACGGATCTCAAGGCGTCGAACACGCTCGACGCGCTCACGACCGAGAACGGCCGGACCGTCGTCAGGCACTACCTGCAGGACGTGGGCTCGACGTTCGGCATGTGCAACGATTTGCACGAATGGGATCTCAGCTACGAGCATTTTTTTCAGGCAGACACCACGCGGCGCCGCCTCTTTTCCTTCGGATTCGCGCTCAGCCCGTGGCAGACGGTCAACTACGTCGAGTACCCGTCGATCGGCAAGTTCGAAGGAGACGTGTTCGATCCGAGGAAGTGGCGGCCCCAGACGCCGACGACGGCCTACCTGGAGATGCGTGACGATGACGCGTTCTGGGCCGCGCGGCGGGTGGCGGCATTCACCGACGAGATGATCAGGGCGGCTGTCCACGTCGGCCAGTACAGCGACCCGGCGGCGGAAAAATACCTGGCCGACGTGCTGATCAAGCGCCGCGACAAGATCGCCCGCACTTATCTCGCTGCTGTCAACCCCGTCGTCTCCCCACGCCTCGATGCGAACGGCCGGTTGACGTTCGACAACGCGGCAGTTGCCGCGGGCGTTGCCAGCGGTCCCGCCACATACCGCGCCTCCTGGTCTCGCTTCGACAACGCGACAGGCCAAACGCAACCCGTTTCACAAACGCAAAGCACGACGACGACAATCGAGGCGCCGGCCGGCCTGCCGACTGGTTCCGGCAGCTTCGTGATGGTGGAAATATCCGTGGACAGCGACGCGCACCCGACGTGGCGGCAGCCGATCCGCACGTATTTCCGCCGGGGGAACAACGGCTGGACGCTCGTAGGGCTCGAACGGTTGCCCGAGAGCCTCTCGCCCGGGTCAGCGGCGCAACGTCAGCGCGCGTCCTGAATTCCATTCGTCGAGCGTCTGGCATGCCTGAGCGAAGCGGTCACTCCCGCGGCGACGTCGTGGCCGTCATCGATATCGGGTCGAATTCCACCCGCGTGATGGTGTTCGAGCGCGACATCTCGAACCATCTGCGCCTCATCGCCAATTCGCGCGCTTCCCTGCGGCTCGTCCGCGACGTGGATACACGCGGGGTGCTGAGCGACGCGACGATGGCGCGCACGACGGAGGCGTTGCGCGATTTTCAGGCGATCGCAACCGGCGCAGGAGCCAGGCGCATCGTCGCGGTGGCTACGGCCGCGATGCGCGATGCGACCAACGGCGCGCTGCTCACCGAACGGCTGCAGCGCGAGCTGGGGATTCGAATCGAGACGATTGGGGGGCTATCGGAAGCCCGCTACGGTTTCACGGGAGCCGTGAGAGGGCTGGGAGTCTCGAACGGCCTGTTATTCGATCTGGGAGGCGGCAGCCTCCAGATTACGCGATTCGAACGCCGCCGGTTGGTCAAAGGCATCAGTCTGCCGTTGGGGGCGCTTCGCCTGAGTGAGAAGTTTCTCGAGTCCGATCCTCCTACCGGCAAGCAGCTCAGGCGTCTGCGCGACCACGTCCGGAGCCATCTGGCAAAGGCGCACGTCACTCGTCTTGCCTCTGGGGATCGGCTGGTGGGTACCGGAGGCTCGCTGCGCAATCTCGCCAAGATCGATCGTCAGACGCGGCGGTATCCAATCGGCGTGCTCCATGGCTACGAGCTCTCGGTCGACGGCCTGGGGGAAGTCGTCGACCGCCTGGCTCAAAGCAGGGAAAAACGGCGCGACGAGGTGCCCGGACTGAGCGCCGAGCGAGCCGATTCGATCGTCGGCGGCGCCGTGGCCATTCAGACGCTGGCGGAGTTCGTGCGCGCCAGACATATTCTGGTTTCGGGCCAGGGCGTGCGTGAGGGCATTGCGCTCAGGCTTCTGAAGATACCTATCGGGTCACCCGAGACGGTCAAAGAGGCTTCGCTTGCGTCTCTCGTCTCGCGGTTCGACGGATGGAAGCAGGAGGCAGCATCGCGGCGGCGGGGCGTCGCCTCCATCCTCCAGCGTGCGCTCGAGCCGCGCGCTCCTGCGAACGTGGTGATGGCGATCGATCACGCCGCTCGTGTGCTCGACATCGGCCGGAGTCTCGACGTGATGAACCGTCACGAGCACGTGGCAGACATCCTGCTCAGCACCGAGCTCAACGGCTTCGCGCACGATGAACTGGTGCTCGTGTCGGCGATTGTGCGGCGCGCCGGTGACCGTCATGCCGACGTCCGATTGCTCGGCCTCGCCCGCGACACCCTCGGGCTCGGACCGGTCGATCGCGCCGCGATCATTCTTGCGCTGGCCGACGAGATTGAGGCCAGGTGTCCGCACGGGCGCCGGATCGCGGTCGAATGCGAGATCGGCCGCCACGTCACGCTGACGGTGCCGTTGCTGCCATCCTGGCTCGCCCGGGATCTCGACAAGCGATTCGAGCGCGCGTTCGGCCGTTCGCTTGTCGTCAGGCATTGAACGAGACCCGCTTCCAGATGGTCAGCGTTCGAAGCGGATGTGAATGCGGAACTGGCGGTACTCGGAATTATAGAAGGAGCCAAAATCGGGCGACCCCAGGTTCGCCTGCACGTCGGTCGGCAGAAATGCGCCGAGCGCGTTGGCGACGCGGAGTCCGAGCCAGGGGTGGGCGTGCGCGAGAGAGATACGCCGATCGAAGCCCAGTTCGGTGCGGATGTAGGTCGGAAACCGCTGTTCGTTGCGTGGCCCGACGAACTCGAGATCGTCGTTCACTACCGAGTACGGCAGACCGCTGCGGACATCGAACGTTCCCAGGAACATCCAGCGCGCGGTCGGCATCGCCTGGCCGCGTAAGAACAGCCGGTTCGGCGCGTCGGCCGCCGCAGGCGCATATTCGTCCTCCCCGACGATCGGCTGCAGCACGGAGCCGTAGAAGTCGACGAACGCATTGAGATCCTCCCGCGCCTTCGAGTGCACGTAGGACGCGCTCAGGTCGATGCGCGTGCCGCGGGTCATGTGCACGCCCACTTCCTCCTGCAGGTAGTTCGACCGCCCGCCGCTGCTCAACACCAGTTGTTCACGGCTCCCATCCCTGACTGGATTCAGGATCAGTTCGTTGTCGCCATGCCGGTCGAGCAGGCTGACGTGCAGCGCCCACCGCGGGCTGAACCGGTGGTCGTAGTCGAGGTCCCACGTCGCGCTGTGGGCGGTCTGAAG
>Ga0105248_10006830_pt1 | contig 12508 bp, 12 predicted proteins | sample KBSS34metaG_FD_81524 | JGI IMG/M metagenome (GOLD analysis project Ga0105248, IMG submission 81524) | Switchgrass rhizosphere microbial communities from Kellogg Biological Station, Michigan, USA - KBS S3-4 metaG | ecosystem: Host-associated > Plants > Roots > Rhizosphere > Soil | place... | reverse complement strand
TCGCGGATCTCAGCCGCTCGGCCGAAGATCGCCGATTACCCGTTCACTACACTCGAGCCGCATCTGGGCGTGGTTACTACCGACGACAACAATCACCGGACGTTCGTGGTCGCCGATATCCCCGGTCTGATCGAAGGCGCGCATACCGGCCACGGCCTGGGCATCCAGTTCCTGCGGCACGTGGAGCGGACGCGCCTGCTGGCTCACCTGGTGGACGTTTCCGAAACCACAGGCCGCGATCCGGTGCATGATTTCGAAATCGTGATGTCGGAACTCGCCAGTTTCTCTGAGGATCTGGCGCGCAAGCCGATGATCGTGGTGGCGACTAAGCTAGACGCCGCGCAGGATCCCGAGCGCGTCGCGTCGCTCGAAGCCCTGGCTCGCGAGCGCGGTCTGCCGTTCTTCAAGATTTCGAGCGCTACCGGCGAAGGTCTTCCTGCGCTGAAGCGAGCCATGGCGGAGTCCGTCCTCGCGCCCGTGCCTGCAGAACAAAGCCCAAGCGTGTGATATCGTTCTACGGATGGACCTCGCCCGTTACGAACCCTATCTCCGTTCGCTGCTCCGGATCATCGTGGGATTCACGTTCTCACTGCACGGATACCAGAAGTTCTTCGGCTGGTTCGGAGGGCTGGGCGGTCAGAAGGCGGAACTGGCGTCCTTGATGGGCGTCGCGGGAGTCCTTGAAACTTTCGGTGGAGCGCTCATCATCCTGGGGCTCTTTACGCGTCCAACCGCATTCATCCTGTGCGGTCAGATGGCCGTGGCGTATTTCAGGGTCCACATCCACATCAACCCCTGGCCTTTACTAAACCAGGGCGAGATCACCGTCCTCTATTGCTTCACCTATCTGTGGCTGACCTCCGCGGGCGCGGGTCCCATCAGCCTGGACCGGGCGTTTGGCTGGAAGCACTGACGCCTCCCTTGATATAGAGTTTATCTTCATATAGACTGTCTCTCCATGGATGTCTTGCAAGGGACTCTGGAGATGCTAGTGCTGCGGACTTTGATCCTGGCTCCTCTGCACGGCTATGGAATCGCTCGCGCAATCCGCGATAACTCGGCCGAAGCACTGGATATAGAGTTTGGTTCGCTGTACCCCGCACTGAAACGCCTGGAGCAGAAAAAGTGGGTTGCTTCAAAATGGGAGATTTCCGAAAGCAACCGGCGCGCCAAATACTACCGTCTCACCGCCGCTGGCCGCAAGCAGCTGCAACAGCAGCAAACCGCGTGGGCCGAATACGTCTCAGCTGTCGCGCGGATCATGCGCCCCACAGCCGATAGGAGCGAGCCATGAACTGGCGTTGGCGTCGCGCCGAACAAGAGCGCGACATGCAGGAGGAACTGGAATCGCTGGCGGATCTGGCCCGTGAAAATGCGGAACCCAATGCGCTGGGCAATCTGACCCGAACAGCGGAAGAAGCGCGTGAGGCGTGGGGCTGGATGTGGATGGACCGACTGGCGCAGGATCTTCGATACGCAGCACGGTCTCTGCGTGCCAAGCCTACATTCACGGTGATCGCTATAGTGACACTGGCGCTCGCCATCGGAGTCAACACAACCATCTTCACGGCACTGAACACAGTATTTCTGCAGCCTCTTCCGGTTCGGAACCACCAGGCGTTGCGTCTGCTCACGTGGAAATCGGCCAAGCGATCCTTCGGAGGCCGATTCCTCCTCCAACCGATGTGGGACGCGAACATTTTAAATCGAGGCGACGGGCTGAAGTATTTCTCCTATGCTGCGTACCTGAATGTCCGCGATCACGCGGCCAGTTTTTACGACCTCGCTTGTACTCGGCCCGGGCCGTCCGTGAATCTGCCCGACGGCCGGACCAAGGGCATCCAGGCCGTATCGGGAAACTTCTTTCGCACTCTGGGAGTGGACGCCGTTCTTGGGCGCACCCTTACACCGGAGGATGACCGAGCTGGAGGCCCGGCCATTGCGGTCATCAGTTACGGCCTCTGGCAGGAAGCCTTCGGCGGCGATGCATCGGTGTTAAATCGAACCCTAAAGTTAAACCAGACGCAACAAATCACCATCGTCGGCGTGCTGCCGCAAGACTTCTTCGGGTTGGACCCGGCCTTCAGGTACAGTGTCGTTGCGCCGATTGAATCGGTCACCGCGCCCAATGTGTTGGCCGACCCGCATAACTGGAATGGGTGCCAGGCTGTTTTTGGAATCCTGGGGCGCGGAGTTTCTGAGGAACAAGGACGTTCCGAAAGCGAGGCTTTAGTCCGGCAAGCGATTCTCGCGGATCCCCCCAGCGAGCCCTGGGACGCCCCCCGGATGTCCCTCACCAAGCTGGACCGGGGCTTCGATACTCTTCGAAAGGCGGCCTCCCAGCCCTTCCAGCTTTTGATGGCGACCGCGGGCCTTATTCTGCTGATCGCCTGCGCGAACATCGGCGGGCTGCTTCTCGCTCGAGGCACGGCTCGCGGAAGGGAGATGGCCACGCGTCTCGCGCTGGGCGCCTCACAAGGCCGTATCGTGCGGCAGCTTCTGACCGAGAGTCTGGTGCTATCCGCTGCCGGTTCCGCTGCCGGGATCCTACTCGCTTACGCTGCTTCTCCCTTGTTGCCGCGCCTGTTTCAGCAATTCAATTACTACCAATTCAACAATCTTGGCGTGCAGTTCATGCCGGATCTCCGCGTCTTGGGATTCTCAGCGGCGCTGACTTTGCTCACGGGGCTATTGTTCGGTCTGGCTCCCGCTTTGCGTACTACACGGGTGGCTCTGATCACCATGATCAAAATGTCCGCTCCTTCGTCAGGGAAATTGCGCTTCACCAGCGGGAAGGCGATGCTCGCCATTCAAGTCGCGCTTTCCATGGTGTTGTTGATTGGCGCGGGGTTGTTCCTTCGAACGCTGTGGAACCTGCGCTCTGTCCCGATGGGCTACGATCCCGGCGGCATACTCTATTTCACCGTGGATACCGGTCCCAACCGCCAGGAGTTCGTAACCCAAGTGCTGCAGCGTCTGGAGGAACTGCCCGGAGTGACCTCGGCGACAGTATCGATTTGGCCCATTTTTACAAGTGCTCCAGACACATATACTCCGGTGTGTACGTCTGGTGATCCGCCGAAGAGCTTTGACGACCGTTTTGCCGATTCCGATTTGATCTTTCCGAGGTTCTTCGAAACCTGGCGCGTACGGCTGCTGCAGGGAAGAGACTTCCAATCTTCGGAGACGCCAGGCAATATCATCGTGAACGAGGCTTTTCTCAAGCGCTACCTGCCCGCCGCGGGCGACCCGCTCGGAGCAACGGTGCAATTGGGAGCAAAGTGTTCGGCGGCGACCATCATAGGAGTCGTGGCGAATAGCACGGACAGGCCACGCATCACACCGCGTCCGTTCGTCTACAAACCCTACGCGTATCAACCAACGCAGTTGACGTTTACTGCGCGAACCGCGAACGACCCCGTCGCGTTAGTCCCCGGCCTCGGCCGCATCGTGGCTGGTTTAGGAACCAGGGTTTACGAACCGGTCACCACTGGCTCGGAATATCGCGATCGCACGATGATTCAGGAACGACTCTACACCACGTTGCTGAGCGCCTTCGGTGGACTGGCACTGTTCATCGCGTGCGTCGGGATTTACGGGATGACAAGCTACATGGTGCGGCGCAGGACCCCTGAAATCGGAATTCGCATGTCCCTCGGGGCGCGGCGGCTGGACGTTGTTCGCCTGGTTGTGCGCGAGACCTTGGCTCCCGTGGCGTTGGGGATCGTTATCGGAACTGGCGCAGCCTTGGGAATGTCGAAGCTGGTGACCAGCGTGTTGTTCGGCGTTTCGCGCAGCGATCCCTGGGCGATTTCGGCGGCGGTGATTCTGTTGCTCGTGACGGCTGCCGGCGCCGCGGGAATCCCGGCACGTGTAGCGTCGCGCATCGATCCAATGCAGGCTCTGCGTTACGAATAGCGAGCCAGGTCTAGTTTGGAGTTCGGAAGCTCCTGCTAGACTAGTCGTAGGTGCCCAGGGGCGCCTGCCTGCCGCAAGAAGCCTTCACCCTGAGCAGTTCTGAATCAAACGGCATTGGACGTTGAGTCTTAGCCAACCGGAGCGGGATTTGGCACACAGGAGACTACAACTATGGATGCCATTCGCGAATTAAAGACCCGCGCCGAAATCCTTCATCGGCGTATTCAAGCCAACGATCATCGCGCCATCGGGCGCTTACGCGTGCTGCCCAACTTCCGCCGCGCGTCGTACGAACATCTCAGCGCCACAACTGGCACCATCCAGCGGCGCGATTGTCTGACCGTCATCGCGGCCGAGCTGGGCTTTAAAAGCTGGCCCGAAGCGAAGACCGCGATCTCGGGTGACGAGCGCATCGAAGACTTCGGCACCATGCTTTACCCCGAGCAGCGCTGTTGCGGCCACATTAACCTCTGGTATAAGACCTACCAGGAAGCCGCCGCGGTACGGGAATCCAGTGACGGCTATTTGTTGGGTTACAAGCGGCAGTACGTGGTCGTGGATCGATACTTCATCGAATCGCTAGGCCTGGATCCGGCCGATCCGGATTGGGTCGCGATGGGATTCGACTGGGTCCAGCCTAAGGACCTCGCAGCGCGTACAAGGCTTTACGGGAAGCTGGTGGCCTGCCTGCCGCGCGAAGCCGCCTAAGCTTGACAATCCCTGCGCCGAAGGCTCATTATCCTTGGTGGGCCTTTGTAACCAAAGACCTGCATTCGGCAGTCTGTTCTTATGATAGATTTGATGCGGGAGGTCTCCTGATGAAGATGAAATTTTCCTTGGTTGCGGTGGGTGCGCTGCTTCTCGCTGCCGTGCCGATTTTAGCCCATCATTCGTTCTCGGCCGAGTACGACCAGTCCAAGCCATTGACGCTAAAAGGCAAGTTCACCAAGCTGGACTGGGTGAATCCCCACTCCTGGGTGCACTTTGACGTAGTCGGTCCGGACGGGAAAGTCACCAATTGGGCCGCCGAGACCCCTCCTCCCAACGGTTTGTATCGCAACGGCTGGCGCAAGGACATGTTTAAAGAAGGCGAATTGATTGAGGTCCGTGGCGTGGCCGCCAAGGACGGAACCCCCCATATGTGGTCGAACGGAGTCACGATCGTGGCTACCGGAGTCCAGTTCACGATGGGATCGCGGCCGCCAAATGAAGGCCCCTCGGACGCCAAGGGCAAGTAGTTAGATTTCTAGCGGTTAGACCAGTTTGAAATGAATGCAGACGCGCCCCCTCCAAGGGCGCGTCGTTTTTCGTCCGTACGCACGCTTTAGGAGCCCAACGCTAACATGAAAACTTCGTTCGCACGTGTATCGTCCGCCGGACTGCTGGCAGCCGCAGGAATTGCTGCCGGGGCCTTGTGGTTCGCGCCCATGCCCGCATCGGGCCAGGCCCCGGCTGGAAAAGGCGGAGGCAAGGGCGGCGCTGCCAAGGGCTACACGGCTCCGCGAGCCGGCGACGGCAAAGCCGACATCCAGGGGATTTGGCAAGCGTGGAATACCGCCGCATACAACCTGGAGGCGCACAACGCAGCCACCGGAATTCATGCAGGCAAGAGCTTCGTGGTGGATCCGGCGGATGGGATGATTCCCTACACTCCGGCGGGGCGCCAGAAACAACAGGCAAACTTCAACAAGCGCGAAGAGCTGGACACCATGAATAAGTGCTACATGACCGGCGTACCTCGCTTCACCTATATCCACTTTCCGTTCCAGGTTTTCCAAACTCCCAAATACATTCAGTTCATCTCTGAGTACGCGCACATGGTCCGCACCATCTACATGGAGAAGCAGACCCACTTCGGCGATCTGGAATTCTGGAATGGCGATTCACGCGGCCACTGGGAGGGAGACACCCTGGTTGTGGACGTCGCCGATTTTAACGATCAGACTTGGTTCGACGCTTCCGGCAATCATCACAGCACCGCGCTGAAAGTGGTGGAGCGTTACACGCGCACCGGCCCCGACGTGATGCAGTACGAGGCCACCATGACCGATCCGCAGACCTTCACCAGGCCTTGGACGATCCGCATGGATTTGCATCGCAATACGGACCAGTATCCGACGCTGCTCGAATACGAGTGCCATTCCTACTTTGAGGACGACGCCATCCGGCTCGGTAGCCGCTAAGGAGACAGCACATGAAGACGAAGACCAACGGATTTCGCAGTTCAGTAACGAGCTCGGTGATGGCTCTGGCTGCAGCGGCGGCCGTGGCGGCGGTCTTCGTGATCGCACCGGTCACCGGTCAGGACGCTCCGGCTCCCGCACCGGGTGGTAAAGGCGGTGGCGGGTTTGGCGGAAAAGGCGGCGGTGGCGGTAAGCAGGCCGTTCCGGCCGGTCCCGTTCCGCGGACTGCCGAGGGCAAGCCGGACATGTCGGGATTCTGGAATGGTGTGCAGCCGGGCGGCGTAACCAGCATCGAGCCGGCGCAGGCTAAAGGCGGAGGGGCAGGCAAAGGCAAGGGCGGACCTCCTCCGGGAGGCGGAGCGCCTGGAGCAGGGCCTGGAGGTCCTGGCGGCGCACCTGGTGGTCCGGCTGTTGCTGGCGGTCCTGGTGGTGGTCCTGGCGCAGGTAAAGGCGGCCCTGGTGGAGCACCTGGAGCAGGACCGGGCGGAGCACCCGGTGGTGGACGCGCTAACTCGATCGTGGATCCCGCGGATGGCAAGGTTCCCTACACGGTGGCGGCTCGTGCGAAATCAGATGACCTGATCGCCAACGGCATGTATCATGAGCCGGAGCTGCATTGCTTCATGTCGGGCGTGCCGCACAACATGTGGGTCCAGTTCGGCCAGCAGACGCTTCAGACCAAGGACTACATTGTCTTCAACTGGGAGTTCATGCACAGCCGGCGGATCATTCCGCTCGATGGTCGTCCGCATCAAATTACTTCTCCAGCGGTCAAGCTGTTCCAGGGCGAATCCGTCGGCCACTGGGAAGGCGACACGCTGGTCGTGGACACTACCAACCAGAACGATAAGACGTGGTTCGATACGTCGGGGCATTACAAGCCCGAAGACGTGCACGTAGTCGAGCGCTTCACCATGACCGACTCGAACACGATTGAATACGAGGCGAATGTCACCTCGGCCGAGTTCACGCAGCCAATGATCGTCAAGGGCCGCCAGGCGCGCGCGCAGACCAACGATCCGACTTACGAACAGATGGAGTTCGCGTGCATCGAAGGCAATGAGGACGTGAAGCACTACACCGAAGACAAGGGTGGAAAAGCTAAGAACGTCGGCGCACGGACGCAGTAGGAAGAAGTCAGAAGTTGAGCCCGCAAAGGGTGCCGTCGCAACCTGATTTCGATTAAGCCTATACTGCGGCGGCACTCCGTTTTGCGGGCTCTAATAAGATAGGAGTCAGGAGTCAGAATGAAAACCTGGCTGTGTATATTCGCCACCGGCGCGCTGGCCTACGGCCAAGCAGCGTACAAAGCTCCCAGAACCTCTGAAGGGAAGCCAGATCTTTCGGGAATCTGGTTTACGCAGGCCTTCGCGGCCGCTTGGGACATTGAGGAACACCCCACGGTTCCCAACGTTGTCGGTGGACCGAGCATCATTATCGATCCTCCCGACAAAAAGATTCCCTACCAGGCATGGGCTCCCGCCAAGCGCAAAGACCTCATCGAGAATCACGCTTTCGACGACCCGCAGGCACACTGCTATCCGTCCGGTATCCCGCGCGTGGCCTACGCGCCGTTTGGGTTTGAAATCACTCAGGCGCCGGGACTAGTTGTGATGTTGCCGGAGAATTTTCACATGTACCGCATGATTCCGACGAACGACAACAGTCCCCGGCTGCCCGCCAGCATGAAGCTGTTCAACGGCGAATCGCGCGGACGCTGGGAGGGCGAGACGCTGGTGGTGGACGTGACCAACCAGAACGGCCGGACGTGGCTGGATATGGCCGCGAACTTCACCACCGATACTCTGCACGTGGTGGAACGCTACACGCGCATCGCCGACGGGACGCTGCATTACGAGGCCACGCTCGACGATCCCGCGCTCTACACGCGCCCGTGGACCATGGCGTTCAACATCCGGCGCGAAACCAAGCCGGGTTACGAGATGCTGGAATTCGCCTGCTGGGAAGGGGAGCGCGACCTGGTGCATTACACCAAAGAAGACGGCGGCCCCCAGGGAGGGAAAAAGTAATGAATCGGCGATCATTTCTGCAGTACGGAACGGCTGCAAGTCTCTTCACGGGTACCCTGGCAAAATCGTTCGGAGCGGAGCCAAAATCCGGCGCCACTGTGGATACGTCCTCGGGCAAAATCCGCGGGTTGATGATCGACAAGGTGAACGCCTTCAAAGGCATTCCCTACGGAGCGTCCACTGCGGGCAACCGCCGTTTCCTGCCACCTGCGAAGCCGGAGCCTTGGACTGGAATCAAAGACACTGTCGAGTGGGGACCCGAAGCTCCTCAGGTCAGCCCCCATACAGAGATCCCTGAAGTGCGTGCGACTATTCCGGCCACAGGCATGAGCGAGGATTGCCTGCGCCTGAATGTCTGGTCGAATGGCTTGGGCCGTAATGACAAGCGTCCCGTGATGCTCTGGCTGCATGGCGGCGGATTCACCAGCGGCAATGGGAGCTATACGATTTACGACGGGACTAATCTTGCTAAAAAGCGTGACGTAGTAGCAGTAACCATCAACCACCGGCTGAATTCGTTCGGTTTTCTGGATCTCACCGGGATCGGCGGGGCGAAGTACGAGCACGCCTCGAATGTGGGGATGCTGGACGCGATCGCCGCGCTGCAGTGGGTCCACGACAACATCGCGAATTTCGGCGGCGATCCGAATAACGTCACGATTTTCGGGCAATCCGGCGGCGCAGGGAAGGTCAGCACGCTGCTGGCAATGCCCGGCGCGAAGGGACTGTTCCACCGGGCGATCATCCAGAGCGGGTCCAATTTGAAAGGCGTGTCGATATCTGATGCGACGAAAACGGCTCAGACGCTGATGGCCAAGCTCAACGTGAAGACTGCGGACGATCTGCAGAAGGTTCCGATGGATCAGTTGATCGCGGCGACCAACTCGACGCAGGGCCTGCGGCTGGCTCCGGTGATCGATGGCTGGAGTTTACTGCGTGATCCGTTTTCGCCGGACGCCCCGCCGATCTCGGCCGACGTTCCGGTGCTGCTGGGAACGGTCGAGACCGAAGTGACATTCTTTCCGAATACTCAGATGGATCCCATCGATGACGCCGCACTACTGACGCGAGTAAAGGCTGCCGCACGCGCTGATGATGCACAGGCCAAAAATCTCATTGATCTCTACAAGAAGGGCCGGCCGGGTGTTTCGAACATCGACGTGGCGCTAATCCTTGAATCGGACACGCGCTTTCGTCCCGGTGTGGTGACTGAAGCCGAGCTGAAGTCGGCGCAAAAGGCTGCGGTGTACATGTATTACTTCACGTGGCGCTCACCGGTGCATGACGGGAAGCTGAAGACTTTCCATACGCTCGAGATTCCGTTCGTCACCGACAACGTGGATAACGGCACGTCGATGACGGGGACCGGGCAGGATCGTTATGCGCTGCAAGACAAGATGAGCGCGGCGTGGGCTGCGTTCGCGCGCACCGGGAATCCTAACCACAAGGGTCTGCCCACTTGGCCGAAGTTCAACCCCACGCAACGCGCGACGATGATCTTCAACAACGAGTGCAAGGTGGTCAACGATCCGAACGGCGAGGAGCGGAAGGCACTGGCGGCTCTCCGGCCGGCGTAGCGGTTAGCTTCCGGCCATCCGGAAAATCGAGTGTAAAACACTTCTGCGTGAACGCTGCCGGCTCTTTGGCGGGAGCACCGGTACAACTGATCTTGTCTCCGGTTTTCAAGCTGTCCTTGGTCCAACCGTAGCGGCGCAGCAAATTCAAAGCTTCGACTTCCAGACGCCAATGGTTGCCATCTGCGTCGAGTTCGATATAGGAATGCGGATTGGTCCAGTAGAACTTCGTCACCACGCCGCTGACGGTGGATGATCGGGTCATGTCGAATTGCGCGGTCGAGTGATGCGCCAGCATTAGCGCGGCGCACGCGATCAAATTAGCAAGGTGCTTCACCCGCTTCTATTCTATCGGGCGGATCATGGTCTGCTTGTGAAACAGACAGCCGGCGTTGCCGATGATGAACAGAGACATCCATCCGCAAGGCGGACCGCCGTGGCCGGTGACCAGACCCAGCTCGCGGACGTTCGCGGCCAAGTAGAGCGTCGCGCAAATCACCCACACGTGCAGAATCGAAAACGCTCGGGGCATATGGCTTCGTACAGCTGCGACGGCTGCTGCGATGAGAGTGATCAGCGATGCTGCGAAAGCCGCCAGGAAGACGAGGTCGAAAATGGCCAGGTTATTTAGTCCGACGCGCAGCGGAAGCCGAGATTGTAATCCGTATCGGTCGTTTCGAAACGCCTGCGGTAGGAGGCGCGGACCAGCTCGGGATCATCCCACCATCCGCCGCCGCGAAGCTCCTTGTACTCGGCTATGGAAGGGCCAGTCGGGTTGATGTTTTCCTGGTTGAGCTGGACCCAGTAGTAGGTGTAGGTCCACTCCACTACGTTCCCTAGCATGTCATAGAGACCAAAGGCGTTGGGCTTCTTGGTGGCTACCGGATGGGTGGTGAAATTGCTGTTATTCCAATACCAGGCGATCTCATCCAGATTCCCGTAGCGAGCCCCGGTGGTTCCGGCTCGAGCGGCGTATTCCCATTCGGCTGCACTCGGTAAACGGCCGCCGATTGCGCTGCAGTACTCATCCGCCTCATTCCAGCTAATCATCTCCACCGGGTGATCGTCACCCACGAAGATGCTGGGGTTATATCCCATGATCTTTTCAAAAGCGGCTTGGGTGACTTCGGTCTGGCTCAGCCAGAAGCCCCTGGTCAGGGTCGTTTTGCGGGGCGGATATTCGTCCTCAAAGCACTCGTTGTCTCCGGGGGAGCATCCGGCGGTCATATTTCCGGGAGGGATCCAGAGGTAGCGCAGGCCGTCCGCGGGATTGACTTTGGAGTCGCCCAGCTTGGGGGCGGAAGAGATTTTTTCGCTCAGCGCGACCGGATTTTGGAACGCCAGAATGGTTGATTGCGCGGCCAGGGCGAACACCATGCATGCAAGCACTACTCGCACAAAATCATGCTCCTCAAGTTGCACTTTACCATAGGGGTCGGTTTGAGGATAATCCCAAAAGGACAGTAGGTTGCATCGTCCTGGCGGGCGCAACTATACTGAATTGGTTGCCGTTACCTTCCTGGGCGGCCCCCGATAGTTCACGTTCACTGAGGAGAGTTCCATGAAGATCATCCGTTCCCGAACAGGCGCGATGTTGTTGTGTGCAGGCGCCCTCGGTTTGATCGCCCTGTCCGTTTCAATTCCTACTAACGCGCAACAGGCCAAGCAGGCCAAGGCGGGCGCATCGCGCTATGTGAGCCCTCCCGGATACATCACGGGCGTGGTCCAGGGCGAAAAGGGTCCGGAAGCCGGCGTGTGGGTGATCGCGGAGACTAAGGATCTGCAGACGGGCTTCATCAAGACCGTCGTCACCAACGACCAAGGCCGGTTCATGCTGCCGGAACTGCCGGGCGCAAATTACAAAGTTTGGGTGCGAGGCTATGGACTGGTGGATTCGACCCCAGTGGATGCGAAGCCTTCGGCGACAGCGCTGACGTTGAAGGTCACTTCGGCCAAGACTCCGGCGGAAGCGGCGAAAGTTTATCCGGGCGACTACTGGCTGTCGATGCTGGCTCCTCCCGCTCCGAGCAACTTTCCGCAAACCGCTCAGGCAGCCAATCGGATGGTGGATCAGGATCACTGGATCGATCAGTTGAAGAAGGGTTGCAACTTCTGCCACCAACTCGGAAACCCGTTGACGCGCGACGTGCAGCACGTGTTCGCGGCCAAGCCGGACCTGGTGAAAACGCATTTGGATGCCTGGGAATGGCGTCTGGGCGTCGGCGTGCGTGGAACCAACATGTACGGCACTATGAACGGAATGGGCAAAGATATCACGTTGAAGGCCCTCGCGGACTGGACCGAATCTATTGAGAAGGGCGCCCTTCCGCCGGTGCCGCCGCGTCCAACTGGGATCGAGCGCAACATCGTCTCCACGCAATGGGATGTAGGCGACGATCACTCCTTCATGCACGACGAAATCTCGACCGATAAGAATCATCCGACTGTCAACGGCGGCGGTCCTGTATACGCCGTGAATGCCGGACACGGAGCATTGGTCGTTTTGGACCAGGCCGATAATAACCAGTATTCGATGGACATTCCGACCCGTGATTCGAAGGACAAGGTTCCTTCGCGTTTCCCGGCTCCCAATCGCCCGTCGTTCTTCTGGGGCAACGAGCATCTGTGGTCGAATCCCCCGTACAATCCGGCCGATCCGCACAATCCGATGATGGATAGCAAGGGCCGGGTTTGGTTGACGTCGAAGATTCGCGGCAACCAGGAGCCTGCATGGTGCAGCGATCCGATGAACAAGTATGCCGATTGGTTCCCGCGCCGCAATAGCGCCCGGCAGGCCTCGGTC
>Ga0105248_10006826_pt1 | contig 12512 bp, 8 predicted proteins | sample KBSS34metaG_FD_81524 | JGI IMG/M metagenome (GOLD analysis project Ga0105248, IMG submission 81524) | Switchgrass rhizosphere microbial communities from Kellogg Biological Station, Michigan, USA - KBS S3-4 metaG | ecosystem: Host-associated > Plants > Roots > Rhizosphere > Soil | place... | reverse complement strand
CGCTACCTTACCGCGCAGACTCTGAATCTGCGCCATTCGGGCAACGCCATCGACCAACTGAGCGACCGTCGGGCTGATACCGGTATGAAGAATTTCATGATGATTGGTCGCGGCCAGCGGCGTCCCGCTCAGCAGCCCCGCAACCACCGTCTCCGCGTCCATGCGCAGGTCAGCGAGGATGCTTGCCACTTCGCGACAATGGCGCAGCAACTGTTCGCCATCCGCGCATTCGTAGCCTGGATAGGCCTCAAGCGCAAACTGCAGAGCACGCTCCAGCAGATCGCGCTCGGTCGGAACGAACTTTACGCTCGTCGCCTGCAACCACGCGGCCGGGTCGGTATCGGCGGAGGCTTCGCGAACCTGAATCGTCATCGCTCAGCGCCCCTGCCAATAGCGTGGCCGCTCCAATCGCCAGGCTCTGACCGATATGCTGTCGTCGAAGCGCACCAGCAATGCGCCGTCGCGATCGGTCCGAAAGATGCGTGCGCCCAAACGTTGGTAACGCGCGAGAACGTCGGCAGCGGGATGCCCGAAGCGGTTGCGGTAACCGACCGGGATGATCGCGATCTTAGGCTGAACCCTGTCGAGGAAAGCATCGCTGGAGGACGTCATGCTGCCATGATGGGGAACGATCAACACATCGGCCGGTAGCCGCTGCGAGACGCGCTGCAAGAGCTGCTGCTCGGATTGCCGTTCGATATCCGCCGCCAGCAGAACGGTGCCCGCGGCACAGACCACGCGCAGCACACAGCCGCGATCGTTGTCCTTGATCGTTGGCTCATTATAACTGTCCCATGTCGGATGCAGAATCTCGAAGCGTACCCCGTCCCACTCCCACTGCTGACCCGCGAAGCAACGCTGACTTCGAGCGGCTAGGGCGAGCGCAGGCTCCGACTGAGGCAATGACGTCGCGACCCAATCCACCGGCAGCGCTTGCAGGACCGACAAGAGCCCTCCGCTGTGGTCGATGTCGTCATGACTGACGATGACGCCGTCCAGGTGCGTGATTCCCGCCGCGCGCAGGAACGGCACCACGATCCGGCTGCCGCTGTCCGAATCGCTGGAATAGGCCGGTCCGGTGTCATAGAGCAGCGAATGATTGGCGGTGCGGACCACTACGGCCAGCCCCTGACCCACGTCCAGCACATCGATCCAGACCTGCGGTGCGCGCGGAGTCTCGGGCGCGATCGCGAGCAGCGGGAGAAAGCCGGCAAGACCGAGCCAGCGTGCGGGAAAGCCGCGTGGAGCAAGCAGCCACAGCATGCCCAGCACTGCTACCGGGACAGCCCAGATAACTGGTGCATGCTGCTCCCAAACAGCGGCCGGCAAGCGACTCAATGCTTGCAGACCCAGATCGCAGAGCATCATGAGCTTGGCTGCCAGGACCAACAGCAAGTCCCAGGGCAGCACCAGCCCCAGCAAAGTGAGCGGGACCACCAGCAGGCTAACCAACGGAATGGCCAGCGCATTGGCAATAGGCGAAACAATCGAGACCTGCTGGAACAGCACAATCAGCAGTGGCACAAGACCGATCGTGATCGCCCACTGGATACGCGCCCAGTTCTCCAGCCATCCCGGTGGAGCCAACCGCCCACCGTTGACATACATGATGAGTGCTACCGCGCCGAATGAGAGCCAGAACCCAGCTGACATCACGGCCCATGGGTCCAGCATGAGCACGACCAGAAGGGCAGTCGCGAGAATATCGAGCGCTGAAATCCGAACGCCGAGCGCCAGGCTTCCCGCAACTACCGCCAGCATAGAGACGGTCCGCTGCGCCGGCACTTCGTACCCAGAAAGCAGAGCATAGCCAAAGGCTACAACCAGCCCTGCCACAGCGGCTGCCTTCTGGGCCGGGAACCGCAATGCGAATGCGCTCACCCGCCGCCACACGAATAGCACTGCGCCAAAACCCAGTCCCGCGACCATTGTGATGTGAAGCCCCGAGATACTCATCAGATGGTTCACGCCTGTGCGTGTAAACACGGTCCATTGGGACGCGGCGATGGCTTGCTGATCGCCGATTGCCAACGCGACCAGCACGCCAGCCGCGGGATCGCCAGGCAACGCAGAGTAGATACGCGTGCGCGCCCGTTCTCGCAACCGTTCGACCCAATACGCGGGGCGCCCAACCATGGACGCCAACGGACGGCTAGGCTCATTGGAACGAACGTAACCTACGGCGCGAATTCCCCGCTCCAGCAAAGCCATCTCGCTGTCGAAGCCATTCGGATTGGCGGTTCCATGCGGACGTCGTAATCGGACGGTCAGCATCCAGCGCTGGCCTGGCCACAGTTCCGGAATCGGTCGCGTCTGCAACCGATCGGCACCAGCCGTTGGAACCCGCTCCGCATACCAGGTCAGGGACAGATATGTCGGAATATGCGCAAGCGGCGTGACCACACGCTCGACATCGAAGCGAAATCGCACTCCCCGCTCGCCCGCCTGCGGAAGGTCAGCGACGACGCCGACTAGTTCGACGTCCCTCCCCTCCCATTCCCCGCCTAGCTCGTCGGCCAGACGCACATGGGCAAGCCCCGCTGACCACAGAAAGCCAGCAGCGAGAAAAAGCAAGGGAAGCAGGATGCGATGAAGGAGCTGCGCAATGCTCCCTTCCATGCGAGCCAGAAGCACATAGCCGAAAAAAGCGGCTAACAGCGCATAGCTCCAGAGAAAGCTGGGCAGCTGAGGTTGCTGTTGAAGCAGCCAGGCGCCAACAGCGAAGGCGACAGCGTTTAGGGCGAAAGGCATAGCAGGGAGGAGACGCAGAAGCCATGACAGGAGCAACATGCCAGGGACTGCGCTACCGTCACTGTGGGTCCTGTCAGCCACCGCGAAGCTCCAACGCCCCTGCGTCTTGCATCTCGCTACGCGCTTCTTTCACGCCCCCCGTTACGCTCTCCGCGTCACGCCGTTCCTGTCAACGCCTTTTCGCTTTCCAACACGCCATCGTCGAGCCGCAGCATACGATCCATCCGTGCCGCGATGCCAGGATCATGGGTGACGATGACCAGGCTAGTCTCCAACGTGCGATTCAGCTCCAGCATGAGATCGAGGACGCCTTCCGCGGTGTGGCGGTCCAGATTGCCAGTGGGCTCGTCGGCGAGCAGACAGGCTGGGCGCGTAACGAGCGCGCGCGCCAATGCCGCCCGCTGGCGTTCACCGCCCGACAACTCTCCTGGCGTATGTGTCAGTCGGTGCGACAAACCCACGCGCCCCAGGATATCCGCTGCGTGCTGTGCAGCCTCTGCCGGTCTCACGCGTCGGATAAGCAGCGGCATCGCGACGTTCTCCTGTGCGGAGAACTCTCCGAGCAAGTGATGGAATTGGTATACAAACCCCAACGACGCGTTGCGCACACGGCCCTTCTGCGCCTCGCCCAGAGTGGCAATGTCCTGACCAAGGATCTGCACTTGACCCGCCGAAGGCAGATCCAGCCCGCCGAGCAAGTGCAGTAGGGTGCTCTTCCCCGAACCGGACGCCCCCACTATAGCGACGGTTTCACCGCGTCGAACGTCCAAGTCCACACCGAGCAGCACCGGCACTTCGTGTGGCCCCTGGTGGAATATCTTCTTCAGGCCCCGGCAGGCGATCACCGGCGTGCCCGCCTCGGTTGCGATATTGCCGGCCTCATTCATAGCGTAGCGCCTCGGCGGGATTGACGCGCGAGGCGCGGAAACTAGGGTAGAGCGTGGCCAGCCAGCTCAGAACAAGGGAGACGAGGCCGACCGTCAGCACGTCCGTCCATTGCAGATCTGAGGGTAGTTCGCTGATGTAATAGACGTCCTTGGCCAAGAATTGCACGTTGAACATGCGCTCGATCGCCGGCACCAGGACATCTATATTCAGCGCAACGACCACACCTAGTACTACGCCAATGAGCGTACCGATGACGCCAATGAGTGCGCCCTGGATGATGAAGATCTTCATGATGGAAGCCGGCGTAGCACCGAGGGTGCGCAGGATAGCTATATCAGGTTGCTTGTCGGTCACCGCCATCACCAGCGTCGAAACGATATTGAAAGCAGCCACCGCCACGATCAGGGTCAGAATGATGAACATCATCTTCTTCTCGATCTGCACGGCGCGGAAAAAATTGGCATGGCTGCGCGTCCAGTCCATGATAAAGACATCCTCGTGGATCGTACGCATCAGATTGCGCGCAACCCGCGGAGCGGTGAACAAGTCGGTCAGCTTGAGCCGAACTCCGGACACCCTGTCCTCCATTCGGTAGAGCTTCTGTGCGTCCTCCAGATCGATGAGCGCGAGTCCCGCGTCGAACTCGTACATCCCTACTTCGAACACGCCGACCACAGTGAATTGCTTGATGCGAGGAAGAATGCCTGCCGGCGTCACCTGACCCTGCGGCGCGATGATGACGACCTTGTCTCCCATTCGCGCGCCAACTGCGTGAGCCAGTTCCGCACCCAGAACAATGCCGAAAGCTCCTGGTTTCAGATTCGACAACCGCCCGTATTTCATGTGCTGGCCGATATCAGCGACACGGTCCTCGTCCGCAGGCAAGATGCCGCGAATCAACGTCCCTTGTACCGTTTGTTGATAGGCGATCAGTCCCTGCTGGTTTATGTAAGGCGCGGCTGCAACGACCTGCGGATCCGTAGAGGCTTCACGCGCAACTGCCTGCCAGTTAGCAAGGGCGCCATCGAAGCCGGAGATCTGGACATGAGAAGCCACGCCGAGGATGCGTGTGCGCAGTTCCTTCTGAAAGCCGTTCATCACCGACAGCACCACGATCAACGCCCATACTCCGAGCGCGATCCCGATCATGGAAGTGAGCGAGATGAACGAAATGAAGTGATTGCGGCGCTTGGCGCGGGTGTAGCGCAGCCCGACAAATAGTTCGTAGGGAGACAATGGATGGGTCAGCCGGCAAAGCGGCAGAGTTTGCCACACTCGGGCAGTCACCGCGACCGGTTGCGCGCAACTGCTGTGCTACACTCCAGCCACGATCCGCTCCGGTTCCCTTTATCGGCCCCCTTACCAAGCGGAAGAACGCAAGCAGAAGATGCCCTCCGCCCGTCCGCCTGCGCTCCAACTGTTTGTTCCAGGCTTGTTATCCGCGCCGCCGGGTTACGAAGATCCTGCAGATCTCCACAAGCACCCCGCTCTCCGCCGTCTGATGTCTCGCGGTATCAAGACACGCGCCCCGAGCGAGCATTGTTGTGCTCAGCTTTGTGCGGCCTTCGGAGTGCAGCGGCAGCACGACTGGCCGGTTGCCGCTCTTACATTGATGGGCGACGGGGGACAACCCGGCGCCGATCTGTGGATGCGAGCCGATCCGGTGCATGTGCGGGCTACGCAGCACGACCTGCTGCTTGCGGACAGTGGCGGCATCTCGCAGCAGGAAACAGCGAAACTACTGGAAACTCTGAACATTCACTTTGCCCACGAAGGTCTGCGCTGGCACGCCCCCCATCCGCAACGCTGGTATGTGACTGGGCCGGCCTCGATGAATGTCGCTACGACGCCAACCTCTGTCGCGCTCGGCCGCCGGGTCGATCCGCTTCTTCCACGTGGACCCGATGCCAGGCGATGGCATGGTCGATTCAACGAAACGCAAATGCTGTTGCATGAGCACCCGGTGAATCAACAACGCGAATCCCGTGGGGAGCCTGCAATCAACAGCGTTTGGTTCTGGGGTGGCGGACGCTTGCCCACACCTGCCATCTCGCATCGCTGGGAGATCTGGGCGGATGACCCACTGCTGCGTGGTTTGGCGTTGTGGAGCGGACTGCAACCCAGATCAGTGCCGCGCAATGCCAGCATCTGGTCGGCGCAGGCGGGCAAAATGGCTCATCTCGTTCTGCTGGATGAACTGACCGAACCAACTCAGCGGAGCGACGCTCATGCCTGGGCGACTCAGGCCGACGCACTGGAGCAGGCCTGGTTTGCACCGCTGCGCGACCAACTGGCACACCGAAAACTGGCGAAACTGACGATCACTACCCACCACGCCGATCTCGCCTTCAGCTTCGAAGTACTGCCGGCCGATTTGTGGAAATTCTGGCGGCGCGACGCTGGCGTGCCGCGGATCAACCCACCGAGCGTCACGCGTGCCTGAGATCGTCGACCGACCCTACGCATCGGAGCATTGCGCACGCCTCGAGGCCAGCGGCGTGCCATCGGTTCTTGCGCGGGTGCTGGCCGCTCGTGGTATCACCTCATCGGTCCAGCTCGACCTTGGACTCGGACGGCTGCTCGCGCCCCGCAGCATGCACAACCTCGTACGTCTGGGGCAGATCCTAGCGGACGCCATCGCAGCCAATAAACGCTTACTCATCGTTGGCGACTACGATTGCGATGGTGCCACGGCGTGCGCGGTTGGAATGCTGGCGCTGCGCCGCTTCGGCGCGCAAGTGGAATATCTGGTTCCCAATCGCTTTGACTTCGGCTACGGACTGACCCCTGAAATCGTGCAGATCGCGGCCCAGCGCAAGCCCGACTACCTGATCACGGTCGACAACGGCATTGCATCGGTTGACGGTGTGGCGGAGGCCAATCGACTCGGCATGCGGGTGCTCGTGACAGACCACCACCTGCCAGGGGACCACCTGCCAGACGCGGCCTGCATCGTGAACCCGAATCAACCCGAGTGCAAATTTCCGAGCAAGCATCTAGCGGGCGTCGGCGTCATGTTCTACGCGATGCTGCAGTTGCGGGCCGAACTGCGCGAGCGTGGCGCCTTCGCCAATGGAGATGAGCCGAACCTGGCAGCGTTGCTGGACTTGGTAGCACTCGGCACCGTGGCCGATGTCGTGCGCCTGGACGACAACAACCGAGTGCTGGTCCAGCAAGGGTTGAATCGCATCCGCGCGGGACGCAGTCGGCCGGGTATTCAAGCGCTACTGAAGTTGGCGGGACGAGACGCTGCGCGCGCGAGTGCCTACGAATTGGGTTTTGTGATTGGACCGCGCCTGAACGCAGCAGGCCGCCTCACCGATATGTCCACTGGCATCGAGTGCCTACTGGCCGAGGACAGTGTCCGGGCAGAAGCCCTCGCGCGCGAGCTGGATACGCTCAATCGCGAACGACGCGGCATCGAAGCCGAGATGCAGGATACGGCGCTGGCGCATCTGCAGAATCTCGATCCGGGCGATGCGTGGGGCGTGTCGCTCTACGACCCGACTTGGCATCAGGGAGTGATCGGCATCCTCGTTGCGCGCATGCGGGAGCGTTTTCACCGCCCGGTCATCGCCTTTGCGCCGGGCAAAGATGGTGAGCTAAAGGGCTCCGGCCGCTCGGTCCCGAGCCTGCATTTGCGCGATGCGCTCGACTTGGTGGACAAACACCACCCGGGCCTGCTCGTGCGCTTCGGCGGTCACGCAGCCGCCGCCGGTTTATCGATCCGCGAGACGGATTTTACTCGCTTCCGAGGGGCATTCGACGCAATACTGAGAACGCTGCTGACACTGAATGATTTGGAACAACGCATCGAAACGGATGGCGAGCTAGCGGCGACAGAGGCCACCCTGCCCCTTGCGCAGAAGATGAGCGAGACCGTCTGGGGCCAAGGCTTCCCGCCGCCCCGGTTCCGTGGGCGTTTCCGCGTGGAGGAGCAACGTCTGGTCGGGGGTAAACATCGCAAGCTGCGACTTTCCATGCTCGCGTCGCAAACGTCTCGCGATCCACTGGAGGCCATGCTGTTCGCTCAGGACGGGCCGGTTGCCGACATCATCGACGCGGTATATCGCCTCGACGTGAACGAGTGGAATGGCAACCGCGTCTTGCAGCTGGTCCTCGAATACTGGGAACCATTAGCGTCGCCGGTCGGACGGGTGGAAGCCGCATAATGGACTGGTCCTGGCTGCAGTCGCAAGACGCCCGTCTCTATGTCGACTTCCCGACCAGTATCGCGATCGGGTTGCTGATCGGACTGGAACGCGAGCGCAACCCGAGCGCCAAGGCGGGGCTGCGTACCTTTGCATTGGTCGCCCTGTTAGGCGCAATCTGCGGCGCACTGTCTGATCATCTCCACAGCTACTGGCTGCTCGGTGTGGGACTGGCCATGGTGGGATTCATAATCATCGCCGCCTATCTCGAGGATGGCGGTACCGAGGACGACCCAGGTACCACCACTATGGCAGCGATACTGGTGTGCTTCAGTCTGGGAGCGGCCGTGACGCTGGGGTTCCGTCAGATCTCAGTAATGCTGGCGATCGTGACGACCGCGTTGCTTTACTTCAAGACCGAGCTGTCGCGTCTGGCGCTGGGGCTGGAGCGACGCGAATTGCTCTCTATCCTGCAGTTCGCCGCACTCACGTTCATCATCCTTCCTATCCTGCCGGACCGCGATTTCGGCCCTTACGGAGCGCTGAACCCGCGCAACATCTGGCTCATGGTGGTGCTCATCTCGGGTATCAGCCTGATCGGGTACCTCGCTCTTCGAATCGTCGGCCAGCGGCATGGCGTGCCGCTCCTTGGATTGCTCGGCGGCTTGGTTTCGAGTACCGCCACCACGTTGGTCTATGCCCGCCATGGAAAGGGGCAAGACGCCATGCGCGACTCCATGGTAGTCGTCATCCTGCTGGCGAACCTCGTGGTGCTTGGGCGTCTCGCGCTGCTCACCTGGGTCGCCGCACCTGCCCTATTGCCAAACGTGCTGCCCGTATTGATGTGCGCCCTTGTCGCAGGCGGCGCTGGGTTGGGCTGGTTTCTGCGTCACTTCAAGCGCGAGGAATCTGCGCCCATTCCGCAAACAAAGAATCCGACCGAACTCAAGACGGCCGTGACGTTTGCTGCCGGCTATGCCTTCGTGCTGCTACTGGTTGCGTGGATCAATGATGTTGTCGGTACCCGGGGAGTTTATGCAGTGGCTCTTGTTTCCGGTCTAACCGATGTGGATGCAATCACTTTGTCCAGCCTGCGCCTGTTTGGGCTTGGTGAACTGCAGCGTGAGCAGGCGACCACGTCGATCACGCTCGCTTTGATTTCCAATCTCTGCTTCAAGCTAGGAATAGTAGCGTTTGCTGGGGACTGGCGCCTGTTCCAGCGTTGTGCCCTGTCCATGGGTGCCATGGCGGCCGCTGCCGGCGCCTGGCTGGCGCTGTTCGGGTGAATCGGGCATTCGCCGCGTGAGCGTGCTGCGATAGAATGACGCTTTTTTCCCCACTCGCTGGCGCCGACTTACCGCGTCCGTCAACACGGGAAGCTTGAAGGAACCCATCCATGGAAGCCGAACGCGTCAACGCCATCGCCAAACAACTCGAGGATCTGGAGCAGCGCTCCGCCGAGTTGCGGAGGTATCTTTGACTTCGATACCAAGCGTGCACGCCTGGAAGAACTGATTAAGCTGGCCGAGGACCCGGCGGTTTGGAGCGACAGCCAGCGCGCCCAGGAACTGGGACGCGAGCGCAAGTCGCTCGAGGTGGTGGTCGGTACACTAGACAAAGTAGCCCAGGCTCTGCGCGACAACGCCGAACTGCTGGAAATGGCACGTGTCGAGGATGACGAGCGCACGCTGGAAGCCGTGGCCGATGACCTGGCTGAAGTTGAGAAGTCGGTGGCGGATCTGGAGTTCCGGCGGATGTTCTCCCATCCGATGGATCCGAACAACTGCTTCGTAGACATTCAGTCGGGGTCCGGTGGCACCGAGGCGCAGGACTGGGCCGCCATGCTCGAGCGCATGTATGCGCGCTTTGGCGAACGCAAGGGATTCACCGTGGAAGTATTGGAGGAATCCCCCGGCGAAGTCGCGGGCATCAAGAGCGCCGCGCTCAAGATCAGCGGCGACTACGCCTATGGCACTTTGCGTACCGAGTCCGGCGTGCACAGGCTGGTGCGCAAGTCGCCGTTCGACTCCAATGCCCGGCGCCACACTTCCTTCGCTAGCGTATTCGTCTATCCGGAGGTAGACGAGACCATCCAGATCGAGATCAACCCTGCCGACCTGCGAGTGGATACCTTCCGGGCCAGCGGAGCCGGTGGCCAGCACGTTAACAAGACGGACTCCGCCATCCGCATCACGCATCTGCCCACTGGGATCGTCGTGCAATGCCAAAGCGACCGCTCCCAGCACCGCAACCGTGCCGAGGCCATGTCCATGCTCAAAGCCCGCCTGTACGAGGCCGAGTTGCACAAGCGCGATGCCGAGAAGCAGAAGATGGAAGACAGCAAGACCGACATCGCCTGGGGGCATCAGATCCGTTCATACGTGCTGGATCAGTCCCGCATCAAGGATCTGCGTACCAACGTCGAGGTCGGCAATACGCAGGCCGTGCTGGATGGGGACCTGGATATGTTCATTACGGCGAGTCTGAAGCAAGGGGTGTAGGAACCGTGATTCGTGATTCGTGACTCGAGTCGGAACTCGTCATTCGTAGGATTGGATTGGGAAAAGGGATGCCTGAAAACAGCAAGCCAGAGGTCTCAAAGGACGCACCGATGGTCGACGAGAATCAGATCGTCGCGGAGCGGCGGGCCAAGCTGCAGGCGCTGCGTAACCAGGGCGTCGCGTTCCCTAACGACTTCCGGCGCAGTCACCTGGCCGCTGAGATCCACACAACGCACAGGGAGAAAACTAACGAACAATTGGAGGCAGAGCTTGTCCATGTAGAGGTCGCTGGCCGCATGATGCTCAAGCGCGTCATGGGGAAGGCAAGTTTCGCCACGATCCAGGACATGTCCGGTCGCATCCAGCTCTATATCACGCGCGACGAAGTCGGCGAAGCGATCTACGAGCAATTCAAGCACTGGGATCTGGGCGACATACTCGGAGCGACCGGGACGCTCTTCCGCACCCGCACCGGCGAGCTTTCCGTCAAGGTGCGCATCGTGCGTCTGCTGGCAAAGTCGTTGCGCCCCCTGCCGGAAAAATTCCACGGACTCGCCGATCAGGAGCAGACGTACCGGCAACGCTACGTGGATCTCATCACGAACGAGGAATCCCGCCGGGTCTTCATGATTCGTTCGAAGACGATTCAGGCGATTCGCGAATTCCTCGTGCGGCACGGCTACCTCGAAGTGGAAACGCCGATGATGCACCCCATTCCCGGAGGTGCTAGCGCCCGGCCTTTCGTGACTCACCACAACGCGTTGGACATGCAACTCTTCCTGCGCATCGCCCCGGAGTTGTATCTCAAGCGCCTGGTGGTGGGCGGCTTCGAGAAGGTGTTCGAGATCAACCGCAACTTTCGCAACGAAGGGATCTCGACCCGCCACAATCCTGAGTTCACCATGCTCGAGTTCTACGAGGCGTATCAGGATTACCGGTTTCTGATGGACTTCACCGAGCAGATGTTCCGGGAGGTGGCGCTTGCTGTACTTGGCACGCAAACGCTCACCTACCAGGGACGAGAGCTTGATCTGAGTCAGCCGTTCGCACGCCTGACCATGGTCGAAGCCGTCTGCAGGTACCATCCGGAATACAGCGAAGCGCAGCTCAACGATCGTGCATTTCTGGTGGACTGGTTTGAGCGGCGCAAAGTGACTTTCAACCCATCCGCCGGCCTTGGAGAGCTGCAACTCACCTTCTTCGAGGAAACCGCAGAATCGCAGTTGTTCGCCCCGACATTTATCGTCGACTACCCGGCAGAGGTCTCGCCTTTGGCACGCCGCAACGACGACGATCCGCAGATCACCGATCGCTTCGAGTTGTTCATTACCGGACGCGAAATCGCGAACGGATTCTCGGAGCTCAATGACCCCGAAGATCAGGCGGCACGCTTCCGCGAACAAGCTCGTCAGAAAGAAGCCGGTGACCAGGAAGCGATGCACTACGACGCGGACTACATTCGAGCGCTCGAATACGGACTCCCGCCGACCGCGGGCGAGGGTATCGGGATCGACCGCTTGGTAATGTTACTCACCGATAGTCCGAGCATCCGCGACGTTATCCTGTTTCCCCAGATGCGAACGGAATAAGCGTAATCTCCGCACCCGAAGTTTGGTTACTGACGCGGCATCCGAAATGACCCAAGATAGCCCCACCCTGCTCTGGCAACCCTCGCGAGAGCGCTTTGAGCAAGCCAACCTCGCTCGCTTCAGCGCACTCATCAATCAGCGTTGGAAGGCCGGCACGAGTGACCACATAGCTCTCTACGACTGGTCGATCCGGGAACCGGTGAAGTTCTGGGAATCCATGTGGGACTTCGCCAGTGTCGTCGGCGACAAGGGAGCCTCGCCCTATCTAGTCGACCCGAAGAAGATGCCCGGTGCGAAGTGGTTTCCTCGCGCCCGCGTCAATTTCGCCGAGAACCTGTTGCGCCGGCGTGACGACGATACTGCCATCGTGTTCTGGGGCGAAAATAAAGTCCGGCGCAGAATCAGCTTTCGTGAGCTGTATGAGCAGGTCTCGTGCACCGCGCAGGCGCTGCGTGGGATGGGCGTTGTAGCCGAGGACCGCGTGGCAGGGTTCATGCCGAATATGCCAGAGACGGTGATCGCGATGCTCGCCACCACCAGCATCGGTGCGATCTGGTCCTCCTGTTCACCCGATTTCGGGGTGCAGGGCGTTCTGGATCGCTTCGGGCAGATCGAGCCGAAGGTGTTGTTCT
>Ga0105248_10006822_pt1 | contig 12516 bp, 6 predicted proteins | sample KBSS34metaG_FD_81524 | JGI IMG/M metagenome (GOLD analysis project Ga0105248, IMG submission 81524) | Switchgrass rhizosphere microbial communities from Kellogg Biological Station, Michigan, USA - KBS S3-4 metaG | ecosystem: Host-associated > Plants > Roots > Rhizosphere > Soil | place... | reverse complement strand
TTACAAACTCACCCATCGCGATCTTTCGTCCCCACGCGGAACGTTCTTCCGCGGGCACGACCTTGATATCCGCAGGCGTGACTTCGACCGTGGCCGACGCTGCGCCGCTGAACGCCGTTCGCGGTGCCCGCGGCGACGCTGCGCGTACCGAGTCCGAAATTAGTTTGATGTGCGACGGTGTAGTACCACAGCAACCGCCGATAAACTTCGCGCCTGACTGGATAAATCGTTTCGCAAACTTCGACATGTACTCGGGCGAGCACATGTAAAACTGTCGTCCCTGCACGTCGCGCGGCAAGCCGGCGTTTGGTTGCGCCGAGAGTTTTTTCTTCGTCACTGCGCGCATCTTTTCGAGCGCGCTGAGAATGATCGCGGGACCGACGCCGCAGTTGAGCCCGATCACGTCCGCGCCCCAGTTATCGAGCCGTTCAGTGAAGAGTTCGGGCGTGGTGCCAAACAGCGTGTTGCCGTCAGTCATAATCGTCATCTGCGCGACGATCGGCAGATCGCAGAGCTCGCGTATCGCGGCGATTGCCTGGCGGATCTCTGAAACGTCGGAAAACGTTTCGAGGCAAAACAGATCGACGCCGCCTTCGAGCAACGCCACGGCCTGTGCCTTGAACAACTCTTTCGCTTCCTCGAACGAGGTTGGACCATACGGCTCGATACGCAATCCGAGTGGTCCAATCGCGCCGGCCACGTACGCGCGATCGCCGGCGGCTTCGCGAGCGATGCGCGCGGCGAGGGCGTTAATCTCGTGGAGGTTGGCTTCGAGTCCGTACTGCTGAAGCTTGTGCGCGGTGGCGCCGAAGGTGTTGGTCTCGATGATGTCGGCGCCGGCGCGGATGTACTCCTGGTGGATCTCACGCACGAGGTCGGGATTGCTCAGGTTCAACTCGTCGTAACAGCGATTGATATAGACGCCCTTGGCATAGAGCATCGTGCCCATCGCGCCGTCGACGACGTGAATACGGTCGGTTTCGAGAAGTTCGCGGAATGACTGCATACGGCAAATGAAAAAGCCCCGCGCTAAACAACGGGACTTCAAAGTCTGTTTGAAGTTTTTCGGGTCTGCCGGACGATTTATCAGGGCTGCCCGAGCTGTTTAGCTGGTTATTTTACGTGGCCGCAAGTCGCCTTAACTCACCACGTTTGTCATCGCTGCTTATACGCCCCTCGGGCGACACGTGTCAAGCAGCAGACCCGATCACTTGCCAACACGTGCTGTAACACCGCAATACCTGTCTGGAAGCATCCATAAGTCACTACCGAGAGCATGGCGCCGATCATTAAACAGATTTTGATGGTACGCGACTTGAGGTTGAGAAGCGGCCAATCGGAAACCTATCCCGGGAATTTCATGCGACGCAGAAGGTCTGTGTACCTTGGGTCTGAGCGAAGTTTATCTAGTACTGGGTCCACTCGCAGAAAAGTTAGCCAGTAGGAACGCTCCTCGTACGCCTTTTCGAGCCATTCGAATGCGTGCTCCATTTCGCCGAGGCCGACGTGAATGATTGCCATATAGTAAGAGGGGATATACTCTTGTTTCGCTTTCTCTTTCAGTTCAGAAAGTGCTTCCTGCGCCTTGTCTCTCTGATTTGAGACGGCGTAGACGTGTCCAAGAGCCGCCACTGCGTCCCTGTCAAGGGACGTGCCTCGCATCGGTTGGAGTTCGCCGATGGCTTCCTCATACATCGCTTTTTGAGCATATGCCAGCGCGAGGCGAAACCGGATGTAACCGCAGTCCGGATCCATTTCCAGCGCCTCTTGAAAATGTTCGAGCGCGTCGTCGTACCGGCGCAGGTAGAAGAAAGGGACTCCTAAATGCGCGATTGCGGGTAACGAGAGGGGGTCAACTTCCCGAGCGCGCTTCATCTCCGCAATGCTCTCATCAAACCGCCCCATCGCTGCTAAATACCAGCCGTAGCCTTCATGACTCCACTCATCGCTGCTCTTAAGTTCAATGCCTCGCTTGAATTCTTTCTCGGCCCCCTTCCAGTCCCAGTCGTAAATTGTTTTGATGTAGGCCAGCGACGTGTGAGCTTCGGCAAGCATCTCGTCTAACTCCAGCGCCTTTCCAACTGCCACCTTCGCCTTCGGAAACACATCTGTTGGCGGAAGTGCGCTGAAATTACCGAGCAAGGCGTAACAGTCGGCGAGTCCAGTGTAAGCAAGAGCATAGTAGGGGTCTATGTCAACGGCCTGCTGGAAGTACTTGAGTGCTATCCGCATTTCTGGCGTCATGGCCTTGTTCCAGAAGTATCGGCCTTTTAAATAAAGTTGATAAGCCTCAGTATTTTCAGTATGCCGTTTGGCGAGTAGTTTCTTCTCTTCTCGGGTCAACTTCAGCCGCAACTTTTCTGCTACCTCGAGCGCGATCTCTTCCTGGACGGTAAGGATGTCGGAAAGTTTACGGTTGTACTGTTCGCCCCACAGCTGTGATCCATTCGCAGTGTCCACTAGTTCTGTTCTAATCACTACGCGATCCCCTACCTGAAGGACTCGCCCCGCAAGTACCACGCGCACACCCAAAGCGTTTCCCACTTCTCGTGGATCAACTTCTTGGCTCTTGTAGCGAAATACAGTGCCGCGCGCCATCACGCGCAATTTAGGTACTTGCGACAAGCTGTTAATAATGCTTTCAGTAATCCCGTCCGAAAGGTATTCCATATCCTGATTGGTGCTCGCATTCATTAGCGGCAGCACTGCGACAGAGTTGATGGGCTCCTCACCCACCTCGCTCACTCGAGCTAGAAATCGGTAGCCGCGGCCCCTGACTGTCTCAATATACTCGGGCGCGGAGGCCGTTTCCCCGAGCGCCTGCCTAACGACTGAGATGCTTTTGTCGAGGTTGTTCTCCTCGACGAAAGCGTCCGGCCATACCTCAGCCATCAACTCTTCTTTACTCACTAGGTGGCCTTCGCGGCGGACGAGTGTGGCCAGCGTATCGAAAGCCTTCTGCGTCAGGGGTACGCGTACACCATCGCGACGTAACAGTAGGCGTTCAGCCGTGTCGAGACGGAACGCCCCGAACACATACAAATGGTTGTCCTGCTGGTCCATGGCGACTTTCAGAAACGCGGCAGAAAGATTTCAGGATTCCCGAAGGACACTTAGGGCCACTCGGTATAGTTTCAGCGCAATGCACTGGCTCCTGCTGTGGACCTGAGCGGGGAATTGAGGCGCTCATTCTACCGCTTGCACCAAGACGAAACAACAGAGTTAGGTGCCAACAAGGAAAGGAGTGACTTATGCCTGATCCAATCACACCAGAACTCAGCATCCCTTGGAAAGTTATCGCTACCAGCCCAGACATGTTGGACGTGACGTACAACGATCGCAGATATCCTTACATCTGGCGATCGTCCTTGGCGCTCTCGGTCTTCGAGCCGAGTGAAAACCTGCCATCAGGTCTATGCGACCAAAAACTTGCTTTCATCAAACTGACCTGTTCAATTACGGGCTACCAACCAGCAGAAGGCGAGGGTGAAGGCGTGCAAATCACCTTCCCCAACCTGCCGCAAGAGGAGTTGGAGCGCGTGCTCACAGAGTATTGGGGTTGCTATGGAGTGCTCGTCAACATTGCCGTCTTTCCCTTGGGAGCGCGCCCGCTCAACTTCCGCGAATACCCACACATCCTCGACTTCCTGCCCAAGAACCGAGAGCTAGTCCGCCCCGTCACTTCTACGGGCGAAGTGCTAACGGCTTCGACCGCTTCGCTGAGGCTTGATAGCGGCCTGACTACGACGCAGAAGAATGAAACGCAGGTGGGCATCAAGGGCGGGTATGCCGCTGGCGATCGAGGCGGCTGGAATGTTGAGGGCAACATCGAACACACATGGGGAAGTTCGACTGAAGCTAAGTCGGAGACAGAGGTGGCAGGCGGCGCGGAGCGGCGGCTCTCGTCTGGTTACAGCACCAGCGTCGATCATCTCTATAGTCTTTTGACCGGCTATCACGCTGGAACAAATCGGGCCGCTTTCATCATGTTGCCGCGCCCCTTTATGGAAGAGCCGACTGATCGGCGTACTTTCGTCCGTGGCTTGCGAGCGATCGAAGGCGTGCAGGAATTCGTCCTGGTAGTGTCGCGGCCGGTGACAATGTCAGGTTTGTGCATCGAGGCGTCACTGGATACGGCGCACTTGCCCGAGCAGGTCAGCTATGACCACGTGCCCGCGCAGTACGAAAGACGCGACGCCCGTTTTACAACCACTGTCTTTGCGCCTGGCAGCGTCTTTGCTGGCATCGGGACTCAAACGGTTCGACTCGAAGACAGCCCCTCGGCAATCTTTCGCACGCCAGACGGCTGGGTGATAGATCGCTTCACGGCGGGCGGAGGTGTTGAAGAGGTCGCCAATCGTTCCACCGTGACGGCGAATACCAACCTGCAAGAGTACAACTTCGGCGCGGTTGATGATCGAACGGCGCGAGTAACTGGGAGATTGCGAGGACGCGACTGGGGACTGGACGCCGAATCAGTTTTCATGCGCGACTACATCGTCCATATGCGCAGTGAGGTCGAGACCAATTCTGCCACGGCGCGCGTGAGTACTTCGATGTTGACCACGAGCCGGCATCTCTCTGCCTGCTATGAGTCGCAAGACGGTTGCCCACAACCACCTCAGTTGCCGCTAGGCGCGTCGACTGATTTGCAGCACGTGCGCGAGGAGCTCTTGGACACAATCGGCGGCCTCCCTGGTGATCTATACCGGACGATCATGGTTCGAATCAAAACAACTCTGGTTGCCAATGCCTCCGATCGCGCAACACGTCCGCCAGCTTTGCGCTTTACAGAAACCGATTACTTTAAAGACCAGGTTCTTAAAACCTTGAGCCAAAGCCAGAAGAATGAACCACTCTCCGCAATCGAATCTATCGCGAAGAAGTTCGCGCACCTAAGCCAACTCACAATTCAAGGAGTACTCGACAAAAAACTGGTCACCTTGCGCAGCGAGTTGGGACTCAGTTCGGAAGAAGCGGTTGAGTTGCGGCAGTCGATCATCAAGCATGTGGGCGGCGTACGAGAGTGACTTGCCGGATCAGATGAGCGCGAGCGGAAATAACAATATCGGGTCTGCGCGATTAAGTCTGGCGGGGCAAGCACGAATCCCCGAAAGGTAACAAATCATGCCAGGAATTTGAGGCCACCTTGAAAGTGGCCTCGTCTTGATTTATTACAAGATGAATGCTCCCCACACTGGACAATCTTCGCAACTTGTTTTTGAGGCCAACGACAGAAATGCTCAGGTTCTTGCAACAGGTCCGAGAAACGGCTTAATCCCACGAGTCTGCGGCATGCGAAGTTCGCGGTGGGTTTACCATACTTTTTTGAACCCAAGGCACATCATTTATCGCGTCCGCACTACCACTCGCTATACGGCCTGCCTTCCGATGACTTGGCTGAGGACGAGCTGTGTACGTCCACGACACCTTCAGCGCCTTTAGCCAGCTTAGGATCTTCCCCGATTGTGATCTTCCAGTCCCGCTTCCCCGTCATCGGGTCCTCCGGGATCAACCGTATGTAGCCAGTCCCCGCCAGGTCTTCGAGCGACTGAGGAAGAGTGCCCTTATCGTTGGCATACTGCTTTATCATGCCGCGCATGACTCTCAGGTCTTCCCGCAACATCGCCTCTTTCGCTGCTGAGACGCTTTTGTCATACGCGGAATTGCACGAGCAAGCGCCGGTGAAATAGGCCAACGCGACCAGAGTAGATAACAGGGATACACGGTGAGACGTATTTTTCATAAGTCGTTCTACGGCATAAGTCGTTTGCCCATCAGCAACGGTATAACTATGTATATCTTAATCTGGATACGAATCGGAAGCACCTGATATTGTACTCACCGAACTTGTCCTATTCTTCTCTGCCAATGCGTCCGTAAGGTCTTGCATCAGAGCCACGCAGACTCCCCACACTGGACAATCTTCGCAACTTCCTTTTGACGCCAACCACAGAAATGCTCAGTGTCTTCCAACAGTTGCGAGAAGCGTCGTAATCTGCCACTCACTCCGAGTCGCTAGCATTGGCACGTAAGCGCCCAAAAGTCCAGTGTGTAACTGTGATAGCCCACACTGGACAATCTTCGCAACTTGTTTCTAAGAGCAACAATCTTCGCAGTTTTTTCCCTGTCGCCCGGCAGAAATGCTCCGGTCGCGTGCTCCTCGTGCTGCAAGTCCGTCTGAGATTGCACAGAGAAATCCACATTAAGACACCACTCAACTTTCTGCTAACGTTCTATGCAGAGCCAAGTGAACTAGAATAGACCCTTGAGCGCTCGATGGAACTGAAGGCATCAGTGCGCTAGTGCTCAAAGCCACCAGCCTCAACTTCCAAGGTACGAAATGAGGCAAGCCTTACGATCGCGAGCCGCTAACGGCTACATCATAAATAAGCGTGGCCTGCTATATAGCAGTTGAAGATGCGTTAGATTGAGAACCATTGTCGCCACCCGCCATTTGCTTCCCAAAAGGTACTCTTAACCATCCCATCTTTGGCTGTAATAAAAAGATCGAGGTGGTTGGGATTGCTCCACACAGCGGTGATGCGCTGCCCCGGGACTGCGGCGCCAGAAGACGGGCTGATCACAAACCACTCGCGCCAGCCACCTTGAGATTCCCAGAAGGTACTTCTGACCGTCCCATCTTTATCTGTCATGAATATGTCGAGATGATTAGGATTGCTCCACACAGCAGTAATGGGCTGCCCTGGCATAGTGATTCTCGTAGCCGAACTGATCACAAACCACTCGCGCCAGCCACCTTGAGATTCCCAGAAGGTACTTCTGACCGTCCCATCTTTATCTGTCATGAATATATCGAGATGATTAGGATTGCTCCATACAGCAGTAATGGGCTGGCGTAACATAGCTCTACCTGTAGACGCGCTGATCGCAAACCAGTTCCGCCAGCCACTCCTTGCTTCCCAATAAGTAGTCTTAACTATTCCATTTTTGTCTGTCATGAATAGGTCGAGGTGGTTAGGATTGCTCCATACAGCAGTGATAAGCTGTCCAGGCGCAGCGGCACCTGTAGATGGCCTAATCGCAAACCAATCTCGCCACCCGCCATTGTCTTCCCAAAAGGTACTTAAAACTCTTCCATCCCTGGCTGTCATAAACAAATCAAGATGATGAGGATTGCTCCACACTGCTGTAATCGGCTGTCCTTGTTCTGCAATAGCGGTGGCTGGCTTGATGGAAAACCAGTCTCGCCAACCTTCATTGAGCTCCCAAAAAGTACTTTTGACTACCCCATCTTTATCTGTCATGAATAGATCAAGATGATTAGGATTACTCCATACGGCTGTAATTGGTTGCCCCCTTGCAGTCATCTTTAGATCATTTTGTGGACCAGTTGACGGCTTGATCGGGAACCAACCCCGCCATCCCCTCCATTTGCACCACGTATTTCCCTCCCAAAATGTGCTGACGATTGTTCCATTCTGGGCTGTCATAAACAGGTCCAGGTGGTTATTATTTTGCCATACAGCGGTGATTGGTCGTATGAGGGAGTGCGAACCATCGTCTGTCGGATTCCCGTCAGGAATTCCGTTTCGAAGACCATACACGATTATCTCGTCTTTATAAGCGGCGCGAAATACCTTGCCTTGTCCTATAGTTGGCGGGACAAATTTCGCAAAAGCCACTGTATCGTTAGCAGACCAGAGAAGTTTCAAAGTAAGTGCATCGAAGGCCATGAGGCGGCCCCGAAACTGGGGACTCCTTGCGAGATTACCATCCGTAGTACTTGCGTCCTTACTATTCTGTATGGGCAGAGATGCCCAGACGATTCCGTCGTGGTTTCCATTAGCAGACAACGAGAGGGCGGCTCCTGGCATGCCATCAGCCGAGCGGATGCCATATTCCAATGTCGTCATAACCGGGTGTTCATCAACATGCCTATTATCGAGCGCCTTGAATATCTTGAGATACTCCTTCTCAGGCATTCCATAGACCAGAGTATAATTTGCGCCAGCGGGTCGCCAAACAACCGGACCTCCATGTATGTTGGGACCATTTCTCTGTACTTTATCGTAGTCACACGGGTGAGTTTCAGGATGCCAGGTGTTATAAAAAGCTTGAAGACTCTGCTTAGCCTGGATCATGTTGGCAGGATCAATAACATATAGCACGCCTTGCTTTCCGCCTCCAATGATCATTCTATTTGATAATAGGACGGGACCACCGGAACCTAGATCGGAATCGCCAGCATCATCGCCTATGTCAGTATCTCCAGGGAAACGTCTTCCGGTATCGAGGCGGAACCAGTTCCCCGCTGTAAAGTGTTCAGCAGGGCCGAAGCGACTGCCAACGCCAAGACGTAACTTCAGGATAGAATTTCCAAGCTCAGTTATATGGGAACCGTCATTAGCAAGGACCCACTTATCGTCTGTATTGTCAACATCCTTGTAACGCTCAGTGCCGTTATTGCCAGTAAATGCATAAACAGCGCCACTGGCATCACCTGCTAAACCATTACCTGACTGCCAGACTCCGGCTAAAGCCGTTTTCTTTGTTGTATTGAAAGCGTCGAGGAGCACAAGATCACGGGCGCGATAGGCAAAAACCCAGCCGTGTGGTTTTGGTTTCTCCCAAGTAGGCAAATAGGGATTTCCACCGTGGTCGCAGACGGCAGGCCCAAAACCAAGATAGATGACACCGTTGAGCATTAACAGACCCGGCCTATTCAGTTGCATATTCGCGTCGAAGCCTTGGAATATGACCTCGACCGGCGCGTGTTTGTCTTGGCTGGTTCGTATGTCAATCGCGGCAAGCCAATAGTGTGCTTGAACCCTGTAGTCTTTGTTGTGGTGATTTGGGTTAGGATCAGGAGGTAGGCCCGTACGAAATACGAGGTACATGCTTTCCGTAATGGGGTCGATCACCGGCGTGCTGGTAATACCTACAGGCCCGCGAGTCTGGAAGCAAGGTTTTGGTCCGTCTTCTGAACCTGGCATAGCTGCGGCCCCCAGGCCATCTATATCTCGCAGTTCTCGCTCCCGCTCCCAGATCAAACGGCTGGTTGGATTAACAGCAGTGTCACCGACATCAAACGCGTAAATCTTATTCTTTCGCGTGACAACGTAAAGCACATCCTTCTGCGTGCTACCAATAAGAACTCCCTTGACGTATAGCGGTTGGGCCGCGATTTCGCCATCGACGTGGAGCGAATAAATCCGCCCGAAGCTTAAACTATTCACGTTAGCAGGCTTTAGTTGCGTTTCCGCGAGATATGCTCCGGTTCGTGCATTATCATTATGCTGAGTGAGAACGCTTTCCCGAATGGAAATTGCTGGAGCCGAACTTGTTTCGTCTAAAAATAATTGTGTGGGATTAGACTCCTTCATAATTCCTACCCCGGTATTGCTGATCACAGCAAGCATGAGAAAGAAGCATATCGTCAGAAGTGTTGTTTTCCGAAATTGTATTCTCATTTCCGGCCTCCGTTTCTTTCGTAACACCTAGGCCACAAGCACCTAACTAATGTGTATCCGGATCTAGATAAAATCGGGAGGCGATGTTAGCCCTTCGTTTTCCTCCCGCATAAATGAGCGGCTCCATCCGCCAATCTGTTTGTTCATGACACTTGTGGCCCATCCCCACACTGGACAATCTTCGCAACTTTTTGCTGACCACAACCACCGAAGTGCTGAGTTTCTTCCAGCAGTTGCGAGAAGCGCCCTAAATCTGCCAGTTACTCCGAGTCGTGAGCATTGGCACATAAGCGCCTAAGAGTACAAGCGCATGACCGTCACAGCCCACAGTGGACAATCATCGCAACTTTTTCTAATGCGAACGACAGAAATGCTCAGGTTCTTTCAGCAGCCTGAGAAGCGGTTTGTGCGGCACGAGCCGGCTGTGCGCATGGTGGCGGATCTTGGCAATTTGTTGTTCCACCGGTGCAATCCGCAGATGGCTCCTCGCAATCTGTGGCTCTATAGCGCCAGTTTTGGGAGAGTCCCTCACCAAAAACCGTTCGCGCCTGTGCCAGCGTATTCTTGATCTGTCGCAGTGTCTCAGCTTTAGTTTCCGCTTGGTGTCTCGGTTGATGGTCGATGAATCGACCAAAGAACTTGTCACAAAAATCCCGATAATCTCTTGTGAACAGGATAAAATAGTGCCATGCAAGATCGATCCTAGCACTTGGAACATGGCCTCCATTCCCGGTTCCACAGATATACAAGAATCTCAACGTATCCTGAAATAGATCCTTGGCGTCTTGCTCGGCAAGTCCTTCCTTGTCTTGTAACTTTCGAATTAGCTGTGGGAGTTCGTAGGTTAGAGCGGCGTTTGCTCTTGAGAACTGAGTGTTCATGGCATTCCTTTCCGAGTGTTGGGGGTTGCCTTTAGTTAAGGCGTGAAGCCTCCAAGAATGTTAATGACAGCGCGAGGAATAGTCGGCTTATATCACACGCCAGTACAAGTTGAAAGATGTAATCGAACCAAAGCAAGAAGGAGCGTGGGGCAGGCATTACTGCTGTCCCCACATAGGACTCGAACTCGCACCCTTCCGGCAACAGCCACTAAACTGCGCTCCTTCACGACTCCTGGATGACGTCAGTATTCCGTAGTCTTCGCGCCGATGCGGAGATTCGAGTGCTCGAAGCGGAGCTGTTTGCAGGCAAGGCGTTCGTCTCTTAATGGCGCCCTCCATTTCATTCGCCGGTTCCCACCACCGGCTTGTAAGCGAACAAATTACATCCTGAATCGACGCGGTACTGTCCAAGTCCGGCCAAGATCAAGATTGCAGCGGCGAAGTTCAAGACGGTAGCGGCGAAGTTCAAGATTGCAGCGGCCAAGTTCAAGACGGTTCTGTCACTATTCAATCTGCCATTTCTGAAAGTGCAAGCAGGCCACGCCAAGTTCAAGACAGTCGACGCCTCATTCAAAACCGTCGCTGTTTGATTCAAGACAGTCCGCGTTTAATTCAAGACAAAAACGCGCGTAAGTCTTCTCATTCGTAGAGCAAGCGACTTATCTGCGAGCCGCTTCAGGTGTTCGGTTTTTTGTGTCAGCCTGAACAGATCCTTCAGATAGACCGATCTGTGCGGACCATTTAAGTACAACATTTTCAAGAACTTACGAGCAAAAAATGCGTAAGAAAAAAGCAACTAACACTGGTATAGGACCATCAGAGTCGCGGCCCCCGGAAAGCAGGTGAGCCCTTATGCACAACTTAACCCTGGAGATTGTTCTGGATGAAGTTTCCCCGCAAGTTACCCCATTTTCGTTCGCTGAAGTTCGCGCCATTCGTTCTTCTTTCGCTGTTTCTTTTTACTAACGTCACAGGCATCTTGTTTAGTCACGTGCTGGCCCCGGTGGCTGTCGCCAACTCGACTACGCTCGCGCCGATACCGGCTGACATGCCGACGTCCGGTGACCAGCAGTTGGACCGTTTGATCTACGACGTGGGCCAACGCGAGGGTGTCGATCCGCGATTTATTCACGCGGTGATCTGGCAGGAGTCGAAGTACATCCAGGACGCTCGTTCGCACGCAGGCGCGCAGGGGTTGATGCAGTTGATGCCCGCGACCGCGAAGCGCTTCGGTTGTGACGATCCAAACGATCCGGCGGCGAACATTGCAGCAGGAACAAAGTACCTGCACTGGTTATTGAAACGATTTTCCGGAAACGTTGAGCTCGCGCTTGCGGGTTACAACGCCGGTGAAGGCTCCGTTGACAAGTACAACGGCATCCCGCCGTACAATGAAACGCAGAACTACGTAAAGATCATTTCCAAACGTTACGGCAAAACTTACCATCCTGTAGATTCCCCCACCGTTGTCTCGCCAACGGTCGCCACGTCAGGCGATACGAGCGAAGCCTCCCTGACCAAGTAAAATCACCTCCTTTTAGATCTGCGTTATCCGTGGTCCTTTTCCTTGACCACGGATAACGCAGATGCTTGAATGGCTCGCATGAGCACAGCCGACGATGCAGCTAATGCTGCTCCCTCGAAGAGTCGAAGTTTCTTTGGACATCCGATAGGCCTCTCAACCCTTTTCTTCACGGAGTTCTGGGAGCGCTTCTCTTACTACGGTATTCGGCCGCTGCTGATCCTGTTCATGTCGGCCGCGATTTACGACGGCGGCTTTGGCATCGAGCGAACGCAGGCATCCGCGATCGTCGGAATCTATGCGGCCAGTGTGTACCTTGCCTCGTTGCCCGGAGGCTGGGTCGCAGATCGTTTGCTGGGCCTGCGGCGCGCGATCATGCTCGGCGCAATTTTGATCGCCGTGGGCCACATCTCGATCGGCACTTCTGCGTTTCTGGAGGCGAAAGCTCCGTTCTTTCTCGGACTCATCTTTATCGTTCTCGGAACAGGTTTACTCAAACCAAATATCTCCGCGATTGTCGGCGATCTCTATCCCGAAGGCGGCGCGCGTCGTGATGCCGGTTTTTCGATTTTTTACGTGGGGATTAATAGCGGCGCGGTTGCCGGACAGTTACTGACGGGATTGCTCGGCGAGAAGATCGGCTGGCACTGGGGATTCGGTATCGCGGGCGTGGGCATGT
>Ga0105248_10006820_pt1 | contig 12517 bp, 6 predicted proteins | sample KBSS34metaG_FD_81524 | JGI IMG/M metagenome (GOLD analysis project Ga0105248, IMG submission 81524) | Switchgrass rhizosphere microbial communities from Kellogg Biological Station, Michigan, USA - KBS S3-4 metaG | ecosystem: Host-associated > Plants > Roots > Rhizosphere > Soil | place... | reverse complement strand
CCGGTAGGACTGCCGCGAGTAATAGATGGTCCCCAGATTGTTGATCGCCTGGCTGAATTTGGGGTCCAGTTTAATAGCTCGCTGATAACACCGGGCTGCCATGTTCAAGTCGGCAAGCTGGTGATAGGCGATGCCGATTTTGTTTACCAAAAGCGCTGTTTCGGGAGATTCGCGATAGGTCTCGATAGCCTCGCGATACATCTTGCGCGCCATGAAGATGTCGCCTCGTTGTTCGGGCGTAAGTTGCGGCCGGACGGACGGCGGCGTGACGTCGGAGGCATTCTGCGCTGGTAGCCCCTGCCAGGCGAGAATCAGAATGAAGGAGAGATGCGACATAAAAACCTCCTCCTTATAACTACTTACTTTAGCACCGAAAACGCTGGGCGGCGAGGTGGCAATCTCGCGTCAGTGGACTTTGGTCCTGACCGCGTCGCGGCATCGGTCACTGGTGATGAAGACATCGTGCGAGTAGCTCTGAGTGAGCTTCACGGGCTTGCCGTCGGGCCGGACAACCCAGATGCGCGTGTCATCATAACTGATTGGCACCGTCTCGCCGGGCGGCGTCCAGACTGTCCACGCCTTGTGTACCTTAGTTAGGTGATTTTTAGACTTGTCGTCCCAGTTCAAAACCCGGGTCTTTTGATAACCGATCAGGATCTTATTGTCTGCCTCGAAGCAGTAGTAATAGTAGCTGGGTCCGAAGAAGCAGTTGTCGCAAAGCAGCTCAGCATGATCAAGCAGGCGCGCTTGAATCTGCGGGCGATCCACTGGGGCCCCAAAGACGGCAGGCGCGGCCAGCAAGGCGCATACACAAATATTCAAGTACGACTTCATCGTCCAATCTTAACCTGCTGCGCAGACGTTGTGGAAGGCCGTTCGACAGCTTTGAAGTATCTGGTTGGGAGGTTACGGCGGCGGCGTTTGCTAGTATATCGTTCTGCGGCGTGAAGAACCCCACAGTTGTGCCATTTGACATACCTTCTATATGCTATATGGACGGCCACGATGATACCCCAGTCCGGTGGTTTGACTCTTAGGGTTGCGGACGTTACTTTCGGGCGGTCGCAGCAGTCATCTCATTAGACCGTTCTGAATGCCGACTAATACTAACCAACCAGAGTATAAGATTGTGCCTGAAATGGACCACCCGGATCGGCTTGATCAATCGCTCACAGTGCCGCCCGCTTCCAGAAAGCCGAAGAAACGCGGGCTTATCTGGGTGGTCTTCCTCCTGATCGTCGCCGGTGTAGCGGGTTACGCGGTGTGGCGTGCCAGTCATCCGACCACGGTGGCGAGGGGTGCGGGTGGGGGCGGCGGGTTCCGCGGTGGCGGCCAGTTGGGTCCTGTGCCGGTGGTGGTTGCGAAGGTCACTCGGTCCAGCATTCCGGTGTATTTGAATGGACTCGGCAATGTGACCGCGTTCTACACGGTCTCGGTGAAGTCGAGGGTCGACGGCCAGATCATGAAGTTGGATTTCAATGAGGGCGATCTGGTCCAGCAAGGGCAGTTGCTCATCGAAATTGATCCGCGACCCTATCAGGTTCAGTTGGAACTAGCCGAAGGTACGCTCGCGCGCGATCAGGCCATGCTGAATAACGCCAAGCTGGATCTGCAGCGCTACCAGACCTTGCTGGCTCAAGATGCCATTCCCAAACAGCAACTGGATACGCAGACCGCGCTGGTGGCGCAATACGAAGGCAATATCAAGCAGGATAATGCCAACATCAACAGCGCCAAACTCAACCTGACCTATGCCAAGGTGGTGGCGCCGATAACTGGGGTGGTGGGCCTGCGCCAGGTGGACCCTGGAAACATCGTGCACGCCTCCGACGCGAACGGCATGATCGTCATCACTCAACTGCAACCGATCTCGGTGCTGTTTACCATCCCCGAAGACAACCTTCCGCAGGTTACGCAAAAGCTGCGAGCCGGCGCACACCTGCCGGTAGATGCCTACAACCGTGATAACTCCAAGAAGATCGCGTCGGGGACGCTGGTGACGCTCGATAACCAGATCGATAGCACCACCGGTACCTCCAAGCTGAAGGCGGTTTTCAAGAATACCGACAACGCGCTCTTTCCACAGCAATTCGTGAACATTCGCTTGCTGGTGGATACCTTGGGCAATCAACAGGTGGTTCCCAACGTCGCGATCCAGAACGGCCAGCAGGGGACTTTCGTCTATGTGGTGGACGAAGATTCCAGAGTGCACCTGAAGCCGGTGCAAGTGGGAATCACTACTCAAACCTCATCGCAAATTCTCGGTGGTCTTTCGGACGGAGATCGAGTCGTGATAGATGGCACTGACCGCCTCATCGAAGGCGCGCGAGTGCGAGTGCGCAAAGCCGGAGAACTGGAGAATCCGCCAGGATTCGATCCCACTGCGGGCGGCGGAGGCGGCGGCAAGCGCGGCGGCAAAGGCAAGAAGGGCGGCGGCAACTTCAAAAAGGGACAGGGAGGAGGCGATTCCCAGTGAGTCCTTCCCGGATTTTCATCCTGCGGCCAGTGGCAACGTCGCTGATGATGGCGGGAGTGGTGCTGGTGGGTTTCGTGGCTTTCCGGCAACTGCCCGTTTCGGCCCTACCTCAGGTGGATTACCCCACCATACAGATCCAGACCTTTTACCCGGGCGCGAGCCCCGAAGTTGTGACGTCTTCGATCACCGCGCCACTCGAAAAACAGTTCGGACAAGTACCCGGGCTAACCCAGATGACGTCAATCAGTTCTTTTGGCAGCTCGCTGATCACGCTCCAATTTTCACTGGATCTCAGTATCGATGTGGCCGAGCAGGAAGTGCAGGCGGCTATCAATGCAGCCACCACTTTTCTTCCGAACAATCTGCCGGTGCCGCCGGTCTATAGCAAGACAAATCCGGCAGACGCACCGATTTTGACGCTGGCGATTACCTCGACCACGCTGCCCCTGCCGAAAGTGGAAGAGCTGGCGGAGACGCGCATGGCGCAGCGAATCTCGCAGCTTAGAGGCGTAGGCCTGGTGAGCATCAGCGGAGGACAGCGCCCGGCTGTCCGGGTGCAGGCGAATCCCACCGCTCTCGCTTCCTACGGCCTGAGTTTAGAGAATCTGCGAACCGCGCTCGCCAGCGCCAATGTAAACCAGGCTAAAGGGAACTTCGACGGACCGGATCAAGCCTGGACCATTAACGATAACGATCAGTTACAGGCCGGCGCGCAGTACAAGCCCATTATCATTGCCTACCGCAATGGCGCTCCGGTGCGTATTTCCGACGTCGCCAATGTAATCGACGGCGCCGAAAACACCAAACTGGCCGCCTGGGTGAACGCCGACCGCGCGATCGTTCTGAATATTCAGCGGCAGCCCGGGACTAATATCATTAGCGTTGTCGATACCGTGCAGGCACTTCTGCCGCAGATCAAAGCATCGCTGCCGCAAGGGATTGGCGTGGAGGTTGTCAGCGACCGCACCACCACCATCCGGGCATCGGTGGAGGATGTCGAGTTCGAACTGCTCTTGACCACCGCGCTGGTGGTGATGGTCATTTTTCTGTTTCTTCGTAACGCCGCAGCCACCATCATTCCGGGCATCGCGGTGCCTCTCTCGCTGGTGGGCACATTCGCCGTGATGTACTTGCTGGGCTATAGCCTGGATAACCTCTCGCTGATGGCTCTCACGATTTCCACCGGCTTTGTGGTGGATGACGCCATCGTGATGCTGGAGAATATCTCGCGCTATATCGAAATGGGCGATTCCCCGATGGAAGCCGCTTTGAAGGGATCGGCGGAGATCGGATTCACCATCGTTTCGTTGACGGTCTCGTTGATTGCCGTGCTGATTCCCTTGTTGTTCATGGCGGATATCGTAGGCCGTCTGTTCCGCGAATTCGCGGTGACGCTCGCCGTCACCATCATATTCTCGGCGTTCGTCTCCCTGACATTGACGCCCATGATGGCAGCCAGGATTCTGAAGCACCATCCGGAATCCGAGCAAGGCCGCCTATATCGCTGGTCTGAATGGTGCTTCGTCAAGACCATTGAAATTTATGGCCGCATGGTTCGCGTGGTGCTGCGTCATCAGCCCCTCACGTTGCTGGTGGCAGCGGGAACGCTAGCACTAACGGGGTATCTTTACATCATCGTGCCGAAGGGCTTCTTTCCGGTACAGGATACCGGCGCGATTTTAGCCATTACGCAGGCGCCTGAGACGGTGTCGTTCCCGGCAATGTCCAAGCTCCAGCAGGGTCTGGTTCAGGTCATCCGTCAGGATCCGGCGGTTGAGAATCTCACCTCCTTCATCGGAGCCGATGGCGTGAATACAACCATGAATAGTGGCCGTATTCAGATCACGCTGAAGCCTCTCGAGCAGCGCCGCATTTCTGCCGTGGAGGTGATCCGGCGACTGGAGCCGAAGGTTCGGCAAGTCGCGGGGATCGACCTCTATATGCAGCCGGTGCAGGATCTGACGGTGGAAGATCGCATCAGCCGCACGCAATATCAATACGCGCTGGATGCGCCTGACAAGACACTGTTGGATACCTGGGTTCCGCGTCTGCTGGACAAGATGAAAGAGTTGCCTGAACTGCGCAATGTAGCGAGCGATCAGCAGAATAATGGGCTCGGCCTATACATCGATATCGATCGCGACACGGCGGGCCGGCTGGGGATCACGCCGCAGAATATCGACGACGCCCTGTACGATTCCTTTGGCCAGAGGCAAGTATCCACCATCTACACTCAGACCAACCAGTTCCATGTGATTCTCGAAGTGGCGCCTCAGTACCGGCAGGATAAGGAAGCCTTCACGGATATGTATGTTCCGATCGGATCCGCATCGGCAAACCTGGCATCCACCATCGCGCTGGCTGGTACCAACACCGGACTCACTGGCGCAGCGGCTCTTCCGCCGGCTCCGCTCCGCTCCTTCATAAGAGCGAACCAGATTCCGGCGCCTATTACGATTAATCACCAAAGCCAGTTCCCGGTGGTTACGCTTTCCTTTAATCTGGCGCCCGGCGCCTCACTCGGCGCGGCGGTCGAACATATTAAGCAAGCGACGCACGACTTGGGGATGCCGGCCAGCATTGAACCCAGCTTTCAGGGAACCGCTCGCGCGTTCGAATCTTCACTCGCCAATGAGTCACTCTTGATCCTGGCCGCCATTGTCACGGTGTACATCGTCTTGGGCGTGCTGTACGAGAGCTTCATTCATCCCATCACCATACTTTCCACGCTCCCTTCGGCCGGTGTCGGTGCGCTGCTGGCTTTGATTCTGTTTAAGCAGGATTTGGATGTCATCGCGCTGATTGGCATTATTCTTCTGATCGGAATTGTAAAGAAGAACGCCATCATGATGATTGACTTTGCGCTCGAAGCCGAGCGCATCGAGGGTAAGACGCCGGAGGAAGCGATTTACCAGGCGTGCCTGTTGCGTTTCCGTCCCATCATGATGACCACCATGGCAGCGCTGCTGGGCGCCGTTCCGCTCGCTTTCGGCACAGGTGTGGGTTCAGAGTTGCGCAGGCCGCTGGGTATCTGCATCATCGGCGGGCTGCTGGTCAGTCAGGTGCTGACGCTCTTCACGACGCCGGTAATTTATCTCTTCTTCGGAAGGATTGCGGCCTGGGTTACCGGCAGCAGCTCGGAACGAGATCGGGATATCGTGTCCGTGCCTTCCATGACATAGACGGCTGACGGACATGAGCATCTCCAAGCCATTTATTCAAAGACCGGTTGCCACCACGCTATTGCTGATCGCGCTTACGCTAGGCGGCGCAATCGCTTACACGCTGCTGCCGGTGTCGGCATTGCCCGAGGTCGACTTCCCAACCATCTTTGTCCAGGCTGGTCTGCCGGGGGCGAGTCCCGATGTGATGGCGGCGGCGGTGGCCACACCCCTCGAAAAGCAGTTCACACGTATAGCAGGCGTGACGGAAATGACGTCGCGAAGTTCGGTCGGGTCCGCGGTGGTCATCCTCCAATTCGATTTGACGCGCGACATTAATTCGGCGGCGCGCGACGTGCAAGCGGCCATTAACGCCTCGGCGGGCTTTCTCCCTTCGAACCTTCCGCGGCTTCCCAGGTATCGCAAAATCAATCCGGCAGATCAGCCGATTCTATCGATGACGCTCGAATCGGATGTGGTTCCACGGCCGCAGTTGTACGATATTGCCTCTTCGGTTTTCGCGCAAAAGCTGTCGCAAGTCGAGGGCGTCGGGCAAGTGTATGTGGGAGGCAGTTCGCTTCCCGCGGTTCGGGTGGAAGTGAATCCGCAGCCGCTTTCAAAGTACAACGTGGGGTTGGATCAGATCGGCACGTTTCTGCAGAGCGCCAACGCCAATAAGCCTAAGGGCGAACTAGAGAACTCCGACGTTCGGCTGCCCCTCTATGCCAGTGATCAGCTTTTTACGGCGAAAGACTACAAAGATCTGGTAGTGGTTTACCGGAAGGGTGCGCCGGTCCGGCTTTCGGATCTGGGACGCGTCGTGGATAGCAGTGAAGATATCCGAAACCTGGGCATTGTAAACGGTAATCCCATGGTTCAGATTGAGATCAACCGCCAGCCGAATGCCAATATCGTCCAAACAGTTGCTCGTATCAAAGCTTTGATGCCGCAGTTCCAGGCTCAGCTCCCGCCCACGGTCCGCTTCACAATTGCCAATGACCGCACGGTCAGTACCAATGATTCGATAAGGGACGCCCAGCGCAACATGATCCTTTCTATCGGGCTGGTTATTTTCGTGGTGTTTATTTTTCTACGGAGCGGCTGGTCTACATTTATCCCGAGCATTTCCGTGCCGGTATCCATCATTGCTACCTTCGGAGCAATGCACTTGATCGGGTATACGCTGGACAATCTCTCGCTGATGGCACTCACGATTGCCACCGGCTTTGTGGTTGACGATGCCATTGTCGTAATCGAAAACATTACGCGCCATCTGGAAAGCGGCATGAAGCCGATGGCTGCCGCTCTCAAAGGCGCCGAAGAGATCGGGTTCACGGTGGTGTCGATGAGCATCTCGCTCATCGCGGTCTTCATTCCCATCCTGATGATGGGCGGTATCGTGGGGCGCCTGTTCCGGGAATTCGCGGTGATTCTATCGGTGGCCATCTTCATATCCATGGTGATCTCCCTGACGGCGACGCCTATGATGTGCGGGTGGCTGCTTAAGGAAAAACGGGAGCACGGATATCTCTACAATCAGACCGAAAAATTCTATCGCTGGATTATTTCCACCTATGCGTCGGCGCTGGACGTGGTGCTAGATCATCCTGCGTCCGTCCTGATGATTCTGGTGCTTACCATGGGAGTGACGGTCTTCCTCTACATCAAGGTGCCGAAGGGATTTTTCCCGCAGCAGGATACCGGACGTTTGCGGGGCGCCATCGTTGGCCAGCAGCACATCTCCTATCAGGCCTTGGTCGACAAGGCGAAATGGTTTGAGGAGCAAGTCCGGATGGACCCAGATGTCCAAAACGTCACCATGATTGCGGGTACCAGCGGTGGTGGATTCGGCGGAAACAATGCGCAGATTGACGTTCAGCTGAAACCGGCGCGGGTTCGCAAGGCCACTTCAGACCAGGTGATCGCTCGTTTGCGGCGCCAGACATCGGGTGTGCCGGGAGCGGTTATGTTCCTGCAAAACTCCCAGGACGTCCGTATCGGCGGGCGGCAGGGAAACGCACAATATCAATACACCCTGCAGGCGCCGGACTTCGCGACGCTGGCGCAGTGGGGGCCGAAGGTTCTGGATCAGTTCTCGCAGATTCCGGAGATTGCCGACGTTAGTTCTGACCAGCAGACGTCCGGGCTATCGTCGAACGTGATCATCGATCGCGACACCGCATCGCGCCTGGGTCTCACGGCTCAAGCGGTGGACTCGGCGCTCTATGACGCCTTCGGGCAGCGCCAGGTCTCGGTGATGTATAAGTCGATCAATCAATACCACGTAGTTCTGGCTCTGCAACAGCAGTGGTGGGAGAGCCCTGACTTCCTGAAGACGATCTACGTGCAGACGCCCCGGGGCACTGACGTTCCGCTGTCGACCTTCGCGCACTTCACGCAAGGGATCACGCCGATTTCGCTGCCGCATCAGGGACAGTTCCCGGCAACCACGCTATCGTTCAACCTCGCCCCAGGAGTCTCGCTGAGCGACGCTGTCACGGCGATTAACCAGGCCGAGGTGGAGATGGGCTTGCCTGCCATTATTACCGGCAAGTTCGCCGGAACAGCGGAAGCCTATCAGGCCTCGCTGAGGAATCAGCCGATCCTCATTGCGACCGCGCTGCTGGCGGTATATATCGTCCTGGGAATGCTGTATGAGAGCTTGATCCATCCATTGACCATCATCTCGACTTTGCCCTCGGCGGGCGTGGGAGCGCTGATGGCCATGGTGTTGTTCAAGAGCAATCTGGATATCGTGGGCATGATTGGCATTATCCTGCTGATCGGGATCGTAAAGAAGAACGCAATTATGATGATTGACTTCGCGCTCGCAGCCGAGCGCAACAAAGGAATGAATTCGCGGGAGGCCATCTTTGAGGCTTGTCTGTTGCGCTTCCGGCCCATCATGATGACCACGATGTGCGCGCTGCTGGGGGGCATGCCGATGGCGCTCGGCTGGGGCGCGGGAGGCGAGTTGCGCAAGCCTCTCGGCATCGCGATCGTGGGCGGCCTGGTGGTGAGCCAGATGCTGACGCTGTTCACCACGCCGGTGATCTATCTGTATTTGGACCGGCTGGGCAAGCGCTTCTCGCGGCGGGCGTCGAGTTACAGCAACCGTCCCGGTTTTCTGATTCCGGGCGGGCTTGTGGGGAGCGGCGATTGATGACGCGCTATTGGAAACTCGCGGTGCTGGCCTCCCTGCTGGGTTCGGCGTGCAGAGTGGGTCCGTCATACCAGCGGCCGACGACTCCGGTGCCGGTGGCTCTCAAGGAATTGACCGGCAACGACCAATGGAAGATGGCGACCCCGAGTGACGAACTGATCAAGGGCAACTGGTGGGAGATCTTCGGCGACCCGCAACTCAACCGGCTGGAAGAGTTGGTGAACGTCAATAACCAGAACATCAAGCAGGCCGAAGCGCAGTTCCGGCTAGCGCGGGCCGCGGTGGCTGGCAATCGCGCCAATTACTATCCGACGATTGGATCATCTCCCTCGATTACGCAGAGCGATGTTGGAAAAAATCGGGGTGGAACCGGGGGGACCAGCCAGACCTTTTCCTTGCCGGCCATCGCCACCTGGGAGCCTGATCTATGGGGCCGGGTCCGCTTGTCGGTGGAAAACGCGGTGGATAACGCGCAAGTCAGCGCGGCGGACCTCCAGAATCTTCGGCTGAGTGCGCAAGCGCTGCTGGCTACCGATTACTTTGCGCTGTCCGCGCAGGACATGCAGCTCGCCATATTGCGCGACACCATCGACGCCTATGAGCGTAATCTCCAGCTCACCGTCAATCGCTACAACGGAGGAGTCGCATCCAAGAGTGATGTGACGCTGGCCCAGACCCAACTAGCGAACGCCAGAGCCCAGAGCACGGAAACGCGGATCTCGCGAGCGCAGTTCGAGCATGCGATCGCCACGCTGACTGGACAGCCGCCAGCCGCTCTTAACATTGGCGAAAGCAAGATCGCGGGCCCGCCTCCGCCCATTCCGGTGGCGGTTCCCTCGCAGCTTCTCGAGCGGCGACCGGACATCGCGGCGAATGAGCGGCTGGTGGCCGCGGCCAACGCGAACGTCGGAATCGCCGAGACCGCTTATTACCCGACGTTGACGCTCTCGGCGAGCGCCGGTCTTGTGTCCACGAATCTGGCGAATCTTTTCACTTATGCGAGCCGCAGTTGGGCGGCCGGGCCGGGTGTGTCGCAAACACTATTCGATTTCGGCCGCCGCGGAGCTCAACTGGAAGGCGCCCGCGCCTCTTACGACGCCACCGTGGCCGCTTACCGGCAGACGGTGCTCACCGCGTTTCAGGAGGTCGAAGACAATCTTTCTACACTGCGCTACCTTTCCGAAGAAGCGATACAACAGCAGGAGGCAGTGATCGCCGCCCAACAGGCACTGGCGCTCGAGATTGACCGGTATAGAGGCGGAACCGTCTCCTATCTGGACGTCATCACTACTCAAACCATCGCACTCAATGACCAGCAGAACGCCATCGCGATCCTGCAACGCCGCATGAGCGCGGCGGTGGATCTGGTAAAGGCCCTGGGCGGGGGATGGGACGCCTCGACGCTACCCTCAGGCGATGCACTTCGATCCACTGCGTTGGCCGATTCGAAAAACACATCCAACGTGGCGCGTTCGACCGGCAAATAGGGGCCACCGAGTTTTCGCGCGCCGCCCCAATTGTCTGGGCTTCGAAAGCGCTCTGCCCACTGGAGCGTGCGGAGTTTGTCTCTGCATCTGTGCGTAGGTATCGCCCGCGGCCCCCTGTAGTGCCGGGAACTGCCAGGCGACCTGTGAAGGCGCAGCGCCCCCCGAAGCGGGGGAGGCGGCCTGCCCGCCAAAATACCTGCTTTGTATTACATACGCAGGGTACCAGTACAAAACAAAGAATCTTTATCGTTCTAAGTGTTGTGTGCTCGCCAGAATCACCTTAAGATTGGTTGTCTAAGGTAAATAACTTGGGGAGCCCGTAAGGTCACCTGAGACCACCTTAGCAACGGAGGACATACACTTATGAACAAGATCTTTATCACAGCAGCGGTTCTGGTAGTCAGCAGCGCCGCCGCTTATGCCAACACAATCACTGTAGCTGCGGTTAACGGTAACCTGTATCAGCAGACCGCCCAAAGCCCGTGCGTATTCTCGAATCCATCCTGCACAAATGGGGGCTTCGCGGCAACGGCTCTGCCTACGGGGGGAGCGGTAACCGGGTATGATTCCTTCTCACCCATCTACAGTGGAAGCACGATCTTCAGCATTATTGGCGCCGGCAATTCCATTACGCTCGGCTTGGATATCAACCAGGCTTCCGGCCAGCCAGCGCAAACGCTTTCGGCATTCTATATGTTAAAGAACGGCAACGTAGTCGATACGTTCCTATTCGGTGGAACGGGCAACGTGGCGGCGGGAAATAATGGGAACGGTTACGCCGATTACCTGCTTGCGAACTTCTCGTCGTTCCTGGCGACTGACACAATTCAGTTCCATTTTGTATTCAACGACGCTAACGACGGAACCGAAAATGTGTTCCTGATTGGCGCGCCGGGAACCCCGACCCCAACTCCAGAGCCTGCCAGCCTGGCGCTGCTCGGATCGGGCTTGCTCGTCATAGCCGCGAAGTTCCGCAAGAAAGCGAAAATCTAGCTCGCCCAGCAAGGTCGCTGCCGGCCGGTTTCGAGATCGATCGAACTGTGGACTTGCGGTTTGCAAGTTCGATGACCACCTCCGAATGTGATTGCCAGCAAGCCTCTAAATTTCTGGGGGCTTCGCTGGTTTTCGCGCTACTAAACAACCCGCCCTCTGACGATGCGCTTCGTTCCATGGCGCTGGCCAATCCGAAAGACACGCCTTACGTGGTGCGTGCGACCGGCAAAGGGCGAGTGTCCGGTACTGGTCCGCTAAAGTAAGCCCGCACTTCCCCCGATCATACCCATAAGTAGTTTAGACAGAGGGCTTTGTCGTCAGCCCGCTTATTATTCCAGAGCCCAGGACGGGATGACGCGGGCCGGAATGTTTGACACTGAAAATCCAGTTATCGGGGGAGCCTAAGTTAGATGATCTCGCTGCGTAAGTCGATGGAACAACAAGCGGTGGAAGTTCTCGAGTCTGCACGGAAGTCCTACGGGGATGGGTTTGTCGCTTTTGGAGAGGCTGGGGCGCAAGCGTGCCCGCCCGCTGGAGAAGGCCTTATGGAGAGCCTGCTGAATCTCAAGCGACGCCTGGACGCTGAAGCTTCAGCAAGTATGTTTACTGAAACCGAGGCTCTTCTGGAACAGGAATTGAAGACATGGAGCGGACGCGCAGCCCATTTCTATCAGCAAAAGACCGATGAGGTGAAAGAAATACTGGCCATCGTGGCCCAGGCCGCCAGCGAGGTTGGGGAGCGGGATCAGCGCTATGCCAAACAATTCGGAAATTTGACGGAGCGGCTACAAGCCACGGCCAAGCTGAACGATCTCACGGCCATTCGACAATCGTTGATCAAGAACGTCGCGGAGATGGAAACCACCGTGACGAAGATGGCCCAAGACGGCCAGAATTCCGTGGCGGCATTGCGATCCCGGATCGACGTGTACGAAGCCCGTCTGGGGGAGGTGGAGCAAATCGCCTGCGAGGACCCGCTCACGGGTTTGGCGAATCGCCGCAAGCTGGAACGGCAACTCGAAATCCTGGTGAAGCAGTCGCGTCCTTTCTCGGTGATCTATGTCGATCTCAACGAGTTCAAGAGCATTAACGATACGCTCGGGCATCAGGCCGGGGACGACTTGCTGAAGCAGTTTGCCGGCGAACTCCGGGCGGCGTTCCGAACGACGGACGTGGTTGGGCGGTGGGGCGGCGACGAATTTGTCATTTTGGTAGACGGACACTTTCGGGACGCGAT
>Ga0105248_10006813_pt1 | contig 12524 bp, 7 predicted proteins | sample KBSS34metaG_FD_81524 | JGI IMG/M metagenome (GOLD analysis project Ga0105248, IMG submission 81524) | Switchgrass rhizosphere microbial communities from Kellogg Biological Station, Michigan, USA - KBS S3-4 metaG | ecosystem: Host-associated > Plants > Roots > Rhizosphere > Soil | place... | reverse complement strand
TCCGATGACGCGTTCCTTCGTGCTGCCGATGTTCACGAGAATGCCCGTGAACAGCATCGTGAGGATGAGATTCGACCGGCCGTACGATACGAATGGCAGCGTGAGGCCGGTCGTCGGCAGCAATCCAATGACGACGCCGACGTGCAAGAAGGCGGTCAGCACCGTGGTGAACGTCAACCCGACGGCGACGAGTTGGAGAAAGGGCGTCCGCGCCGCGCGAGCGATTCTGAAGCCGAACAGTGCGTACATGGCGAAGATGATCGTTATGCCCGCCAACCCGATGAAGCCCCACTCCTCCCCCACGTTGCTGGCGACGAAGTCGCTGTACGGGAAGGGCACGAAGTACGCCTGCTGCATACCCTCACCGAAACCGCGGCCGAACCAACCTCCGGAGCCCACGGCGATGAGCGACTGATGAAGTTGGAAGCTCACCGTTTCCGGCGCATCGCCCGGGTGCACGAAGGCGGTGATGCGAGAGAGGGCGTAGCGCCACTTCTCGATTTTTGTGAGCGTGAGCGGCAGCGCCAGGGCGCCCAGCGCCATGAAGTGACTCATGCGGGCGCCTCCGAGATAGAGAAGCAGCACCATGAGCAGCGTGAACAGCATCGCGACCGACAGATCAGGCTCGAGCGCCGCAAGGACGTCGAGAATGCCGATCACGACAACGAACGGAATGAGGCCCTTGGTGAACCGCTTGAGCGTCTCGCCCTTCTTCACGATCAACATCGAGACCCAGACGACGACGGCGAGCTTGGCGAACTCCGACGGCTGAACCGACGGCCCTAAAAGGAATCGGCGCGATCCATGGACCACCGGCGCGATGCGGCTCGGTAGCACGAGCACGGCCAGCATGGTGGCGATGGTCAGCCACATCATCGGCCAGGCCAATTTGTGGAGGTGCTCCGCGTCAACCTTGGCCGCGATGGCGAATACGACGACGCCGATGGCGACGCCCACCAGCTGTCGTACGAGGAAATACGAGCTGGCCCCGTGGTCGTTCATCGCGACGAAGGCGCTGGCGCTGTAGAGCACGGCGAGCCCGAACGCGGTGAGCACCGCGCTGATCAGCATGAGGCCGCGGGCCTCGGGGCCCATTCGCCAACGCAGACGGACGTCGGTCGGCGCCGCGACCGCTCTGCGTGCCGGCGCGTTCATTTCGAGGACCTGCATGTCAGGACGCGCCGGAGGCCGCGAGCCGCTTGAAGACGGTGCCGCGGTGTTCGTAGTTGTCGAACATGTCGTAGCTGGAGCAGGCGGGGGAAAGCAACACGACGTCGCCGGGCCGAGCAATCGCGCGCGCGGTCGCCACGACGTCATCAAACGACGATTCGAGTCGCCGGATCGGCACGAGCCCGTTCAAATCCGCCTCGATGATCGGCGCCGCCTCCCCATACGCGATGACGGTTCGGACCGTGCGCTTGAGCTCGGAAGCGAGCGCCGTGTACGGCTCTCCCTTGTGCCGTCCGCCAACCAAGAGGATGGTCGGACTCCGCATTCCCTGGAGCGCCACGAGCGTCGACGCGACGTTCGTCGACTTGGAATCGTTGATCCATGTGACGCCGTCGAACTCGCCGACCGTCTCGATGCGATGCTCGAGGGCGGTAAAACTTCGGAGACCGTCACGGAGCGCGTTCAGCGCGTGATGCGTGCGGTGCTCGCGATCGGCCATCATCACGGCGAGCGATGCCGCCAGCGCATTGGCCACGTTGTGGTCGCCGAGCAGCGAAAGCTCCTCGCGTCGAATCAGCGGGTGACCGAGCACGACCAACATCCCGCTCGACCGGTCGAAGTACGCCTCGGCCCGGTCGCGCACCGAGAAACGGCATTGGACGCCAGGCAGGCCCGCCGTCATCCGCTGCACATCGGGATCGTCGGCGTTCGTCACCCAATTCGAAGCCGCACTGGCATTCTGAAAGAGGAGCGCCTTGTCGCCGTAGTACGCCTCGACGCTTTCGTACCGATCGAGGTGGTTGGCCGACAGGTTGGTCAGGACGCCGACCGTCGGTGCGATGCTCGGCGTGTCGTGCAGCTGAAAGGATGAGACCTCGAGCGCGATCCAGGCCGGCGGCGTGCGTGAGAGGGCAAGCTCGGTGAGCGGCGTGCCGATATTGCCGGCCGTTGCCGCGCGGCGCCGAACGGCGGTCAGGAGATGGCCGACGAGCGCCGTGGTCGTGGTCTTCCCGTTTGTCCCGGTGATGGCGATGTACGACAGGTCTGGCAGAAAGCGGAGACCAATCTCGATCTCGCTGACGATGTCGACGCCGGCATTGCGCGCCGCGACGAACGGCGGCGCATCGGGCGGCACCCCCGGGCTAGCGACGACCAGCGACGCACGCGCCAAACGCTCCATGTCGTGGCCGCCCAACTGGACGTCCACGCCTTCGGCACTCAACGCCTGGCTCGTTCCTTCGAGATCAGGATCGCTGGCGTAGTCGGACGCATAGACGCTCGCCCCCGCGCGGGCGAGCAACTGGGCCGCGGCTTTGCCGCTGCGCGCCAAGCCAACCACCGCGATCTCGCCGGCGAGCCACTCCGGGCGCAGCGCAGGACTAGCCAACGGCTGGACGAGACGCCCCATCGGTCAGCGGAGCTTGAGCGTGCTCAGGGCGAAGAACGCGCAAAGGATCCCGATGATCCAGAAGCGAACCACGACCTGCGTCTCCTTCCATCCGCGCTCCTCGAAGTGATGGTGCAGCGGCGCTCGCCTGAACACGCGGTGAGTCTGCGCGTACTCGAGACTGTGTCTCCACTTGCGGTATTTGAAGACATACCGCTGCAGAATCACCGACAACATTTCCGCCACGAACACCGCGCCGACGAAGGCGAGCACGAATTCGGACTTGAGAAGAATGGCCACCGCCCCCAGACCACCGCCGAGCGCGAGCGCGCCCGTATCGCCCATGAAAACCTGCGCCGGATGCGTGTTGAACCAGAGAAACCCGATCAACGCGCCGACCATGGCCAGGCAAAATACCGTGAGCTCGCCGGAATCCTGGAGATAGAACATCAACAGGAAGCGCGTGTAGTCGATACGCCCGATGATATACGCGAAGATCGCGAACGTGCCGAACGCGATCACCGACAATCCGGCCGCGAGGCCATCGAGGCCGTCGGTGATATTCACCGCGTTGCTCGTGCCGGTGAGGATGAACGTCACCCAAAGCACGTAGAGCCCGGCGAAGCCGGCGAGCGGTGTGACGAGATAGTACTTGAAGAACGGAAGCGTCGTCGACGCACCGGCCAGGTTCGGGGACAGCGGGTACTGCCAAAGGTACCAGCCCAATGCGAGACCGGCGATCACCTGCCCCGCCAGCTTGTAGCGCTCGACCAGTCCCTGATTTCGCTCACCGCGCCGTTTCTGGCGCAGCTTCAAATAGTCGTCGAGCAGGCCGATGACGCCCATCCAGAGCGTCACGAAGATGGCGATGAGCAAATAGGGACGGCTCAGGCTGAAGCGGCCCCACAGCAGCACGGATCCGAGCGCGGCGAAGAGGAAGATCAGACCGCCCATCGTCGGTGTCGTGCCTTTTCCGGCGTGCGAATCCGGCGTGCCTTCGCGCACCACTTGGTGAACCGACTGTCGCTTGAGGGCGCGCAAAATGATCGGGCCGACGATGAATGCCAGCAGCAGCGCGGTCACCGCCGCGCTGACCGCGCGAAACGAGATGTACGTCAGGACGTTCAGGATGCGGAACTGCTTCCCGAGCGGCAGCAGGAAGTGGTATAGCACGGGATCTGTTTAGGGATGTCCCACAGTATCGGCAGCTACGGCGCCCGTCGCCCACTCGGTGATCGGCTTCACCAGGCGCTCGAGGCGCATGCCCCGCGAGCCCTTGAGGAGGATAACCGCGTCGGGAGAGAGCCGCGACGCGAGCGCGGCCCACAGCGAGTCCGCGTCCGCCGCCGGAACGACACGTGGATCGTTCGGCGCCACACGCGCGAACGCGGCGGCGAATTCGCCGACCGCGCCCACCAACTCCAACCCGTCGGCAAGCGCTGAACGTGCTACGTCGTCGTGCAGTTGCGGCGTTTGCGCGCCAAGCTCGAGCATGCTCCCGAGCACGGCGACCCGTTGTCGCCCCTGACCGGCATGTCGAAGCAGCTCGATCGCCGCGCGCGCCGAACCGGGATTGGAGTTATAGGCGTCGTTGATGAGCGTCGCTCGTCCGATACGCTCCCAGTTCACCCGCATCGGCGGCGGCGCCATCGTGGCAATGCCACGAGCCGCGTCGTCGAGGACGACGCCGAGCTCGCGCGCCACAGCGAGTGCCAGCGCGGCGTTTCGCAGATTGTGAACACCGCGCAGCGGCACGATGATCTCGCAGCCGTCGACGCGCATGTGGCCGCGCCCGTTTTCGTCGATCGACGCACCCGTCGCCGAGACGTCGCCGCCAGCCAGGCCGGCGGTGACGATACGCCGCGCCTTTCCGCGCGCGCCGTCGGCGACTTCGGGTTGAGACGCCGGCACCACCGCAACCGGCACGCCCTCCACGCCCGCGAGCTCCTCGCGCAGCACGCCGGCGACGTCACCCAACCCTTCGAGGTGCTCTTCGGCGATCGACGTCACGACCGTCACGTCGGGTTCGACGATCGCGCGGAGTCGCCCGATCTCGCCCGGTGCGTTCGTTCCCATCTCGATCACGGCGACGTCGGCCGCGTCGGGAAGCGCCAATAAGGTGAGCGGCACTCCCACGAGATTGTTCAAATTGCCCGTCGTCGCGTGGACCTCGAGGCGGCTGCCGAGCGCGGCACGGATCAACTCCTTCGTACTCGTCTTTCCGTTCGTGCCAACGACGGCGACCACCGGTCCACTCCACGCCTTACGTCGATAGCGACCGAGTGCACCGAGCGCCGCGAGGGTGTCCGAGACCTCGAACACGGGAACGCCAAGGCCCGCCGCGGCCGTGGCGCGCGAGACAACCAGGCCCGAAGCACCTTTGGCCACCGCGTCGCGCAAGAAGTCGTGCGCGTCGAACCGCTCACCGGTCAGGGCAACGAACAAGTCGCCCTGCTCGATCGTTCGCGTGTCCGTCCAGACACGACGAAAGAGCTGCGTACCGGCCGGCTGGTTGCCCACGGCCACGCCCTCGAGCGCGGACAGCACACGATCGCGCGTCCAGAAGTTCGCCGGTTGGGTCGTCGGCGGAGGCGTGCTCATTCAGCGCTCCGTCCGCCAGCGCGCGCGACCGAGAGCTCACGCACAATGATCTTTTCGTCGAACGGATACTTGATGGCGCCGCGCACCTGATACGTCTCGTGTCCCTTGCCGGCGAGCACGATCACATCGTGCGACGACGCGACGTCGAGCGCGTGAGAGATCGCGGCGCGGCGATCTTCGATCCGCTCGTGGTTCTTTCGGGTCATGCCGCCTTCGATGTCATCGAGGATGCGTTCGGGATCCTCGGTGCGCGGATTGTCGCTCGTCACGATCGCGAGATCGGCCTTCTCCTCGGCGATCTGCCCCATGACTGGACGCTTGCCGCGGTCGCGATCGCCGCCGCAACCGAAGACCACGATGAGGCGTCCCTCGACGAACGGTCGCACGGCATCCAGGGCGCGCGCGAGCGCGTCCGGCGTGTGGGCATAGTCGCGAAGGACGGTTGGCGACGAGCGCAAGACTTCGAGCCGGCCAGGAACCTGCGGCATCGTCGAGAGCGAGGCGGCGATTTGCGCGGCCGAAAGTCCCAGCGCATACGCAGCAGCTGCGGCGCCGAGGGCATTGATGACGTTGAAGTCGCCGATGAGCGGAAGCGTGACGCGCTCGCGCTCTCCCGCGAGACAGAGCGTCCACTCACTGCCGCGCGGGTTGAAGCGCACGTCTTCGGCGTGCACTTCCGCGCTCGTCACTCGCTCGCTGAACGAGACGCGGCGTCGCTCCGTCTTGAGCGCGCTCCACGCCGGGTCGTCGAGGTTGTACACCACGGTCCCGTGCGGGCGGAGATGCTCGATCAACCTGGACTTCGCGGCGAAATACTTGTCCATCGTGCCGTGGTAGTCGAGATGATCGCGCGTGAGGTTCGTGAACACGGCGACGTCGAAGCTGACGCCCTCTACGCGGCGCTGGTCGAGCGAATGCGACGAGACTTCCATGGCAACACGCCGCACGCCGGCATCGAGCAATGCGCGAAAGACACGCTGCAGCTCGACGGGGCCTGGCGTCGTCAGGCCTCCGCCCCCCGCGAGCTCCTCGGCCTCACTCCCAATCGCGATGCCGAGGGTTCCAATCGCCGCGCTGCGCGCCGTCTCCGAATCGAGGAGATGGCGCAGCATGTTGACGGTCGTCGTCTTGCCGTTCGTGCCGGTGACACCCACGAGCTGGAGCTCGCGCGCCGGCCAGCCGAAGAATGCCGCCGCGGCGATTGCGGCGGCGCGACGCCCGTCGTTGACGACGAGTGCCGGAAGAGTCGTCCGCGTCGGATCCTCGACGATCGCCGCGACAGCCCCCGATTGTGCCGCGCGTTCGAGATAGTCGTGCCCATCGCGTTCCGTGCCTTTGACCGCGATGAACAGCGCGCCGTCCGACACGACGCGACTGTCGTCCGTCACGTCCGTGATGACGACGCCCGCGGCACTCCCCCCCCGCTGTTCGACGAGAAGTCCGGCGTCTTTCAGGGCGCTGGCGATCGCGCCGATGTCAGCGTGCATTCAATAGTCGAAGATCAAACGAACTACGGTCCCGGTCGGCGCCAGCTCACCGGCTGCCGGTAATGTGGTGGGAGTGCTGCTCGCCCCGCGGGCGACCTGTACCCGGAAGCCTGCGCTGTGCAACGTCCGCACCGCGCCGCGCATCGGTAATCCGCGGACATCGGGCACCGCCCGCATGGCTCGCCGCGCCGGCTTCTCCGGGGGCGCAGGGAGAGAGACCACGAACGGAACGCCCTGAGTCACGGTATCGCCGGAAGCCACCGGCGTCCGCCGAATAACGCCGGAATCCTCGAGCGACGAGTTCACAGCGAGTTGGCTGAGGACCGTGTCATTCTTGGGATGGACACTCGACGCGAGCTTCCCGCGATCGAGGGCGGCGTCGCGGGCCGCCACCGCCGCTTGCAGAATGACCTTCGTCACCGGCGCCGCCGTCTGCGCCGCGTAGATCGAGCTCTGCGGCGCCGTCATCTTCACCACGATCACGTACTGCGGATTGTCCGCCGGAAAGATGCCGACGAAATTCGGATTGTACCGGCCGGCGACATAGTGTCCGCGGACGGTGCTGCGCGGCGTACCGGTCTTCCCCGCCAGCATGAAGTTGTCGATCGCCGCCTCGACGGCCGTGCCTTCGTCGACGACATCGAGCAACATGTGGCGCACTTTGTCGGCGGTCGCTTTACTGACGACGCGGCGCACGACGCGGCGTTGGTGCTCGTAAATCACCGAGCCGTCCGGGGCGACGATCTGTTTCACCAGCGCCGGCTCGACCAGCTCACCGCCATTCGCGAAGGTGGCATAGGCCAATGCGAGCTGCAGCGGCGTAACAGAGACCTCGTACCCCATCGGCAGAGAGATCGGCGATTGCGCCGACCAGTTCTTCGGGACGCGCAAAATACCGCCCGACTCCGTCGGGTAAGGGAGCCCGCTCGGTGTCCCAAAGCCAAAATCGCGGATCGTCTCGTACTTCTCGCGCGGCGTGAGGCGTGACGAGAACTTCACGATGCCGATGTTGCTCGACCAGCGCAGAACGACGGACAGCGGCGCCTTGCCGACGAAGTGATCGTCCTTGATCGGATTCTTTCGCCCGTCGACTTCGAGCACGCCATTGCCTGTGTCCACAGAATCGGCGTCCGTCACGCGCCCGCGGTCGATCAGCGCCGCCGCCATGAACGGCTTGAACGTCGAACCCGGCTCGAAGGGCTCCGTGAGCACCGTCGCCGCGGTCTGCCGCGGATCCAGACGATGGCTCGTCATCGCGCGGATCTCGCCGGTATGCGGGTCGAGGATGACGATGTCGCCGCCCTCGGCGCCCATGCGCGCGACCGCGTCGGCCAATGCCTTCTCGGCGATCTCCTGAAGGTCTGCGTTTATGGTCAGGACGACGCTGTTTCCGGATACCGGCGCGGTACCCGGCGCGGTCGGAGACTCTCGGCCGCGTCCGCGCGAATCCCGCACGATCGTCGCCGTCCCTGCCCGTCCACGAAGGATGGAATCGAGCGACGACTCCAGTCCCCCCACCGGATTGTTGTCGGTGTCGACCCGGCCGAGGATTCCTTTCGCGCCCTCGGATACGGCGTACGTCCGTTCGACGGACGCGAACGAGTGGACGCCGCGCATCGCCATGAGCTGCGCCGCGTCGCTCGTGCGGAAACGTCCCGGGACGACGAGATACTTGTTGCTCGTATCGAGCGCCTTGGCGATGACCGCGGGCTCGACTTTCAGTTTGGCGAGAGCCGTCCTGAGCTTCTTGCGCTCGTTGATCTCGCGCGGCGCAATCTCGACCCGAACCACTTCGTGGCTCTGGGCGAGTACGCGGTTGGAGACGTCGAGGATGTCGCCCCGGTGGGCGGGAACCACTTTGTCCGTGGTCTGCTGGCGCTCGGCCTGTGCGCGCCAGCCGCTGCCCTGCACCAACTGCACGCGCGCCGCCTGGACGAGAATGGCGACGGCGAACAGGGCGAGGGCCGAATGCGCCAGGCCGATTCGGCTAGAGCGAATCATGACGCACCGGAGGAGTGCGCGGCGCGCGCGCGGGAGAGGCCGCGCTGTCGCCACGCTGCAGGATGATCTGCTGCTCGGGGGTCGGGATGTGCATGTTGAGGCGCTGTTCGGCGATCGGCTGGAGACGCGCCCGGCTCGATGCTTCCCGAATTACGCCTTCGAGCCGAGAACGCTCCGCTTGCAGCGAGTCTCGCCGCAGACGGAGCTTTCGAATTTCGGTTTGTTGGCGTACGCCGAGCGCTCTCCGCGCTATGACGCCCGTAGCCACCAAAACGAAACCAACCAGCAGGACGGCGATCGCCGACCGTCGCCTGGCCGCTACTCGACGCTTCGCCATGCTCGGAGTCTGGCGCTTCGCGCCCTTCGGTTACCGGCAATCTCCTCATCGGAGGCCGTGACGGCTCGCCGGGTGAGAGTGGTCCCGAGCGGACGCCCGCGACAGGTGCACAAGGGGTGCTTCGGGGGGCAGATGCAGGCCGCGCTCCACTCCCGGAAAGTGTTCTTCACGATCCGGTCTTCGCCGGAGTGGTAGGCGATCACGACCATCGTCCCGCCGGCGGTAAGCCGGTCCCGCAACACCGGCAGCGCCCGGGTCAGACCGGGAAGCTCATCGTTCACGGCGATCCTCACGGCCTGAAAAAGCCGGGCGAAGTCGGCGGAGCCACTCCGCGGTCCGAGCACGGCACGAATCGCTCGCACCAGGTCGTCGCTCGTTGCGAAGGGCTGTGTGGCCCGACGCCGTACGATCTCGCGGGCCAGCCGGTCGGCCCGGTGTTCGTCGCCGAACTCCCGGAACATAGCGGCGAGCGACGCCTCGGTCTCGTCGTTCAGCAGGTCGGTCGCGGACAATTCGGCGTCGGGTCCCATCCGCATATCGAGCGGCGCGCCGGGCCGGAATGTGAAGCCGCGCGACTCCGCGTCGACCTGATGGGACGAAATCCCCAAGTCGAGGAGGATGCCGTCGAATGTGAGATCATTGAGTGCCGGGTTATTCGCGACGTCGGCGTAGTTGGACTGAATCGCCGAAAAGCGTCCCGCCGTGGCGAATGACTCGAGGCGCCGAGCTGCCGCCGCGAGAGCGTCGGGATCGCGGTCCACGCCAATCACGCTCCGAACGCCGGCGTCGAGCAATGCCTGGCTGTGTCCGCCACCGCCCAGCGTACAATCGAGCACACGCGTCGCCGAGCCGAGAAGCTCGATCGTCTCGGCAGCGAGCACAGGCGCGTGATATGCGCTAGAGGGAGGCATGCGATCGAAGCATATCGCGCTGATCATCCACGGCGCGCGTGACGACCGTCCCGAACTCCGACATCTCGTGGAGTGGGTGCGCGAAAAAGGCCACTTCGTTGAACCGCTGACGACCTTCGAGGCGGGCGAGGCGGCGGCGATGGCGGCGGACGCCGCGCGTCGCGGCGTTGACGTCGTCGCCGCCGTCGGGGGAGACGGCACGGTAAACGAAGTCGTCAATGGGCTCGACGGATACGATGTACCGCTTGGGATCATCCCGGTGGGAACGGCCAACGATTTCGCTCGCCAGGTTGGGATACCGGCGGATGCGGATCATGCCATGGATGTTATCCTGCAACGCAAGCCCAGGCGGCTCGACACCGCGTCTCTCAATGGGAGGCGGTTCCTCAATGTTTCGACGGGTGGGGTCGGCGCCGAGGCGACGGCCGAAACGCCGGCGGACGCGAAGGAAGCGCTCGGCGCGATCGCGTACGCGATCAGCGGCATGCGCAAGCTCGCCGACTTCCGCGCCGGCCGCGCGCGGTTCGAGGGCGACGGCTTCGAGTACGACGGCGAGTTTCTCATGTTCGCGGTCGGCATCACGCGCTCGACCGGCGGCGGAACGATGGTCACGCCGCTGGCCTCGGCGACCGACGGACTGCTCGACCTGTGCATCGTCGAGGCGATGCCGCGGCGCGACTTCGCGCGAACGGTGCTTCTCGTCAAGAAGGGCGAGCATATCGGACAGGACGGCGTGCACTATGTCCAACTCAAATCGGTGACGATCGACAGCCCGGAATCGGTGGCGGTCAACGTGGATGGAGAGATCTCTAATGCCAGTCGTCTCGTCTATCGGGCGCGGCCGCGCGATCTCTGGGTGCACCTCGTCCATCTGCCCGGCGAAGAAGAGGCGTCAACGTAGCCGCGGCGCGGCGCGACGTCTGTGACGCGTGCACGGGCGACGGACGATGGACGGTGGGGGATGGACGGATAAGCGCCGTTTCACCATTGCCCATCGTCCATCGTCCCAGAAAAACAAAGGCCCGGCGTCGCACGACGCCGGGCCTTTGTTTTTCGCAGAGCGCTTACTTGCAGAAGCCTTTCTTCACCGCGGCGGTGAACTCGGTGATCTGCGGAATCGTCGTGAGAATCTGCGCGGCGGTGTTCTTGTCGACGGCACCGCCAGCCGGCATCGCGGTCTGCGTGATCGCGAGGAGATCATCGACCTGCTTCGCCTCGGCGCACGCGGTCGCCTTCTCTTCCTTCTTCGTGGTCTTCGTCAGCGTCTGGACGTGCTGCACGATGTCGTAAGCCACCTGGAACGACGATACGCCGATGAAGAACTTGCTTTCCTTCGTGGGCGCCATTGCGTCGACGGCCGTCGCGGCGTCGAGCGCCGCCTGCCAATCTTCGCGCTTCTTGGACTCTTGCGCGGCCTTCACGAGGGGCGGCACGTCGGCGAGCAGCAGCGCGCCGATGGTGTCCTTGCTCACGCCCGCGGCGATCGCGCGCTGCGCGACGGCCGTAGCGCTGTCCTTCTGCTTCAGGTCATTGAGCGTGTACATCGTGAGGACGACGGCGTTCGTGCTCTTCGGATCGATCGCGATTGCGCGACGACCATGCTCGAGCGCCTGCTGTAACTGGCCGGATTTGCGGAACGACTGCGTCAGCAGCAGTTGCATGTCGAGATAGTTCGGGAACTTCGCAGCGGCCCGCGACGCGATCTCCTGAACCTTGGCCGTGTTGCTGTCGTTCTGCGCCGCGCCGATCTGGCGCTGGAAAAACGCGAGGTTCGCCTTCGACGTATCCGCCTTTGCCAACTCTTCGCCGACCGCGATGGCATCCTTCCATCGCTTGGCGTTCAACAGAAGCTTCCACTTGGTGTCCAGCATCGCCGGATCACCGGGGTTCTGCGCGAGCAGCGTATCGATGATCGGGATCGCCTTGTCGGGCGAGCCGGAGGTGGCGAGCGTGTTCACGATCGAGTTCGCGATCGTCGTGTTCGACGGATCGGCGCGCCAGATGCGCAGGTTGTACTCGATCGCCTTGTCCTTGTCGCCCTTCGTCGTGTACGCCTCGGCCGCGCTGTTCAGCGCGATGATGCTCGTCGGATCCTTCGCCAGAATAGCTTCGGAAATGGCGATGATCGAATCGGTCGGCGCGGGCTTCATCTGGTTGTACGCCGTCAGGATGCACAACCGGTTCAGCGTGGACGCCGGATAAGCCGCAAGGCCGAGTTGTGCGTCTTTCACCGCCTGGTCGTACTTGGCGGCGCGGAGGTCGTTCGTGCAGGTCTTGTACGGTGCCATGCCCTTGAGCGCGGCGCTGATCTCGCGCTCGACGAGCCTCGCCACATCGCCTGCGTCCTTCCCGTTGATCGTCGGAAGAGGCTGGGCGAGCGTCTGCTGGCCGGTTCGCGTCAGGATCCGCGCGTCGAGCTGGAGGCCCGTGGCGCTCTTGGCGAGCTTGCCCTCGAGCACATAGTCACCGTGCACCTGCTTGGCGAGCTCCATCAGATCCGACGCGTTCAGCGCCGAATCGGCCTTGTAGCCCGAAGCCTCGAGCGTGTTGTTGATGCTCGTCTTCGGAACGGCGTAGAGCTCTTTCGCCGAATGCTCCTGCTGGATACGGCGCCGGATTTCGTCGGCGAC
>Ga0105248_10006812_pt1 | contig 12526 bp, 6 predicted proteins | sample KBSS34metaG_FD_81524 | JGI IMG/M metagenome (GOLD analysis project Ga0105248, IMG submission 81524) | Switchgrass rhizosphere microbial communities from Kellogg Biological Station, Michigan, USA - KBS S3-4 metaG | ecosystem: Host-associated > Plants > Roots > Rhizosphere > Soil | place... | reverse complement strand
TGGGCTGACGCCGTTGGACGCCTCTTTACCGGGTGCAACAACGCCGAGGAAACAGCCGCACCGCACACGCCGCTTCGGCGGGAGCGTGGCGATGTTTCAATGGAGGCTGAGTGCTCTGGCGCGGCCGCCTTTCGCGGGTGCCCTACAGTCCCCAGCGCTGGCGCTTCAAGTAGAGGCCCTTGCGCGAAATGCCGAGCGCGCGTGCGGCGGCGTCAAGGTTGCCCTCGTGATCCCGCAGCGCCAGGCGGATCATCTCGCGCTCGATTCGTTCCACCGCCGGCTGCAGCTTTTCTTTGAGGTCGACCACCATCTCGAACTCGTTCGGCGCCGGGCGCGCCGCGAGGCGGGCGTTGAACACGTCCTCGGACAGGTTGGCCGGCGTCACGACTGCGTTGGGCTCGGCCAGCGCCAGCATGCCGCGGATCTCGTTCTGCAACTGGCGGATGTTGCCCGGCCACCGGCACAGCAACAGGTGCTCCATCGCCTCTTCGGAGACGCGCACGCCGCTCTTGTGGAATTCGTCGGAGGCCTGGGCGACGAAGTGACGGACCAGCCCCGGAATCTCATCGCGGCGCTCGCGCAACGGCGGGACGCGCAGGCGGATGACGTTGAGGCGGTAGAACAGGTCGGCGCGGAAGCGATTGTCCTTCACCTGCTGCTCGACGTCGGCGTTGGTGGCGGCGACGATGCGGACGTTGATCTTGAACGGTGTCGATTCGCCGATCGGACAGATCTCGCCCGACTCGAGGAAGCGGAGCAGCTTGGGCTGGAGCTCCAGGCTGAGCTCGCCGATCTCGTCGAGGAAGAGCGTGCCGTCGCGGGCCGCACCGATGAGGCCGGGGTGGTCACGTTCGGCGCCCGTGAACGATCCGCGGCGGTGGCCAAACAGGTGGCTCTCGAGCATGTCGCGCGGGATCGCGGTGCAGTTGAAGGGGATGAACGGCTTGGCGGCGCGGTCGGAATAGCGGTGAATCGCGCGCGCGAAGATTTCCTTGCCGGTACCGCTCTCGCCCGTGATGAGGACGCTGGCGCTGGTACGGCCGATGCGCTTGGCGTTGGCCATCAGCTCGCGCATGGAGCCGCCCACGACCGCCTGTTCCGGCTCCTCGCCGTCGTCGTGCGCCGGCCAGAGGCTGATCCGTTCTTCGCGCTCGGCACGGGCGCGCTCCAGGTCCTGAATCGTGGTCAAGAGCACGGTGACGGCGTTGACCGTGGCCAGGGCATCGATGTCGCGCCGGACGGTGAGGTGGAGCTCGACGGCGCGGTCGCGCGCGACGCCGACCGCGATGCGCCGCTCGATCCCGTCCGAGGCTGGGTCGCCCTGGCCGCGGGCGGTCGCGAGCACCTGCGGCTCGCCGGCGCCGATCGACAGGGCGCGCGCTTCCGCCACGGCCGCCGTGTCGGCGAGCAGGTGGACGAGCTCGCGAGCCAGAAGCTCCGGCCGGCTGTGGTGGCGCAGCAAGCCCGCTGTTGTCTGCAGCACATCACGGGCAACGATGACGGAGAGCGCGGGCGCATTCCCGGCTGCGTCCATCGTGGCCGCGCCGGTCGTGGTGCCGGTCGATTCCTCCCAACGGCGAGCGAGCTCCAGGAGGCCGGGGGTACTTCTGATGCTTTCGTAGAGCCGCCGCGCACGCTGGAGGTGAAGGAGAGCGGCGTCGCGTTCGCCGGTTGCCGCGAGGGCGCAGGCGAGAATGCGTTCGTAGTGGGCGTGCAGATCCGGGGGCTGCTGCGCCAGCGTCGGGACGACGATGTCGAGCGTCGCCATCGATTCACTGGTGTTGCCGACCTGCTGGAGCAACTCGGCTTTGGTCAGCAGCGCGATCTGACGCAGTCGCTCGTCGCCGGCCTTTTCGGACAGCTCGATCAGAAACTCGCAGCTGACGAGCGCGTCAGAGAGGCGTCCTTGTCGCGCCAGCAGCTGCGTCCGAGTGAGTCGCGAGTAGCGACGAGCGTATTGTGTGCGGTCATCGTGTTGCTGGACTGAGTCTTCAACTTCCGACGTCAGATCGGCACATTCAGAAAGACGGCCTTGAAACAGTCGAGCCTGGGCCATGCCGTCGATTCCGCCGAAGTAGTTGTCGCCCGGCGATGGCATCGCTGCCATGGCTTTCTGGAAGTGATGCGTAGCCTCTTCAAACTCACCGGCCGACATTAAAAGGTTGGCGTAGTTTCCAAACGCTGCGCGAAGCATCGACACCGATCCGCACCGTTCCGCGAGCTGCATGCTTCGACGCGCATGCGAAAACCCGGCATCGGCATCAGAGCGCATGATCGCCAGTGCTACTCGCGTGTTTTCGGCAACGGTCTCAAACCAAAGGTTCGGTGAGGCAGAAAGCAGCTCGAGCCCCAGTCTCGTATGCCAGTCCGCACTTGTCAGTAGACCCCGCTTTGCCTCCATCTCGCCGACCATGATGTGAAGCCCCGCAGTAATGTGGCGGAGTCCCAGTCTTGTGGCCGTTGCCCGAAGTTCAGTAAGGATTGAGGCGGCCCTTTGAGGACCCGACAGGTCCGCGACTGTCACCAAGAGTCGTAATTGGAACCAACATCTGCGCTCGAGATCAGGAGCCTCGGTCACCAGGGAAATGGCACGATGGAAACGAACGATTGCCTCAGCGCCGTTGCCGTTGTTCAGTTCAACGAGTCCAAGAACGAACTCGCAACTGCCTCGGTCCCGAAGGCTCAGATCCCTTGATTTGAGAAGCGATTCCGCGAGAGTGCGGCATTGGCTGTACCGCCCGATCCGCTCGAGTACTTCGACTCTTAGAACGTCGCTGGCCCGTTTATCCAGTCCCGACGGAGGCTCACTGAGCACCTTGAAAGCCTCTACAAAGCGACCCTCCAGCGTAAGTTGCTTCGCTGAGCCCAAAGCGTCCATGAAGTCTCCTGCGTGGGATCCCCAATGGTTCGCCCACGAGGAATCGAGACAAAGCTGTGGCCGAGACAAGACTGATGTCGACGCGGTGGGGGCGTGACGAGGCGCGTATCGCGTCCGGCCTTGTTTGATGTCGGTTGACGCTTGCTATTTTTGCAAATAACCCGTCCTCCTGAAGCGACTACAGGACCGATCTGAACCCCTCGGCGTTCTGTACCTCAAGCCGCTCAGCCGATCGATGTATCCCAAACGATGGAGGTATCCAGCACGATTGAGGTGTCCCAAACGATTGAGGTGTCCCATGCGATCGACGTACCCCACAAGACGAATATCTCCCAGCCGTTGGACGAATCCCAAACGATCGAGTGCCCTAGAATTCGCGAGACACGGCCAGCCTGGCCGGATGGAGCGAATAACACTTTGCTTACTGCGATTGACTCCGACGCTATGTTCGTTGCTTGCCTTACGGCCCCATGACGCACCGAGACCACCGCCGCCAATGCATTCAGCATCCCGGCGCCGCCGGTCAGGAGGCCCGCCGCGGGCATGAACGTGCTGGTCAGCTGGACCACGACCCTCACGTCGACGGGCTTCAGCCGGCTCTTCTCCTCGAGCAGCAGCGCTACCGTGCCGCTGACCACGCCGGCGGACATGCTCGTGCCCGACAGTTGCATGTACGCGGCGCGGCCTGCGCCGGTCACGTGCCGATCCGGAAAGGCCGTCGACAGATATGACCCTTCCGCCTCCGCCGACACGATGCGCGTGCCCGGTGCGACGACGTCCGGCTTGATGACCATGTCGTACCTCGTCGGTCCGCGCGAGCTGAACGGTGCGACGGTGTCGTCGGACCTGATCGCGGTGCCGTGCGTGTCCACCGCTCCGACCGTCAACACCGACGGGTCGTTGCCGGGCGAGGTCACGCCGCCAAATACCAGCCTGCCATCGGTCGTCCTGCCGGCATTCCCGGCCGACGCCACCACCACGATGCCGGCGGCCACCGCGCGCTCCGCCGCTTCGCACAGCGGATCGTCGCGGTACGGCTGCAGCACCGGCGCACCGATCGACAGGTTGATCACGCGAATGTCGTATTGCGCCCGGTGCTCGATCGCCCAGTCGATGGCTTCGACCACGCTGCTGACCGTGCCCGAGCCATCGTCGCCAAGCACGCGCAGGTTCACGAGGAAGGCGCCGGCCGCCACTCCCTGCACGCCGCGCGTGTCCACGCCGCGGCCCGCCTGGCCCGCGATGATGCCGGCGACGTGCGTGCCATGGCCGAACCGATCGTTGCCGTCTCCGCCCGTGAAATCGACGGACGCGAGCACCCGGTTCCTGAGCGCCAGATGCCGGGTGTCGATGCCGGAATCGATCACGGCCACGGTCACACCGCGCCCGGTCAACGACGGCAGGTCGTCGGCGCCCGCCCACACCTGATCGGCGCCGATGGCGACATTGGTGATGGCCATGGACGAGCGGATGGGAAGGTCGCCCGACAGGTGGTCGATGTCGGTGTCCTTGCCCAGCGCGTCGAGCTGCCCGGCGTTGACGCGAAGCACTGCGCCGCTCTTGAGCCGTCGCGCGACCACCAGGTTGTAGCGCGCTGCGACGGCGTCGACTTGAGCGGCGTCGCCGTGCACGATGACATCGATTGACTGGGACCCGAATGCGAGATGGTCGGCAAGGTCGGCGCTGAGGCGCGCCCGGTGCTGCGCGTACCCGGGGGCTGCCGTCACGGCAACGACCAGGGCGAGGGCACCTATCCGGAGGACCAGGCGGCTGAGCACTTTGGCTGTCGCAGTCACCGTGGCTCCGTAACTGAGGTAGACAGCCACGCCGGACAAGATACCGCGCGTTTTGGCTGGATTGGACGAGAGAAAGCCGTCCTTGGCCTGCCTAGTCTTATTCAGTTCCCTTCAATAATCAACGTCCACGACACGTGGCTGCCAGCCCGGGCGGATGCGGCGTGCGTTCTCCGCACGTCTGTCCAACCAGCCTCGACACCCGCTTCCGCCAGCTGTGGGCGTTCCCTGAAGAATTTGCAAAAAACAGGCAAGACCGAATGACGGCGGGGTCAATCCCGATCTCCAGACCAGCGTCCGGCTGGCGCCGGAACGTTGTACTACGGCCCGCCTGAGATCGGACCGTAGTACACCAGGTCGTCGTGGCCGGCCAGGCGCCGGCACGAAGCTCGTCGAAGCCGCGGACTGTTCTCCGCGGCCCCTTTGCGGCGTCGATGTCGCCGCGTCGGGTGGGACGCGTTACGAACCGTGTCCCTGCGAATCCTGCACGGAATTGAGAAGAACGCGCTGCGACCCGCCCATCGTGCGGATGGTCTGCAGGCGGCCTTCGCGGATGCGATTGTAGACGGTCCGGCGCGAGACGCCGAGCAGTTGAGCGGCCTGGTCCAGCGAAACGCTGCGGCCCATGCGTGGCTCGAACCGGGTCGAGGAGGTCGTGGAAGGCGAGGTACCAGTCATGTCCATGGGGGGGTTACTCCACCCGCACCATTCGCATGATCGATGCCGAATAGACGAGCTGCGCGGGAGACGCCGCAACTTCTTGTAGACTCTCAGCTTGTTGCACTGGATCGGCGAGACACCGGGAAGTGGCGCGCGAAGCCCACACGGTCAAGAAACTAGCCATGCCCGAGTCCATGGCCGCGTGTGCCGCTCGATCTGCGCGCAAATCGGCGACGTCGATCGGGCCGCCAAACACCCCGACTGCAGAGAGAGGATCGGCGCAAACAGTGCAAAGACGACCGAGAATTCCTGCAGATTCACCTGCTGCTCGATTTGCGCTCTCGACCCGCAGTTGATCGCTGCATCGGCGCTCCGATGGAAGCGGCCAGCTTATTGGCCACACAGGCAACTTTTCACCGGACTGCCACGCACTCGCGCGCGCAGCAGCGCCTTGGCCGCCTCGGCGCGGGAGACGTCAACCGAAATCGCCGAGCGCGCCGAGACCTGCTGCCGGATGGACTGGCCTGTTCAATGCAGGTTTGCGGCGGCGAGAGCCTGAATTCCATGACATCTTGCGGCCGGGACCAGCGAGCGCGCCGGGTGTCGCCATTGGGAAAGATCACCGTTCGCTCGAGGCGAGGCCGGTTCATGGCGCTCGACACCGCGATGGTATTCGTGTTGGCGATCGGCATGGCGACGGCCTCGGCGTGTCGTCCCGCGAAGAGCGGCCCTGCTGTCGATGCACCAGGTGGAGCAGCAGCACGGGGAAGTGGGGCAGGTGCGGCAGGTGGCACTGGTGCCGCATCTGAGACAGCGATACTCCCGGGCGGCGGCATCGTCGCGTCCATCCACTCTGACCCGCACACCTTCAATCGATACGTCGGTCAGGACGCGTCGAGCGATCTCGTGGCCACGCTCACGCACGCGAAGCTGGTTCGCTTGAACCGTGTCACCCAGGATATCGAGCCCTGGCTGGCTGAATCCATGACGCGGTCGAACGACGGCCTGCGCTACACGATCAAGCTGAGGCCGAACGTATCGTTCTCTGACGGCCAGCCGTTTACCTCCGACGATGTGGTGTTTTCGCTCGAGGCCGCCTACGACGAGCGCGCGGGCATCGTCGTCGGCAGCACACTCACGGTGGGCCGAAAGCCGCTGCGCGCCGCCGCGCCCGACCCGTCAACCGTCGTCGTCACCTTCCCCGAGCCGTTCGGGCCAGGGCTGCGCATTCTCGACAACCTGCCGATCCTGCCGCGACACAAGCTCGGTGCGGCGCTGAAGGCGGGTACGTTCGCGAAGATGTGGGGTCTGGCCACGCCACCGCAAGAACTGGTTGGCCTCGGTCCGTTCGTGCTGAAAGAATACGTCGCCGGCCAGCGCCTGGAATTCGTACGAAACGACCGCTATTGGCGGAAAGACGCCAACGGCGCGGCGCTGCCGTACCTGGATCGCATCACGATCGAGATCATCCCCGACCAGAACGTCGAGCTGCTGCGTCTCGAAGCCGGTCAACTCGACATGACGGCCACGGAGATGCGGCCCGAAGACTACACACCGCTGAAACGGGCAGCCGACGCGGGCCGTGTGAAGGTGCTGGATCTCGGTGTCGGCTTCGATGCCGACAGTCTGTGGTTCAACTTGAAGCCGGGCGGGCTCGGGCCGGGCGACCGCCGCGCGGCGTGGCTGCAGCACGACGCGCTGCGGCGCGCGATCGCGATGGCGGTCGATCGCCAGCTGTTCGTCAACACCGTGTTCCTCGGCGCCGGCGTGCCGGTCTACGGCCCGATCACGCCGGCGAACCGCAAGTGGTTCGCGGGACTTCCGCCGGTGCCGTACGATCCGGCGCGGGCGACACGCGAACTGGCCAGCATTGGTCTGATCGACAAGAACGGCGACGGCCTGCTCGAGGACGCGGACAACCAGCCGGTCCGCTTTTCTCTGCTGGCCCAGAAGGGCAATACCTCCATCGAGCGCGGCGCCGCCGTGATTCGAGACGAGCTGAAGAAGATTGGCGTCACCGTCGATGTCGTGGCCCTCGACGGCAACTCGGTGATCGAACGCTTTCTGTCCGCGCGCTACGAGGCGGTGTACTTCCGCGTCACGACCACCGACACGGATCCGGCGACGAATCCCGATTTCTGGCTCAGCTCGGGCAGCGCGCATGCCTGGAACCTCGAACAGAAAACGCCCGCGACCGCATGGGAAGCGCGCATCGACGCCTTGATGCGGCGGCAGACCGCATCCGCCGACGAGACCGAGCGCAAACGCCTGTTCGACGAGGTACAGCGGATCTTCGCCGAGCATCTGCCGATGATTCAGTTCGTGGCCCCGCGGATCTACGTGGCGGCGTCGGCGCGGCTGTTGAACCTGTCGCCGACCGCGTTCGCGCGGCCGCAGCTGCTGTGGGCCCCCGACACGATCGCGGTGTTACATTAGTCGTCAGTCGCGACGTTCAACGCAGAGGCCGCAGAGCCCGCAGAGAGCTACAGGGATCGGGCCGTCGAATCATCATGTCTGTGCGAGGCAGCGTGCCCCGCATTGATCGTCGGACGTTGAACTCCGACCCGCAAAGAACGCCGAAGCCACTGAGATTCGTCGAATCCTTGTCTCTGCGTCCTCTGCGAGCTCTGCGTTTATCGTCGTGGACGTAGTCACGATGTTCATCTACCTGTTGCGACGCGTCGTTTTCGCTCTGGTGCTCGTGTTCACGGTGTCGTCGGCGTCGTTGCTGCTGACGCGAGCGGCGCCCGGCGACTACGCCACCAGCGACGGCCTGCGGGGGGGACGCGAGCGCATGAAGGTCATGCGTGAGCGGTACGGGCTCGACCGTCCGGTGCTCGAGCAGTACCTCCGCTGGCTGGGCGGCGCGATCCGGCTCGACTTCGGTTACTCGCTGGCCTACGACCGTCCCGTGACCGACCTGATTCCCGAACGGGCGGCCAACACGGCGTTGCTTGCGATGACCGCGCTGCTGGTCGCGACGGTCGTTGGGCTGCCGCTTGGCGTCGTCGCGGGCAGCCGGCGCGGCGGACTGCTTGCCGGCAGCGTGCGCCTGGCGTCCGTCGTGCTCCTGTCGTTGCCGCCGCTCCTGACGTCCCTGTTCCTGGTGTTCGTCGCCGCGCGCACCGGCTGGCTGCCGATCGGCGGGATCGGCACCGCGAGTCACCTCGTGATTCCAGCGGCCGCGTTGGGGCTGCCGATTGCGGCACTGTTCGAGCGGCTGCAGGCGCAGGCGATGCAGGAGGTGATTGGCCAGCCGTATGTGCTGGCGGCGCTCGCGCGCGGGGTGCCGCGCTCGCGCATCCTGTGGCGCGATGGGTTGAAGGCTGCGCTCCGCCCCGTGGCCTCGGTCTACGGGCTCGTCGTGGCCACGTTGCTCAGCGGATCCTTTGCGGTGGAGACGGTCACGTCGTGGCCCGGCCTCGGCCGGCTGATGCTCGAGGCGCTGCAGGCCCGCGATGTGTTCCTCGTCGCCGGCTGCGCGGCGACCGGCTCGCTCTTCCTCGCGTGCGGCACGCTGCTCTCGGATGTGGCGCTGGCAGTCGTGGATCCCCGTGCCCGCGAATAGGATCGGCGGCGCGCTCGTCCTGATCGTCGTGCTCGGCGCGATTGCCGCGCCGGTCGTCGCGCCGCACACGACCGGCCATAGTTTCCCCGAGCTGCTGAGCGCGCCACCGACCATTCCCCACATTGTCGACCGTGAAGGCCTGCGGCTGCCGTTCATCTACCCGTGGCGGATCGCCAACCGCCTCGAGCAGCGCTTCGAGCAGGACACGACGGCACCGGTGCCGCTTGGTTGGTTCACCAATGGCCGCCTGGTCGATTCCTCGGATGACGCGCGCATGCCGCTGCTCCTGCTCGGCAGCGACAGCTACGGGCGCGATGTGTTCAGCCGGCTGCTGTTCGGCGCGCGAATGTCATTGGCGCTGGCGATCGCCGCAGCGCTTGGATCGATGCTCGTGGGAGGGCTCGTCGGCGCCGTCGCGGGATACGCGGGCGGCTCGACCGACGACCTGTTGATGAAGGCCACCGACCTGATCATGGTTCTGCCGATGATGTACGTCGCGTTGGCGCTTCGCGCGGCGCTCCCGCTCGTGCTGGAGGCGTCAACGGTCTTCGTGTTCCTGACGGCCATCTTCGCGCTGGTCGGGGCGCCGTTCGTCTCTAGAGGCGTGCGCGGCATCATCCGGACCGAGCGGCGGCTCGAGTACGCCATCGCCGCCGTTTCGCTCGGCGCCGGGCCTGGCCGGCTGCTCATTCGTCATCTGCTGCCGGCCGCGCGCGGCTTCCTCGCCGTCCAGGTCACCATGCTGGTCCCCGCGTTCATCGTCGCCGAGGCGACGCTGTCCTACGTCGGACTGGGGTTCCCCTACCCGATCGCCACCTGGGGGACGATGCTGCGGGAAGCATCGAACGTGCGAACGTTCGCTGATTTTCCGTGGCTGCTGAGCCCGGCGGCGGCGATTTTCGTGTTCGTGCTGGGATTGAACCTGCTCGTCCAGGGAAGGGACGACGGATTCCTCAAGAAGCCGGTACTCTGAACTGAGAGCCTGAGAAGAAATACGACGTCTGAGCGGAGAGCACGTGGAGCCCGCCGAGAATTCTGAAGGTGGTTCCTCAGCTGACTCTGCGGTCTCTGCGTTGAATGTGATCTCAAAAGGTCTATTTCACCGCGCCCGCAGCGGAACCCGCTCCCGCAGTTCCTCGAACCAGTTCAAGATCACCGCGATGTTGATCGCGCCGTTCGAGCTCGCGGTGGCGGGCTTGGTGACCAGGAAGCGTCCGTCGATCGGTGAAATGTCATACCGCCAAAACGACACCCCGCGTGGCGGTCTTTCCCAATCGAACAGTTTCGTGACGCGCCCGAGGCTGAGGCTCGGCGAAAGCTTCACCGAGGCCGCCATCATGCCGCCGTGGAGATCGAGGTAGAACAACTCGCCGCTGCCCTTCGGTCCCCACAGGGGAAAGCGCCCGCCATTGATGGAGACCTTCTCCCGTCGTCGGTTCGCTTCGGGAATGGGACGCAGGTAGATTTCGATCTGGTCGCCCGATTCGTTGGACTCGTAGGCCACCCAGTTCCCGTCTGGGGACACGCGCGAAAGGCCGACGTTGAATTCGTGGTGGAGCAGCGGCTCGAGACGATCGGGCCGCTCGAGATGCAGAAGGCCGAGGTCCTTGAAGTTTTCGAGGACGAGCAGCCCGGTGCCATCGGGGGTGAAGGACTGGGGGAACTGGAGGCCCGGACCGGCAAACTCCACGCGTTCCATCGTGGCCCCGTCGGCGGCTTGCGAGTACACGTCGAAGTTCCCGGACCGGTTCGACGCGAAGTACACGCGGCGGCCATCCGGGCTCCACACCGGCAACGTATCCTCGGTCGGACCAGTGGTCAGCCGCGTCAGGCTCGGCCGTTGGAGGTTCGTAATCCAGATGTCGCGATTGGCGCCGGGAATGTCGAGGGCGACGCGAGTGCCGTCGGGTGAGATGCGCGCGTATTCGTACCGGCCCGGCGCGAGCGACAGCGGTTCTTCCTTGCCCCGGCGGTCGATCCACGAAAGCGTTCGCAGCAACTGGCCAGGCGCGTAGGGTGCGACAAAGAGGAGGGTGCCCGTCTCGGAGATGGCAAATTCGGCGGCGCCATTGTCGGGCGCTGTCGCGATCTCGATGTCCGGAAGCGACACGGGGTCGCCGTGGGTCTGTTGTGTATCGGGGTTGAAACTGACGGCTTTGAGGGTTTGCCCGGAACCGTAGACCAGGTGTCCCGTGGATGCGTAGCGCGCCGCGCTTCCTTGTTTCAACACGACTCTGGCGTCGAGAGTGCTCAGATCCAGCACCGCGATTTGCGCACCTTCGATCGACTCGTCCGGAACGATCGTGAACAACACCGACCGTCCGCCGGGCATGAACTGTGGCCACGCGTAGGCGCGTTCCTTCCGCCGGGGATCCGGCTTCTTCAGGAGACGCGGCTCTCCCCCGTTTTCTGACACCTGATACAAGCCTTCGCTGGTGGCGAACACGATCGTGCCATCCGCTCGCCAGGTTGCGCCGCCGGGACGATCCGACGTCGTGACGATCTGCACCGGTGTGCCGCCAAGGGTGGGCACTCTCTTCAGGCCCGTTTCGACACCCTCCCCGAAAAAACCCACCCATTCGCCGTTTGGGGAAAAGAAGGGATTTGACGAGGAAGCGACGTCGATCGCGACGGCGTCCTTCTGATCGACCCGGCGAATCCACAGGCGATTGGCAGAGGCATACGCCACGCGAGACCCGTCCGCTGAAATCGCGAGGTGACGGGTACCGAACGGAAAGAGGAAGGGAGGCTCCAGCGAAGGGATCGACAGGCGGACCACAGCGGCCGGCGTCGTCGAAGCGGATCGATGGGGGAGCAACCATCCGGCGACCCCGGCGAGGAGCGTCAGGGCGATGGCGCCGGCGGCTTGCCATCGTCGTCCATCCGCGGCGATACGATCCGCCGGACCTGGCGCCGCTTCGGTCGTCAGGGCGGCAGATGCCTCTTCAACCTCGATCCGCACGTCGCCCATGTGTTGCCAACGGCGCTTCCGATCTTTTTCCAGACACCGACGGATCAGATGCCGGGCACTGGCAGGCGTCTCTGAAGGGAGGATTGAGTAGTCCGGTTGCGTGCCGAGCACGCTCGCCAGCGTGTCGGCCGGCGTCGGCCGGCCAAACGGCGAGACGCCGGTCAGCAATTCGTAGAGCACCACGCCGAACGACCAGATGTCCGCCTGGCGGTCCGCGGGTTCGCCGCGGACTTGTTCCGGGCTCATATAAGGGGGAGTCCCCGCGACCACGCCGACGTCAGTCGCGCTCGGTGCAGGCCGGGCGTCATGTTCCGAGGCGGGCGCCAGCGCCCGCGCCAGCCCGAAATCGAGCACCTTGACCGTGCCGTCAGTCGTGATTCTCACATTCGCCGGCTTGAGATCGCGGTGCACGATCCCTTTCTCGTGCGCGGCCTCGAGCGCTTCCGCAATCTGATGCGCGATGCCGAGGGCTTCGGTCAGTGGCAATCCTGGCGCGGTTCGGCTGAAGCGGGACGCGACCGACGACGTGGCCCGCCTGGCCAGTTTGTCATTGAGTGTCTCGCCTTCGACGATTTCCAGCACCAGCGCCCGCACCCCATCGCCCTCCGCGAGGCCGTAAATCGCGCCAATGTGCGGATGATTGAGTGCCGCCAGCA
>Ga0105248_10006810_pt1 | contig 12527 bp, 10 predicted proteins | sample KBSS34metaG_FD_81524 | JGI IMG/M metagenome (GOLD analysis project Ga0105248, IMG submission 81524) | Switchgrass rhizosphere microbial communities from Kellogg Biological Station, Michigan, USA - KBS S3-4 metaG | ecosystem: Host-associated > Plants > Roots > Rhizosphere > Soil | place... | reverse complement strand
CGAACAGGCTGGTGCGGGTGAACGTGCAGCGCAGGAACGCCGAGTCGGTGTGGCGCGACGCGTTGAGCTTGACGTTGCCGAAGACGCACTCGGTGAAGACCGCGCCCTGACTCGTCGCCTCGGTCAGGTCGACGTCGTGGAATCCGCAACGTTCATAGGTTCGGTCGGCCAGGTCCTCGCCGTACCAGTCCTCGTCGCTGAACGTCTCGCCCGTGATCGTCACCCGGCCACCGTACCGTCGACTGTGGACGGGACACCGTGGAACGCGGCCGCGTGGTTACATGAACCGCATATCGACGGTGGTGGAAGGGCGTGACGTGAGCCTCTGGCACGGGGACCCGGACGATCTCTACCGCCTGGCGCAACGGCTGGAGGCCGACGCCCAGCAACTGCGCGACACGGCCGCCGACGCGGTGCGGTCGGCGGCGGCGGCCCGGTGGGTCTCCGTCGCGGCCCAGCGTTACCGCGACGTCGTCGCACAGGACGCGCGATCCGCGCGGGACGCGGCCGACCGGCTGGACCGGGCGGCCGCGCTACTGCGGGCCCACGCTGGTCAGGTCGGCGAGATCGTCGAGACGCTGTCGAGGCTCGAGCACTCCGCGGTCGACTGGTTCCGCAGCCACCTCAGCTCGGTGAGCCTGTCCCGGGCGCAGGCCGAGCTGGTGCCGGGGCTGGCCGGCCGGCTCCGCGCCGCCACCGATGCTGGTTTTGACGCGCGCTCGGCAAGCTCTCGCGCCGAGGACGGCACCCCGTGACCCCGGCGCCGCGGCGTCTGGTGCTGTCCGCCGCCGATTTCGAGTCACTGGTACGCCGAGCCGGTGTGCGCCTGCCCCCGCCGTTCTCGGTGGAATCGCCGCCGGCGGACCGTGACGGCACCGGGCCGGTGCACCCGTCGCTCGCGGCGAACCTGGCCGTGCTGGCGCGGCCGGACCTGCTGGTGCGGGTCGACGCCGACCTGCCGGCCGGGGTGAGCCGGGCGGTCTTCGCGGTCGCCGGCCCTGTGGGAGCGAGCCTGTTCGCCCGTGCTCGAGCTGATGGGCGCTCGGCAAGCTCTCGCGCCGAAGGCGCGGTCGAGCTGTCCATGTTCGCCGGCACCTGGCTGGGGCGGGAGCTCATCCGCGCGGTGCCCGACCCGCCGTCGGCCGGCGTCGGCTCGTCCCTGGCGCCGGACGGCGGGTCGCCCCGGTGGGACGGACGGCGGGTCAGCCGGACCGCGCTGACCGAGTACGGGGCCGCCCGCAGGCTGGTCGGCCCGCGGGAGGCGGCCGTGGCGCTCGGGCTCACCGACGCCGACGCCGACCTCCTCGCGGACCTGACCGACCGGACCCAGGGGTCGCTGCGTGCGCTGGTGCACGGCCGGCCGCACGGCGCCGACCGCGGTGTCCTGGTCGGGCGGGTGGTCTGGGTCGCCACCGACGCGGGCTGGTTCGAGCTCGCACCGTCCGATGTGGACGAAGTCGAGCTGGTCCGGGTCACCCGTGAGCGGATCGGCACCCGACTCGCCCCGATGATCGCGCAGGTGCTGGCGGAGGTCGACAATGACGCTGCCTGAGCTGTCGGTCAGCGGCGGGGCTGGCGGGATCACCGCGGAGCTGGACGACCTGGAGCTGCTGGCCCGGCGCAGCGCGGACGACGCGGCCGAGTACGCGGCCATCGACGGCCGGGCGCACGCGATCCTGCTCGATGGCGACGTGCTCGCCTCGGCGGTGCTCGACCCGATCGGCATGGTCCGCTTCGCCGAGGCGTTGCTGGAGTCGCTCGACGGCCCGCACGGGCTGACCGCGCTGACGGTGCGGATGGAGCTGCGCGCCGGCGCCCTGCGCGCGGCGGCCGCGTCGTACCGGGCGGTCGACGCGGCCCAGCGCGACCTGATCGACTCGATCCGGTTCGTGGTCGGGTTCGGCCTGGGCACCGTGCCGGTGGTGCCGCTGGCGCTCGGCCTGGCCGGGGTCGGGACCGTACGGCTCGTCGCCGGGCTGAACTGGGAGAGCCTGCTCACCGCCCACCCCGGTCTGGTCGACGACCTCGTCGGCGTCTCGCCCGGCCTGATCGACGGTCTGCTCGGGCCGCACGCCGGCGCGACCGACCTCGCCTCGGCCGCCCGGCTCGTCGGCGAGCTCTACCCGGACGGGAGCGCGGTGGTCACGCCGCTCGGCCTCGACACCCGGGACCGGTCGATGGTGGTGCCGCCGGCCGGGTTCGCCGACCTGGTCACCGGCCTGGCCTACCGCGACGACGACGCCACCGCCGACCGTCAGGGCGACATCGACGTGCGGGTCGTCACGGGCGCGGACGGCTCCCGTTCGTACATTGTGGACATTCCCGGGACGAAGGACTGGCACCTCGCCCCGGGCCAGCACGACGGCCCGCTCAACGACATCGGCACCAACCTGCACGCCATGGGCGGCGAGTCCACCGCGTACGAACAGGGCATCGGCGAGGCGCTGCGGCGGGCCGGAGCGGGGGCGGGCGATCCGGTGATGCTGGTCGGGCACAGCCAGGGCGGGATCGTCGCCACCGACGCGGCGAACCACTTCGTCGCACACGGACAGTTCAACGTGACCCATGTGGTGACGTTCGGCGCCCCGGTCGGGCGGCTCGACGTGCCGGACTCGGTGGCGATGCTGTCGGTGGAGAACAACAACGACATCGTGGCCCACCTCGACGCGGCCGACAACCCGGACACCCCGAACCGCACCACCGTCAGCTTCGACGACGACCACGGGCGGATGGGGGAGAACCATTCGCTCGAGGTGTCGTACGCGCCGGCCGCGCGGGCCCTGGACGCCAGCACGGACGCCTCGGTGGTCGCGTTCCGGGACAGCGCCTCGGCCTTCCTGGGCGACGAGCCGGGGCGCGCGGTGTCGACCTACGCGTACCAGGTGCGCCGGGGGTAGGTTGCGCGCATGACGACCGTGGTGGACCGACCCTCTGTCAGAGCGCGGCCGACCGCGAGCTACCGGGACGACCTGGTGACCGCGCTGCTCGGCGGATGGTTCGCGGTGGGGCTGATGCTGGACGCCTGGGCCCACAACAACGTGCCCGGGCTGGAGACGTTCTTCACCCCGTGGCACGCGGTCTTCTACTCCGGGTTCCTCGCCACCGCGGGCTGGGTGCTGTGGGTCTGCCGGTCCACTCTGCGTACCGGGCTCGCCTCGGTTCCGGTCGGGTACGCCTCCACCCTGGTCGCCATCGTGGCGTTCGCCCTCGGCGGCGTGGGCGACCTGGCCTGGCACACCGCGTTCGGCATCGAGCAGGACATCGCGATCCTGTTCAGCCCGACCCATCTGGTGTTGGTGACATCGATGTTCGTCATCGTGACCACACCGCTGCGCTCGGCCTGGTCCGCCGTCCCGCACTGCCCGGGGCTGGTACGGCTGCTGCCGGCGATCCTGTCGGTGGCGTTCGGCGCCACGCTGGTGCTGCTCATGCTGCAGTACGGCAACGTGCTCACGTACGCCCCGAGCGGCGTGGTGTTCAGCCTCACCGGCGGCGACCGCGGCGAGGCCGCCGGCTTCGTGTCGGCCCTGGCCGTGACGAACGTGGTGCTGCTGCTCCCGGTCCTGACGATCGCCCGGCGGTGGCGTCCACCGGTGGGCACCGCCATCCTCGTGTACGCGTCCACGGGCGCGCTCTCGGCCGCGGTCAGCGGCGGGCGTCACCTCAGCCTCACCGCGTCGCTGATCCTGTCCGGGATCGTCATCGACCTGGTCGGGCGGGCGATGCGACCGGGACCGGACCGGCCGGTGCGGTGGTTCGGCTACGCGGCGCTGGTTCCGCTCGTCACCTGGGTGACCTACCTGGTCGCCGCGTTCGCGATCGCGGGGCCGGTCCAGCGGCAGTTCCAGGGGTCGCACCCGGAGATGGCGCTGGAACTGGTCACCGGTGCCCCGCTGGTACAGGCGCTGATCGGCGTCCTGCTCGCCGCCGTACTCGCGCCCGGCCTCACCCGTACGCAAGCCTGACGCTCCCTTGGGGCACCTCTCGTCGACGTGCCCCAAGGGGTGCGGTCAAGCCGTGGCCTTGCGGCGGCGCAGCAGGGCGGAGATCGCGACCGCGAAGACCAGCGCGGCCCCGGTGAACAGGTCGTTGATGAAGCTGAGCACGCCCAGGAAGGTGAGCCCGGTGATCGCGGCGGCCAGGAAGTAGATGGCCAGCAGCGTGCCCACCACGTTGAACCGACCCGGCTGGATCGAGGTCGCGCCGAGGAACGCGGCCGCGAGGGCGGTCAGCGTGAAGGCGTTACCGACTCCCGGACTGCCACTGCCGGAGTGGGCCAGCAGCACGACGCCGGCGAGGCCGGCGAACGACCCGGAGACGAGGAAGCTCCGCCGGACCAGGCTCGGGATGCGGATGCCGACGAGCTGGGCCGCCTCGGCGTTCGTGCCCAACGCCTGCAGGTACCGCCCGAATGGCGTGTGCCCGAGCAGGTACCAGACCGCGGCCGCGACCAGGGCGAGCAGGAACACCAGCCGTGGCACGCCGAACCAGGTGCCCGTACCGAAGTCGGTCAACGACGTCGGGATGCCCTGCACGATCGAGGAACCACCGGTGATCCAGCTCTCGACGCCGATCACCACCGACGCCGAACCGAGCGTGGTGATCAGGGCGTTCACCCCGAAGATGGTGACCACCAGGCCGTTGATGAGGCCCACGACGGCCCCGATCGCGATCCCGATGAGGACACCGACGATGACCGGCAGGTGCAGCTTCGAGTAGGCCATCGCGGTCAGCACCGAGGTGAGCCCGGCCACCGAGCCGACGGACAGGTCGAACTGCCCGCAGACCAGCGGCACGATCGAGCCCAACGCGATGATGGCCAGCACGGTCTGGCTGGCCAGGATGTTGCGCCAGTTGTCCGGCTGGATGTAGATGGCGCTTGTCTTGGGCAGCACGCTGAAGAACACGACCACGGCGACGAACAGCACCGCCAGGGCGTACTGCTCGACGATCCGCATCGCGAAAGCGCCGCCGCTCCTCGACGCCGATCGGGGAGCCACCACGAACGACTGCTCGTTCTCGCTCGGCGGCAGCGTCGGGTCGGGCGGCGCCGGCTGGGCCGGGACGTGATCGCCGGACCGCGGCGGGGATTCAGTACTCATGCGGCGTTCTCCGAACGGTAGGCGAGCTCAGTGAGACGGTGGCTGTCCAGGTTGGGTGCGACCTGCTCGCCGACGATGCGACCGTCGCGGAGCACGACCACGCGTCCGCAGACGCGCACGAGCTCCTCGAAGTCGTTGGACGCCACCACCACCGCGGCGCCGGCGTCGGCGCTGCGTTGGATCAGGTCGTAGATCTCCTGCCGGGCACCGACGTCGACCCCCTGGGTGGGCTCGTCGAGCAGGATGACGCGCGGTTGCCGGCGCAGCCACCGGGCCAGCACGACCTTCTGCTGGTTGCCGCCGGACAGCGTGGCCAGTGGCGCCTTGTCCGACGCGGCCCGGACCAGGAACGAGCGCATCGCCGCGACGGCGTCACGCCGTTCGTGGCCGTGCTGCAGCCGGAGCCGCCGCCAGTACGCCATGACGCCGCCGGCCGAGATGTTCTCGCGGACCGACTGCCCGGCGAAGACGGCCTCCCGGCCGCGGTCCTCAGGGACGTAGGACACGCCGGCCGCGATCGCCTGCCCGGGCCGGGAGAACCGCGCCATGTGTCCATTGAGGACGATGGAGCCGGACCGGATCGGCACCGCGCCGAAGACGGTCCGCAGCAGCGTGGACCGCCCCGAGCCGAGCAGTCCGGCGATGCCGACCACCTCGCCCTTGCGCACGGTCAGGTCGACGCCGTGCAGCCGCCCGGCGTGCACGCCGTGCAGTTCGAGGACGACGTCGCTCCCGTCGGCCACCGCGGTTCCCCGCGAATCGGTCGCGACGCTACGACCGGCGATGAGCTCGACCAGCGCCGTCTCGGTCAGTTCCTTGGCGGGCCGGGTGGCGATGCGATGCCCGTCGCGCAACACGGTCACCCGGTCGGCGAGGGCGAGCACCTCGTCGATGCGGTGGCTGACGTAGAGGATCGTCTGGCCCGCGGCGGCGCACCGGCGCAGCGCGGTCAGCAGCACCTCGATGTCGGCCGCCGGCAGGGCCGAGGTCGGCTCGTCGAGCACAAGAACACCGGAGTCGAGCCCGGTTCCGACGTCCTGCAGCGCGCGGGCCACCGCGACCATGGTGCGGTCGGCCGGGTTGAGCGCGATCAGCGGCGCGTCGGGCGTGGCCCGGATGGCGAACCGGTCGATCAGTTCCTGGGTGCGCCGTCGCAGATCGCCCCACTTGATCCGGCCGGCCGCGGTGGGGAACCCGTGCCCGATGGCGATGTTCTCGGCCACCGTCAACGTGTCGAACACGCCCGGGTTCTGGTGCACGAAGCGCATCCCGGCCGCGAACGCCTTATTCGGCGACCAGTGGTCGGCCGCCGCTTCGACGCGAGAGCCTGCCAAGCGTCCATCAGAGCTAGCGTGTCCGGCGACCTCGATGGTGCCGCCGGGGTCGGCCTGGTACACCCCGGCGAGGATCTTGATGAGCGTCGACTTGCCGGAGCCGTTCCCACCGACCAGCGCGTGGATCTCGCCGGGCGCCACGGTCAGGTCGACGTCGACCAGTGCCCGCGTACCGACGAACGTCTTGCTGACGTGGGCGAGACGCAGGGCGGGCACGGCAACCGCCGGCCCGCCCTCCGCTCCGCTCATCGATGCGCCCGGGTTGGGCGTGCCGATGTGTGGTGCTCTCGAATCACGATTGGCCCCAGGCCTTCTTGTACGCGGCCTTGAAGTCGACCGGCGGGACGAAGTCGCCGCTCGGCGGGATGTTGTGCTCGGCGTCGGCCAGCGTCCAGCCGATGCCGGAGTCAGCCGGCTGCTGACCCAGGAACAGGCTGTTCAGGGTGTCGATCGCGGACCAACCGACCCACTCCGAGGAGATGACGTTGACCGCGGAGACGCCCTTCTTGGCGCGGATCAGGTCGAGCTCGGGGCCGAAGCCCTCGCCGCCCATGACGTACAGGCTGCTCGCCTTGGACGAGGCCGAGACCGCGGCCGAGATGCCCAGCAGCGCGGCGGCGGTGTAGGGGATCTTCACCGCGTTCGCCTCGGGGTGCTGGAGCAGGATCGAGGCCGCCTTCTGCTGCAGGGCCGGGCCGAGCTCGCCGGCCTTGAAGTCCACCGTGGCGACGACGCTGCAGGTGGAGCACTTGGCCATCTCGTCGGTGAAGCCCTTGGCGGTGTACTTCAGGACGGTGAACTCGGTGTCGTTGAACAGGATGACCTTCGCCTTGCCGTCGGTCGCCGCGATGATCGCGTCGGCCTGGTCCGCCCCGTACGACTGGGTGAACAGGTCGATGTCCTTGGCTTTGGCGCCGTAGTTGGTGATGCCGCTGAACAGCGCCTCGCCGCCGCCACCGAACATCGGGTCGTTGCAGTCGAACGCGTAGATGGGCACGACCTTGACGCCCTTGGCCTTGGCCGTCTGCAGGGCGGTCTTGGCGAGCGGGCAGTCGGTGGCGTCGAGGATGATGCCCTCGGCGCCGGCCGCGAGGGCCTGGTTGATGAGCGCGGTTCCGTTGGCCGGATTGAGCTTCTGGTCGTAGAGCGTCATATCCCAACCAGCCGCCTTGCCCGCGGCCATCGCCGCGTCGCTGGGCACGGACGAGCTGAGCGCGGACTCGCCGCCCGAGATCACGACGACCTTCTTGCCCGGGGTGGGCTTGCGCAGGGTCGTGTCGGGCATGGTGTTCGTGCCCTTGTAGTTCGCCTGGGTCTTCGACTTGGCCGTGGCCAGGTAGCCGGAGTCGTTGGCGTTCGCGGGTGGCGGCGGCGCGGCCGGAGACGAGTTGCATGCGGCGATGAAGCAGAGCGTGACGCTCGCCAGGCCCAGCGCGCCAAAGCGCCTGAGGTGGTGTCGCACGGGGGTTCCCTCCCTTGTTGAGAACAGGACGGATGGATGGTTCTCACCCGGTCGGCCGCGCCGGCGGTGGGGAGGGTCGCCGTAGTTGTCGGCCGGATCCGCGCAGCATATAGTCGCTCCCTGATTTTTTAGCACTCCCGACGCAGAATCTTGACGTTCGAGTACGTGGAGGTGGTTCGCCGATGGTGATGGTGCCGACTGTCCGGGGTCCGGTGGATGTGACCGCTCTGGGGACCACCTTCATGCATGAGCATGTGTTCGTCCTTACCGCCGACGTGCAACAGAACTATGCGGACGAATGGGATGAGGAGTCCAGGGTCGCCGATGCCGTGGCGCGACTGACGGAGCTGCGCGGGCTCGGCGTGGAGACGATCGTCGACCCGACCGTCGTCGGGCTCGGCCGGAACATCCCGCGCATTGCGCGCATCAACCAACAAGTGGACATAAATATTCTGGTAGCCACCGGCGTCTACACATACCACGACGTGCCGTTCTTCTTCTACCACCGGGGCCCGGCGCTCGATCCGAACATGCCCGACCCGATGGTCGACCTGTTCGTGCGGGACCTCACCGAAGGCATCGCCGGCACCGGCATCAAGGCCGCGCTGCTCAAGTGCGCGGTCGACCACGACGGCATGAACCCGGGCGTCGAGCGGGTGCTCAAGGCGGTCGCCGCCGCGCACCGCCAGACCGGTGCGCCCATCATGGTGCACACCCACCCCGGGACCAAGCGGGGACTCGAGGTGGCCGCCCTGCTGGGCGAGCACGGCGTCGCACCGCAGCGGGTGCAGCTCGCCCACAGCGGCGACACGACCGACGCCGACCATCTGCAGCAGCTGGCCGACATGGGCTTCCTGCTCGGCATGGACCGCTTCGGCATCGATACCGTTCTCGGTACGCCGGACCGGGTCGCCACCATCGTCGAGATGTGCCGCCGCGGGTACGCCGGCTCGATGGTGCTCTCCCACGACGCCGCCTGCTACCTGGACTGGGTCGACCCCAACATCCTGCCGTTCGGTCTGCCCAACTGGCACTACCGGCACATTCACGAGGCCGTGCTGCCCGCGCTGCGCGAGCAGGGGGTGACAGAGGAGCAGATCGCGGCGATGCTGGTGGACAACCCGCGCCGGTACTTCTCCGCGGCGGCGGCCTGACCTGGTTTCGCGACGCTTGCGGAGCGGAATCAACGAGCACTAGCGGGAGAGTGACATGGCGGTCATCGAGCCCTTCGACTCCACCGGCGTGTACCGCGACGACAACGGTGTCAAGCGGTACCACGGCATCGCGGACTCGGTCATCACCCTGCTGCGGCGAACCGTCGAGGAACGGCCGGACCAGGAGGCCGTGGTCGAGCTGGACGGGCCGCGGGTGAGCTACCAGCAGCTGTGGGACGCCGCCGCCCGGGTCTCCGGCGGCCTGCGCGCGGCCGGCGTCGTGCGCGGCGACCGGGTCGCTATCCGGTACGGCAACGGGCTGGACTGGGTGCTCGGCTTCTTCGGCACGCTGATGGCCGGTGGCGTCGCGGTGCCGGTCAACACCCGCCTGTCCGAGCACGAGGTCGACTACATCGTCGGCGACTGCACGCCCGCCGTGGTGCTGGCGCCGGACTCACCGCTGCCCGAGGCCGCACCGTACGTCGTGGACGACCTGCGGCCGGACGAGCTCGCGGCCATCTTCTACACCTCGGGGACGACCGGCTTCCCCAAGGGCGCGATGACAACCCACGAGAACTTCTGCACCAATGCGGAGAACGCGCTGCGGGTGGCCAACATCCCGCGCGGTGACGCCAGCGTGCGCAACCTGGTCTCGGTCCCGCTGTTCCACGTGACCGGGTGCAACAGCCAGCTGCTGCCGACGCTGCAGAACGGCGGCACCCAGGTCATCATGCCGACCTTCGACGTGCAGCGGTTCCTGCAGGCCATCGCGGAGGAGCGGATCCGGGTGGTCACCTCGGTTCCGGCCATCTTCTGGTACGCGCTGACCCGGCCGGACCTTCACAACTACGACCTGACCGGGGTCGGCTGGGCCACCTACGGCGGGGCGCCGATCGCGCCGTCGCTGGTGCGCGGGATCCAGCGCGGGTTCCCCAACGCCCGGGTCGGCAACGGGTTCGGCCTGACCGAGACGGCGTCCATCTCCACCTTCCTGCCCCACGAGTGGGCCGACACCCACGCCGACTCGGTCGGGTTCGCGGCGCCGACGGTCGACCTCTCGCTCGACCTCACCGTCGGCGACAGCCACGGCGAGCAGGGCGTGGGCGAGCTGCTCATCCGCGGCGGCAACGTCGTCCCCGGGTACTGGAACAAGAAGGAGGCCACCGCCGAGGCGTTCCGGGACGGCTGGCTCCACAGTGGAGACATGGCCCGCATCGACGACGAGGGCCGTACGTACATTGTGGACAGAATCAAGGACATGATCAACCGGGGCGGGGAGAACGTCTACAGCGTCGAGGTGGAGAACGTGCTCGCCGCCGCGCCCGGGGTTTTCGAGGTGGCCGTGATCGGTGTGCCCGACGCGATGATGGGGGAGAAGGTGGGCGCGGTGCTGGTGCCGACGCCCGGTCAGGCGCTGGACACCGACGCGGTGCTCGCCTACGCCCGCGACCACCTGGCCGACTTCAAGGTGCCGCAATTCGTCGCGATCCGGGGTGAGCCGCTGCCCCGCAACGCCGGCGGCAAGGTCCTCAAGCCCGCCCTACGCGCTCAGACGACCTGGAGCTGACCGGACCAACTGGGCGGCGACGCGCGATCTACGATCCCGGGATGGACTTCGTACCCGGCGACGGTCCGGCGATGACGGCCGACGTGTTCCGGTCGGTGCTCCGCCATCAGGCCACCTCGGTGGTCGTCGTCACCGCCGCCGCGTACCCGCCGGTCGGTTTCACCGCCACCTCGTTCACCTCGGTATCGCTGCAGCCGCCGCTGGTCTCGTTCTGCGTCGACCTGAGCTCGTCGAGCTGGCCGACCGTGCAGCGCGCGACCTACGTCGGGGTACACCTCTTGGGGGAGGGCCAGGAGGAGCTGGCCCGACGGTTTGCCACCTCGGGGGTCGACCGGTTCGCCGAGCCCACGGTGTGGCGGTCCGGACCGTACGGCGTGCCACTGATCGACGGCGCGCCGGCGTGGATGATCGGGCGGGTCGAGGACCGGATGCTCGCCGGCGACCACGCGATCGTCGTGGTGTCGCCCGTCTTCGGCGACCAGGACGACGGGCCGCGCCGACCGCTCGTCTACCACATGGGCCGGTACCTGACCGTGCCGCACCCGCTGACGCCGGGCACCGACCCGTCCGGCGAGGGCGTCGCCTGAGTCCCTCAGGACAGACGCTGCCGGCCGGTGGGTCCCGGCCGGCAGCGCGGCGGAGCCTAGTTGCGGATCGCCTGTCCCGTCACGGGGTCGAGGAACAACCTCTCGTTGTTGCCGTGGTCGCGGAAGTTGAACATGTTGTCCAGCGATCCGGCGATCGCGTCGAAGGAACCGGAGATGCGGGACAGCTTCCAGTTGTCCTCAACGAACTTGAGGATTGAGGACTGGTCGGTCAGGGTGTGGTCGACCGCGTTGTGCCTGGCCCACGGGGAGACGACCAGCAGCGGCAGGCGCGGGCCGTAGCCGCAGCGGCCGCTCTCGCCGGCCAGCGGAGCGTGGGCGGTTGTGTCGCCGCACAGTCCGGTCCCGGTCAGGAAGTCCTGCGGGCCGGGCGGGGTGGCGACGTTGGCGGTGTTCGAGGTGTTGTGCACGCCGCTGTAGACGTGGTCGTAGTAGCCGTCGGAGTCGTCGTACGCGATGACCACGGCGGTGCTGGACCAGTCCGGGGTGTGCTCCAGAGCGTTGATCTCGTTCACGATGAACTGCTGCTCATCGATCGGGTCGGAGTAGGCCGCGTGCCCGTCCTGGTACCCGGGAGCCTTCAGGAAGCTGACCGCCGGCAGGTGGTCCGGCGACACGTACCCGTGGGAGATGGCGGCGACCAGAGCGTCGAAGTCGCTCGAGTCGTACTGGTGGTTGGCGGTGTCGAACTGCGGCACCCCGTTGGTGAAGGTCTGCGTGTCGGTGCCGATCGCGTTCAGCGACGCCGGCCGCAGGTGGTGCGGGTTGGCCGTCGAGGCGTAGTAGTTGAACGGCTCGTGGTGCGCGATGTAGTCGTCCTTGTTGCCGTAGTTGTTCGGGCCGGCGCTCGTGCCGCCGATGCCGCCGACCGCGATGCCGACCGCGTGGACGGCGTTGCACAGACCCTGGTCGGAGGCGGGCGCCTGGGCGAACTTGCCCTTGAACTGGTCCGGCGTGAAGGTGCTGGTCGGCTGGGTGCCACCGGTGGCCTGCGCGAAGCTGGTCGTTGGCCGGTAGCCGCCCTGGAACCAGCCCCAGGACAGGCCGGCCGCGTTGAGCTTGTCGCCGATGTTCTGCCCGGTGAGGCTGGCCGCGTCGCGGGTGGAGCAGTCGTCGTAGTACGGCTGGGCGTCTTCGATCAGCGAGGTACCGCCCTTGCCGTCGGAGACGGTGTCGCCATCGGTCGCAGCGCCGTTGATCATCAGGCCGACGCCGCCGGTGTTACCGGCGACCAGGTTGATCGCGCCGGGTGCCGACGGTCCGAAGGTCGTGCCGAAGGAGTTGTCGCTCATGGCGAAGCGCT
>Ga0105248_10006808_pt1 | contig 12529 bp, 16 predicted proteins | sample KBSS34metaG_FD_81524 | JGI IMG/M metagenome (GOLD analysis project Ga0105248, IMG submission 81524) | Switchgrass rhizosphere microbial communities from Kellogg Biological Station, Michigan, USA - KBS S3-4 metaG | ecosystem: Host-associated > Plants > Roots > Rhizosphere > Soil | place... | reverse complement strand
CTGTATGCCCCGTCTGACGGGCAGAGAGTGGCACAGTCAGGGCCTGATCAGAGGCCACTACTGGCTCAAATTTTTGGGCTTCAGTTTGATGATGACGTCTCTGACCACAGCCGGTTTGATTCAATCCGCCGGTTGGGCATTTGGTTTCCCCATCGATCAATGGAGCCAGGCTATTAAGCCTTACTGGTTCTTGCGCGCCATAAGCGGAATCATGATTGTCACAGGTCAGGTGATATTTGCTTATAACGTCTTCAAGACGCTGTATACACCTAAGGTGACTGCAGCAAGCGCCAAGACTCGGGAGGTCAAAGTCTAATGTACGGTTACAGGCTTGGTGCAATTGGTATTGTCACCACCTTCTTCATCATTATCTTCTCGACGGTATTGATGCCCATGGTCTTGTTCACGCCCAAACCTTCGGGACGCGGCAACGACTATGACGTCACTCCGGTGGCCATTGCCGATGCCAAACGCGGCAGGCAAGTGTATGTGCGTGAGGGTTGTTTTTACTGCCATACGCAATTTACGCGTATTCAGGATAGAGGCTACGGACCGCTCGTCAAAGAAGGCGACTATGTCTACGAAACGCCCCACCAACTCGGAACTGCCAGAACCGGTCCCGACCTTACTAATGAAGGCGGCCGTTTCCCCAGTCAGTGGCAAAAGGCTCACTTAATTCAACCGCGCACGGTTAAGCCCGGTTCGATTATGCCCAGCTTCAGCTTCCTCTCCGAAGAAGACATGAACGACCTTGTCGCTTATATCCAGTCTCTGGGTAACAAGCGTACGGTGACCGCCTTTGTACAGGCGCCGGATGAATATTTGCCGACCACACCCCAGGGACGTGCCCTGATTGCCGGCAAAACTGTTGACACCACAAGTGATGCCGCCGCCAACGCCGGCCGTGGTATCTACACACAAAACTGCGCTGCCTGTCACGGTTTGGAAGGCCTCGGAAATGGTCCTAACGCCATTACCCTGGAGAAAAAGCCACCGAACTTTAGCCGTGATTACTATAAACAGTATTCCGATGAGTTCTGGTTCTACCGTGTTTCCGAAGGCGTGACGGGCACCCGCATGCCGCGCTGGAACGAAATCCTCTCACCGGAGCAGCGATGGTACCTGGTTGCTTATCTCAAGACTTTGCCCAAAGACCATGAAGAGACCATCAACAGTCTTGACCAGCTAAATGTGGCTGAACCGACTAAACTGCCGGTAATGAGCCATGAAGTCTACGAACCGCACCACGGTAAGGAATAAGGAGGCTCGATATGTGTCCAAATTGCGTTCTTAATGGTGCTTCCCTCGGTGGCGGCATTTACGTGGCTTTCGGCATATGCGCCCTTTTCTTTGTTATTGGTGTTGTCGGAGTTTGGTTCGCTTTTAAAAACGGTGAATTTGAAGATCTCGAAGGTGTCAAATTTGACATGCTCGATGATGGTGAAGAAGGTGAGCTCGCCGCCAAGGCTAAAGCCGCGGTGGAAAAATTGAGAACACAGTCGACTTAATTAACACGAGTCCGAGGTAAATCGGGATCAGGTAGAGGATAGGACAAAAACAATGGCTGAAGAAGTCAAAACAATAGACGAAGAGCACTATGAAGTAGTGTCCGAATATCGCATCGGCGAAGGCGCTCCACCGCCATTTCTGGTCATCTGCTTCATTTTGATCTTTATATACGCAGCGGTCTCGTGGGTTCCCTTCTTTGGTTATTGAGGACAATGTCACTTAGCAAGCTAAATATAGCGACGAGAGTCGTTAATAAAATAGGCGCTCTAAGAGCCGACGTTAAGATGTCGGCCGTTTTGGCGCTTGCACCGGTTCTTATAGCCGTTTCTGTGGGACTCACCGCCTGTGGTGACAACAAAGTCATTGTCTCCGACGACAAAGGCCTTGTTTCGACCAAGGTCACTGTGGGCAATAGAGAGCCCGAGTATCCCAATGATGACCCATCCATTCCGGATGGCGCCGGCGTTTACCAGGCGCAAAATTGCGCCGCCTGTCACGGTGCTGATGGCAAACCCGTCGCCGGGAAAGCGACTGTGGACTTCTCCAGCAAAGAGTGGGGACGTAATCAGAAGCCCGTGGTTCAGTATGACTTCATAAGATTCGGCAAGGCCGGTGTCGACCATCCAGCGATGACCGGCGTCCTGCGTACATCGCAAATCTGGCAACTTGTTTTTTACGTGCGCTCACTTTCTACGGCCCCTCTGACCGACAAAGAAATTGGCGAAGTGCTGCCGGTATTCGGTGCCAACTGCGCCGTCTGCCACGGTACCAAGGGCTACGGCAACGGTCCTTTGATGAAGGGCAATGTGCTTGAGCCGGCTCCAGCAAACTTCCAGAGCTTCCCCCGCTTCTATGACCGTACCGATGATGTCCTCTGGGACCACATCGCCAACGGTATCAAGTGGGAAGGCATGCCTAATTTCTTAGGCAAAGAAGACAAGAAAAAAGGCGTTAAATTCGATCGCGATTACATCTACAAGTTGGTCGGTTTCGTCCGCCACTTCCATGAGAGTAACAAAACAGAAGCGGCAACCAAGGCTGCTCATGAAAACGAAAAAGAAGAAGAGAACAAACCTGCTCCGCAGGAAAGCAAACCTCAGACCTAAGGGATAAGGAAAATGACTGACGGCGTCTTAAGAAGGACAGTTTTAAAAACCGTAGCGGCCCTGCCGCTAGCAGCGACATTCGGCCTGTTGGCCTCGCCGTTCTTACGGTTTTTGAGACCCACACTCAAGCCCCTCGATGTGCTTGGTCAATCAGACCAACCACAGGCTGAGCCACCGATTCCGACATACACCGACAAGGACTTCCCGGAGCCCTGGACCTGTATCGAGTTTATGTTCAATCAAAAATACATTGAATACAATCCGGAAGGCAAAGAAGTCCGTAAGATCCCCGGCTATATCGTCAAATTGCCGACAGGCGATGTTGTCGCTTACAGCCGCATCTGTCCGCACTTGGGTTGCATCTTCAACTTCGTGAAGGAGCCGTCTGATTGCGCCAAGGGCTACAACTTCAACCCGGATAGTCTGCCCGGTGGTGGTCGGCCGGTATTTGCCTGCCCTTGCCATTTGAGCGTATACGATATTGCCAATTCCGGTAAGGTCGTCAGCGGCCCTGCCCCTCGTCCACCAAGAAAGTTCGAGGTCAAAAAGGTCGGCGATAGCTACGAGGTTATCTCATTGGAGGCTGGTTCAATTGCCTAGCACAGTATCGGACAAGGGCTTTACTGGTGCCCTCACGTCGGCCGCCGATTACCTGAAGACACGTATCGCTAACATCGATATCTTTGACGAGCATCATCAACTTGAAGCTCGCGCCAACCCGTTCTATGCGCTGGGCCCGATTTTCTATCTGGTCTGGTTCATCGTAATGGGCACGGGTCTGATCCTGATCATGTGGTATGTACCGACAAAATCCCAGGCCTTCGACTCCATTCTCAATATTCAAAACGGCATCCCCATTGGGGGGCTGATGCGAGGCATGCACAAGTACGGTGCCGACGCCATGATCATCGCCGCCACCATGCGACTCTATCGCATGTTTATCAACGCCGACTTCAAACCATCTAAAGAACTGAATATCGCCATCGCCCTGGTCACCCTCCTGCTCTCCATGTACTCCGGTCTGACCGGGTATCTGTTGATCTGGAACCAGCGCGCATTTTGGGCTACGAAAGTATTCGCCACATTCCCCACTTACATGGACCAGTTTGCGGTCATGGGCGATTTCTATCAGCCCCTGTACAAATCACTGCACCTTGGATGGAATACCGCTGAAGTACTTCTCGGTGGTGGCGCCGCCATTACCCAGAACACAATCACAAGATTCTTCTCTCTCCACCTGGCTTTCTCACTTATCCCGCTCATCCTTGTAGAGCTTTATTTCTACAAGAACGCTTATAAGAGAGTGCCGCTCAACTGGATCAAACGCTCGGTCGTAATCTTCATCCTGGCTTTCGTAGCGATTGCGCTACCGGCTGCTCAGGGCTCCAGATCAGATCCGGACGTTACTCCACTGCCGATTCTTTCCGACTGGTACTTCCTCGGTCTCTATCAGATGTACAAATATCTGGAGCCGGTTGTCGCTACCTATATCACAATGGTCATCCCGGTATCAGTCATCCTTCTGCCCTTCATGGACACCATCATCACCGGTTCCGAAAAGAACATCATGAAGCGTCCCTTCATGTTAATGGTGACGATCATGGGTGGTCTGACCTGGGTAATATTCTCCATTCTCATTATCATCAACGTGGCCAACATCCACAGCGATCCGCCCTTCTGGCGCTCCTTCTTCTATCTGACGATAGACATGGGTGTTGTCTGGCAGCTCTATCTGATTATGTCCAACAAAGACATGATGCAAAAAGCCAAGTCATTCAATGGCTGCTTGCTTCTGGCTGTGGTTGCCGGTATCCAGTGCTTCTGGGGCTGGTGCTACGACTACATGGCCAAGACTGAGATCTTCATCGATCCCCTGGGTCATGCCGCGCTCTATTCAATGGCTCGTCCGATGATGGGTGATAGCGCAGTTAAGGCCGAAGAACTGGTGCGCAAAATGCATCCACCTTCGGGCGATACCCCGGTCAACAAAGAGTACTGGAATTACCATGTAATTCTTGATCCCGGTTATATCTCCAAAATTGGAGATCCTCCCGGTAAGGCGGATCTGGAGACCCTCCTGCAGTTGACTAAGACCAGCTCCAGCCCAATCGATCTGATTGCTCAGCTGATTCCGACCTTCGAAACTCCGCAGGGTCCAAACGGCACGATGAAAACTATAACTTTCAGCGATCCTAAGTTTGGTCCACATCCCAAGTACCTCAATATGTTGGACTTTATGGTCAATAATCGCTGGTGCTGGGATTACTGCACGCTCGTCGACAGACTGGGCGGTAAGGTCAAGACCTATCCGATGGTAGTACCGCCGGTTGATCTGTACTGGATTTATGCTGGACCGATCTGCCTGTTGTATGCCCTTTTCGTAGCCTTCCAATGTAAGGCGGCGAAGTCGGCGACCCCCAGTAAGCCACAAGCTGCGACTCCGGTCGCGGCTGCTTCATCCACCTAATTGATGGCTAAGAGGAACTTGGAAAAAAACGACAACATGGAAAGCGCTGTACTCAAAGCTAAAGAGACTAACTCCGGTTTCGCCCAGGGCGAATTCGTCGTGGTCGACAAGCCTTTGAAGATACGGTTCAGCTTCAAAGCATTAGCTTTCTGTGCCTCGGTCGTGACACTCTCCTGGTTCTTCGAAGGCACTCGCATGATTAAGGATGGCCCCACCGTTGAAGGTGTTGCCACTCTTGCTGGTGGCACGGTTTTGACCTCGCTGCTGGTGGTGGTGCAGGGATTTTTCATCTATTGCGAAGAGCGCTCCAAAGGTTTGCGCACCCGCAATATTGCTTTGTTCGATAAGGGCTACAAAAAGTACGTACAGTTAGCCTCGAAGCTAACGTCTAAAGATAAGGGAGACAATACAAACCGTGGGTAATTCTATAAATACCGCGCTTGTGGTTGTAGGAGCGATAGTCTGCTTGATTTGCACCGGGCTCATGCCCTGGGCTGAGCTGGGTATGACGGGCGCTTTTGATAGCTGGCCGCTCTGGTTGCGCTGGACTTCCGAGCATACCGGACTGGTATTGCCGGATTATGCGCAGGCTGCTGGACTGGCTACCGACTGGACAAGTTACTTGAAGAAAAATGGTGCCGAGACCAATCTCGGTGACTACGCTTATTCACTGGTTATGGGCATTGCCATGATTGGGGCCGCAATCGGCATCGCCGCAATCGGTCGTGAAGAAGCTGAAGAAAAAACAGTTTTACCGGTGAAGAAGTAATAACAAAGGTTGGGAGATCCTCTAATGTATTCGTCAATTCCTAAAGGTCTGACTGACTTTACGCTCTTGTTGGAAAAAGGCACTAATGCCGTAATGACCAACAAGTACAACCCTTTCTATTACCACGGCGCCCTGCCACAGTTTTATCTCTGGGTGCTTTATCTGTCCGGTCTTTTGCTTTTCGCTTATTACATCCCTACCATCGATAACGCTTATTTCTCAGAAAATCTCGTTAACGCCTGGACTTCGGTTGACTACATCACCAAGCAAATTCCGATGGGAGCTGTTATCCGCGGCATTCACCGTTACTCCGGTGACGCCATGGTTATCACCATCATCCTGCACGCCCTGCGCGTTTGGGTGACAGACCGTTATCGTCAGTACCGCTGGGTACAGTGGGTTACAGGTATAGCTCTTTTCTTGCTCGTGCTCTTCGTCGGTCAGACCGGTTATTACCTGGTATGGGATGAGCGTTCACTGATTCTTACCCGCATGACCGTCAGCGCTTTGAACTACCTGCCCCTAATTGGACCCGGCCTCTCCGCCTGGTTCTTGAACGGCAGTGCTATTACAAACCTGACTCTCTCCAACTTCCTTTTCATTCACATCGGTCTCTCATTTTTCCTGTTGTTTGGTTTGTGGTTGCACTATGTGCGTATGACTCGTCCTGTAATGACGCCACCACCGGCGATGAATTACATTCTGATGGCGATTCTTATGCTGGTCGTGTTTGCCTATCCCATTAGCAGCGGCAAGATGGCCGATATCAACGGCACTCCCACAAGCTTCGATATCGACTGGTTCTTCCTTTTCCCATACTGGGTCATGGCCCATGTGGACCTTGGTGTTTTCTGGTTCTTGATGATTGCCGGTTCGGTCGCTTTGACCGTTCTGCCTTTGCCCAATCTGTATAAAGCTGCTGCCCCTGTTGAAGCCGCTGAAGTTGTGTTGAGTAAATGCGTAGGCTGCCGTTTGTGCTCCCTCGATTGTCCTTATATGGCTATCGATATGGTGCCCGCACCGGCCGGCTCGCGCTTCAAGCTCCTGGCTGTGGTCAAACCCTATCGCTGCTCCGGCTGCGGTGTCTGCGTAGGCGCTTGCGCCTTCGATGCCATCGACCTGCCGAACTTGCTCGATTCGGATGTAACCGCTCAAATCAAAGCAATGGCTGAGGCCAAGTAGAAAGAGGTATTTATGTCAGTTGCGTCCGACAAGAAAGTAATAACTCTCATTTGCGAAAGGGCCTGTGACCTGACTTCGGTCACGAGCGACAGCGGTGAAGTGAAAGACGTCGCCGGTTTGCAGGTAGTGAAATTGCCTTGCTCGGGCATGATTCAGCCGCTCATGATTGAAGCGGCGATGAAGGCCGGAGCCGCAGGCGTAATCGTCGCAGGCTGTCAGATTGGTGACTGCTACTACCGCGAAGGCAACCGCATGATTCGTGATCGCCTCCTCGGTAATCGCCCACCCGGTCTCAAGAAAACTGTTGATCGCAGAAGAGTGTTGGCACTCTGGTTGGCTCGTCCGCAGAAAGACAGATTCTTGTCCGAAGCAAAAGAGTTTGTCCAGATGGTGAGAAACTTGAGCGATACCCCAGCTCCTGCTGCCGCTCCCAAGCCCGAAGTAAAAGCCGAAGCTAAGAAGCCTGAAGTGGCCAAGGCCGAGACCAAAGTCGACGCCCAGGGTGACAAAAAGCCTGAAGAAAAAGCAGCCGATGCTAAGCCTAATCCTTCGAAAGAGATGCCGGTCAATCCTGACGCTCCTACAGAAGGCTCTGGTCCCGCTCCCGAAAGGCCGTAAGAGAATCCGGCCGTAAAAAGCTTGTTGGAAATTGCGACAAAAAATTTGAAGGTTTAAGTCATGGCAGATGATGCAAAAATTTCGGAAGTAGATGTAATTTACAGATGGACCTGGTTTTTCATCCTGTATTTCGCCTTCATCCTTTTGATTGCCAGCTTCGGTCTCGTAGCTGAGTTCTAAATTTCACCCAAGGGTGCTAAATCACTAATAACAGCTGTGCTTTCGGGTCTCGCCCGGGGAGACTACGTATTGCTCTTGGGCCGCGTAGTCTTATGCTGTTAATTACCCCCCCACGACCCTACATCCGCAATTTTTCGTCCTGACTTAATGAGGTATACGAGATGGCAGATTGCGACCGCATAGAAGCGGCTATGAAGGGTATTGACGGGCATTCTAAACCTGGTGATGCAAACGTAACCAGTTTGGTGCAGGTGATGAAGGAGCTATCGGGCAGTCACTTGCTGGGCACTAAAATTTTTAACGAGGCGCCGACAACGGCTAAAGAGTTGGAGGCAGCCCACAAATACACCAAAGTATTTACTGGCAAAGATGTGCCGTCATCTGTGCCTGGAGCTGAAGCCTTGCTACAGCAGCAGCACGGAAAGGCCAATACACTGGCTATAGATGAAGGCGACCGCCACGAAGTGCTGCGACTGGAAAGCGAGAATCCCAAACCTACGCCGATGCTCGATACTGTCACCCACATGTGCCATGGCAAACCTGTGTCGGCCGCCACAATATGGTTTGACGGCAAGCCTCAAATGACCTCCATCGAATTGCCGGACCTGGCTATAGTTCTTGATCAGAGCGGCAAAGCGGTGAAGGTGGACCAGTATTAGACTGGCTAGTTAAGGCTGCTTATACGGCAGCGCCACTCGATAAAGTGTGCCCGGATATTTCTCGTATTTACTGATGATCTTTTCGGCGGCGCCGCTGTTGATTATTTGACTCAGTGCCGTATCGAGCATGTCTTTAAATTCCATTTCGCCGCGCTTGAACATCCAGCAGTTTGGAAATACTCGAATTGGTTTGGTTTTGGAAATTGATTCGATTGTACCTGGATTGTGGGCAAGGAAATCCTGTGCCACAGCTGGTTCTTCGAAAGATGCGTCGGCTTTCCCTGTGGACACATTTAAAAGCACTTGTTCGACACCCGACAGTTGGGTGAGCGATAGTTTTTTGGCTTTGGGAAAATCTTCATTGGCGATTACTTCGGCTGTTTCACCATCGACGGTGGCAATCTTGGATTTCTCTGAATTCAGTGTTTCGAGATTTTTTTCGTTGAATCTTTTGTCGCCGGCTTTGACCCATACATAGATTGGACTGTAGTAGATAGGCTTGCTGAAATCCACTAGCCTGGCCCTGTTTGAATTGGTCCAGATGGGTGTGGCGATCATGTCATAGCGATTAGTTTGCAGGCCTTCAAGCATGGTGCCCCAGCCGACTTCTTCGGTAAACTCAACTTCCAGACCGAGATTTTTTGCCACCATCTCGATCGCTTCTATGCCTATGCCTGATAATTTGCCCGAGTTTGGGTCTTTGAGGCAGCCGGGGCTATAAATCACATAGGCACACCTGATTTTGCCCTGCTTCATCACCCGGTCATAGAGGCTCGTTGTAAGTGGCGTTGCCGTGCCGCCCTTGCCGACTCCGCCCGTACATCCTGTAAGGGACGCGGTCAGGAGGCCGCTAAAGGACACGGCAGCAAGTAAGGTAATTATACGGACCGATGAAATTGCGGGCATTAATGGCGCTCCTGTAAGGCCTTGCCGGGCTTTTTTAACTGGCTGACTCGATAACCGATAGAAATTTCTTCACCCGCTCTTGCTGCGGATTGTCGAGCACTTCGCGGCCGCCACATTCTATTATCTGCCCGCTGTCTACAAATATTATTTTGTCGGCAGCCTCGCGGGCAAAGTTTAGCAGGTGCGTGATGATCATCACGCCGATGCCTTTATGCGAAAGACGCTTGAGATAAGTCAGGATCACGGCAATCTGTTCAACGTCTAGAGAGGATGTGATTTCGTCGAGCAATAGATATTTTGGCTGCAGTACAAGCGCACGCACTAAAGCCGTTCTCTGCCTTTGACCCAGAGATGCTTCGTTGGGATAGCGATTGATGAATTCCTTCATTTCGAAGATTTCAATCAAGTCCTCCAGTCTTCTGTACTCACGCTCAGGCTGAGCTTTTGGAGCAGCTTCTTCTTCAGCTTGTTCTTCAGCCGCTATTTCAGCATCGATAATAGTGCCTTGGCGTTCGCTTCTGCGCTCAATTTTTGGTTTGCTGCGCTGGGGCAGTTTGATATTTTCAAGTAAAGTTAGATGCGGCCAAAGAAATAGTTGCTGAAAAACACAAGTCACTTCAGGCCAGGGTGATGGATTTGTCTGGCCATATTTAAATTCTTTGCCGTCAATGGAAATGCTGCCGCAGTCCGGCTTGTCTAGCAAGGCCAGCAGTTTTAGAAGAGTGGTTTTACCCGAACCGCTGGGACCAATAATGACGGTGATTTCGCCCTGCTCAATTTGCACATCGACATTGTCGATGATTTTGCGGCCGCCATTGCTGCGACTGAGATTTTTTCCTTCAAGCATATCTTTTACTCTGTTCTCATTTTTCAGAAAAATCTCTTGTATATTTAGCTTTGAGCCACAGTGCCAGACCGTTCAAAGGCAGACAGACGGCCAGAAAGACTAGGCCCAGGGCTGTGTATATTTCGACCGGCTTGTAGATTTGAGCGTTTATTTGCTGGGCTACGCGGAAAATTTCCGGCACTGAAATCAGACTGGCAAACAGGGTCGCTTGCAGCATGTTTACTTGAATAATGAGCAAAACGGGAACGGTTTGTCTCAATACAATAGGCAGCTGAATGTGCAGCAGAATCTGCTGTGGTGTCATACCGCAGACGCGGCCGGCTGTGACGTATTGGGCAGGGAAATCCAGCAGCACTCCGCGGATGACGTCAGCGACGGCAAAAACATTGATGATAGTGAGGGTGAGGGCAGCGGTGATGAATGGATCTATCACCACATTGAGAAGGGACTGCAGCGGATAATGCAGCCAGAAAAGAAAAACGAGAATGGGAATGCCGGAGAGACTGAAGGAAATGATCCGGCTTGGTATGCCTATGGCCCGAGTCCATTTGGCTCCCAGCGAGCCCAACAAGCATCCTATCGTCAGTCCGAAAAACCAGATGATTATCGCCAGCTGAAAGGTCGTAACAAGGCCGCCGGCAAAGGCGGATTGATACTTGACCAGGATATCGAAGACGCTCATGACAGGTACAGTACCTTATCCTGGAGATTTGTTTCAAGTACCTATAGATTGCGCAATTTGCTGTTGGGTTTGCCTTTTACTTGTAGATTGGCCAGGGCCGCGCGCAGATCTGACATTGTCTGGTAGCGCTTTTCCGGACTCTTGGCCAGACATTTTAAAATCACCGCGGTCAGTCCTTCGAAATCGGCATCAAGATTGTCGTGCAACTGCGGCTCTACACTTGTGTGCATACTCATAGTACTGTCGGCGGTATCACCAATAAAGGGTTTGACTCCGGTCATTGCCTCAAACATGCAGCAACCAACTGCGTAAATGTCGCTTCTTTGATCGCAGGCATTGCCCAGGCATTGCTCGGGGCTCATGTAATAAACTGAGCCTATAAGTTCACCCGCTGCTTCAACTAGCGGGCCTGACTTGCTACCGTGGTCCTTATCGCCTTGCGGCAACACTTCGGAACAGGAGCCGAAGTCTATTATGGTGGCCTTTTCTTTCTCTGTTTTTGAGAGTGCCGGAGAGACGACCAGATTGGCCGGTTTGACGTTGCGATGCAAAATTCTTGCTTTGTGCACGGCGTCCAGTCCCAGGCAGACTTGGTCAAAAAGGCTTCGCAGGCGCGGTTGCGAGAGTGTGACCTCGGTGTCCAGAATGGTGCGCAGATCAAAGCCGGGAACGAATTCCATGGCCAGAAAGGGAGTCTTGGCTGGAGTTACGCCCAGGTCAAAAATTTTCACAACATTGGGATGACTGATTCTGGCCATGGCTTTAGCGGCATTGGCCTGGCGTTTAACATAGTAGGGGTCCTGCGCCACGCTGGCATTTAAGATGCTGAGCACGACTTTGCGATCCGTAGAGGTATGTACCGCAGTGTAGACGGCGTTGATTCGGCCACGCTTAAGCAAACCTGTTATTGAGTACTGACCGACTGCGCTGCCGGCCTTCAGAACTTCCTGTCGGTCGTTGGCGGGCGCTGACAGCGTCTGTCCTCCAAAAGTGTCTGAAATGGGGTGCCAAGGAAGTTATACCCGCCAACAATGTCTCACTGTTATATTTGAAAAACAATGCCTGGAATCTAGACAGACTCCAGGCACTGTGTTTTTGCAGCTCTTCACGCTTTTACTTGAGGTAGTCGCGCAAGCTGTTGGTTTTGTCGTTGTTGCGAAGCTTTGTCAGAGCGCGGCTTTCCATATGTCTGGCACGTTCTTCGCCCAGGTTGAGGATGCGTGCTGCGGAGGCCAGGCTTATCGGCGTACCGGTATCCAGGCCGTAACGCAGACGAATCAGTTCGGCTTCGCGCGGTATCAGGCGTTGCAGCATGGATGCTATATCCTGGCGGCAGAGGCTGATTGTGGCGGTTTCATCCGTTGATGGATGCTCGTCCGCCAGCTGGTCCAGGAGCGAATTATCTTCGTCGATGCCGGTGCCGACATCGAGCGATACCGGCTCTTGAATCGAGAGCATCAGTTGAGTTATTTTCGCTTGAGCCAGGCCGGTTTCCTGAGCCAATTCGGCGGCGTTGGGCTTGCGACCCTCACGCAGGAAAAACTGTCTGGCCACCCGACCAATCTTTTGAACGTTTTCGCCCATATGCACTGGAATGCGAATGG
>Ga0105248_10006806_pt1 | contig 12531 bp, 24 predicted proteins | sample KBSS34metaG_FD_81524 | JGI IMG/M metagenome (GOLD analysis project Ga0105248, IMG submission 81524) | Switchgrass rhizosphere microbial communities from Kellogg Biological Station, Michigan, USA - KBS S3-4 metaG | ecosystem: Host-associated > Plants > Roots > Rhizosphere > Soil | place... | reverse complement strand
CATTTTTTTTCGATACCGACCGTGAAGGGAAGTGAAGGTATTTGGATTCCTTCACACCGCTTCACAGTGCGCCGCAAGGCCGCGCGGTGACAGCCGATGGCCGGATCTTCCCGTCACTGCGTGAGGCGATCCACGGCACCGCCGTCACGTCGAAGCTGCCCATGAAGGCGCTCGCGGCGGAACTCGACTACTCGCCGTCGGAACTCTCCATGCGGACGACGCTCGGCGGTGACAGTAGCCGCCACTTTCCCGCCGACGACGAGCACCTGGTCAAGCTCCTGCGCGTGACCGGGGATCACTCCGTGCTCTTCACCCTGGCCGATCTGCTCGGCTACGAGGTGCGGCCGAAGGAGGCGAGGACGGCGGAGCTGCTGGTGTCGTTGCAGGGGGAGATTCGCGCGCTGATGCCGCGGATTCAGATGGCGTTGGACCTCGGGGCCAAGATGGCGAAGGCGGGAGGGCGCGCGTGATTTACCTCTGCCCGTCGTGTCCATCCACCTACGCGACCGTCGCCCTCCTCGACGCCCACCGCGTGCTGCACCCGGCGCGCGTGGAGCGGGTGGCGCCGAAGCCGACGCGGGAGAAGGCGGCGTGATGGAGGATCGCGTGCTGACGACGCAGAGCGGAATGCCGTTCCGCACGAAGGCGTGGCCGGATGCTGACTACGCCGGGCTCGATGAGGGGATTCGGTTCGCGGTCCGGCTGTTGCGCGCGCGCGGATTCGATACGTGTCAGTCGTGTCAAGGGGGCCCGGGGCATTCGTACGACCGGCCGACGGTCGATCTGATCGCTGGCCCGAGCGACGCGATCGGATTCGGCGCGCTCGATGTGCTGGTGTCCTATGGCTTGCCCGTGCGCGATGTCTCGCTCGTGTGGAATATCGATCGGGGCGGGGTGCCGCACGAGCGACTCTGGCGCATCACGCTCTGGTCAATGGTCTCGGAGCGCGCCGACGAGGTGCCGCTGTTCGGGTGGGGCTACGTATGCCAGGGATGACCCCGCAGCACGACGGCATGACGAAGCGGCCGGTGATCCTGTCCAATCGCCGCTCGCCCGCCGAGCAGCGCAGCCCGCTCGGCCCGTGTGCCGGATGCGGCAGGGTCACGCGGGGCTCCATGTGTCGAGGGTGTGAAGCCCGAGGAGGACACGCCTGATGGCCACCGCAGTGACTCGCGTCGACTGTCCCGTCTGCACGCGCAGGATCGCGCTCGTCTACCACGGCTCCGGGCGTCCACGGAAGGACGGGCGGCACACGGAGGCGTACCTCGGCGTGCATGTCAGCGACAGCCGTGCGGCGGCGGAGGGCGGCAACGAGTCGTTGTGTCCCGGGACCGGCCGCTGGGTGCCCAGCCGCGAGCGGGTGACGGCGTGAGCCTGATGGACGACATGGCGAAGCTGGGGACGCTGCGCATGCCGGATGACGACGGCAGGCTGACCGAAGTGGCTTGGGTCAACTCGACCGGCGAGATCACGATCGAGTTCCCTAGTGAATGGGGACTTGATCGGGGAAGCCTCCTGTTGCTCGTCCGGTGGATCGCCGAAGTCGCGGACCTCACTCCAGAGGAGTTTTGCCGCAAACCGAGTCTTACAACTCGGCATACAAAGGCCTCGCGATGAGCATATCCGAATGGGCCGGGCTCGCCCTCCTCGCCGTCGCGTTCCTCATCGCCTGCGCGCGGGGCGTCGGGACGGCGTTCGACGAGTCGGAGGAGCTGGCTGAGATGGAACAGGAGGCAACACGATGATTACCGCTACCGAGATTCATATGCAGAACCTCGCGGCCATCCGCGCGCAGGCCCACCACGCCAACTTGGCCGCGTACCTCGCTGCCGCGCCCCTGTCCGAGCTGGCGCATCTCGCCGGCGCCCTCGGCGCGGAGTGCTCGGCCCGTGGCATCAATGTCGCGGAGCCGCTGGGGCTCGTGGCCGCGCGCCTGGAGTACGTCGAGGACATGGGGCGATGATCCGCAACGCGCTCGGGTTCGCCGCGTGCCTGGCCTGCGCGGGCGCGTTCTGGCTCCTGCTCGTCATGGTGGCGCCGTGAGCGAGCAGGCCGTCTGGCCCGTGGTCCGACGCTCCGGTGTCGGTACGCGCGAGTTCAAGCCGCGTACGACCGAGGAGGCGCACGAGGCCCTCTCGCGGTTCTGCGAGGCCACGTGGCACCCTGACCCGGCGGTGCTCGCGCGGCGCAGTGAGAATGGTCGGAGCGGCGGGCCTGTCTTCACGATCCCGGTCAACAACGAGCGGGACGCCGACTGCATTCTCGCCGACGTGATCGCGGAACGGGACGCGCTGCGGATGGGCTACGTCGACATGCTGGCGCTCCTCCGCGAGTACGACTCCAAGGCCCGCGACGTGACCAGCCCGTCGAAGGCAAGCTTGATCGGCCGGACCCGGGCGCTGCTGGAGAAGGTGGGCGCCCCTGCTGTGCACACCCAACCAGGAGGACACGCGATGGAGAAGCAGCCCGGACCCGGACAGGACGACAAGGAGCCGGAGACCCCGCCCGAGGGGGAGAAGCCGAAGGACGAGGAGCGGTCCTAGTGATCGCCGCGCTCGAAGCAGAGCAGCGTCGCATCCGCGAGGCGCAACACGCGCTCGCCGTGCGTGGCGCGCACATTGACGCGGCTCTGCTTCGGGCGCGCCAGGGCGTCGCGGAGTGCATTGTGCGCGCGAATCTCGAGGCGAAGGGGATCGTCGTGCTTGCTAACCCGCCCGCGCATGCGGAGAGTCGGTCGTGATCGTGGCGACGGCTCGCGGCAAGTACGCGGTTGATGAGATCAGCAAGGGAAGATTCCGTCTGACCGTCATAGAGCGGACCTCCGAATATGGGCCGAAGGAGTCCCCCTGCCGGAGCGGGCGCTATGCCTACCATCGCAGCGCCGATCTCCGAGTCGGCGAGTCGGTGGAAGTGACATCGCTTGTGATCCGTCGCGGGGCCAGCCTGACATTTCGGATGACGGACATGCAGCAGGACGCGGAGTCGTGCTGCGGATTCGAGGACCCCATCGTGAGCGTCGAGCCATGAGCACGCGCGCGCGTTCGCATCGGCCCGCGCCCTGGAAGGTCCGCGGGTGGACCGACGCGCCGAATGCGCTCACGCCTGCCGAGGTGGCGCTGGCCATGCTGGCGCCGGTCGCGCCGCCGTCACGCCTACCCGACAACCTGCGCAGCTTCCAGGTCGGCGTGGTGTCGCGGCGGCGCGGTGGTTACGAGGCGTACGTCAAGTTCTGCGCCGACTGGCCCGAGATCTGCCCCCACGGTGTGAGCGCGGGGAGCGGGGAAGAGGCGAAGGCGTTGGCGATTGCTGAGCACGTGCGGCGGTGCGTCCACGGAGAAAAGGAGAGTGCATGAGCCCGAAGCAAGAACTGATCGCTACCCTGGCTGAGATGCGACGGCTCACGGAGGGCGGCGCGGCTCCAGCAGGGGGCGGACCGCCGATGGCACTGCGCCTTGTGCAGATGCGCGGGCTCCTTGACCACGCCTGCGTCCTCGCGCAGCGCGTCGGTGAGGTGGCCAAGCCGCGCAAGCCGAAGGTGGTGGCCTAGGTGGTCTGGTCGGTCCCGAATCCCTTGGGGCGCTTCCTCGTGCAGCCGGTGCCCGTCACGTGTCTCTTCTGCGGCGACGCGGGCCCGAGCGACGTCTGCTCCGAGTGCGCGGATATGTTGCGGACGATGCAGGAGGTGGATCGGTGAAGGAAGAGACCTACGCGACCGAGGCCGATTGGCTCGCCGCTCGCCGCTCCGGCATCGGGGGCTCGGACGCGGCCGCGGTGCTCGGGCTCTCGCCCTTTGAGACGCCGCTCAGCGTGTATGCTCGCAAGCGGGGCCTGCTCCCCGACTCGGAGGAGACGCCCGCGATGCGCTTCGGCAAGCTCCTCGAGCCGATCATCGCGGGGGAGTACATCCGGGAGACGGGCCGCACGCTGCGCGATCCGGGGCGCTTCACCATCGCGCGCTCGGAGGACGTGCCCTACCTCTTCGCCACGCTCGACCGCGAGATCCTGACGGCGGATGGCAAGGACGTGCCGTCCATCCTCGAGATCAAGTCGACCAACGCATTTAGGGCCGACGACTGGGCCGACGAGGCACCCGCGCATGTCCAGGTGCAGGGGCAACACCAGCTCCTCGTCACGGGCCGCGCGTGGGTGTCGTTCGCGGTCCTGATCGGCGGCCAGGACTTCCGGTGGGTTGACCTCGAGCGCAACGACAAGTTCATCGGCGTGATGCGCGAACGGCTCGCGGAGTTCTGGCGCCGGGTGGAGCTCGGCGACCCGCCGCCCGCCGGCGCGGAGGACAAGGAGGTGCTCGCGGCGCTCTATCCGCGCGAGGCGGCGGGCATCACGGTTCCGCTGCGGGGCGAGGCGGTCACCTGGGACGCTGACCGAGAGATCGCGACGGCCGAGGTCAAGAAGTGGATGCGGATCAAAGAGGAGGCTGAGGCGAAGATCAAGGCCGCGATCGGCGAGGCCGAGGCGGGCCTGCTCCCCGACGGCGCCAGATACACGTGGAAGACCGTCGCACGCGAGGCGTATCAAGCCGCCGCGACGAGCTACCGACAGCTACGGAGGCTGAAGAAATGAGCACGCAAATCGTCCCCTACGACCAGAAGGTCAAGAGCGTCCGCACGCTCCTGGAACGTTCCAAGGGCCAGATCGCCATCGCGCTGCCCGCGCACCTCACGGCCGACAAGATGCTGCGCGTCGCCATGACGTGTGTCCAACGCAACCCGCTCCTGCTGGAGTGCACCGAGATCAGCCTGGTCGGTGCGATCATCCAGGCGTCGCAGCTCGGGCTCATGCCGGACGGCCACGGCGCGCGCGCCTTCCTGATCCCGCGGAAGAACAATCGCAAGGGTGTGACCGAGGCCAACTTCCAGCCGGGGTATCAGGGGCTCATGGACCTGGCCCGACGGTCCAAGGAGATCGCATCCTTCGAGGCGCGCGAGGTGTACGCGGGCGACCGCTTCGAGTACGCCTTCGGGCTGCATCCCAAGCTCGTCCACATCCCGGGCGGCGAGGACGACGAGACGAAGATCACCCACGTCTACGCCGTCTGCCAGCTCCTGAACGGGCACGGGCAATTCGACGTGCTGACGCGGGAACAGATCGAGGCGCACCGGCGGCGATATGCCAAGGACACTCGCGACGACAGCGCGTGGAAGACGGCCTGGCCGATGATGGCCAAGAAGACGGTGATCATCCGGCTCTGCAAGTACCTGCCCGCGTCGGTCGAGCTCCAGACCGCCGTGGCGCTCGCGGAGAAGGACGACATGGGCCTGCCGCAAGAGCTGGGCATCATCGAGGGGGCCGAGCTGGTGGGCGCGGAGAAGAACGGCGGCGGGTCGACGCTCGACAAGCTGGCGGAGAAGCTCGAGGGCCAGGGCGCGGCCGACCCCGAGGCGCTCAAGGCCGAGATCGAGGCCGCCCGCGTGGCCCTCGGCTACGAGGGGAAGACGTGGGACGGGATCGTGAAGGAGCAGGCGGGCGTCAGCCTCGGGTACGCCGACGCCGAGCAACTGACGAAGCTGCGCGACTACCTCGTCGCGCTGATGCCGAAGTGATGTCGGAGGAGTGCCACGACGGCCAGCACGCGCAGTGCAGCGGGCGCGCCGATCGCTACCCGTGCGGGTGCCAATGCCACGTCGAGGACGAAGGGTAGGGCATGCCCCCCGTCCTCTCGCCGGAGCAGATCCTCGCGTTGCCGCGGGCGCAGGGTTGACCATGCTCGCCACCGCTTCCATCATGCCCCCGCGCCGGGTCGCCTCGGAGCGGCCCACTCTGCGCCCAGGGGCACGGCACATGCGGCTGAGCCGAGCGGTGGACGAGTTTCTCCAGGAGCTACAGGCCGAGCGGAGCCTGCTTACCTACAAGGCCTACAAGAGCGATCTGCTGCTGATGGTCTCGCTGGCCACGGTGGAGAAGGGGGACAACGTGTCCTCCTTCACGCCGGAGGTGATCCGACTCTTCTTCCGCAAGAAGGAGGAGCGGGGCCTCGCGGCCGAGACCAAGATCCGGGCTCGCTCGGCGCTGAGCGAGTTCGGCAAGTGGGCGCTCCGGCGACGGCTGGTCCTGGTCAACCCGATGGTCGAGGCCGCGCCCCGCATCCGCCGCCCCAAGCGGGCGCCGCGGCCGTTTGCCCTCGAGGAGCGGGCGCGGCTGCTGGCGCTCGAGGTGACGCCGGAGGAGGCCACGCTGCGCAGCCTGCTCTACTACGCGGGTCTGCGCGTCCACGAGGTCTCCCTGCTCCGCTGGAAGCACGTCCGACTGACCAACGCGGAGCAGCGGGGGGCCTTGCGGATCGTGGGCAAGGGCAACAAGGAGCGCATCGTCCCGATGCTGCGCGAGCTCGACGCGAGCCTCCGGGCCTGGGTGGCGGCGCCGCTGGTGCAAGCCCGCCTCCTCGCCGGCGGCCTCGTGCTCGAGCGCAAGGGGGCGCCGGTGCGGGTGCGCCGGATCGAGTACATGGTGGCCAAGTGGGGCGTGCGGGCGGAGGTGGCCGACTGCACCCCGCACCGCTGGCGCCACTCGACGGCGACCCTGCTGTTCGAGCAGGGCATGGACGTCCGCCTGGTCCAGCGCATCCTCGGCCACGAATCGATCGCCACGACGATGCTGTATACCCAGGTCGCCGACGCCGCGATGGACCGGGCGATGGACGATCTCGAGCAGAAGATGGCGGGCGGTGTCTTGCCCACGTGTCTTCTCCAGTCCGATTTCAGCCGGATAGAACCCACGTAAAGGTGCGGAATGATTGAAATGGCGCAGAAGCACGTGTCTTGTCCTCACCGGGCCCGCCCCTACGAATCCGCGCGGTTACGGGGCCATAGTTCTTCACCTGGGCGTGTTGTAAATACACTCGTCCCCCTCTGCGCGCTCTGCCTGGCCGCGCTCACCATCGGCGCGGTCGAGCTCTACGCGGATCCCAGCGCGCCCGGAGCCGGGCCCCGCCGCCGGATCTGCCGGGGCTGCGCCGAGGAAGTTGTCGCCGGGCTTGCGCGGACGGGGCGGGTATGAGCCTGCGCGCGGTGCGACCCCAGCGGCGCGAGCGCGTGATTCAGGCCGAGATTCTGCGCCTCCTCCACGCCCATGGTGTCGTGGCGTTCGGGATGAATCGCGAGCGCGCAGGCTACCGGCGGGCCTCGCACATCGGCGTGAAGGGGCTGCCCGACATCATGGGCTGGGTGCCGGTCTGGGCCATCGCGCGCACGCAGGCGACCAATGTCGTCGGCGCGTGCCCGCTCTTCATCGAAGTCAAGCGCCCGGGCGGCAAGCTGCGGCCCGCGCAGGAGACATTTCTGGCGATGGCCCGCAAGGATGGCTGCGTCGCGTTCAAGGCCGAGAGCCCGGCCGACGTCGCGCACGAACTCGGATGGACATGAGGCCCCCTGACATGGCCGCCTTCCCCCCGCTGACCCGCCTCGTGACCTGGGCGTCGGCCTACATCCGCCCCGCGCAGCCGCCCATCCCCGGCGTCATCCCGTCCACGCTGGCGGCGGATCTGGCGGCGGTGGTGGCGCGGTGCGAGCGAGTGACTGAGATGGAGGAGATGCTCAAAGCCATCGTCGACCTATCGGCCGGATGGGACGAGGACGGCTCGCTCGGGCCACGGGCGCCGCTCTCGTGGGAATCAGTCGGGCGTGTGGCGATGGACTATGCACGATCAGTGCTCCCACCCGCCGCGCCCGAGCGGGGACCGGGGGCGTGATGGCGCACACGCCGGCCTGCTGGGCCGCGCCTATCTGCACCGTCTGTGGCCTGCGCAAGAAGCCGCACGGGCGGGATGCTGGTGCGGCGCTGGCCAATTCGCTCTGTGACTGGGAGTGCCCGGGGTACGCCCAGCCCCCGATTGCGGGCCACCTCTGGCCGGGTGAGCCCGATCCTGACCTCCCCCCTGACGCCCGGCGCGGCCGGAGAAGGAGACGGACGTGAATGCTCCACGCTACGATCGGATGCGCCGCAACGGCATGGACGTCGAGTCGCCCGATGCGGCAACGCGAGGGTCCAACGAGGCGATCTACAAGGCCATGCAGGAGTGGTGCAACAAACAGAACCTCTTCGGCCATCGCAAGCGGCCCGGCACGTCGACGTGTCTCGACTGTGGGACGGACTTAGACCGATGACCCGCGCCCTCGCCCTCGCGCTGCTCCTCCTCTGTGCCGCCCCCGCGCAGGCGGAGGACAACTACACCGTGATTCCTCTGGGCGACGGGTGGGTCCAGGTCATGCTCACCGAGCCCGTCACGCTGCCACACGAGGGCCGCTGGGCCGTGCAGGTGCTGATCGGGCTGGATGACATTCCCGGGCTCCAGCCGGGGCCGAGCCCAGTGGTGATCCCGCTGGAGGGGATCGGCCCGCAGCGGAAGGCCCATCTCGCGCTGTCGATCATGCGCTTCTGGCCGGGCGTGTCGGGGCGCGAGGCCTACGTGACGCTGAGCCTCCAGGACACGCGGGTGGAGCCGGAGCCGGGGCGGTATCGGCTCGGCGTGGTGGTGCGGGGGCGGGAGTGAGGACCGCTGACTACCCCGCCGACTGGAAGGCTGTCTCGCGCGCCATCCGGGAGCGCTCAGAGGGGCGCTGCGAATGCGAGGGCGAGTGCGGCCTGCACCGGACGCATCCCGGTCCACGGCGCTGCAACGAGCGGCAGGGTGAGCCCGCGGTGTGGGCGCGCGGGCGGATCGTGCTCACCGTGGCCCACCTGAACGCCGATGGCGGCCCCTGCCGCTGCGAGCCCCTGTGCGGGCAGGCGGGCCACCTCAAGGCGATGTGTCAGCGCTGCCACTTGCGCTATGACCAGCCGCTCCATCGGCGCCACGCCTCAGCGACGCGCTATCGGAAGCGGAACAACCTCGAGCTATTCGAGGCCGCGCGATGAGGGCGGCGGGGCGCGTGCGCGTACTGTTCGGCCAAGGGAAGGGAGATGGCGCCTAGGGTATGCCCCGCATACGCACGCTCAAACCGGAGCATCGCCAGCATCGCAAGGTCGGCACTATAGGCATGCCGATCCGGATGGCGCTGTTACTGCGGCACCATCGCCAACCAATTCGGAAGGAGGTGCGACTTGAGATCCCGTGCCATTGGGGGTGCGGGGCTCTCGGGTACGCCTATTGGTGGCGGACAAAGAACATCAAGGCGGTCGGGTGGATCTCGTTTCAGGATCTGGAGTTCGATCACGTAGTGCCGGAATACCTCGGCGGGCCCACAACGGCAGACAATCTTGTACTCGCTTGCCGACACTGCAACCGCTCACGTGGGTGGAGACATGCGTTTCCGCCTCGGCTCGCACGGACTTAGGAGGGTTATGGCTTGGTCACGATTCGAGCCCGGCTTTACCCGACACCCGAAGCGGCTGAAGTGTGGCCCGCTCCCGTCGTGGCTGTGGATCTGTAGCGTGGATCACTGCACCGTCTACCGCACGGATGGATTCCTCGAGGCCGCTTCCGTGAAGTCACTCGTCCCGGGCCTGTCCGCGAGCACACTCAAGCGGGCGGTCGCCGCGCTGCTGGAGGTGGGGTCATGGGTGGAGGCGAAGGGCGGCTATCTCGTCCACGGCTACCTCGAGCACAACCTGTCGAAGGAGCAGGCCGAGGCCGCGCTCGCCTCCGGGCGCCGCCGCTATCACCGCTGGAAGGATGGGCGCAACGGTGTTAGTGCAGATGAGCCTAACGCCGAAGCTAACGCGTTAGCTACGCCGAGACTGCTAGGGCATCAGTCTGTCAGTCTTAGAATCAAAGACAAAGTCAAAGACGTTGATTCTGCCGTTGGTGGTACTGCACGCGCGTCGGCGCCCGGCGACCCGGGTTCAGAGTCAGCACCTGGTGAGTTGGAAGGGGAACACCCGAGCAGCGGACACGACGCGGGGACACGACCGGCGGTCCACATCGGCAGCCTAGTCAACGGCGCCCTGCCACGCCCACCGATCGGGCGGTATGGCGAGATTCTCCGGCGCGTCCAAGCCGAACGACCAGAGCAAACCCCGGACGAGCACGGGGCATTGGCCCTGGCGGAGCTTGACCGCGAACTCAAAGGCGCCCCGCGATGACGGGGGCAGGTAGGGTTCCGCGGGGCGAGCTGACGGTCACGTGTCGCTGGTGTGGCCACCTTGGCCCCGACCTCGAGTCGGTACTAGTCCATCAGCTCGAGCAACCAGAGTGCGCGAAGAAGACCAGGCTCGAGGAGTACCGGATGGACCACCAACGGGCGAAGTTGTCCATGGGATCGCACACATGCTGAACGCGACTTCACGGGAGACGCGATGACCGACGACGCGCAGGAGACGGAAGCGCCGAGCCTCCCCACCCCCCGCATCGCCCTCGTCGACGGGGCCACCACCACGCCGCTGTCGGCCGAGGCGCTGGTCGTGGCGCTCTTCGCGTGCGGGTTCGTCCTCGTGCGCGATCCCGCGGGGAATCTGCTGGACGTGCGCCTGGACCGGGACCAGGTGGTCGAGCTGGCGAAGATGGCGCAGGTGAACCTCGTCGACAAGGGGCTGCCGATCGAGGTGCAGGTGGGTCGCATCGCGCGCCCGACGAGCAACGGGAGCGGGCTGGTAACACCGTGAGGACAGCCCTGATCGCGTGGTGGTTCCTCGTCACGTTCCCGTTCAACAACGTGCCGTCGGTGCGCGTGGGTCCGTTCCGAAACCAAGCCGACTGCGATGCGGTCAGGGAATTCCAGGAAGCCAACCGAAGCTCGAGCCGGCAGTCTTGGTGCTGGTGGGACGGGAAGCCGTGAACCGAACGCTGCTCGTGTCCATCCGCGATTCATGGCGACAGGCGGCGAATCCGCACGCGCCGGTGAGCATCAACCAGCTCGTGCTACTTCTCGATGCGCTACTTGACGCCGATGGGACGAGTCCGCGTAGGCATCCACCCGTCTGCTCCCGCTGCGGCCAGCCAGCCCGTCATGGCGAGCCCATGACGTACTTCGAGGAGTTCGATGGCGTTATCTGCGGCCGATCCCTGTGCTGGAACGACCATCCGGTATCACAGCGGATCAACTGGGAAAGGCTGGCGACCTGATGCCCTGGAAACCACGCCGCCCGTGTTCCGCGCCGCAGTGCGGGAACCTGCAACCCTGCGCGCTGCATCCGGTGCGCGGGCGGTGGGAGGGGCGCGGGTCTTCGGCGTCGCGGGGGTATGGGTGGGCGTGGCAGCAGCAGCGGAAGCGGGCGCTCGAGCGGGACGGGTACGCGTGCGCCTGTGGGGCACCGGCGACGCAGGTCGATCACGTGATCCCCAAGGTGAACGGCGGGACGGATGACCTTGAGAACTTGGCGTCCCGGTGCGATGCCTGCGCGAACACCAAGACGGGGCGGGAGGGGCAGGCGCGGCGATGAGGCGTATCCAGGTTGATCTTGGACGCGGCCTGCTCCTCGTGGCTGCCTACGAGATTCGTCGGTGTCAGCACTGTGGCAAGCGCTACCAAGACCGGACGAAGAACAGGTCAGCGCTCCGCTGCTCGCGTGCCTGCACCATTGCGTGGGCGAACGGACACCGCAAGCGATGACCCGCTGTGCGGCAGAGGAGAAGCGCGATGATCGTGATGACGCTTGACCTCGTCGCGCCACCACCTGGACCACGCCCTCGGTGCGAGCGGTGCGGCCAACTCATGTCCAGAGTGGATCACCCGGAGCGATGGGCATGCTTGGATCTGATGGACCTCGGCTGCGATCGCGACGTGCGATGAGCCGCTGTGCGGGCAGAGGAGAATCAGAGAGCAGACAACCCCAGACTCTCAAGCGGCGGCTCATATTCGATCGTGCCGTCACCAAAAACCAGAGCCAAGATGTCGTAGAGCCCCGGGTCGGATCGGACGAGGTAATTGCGCCCTGTCAGAGAGCGACTGCCCGTCTTCACCTCGACTCGATAGAGACGACCAGAATGCAGGAAAGCCAGATCGCAGGGACAGGAAGGACTCAGCGCCCTGAACACTGCGAGCCCGCGAGAGAGAAGGTCAGCGGAGGCGCGGAGTTCGCTCAAGGCGCCGACGGTGGCGGTGCTGAGACCCAGGCGTCGGTTGGCGGCTTTGTACTTGGCCTTGGCATCGGCGCGTTTACAAATCTCCGAGCAGTAGATGGCCCGCCTACTTCGGACGACTGGACTTCCGCACCCCTGAGCCCTGCATGTCATGGCCGCATAATAGGCCACTTACGCGGTCCCGGCAACGCTCAAACTGCGCGGCGTGAGACGGAGGGGCCTCCAAGAGGCAGAGGAGACGCAAGGCGCGACGACGAGCGAGTCGCGGCGGTCAACCCATTCGGTCGCGCGTCAACGTCGAAGGGAGGGCGGTCTGAATCTCTGACGATTCGGAATAGCAAGACCCGCGCTGCCCGCAAAACGCGCTGCCGCAACTGGGTATTTCGGGAGCCCGTGAGTGGCTGACCTCCCGATCCCGCCGGCGATCTGGCGGCAGATCCTCGCCTTCCTGGCGACCGGCGCGAGCGGTCCGATTCGGCTGGATGTGAACCGCGGACGCATCGTCTGCGGGGTTTTCCCTGATCCCGTGGTAGTATCGGCGCGAACCGGGGCGGCTG
>Ga0105248_10006805_pt1 | contig 12531 bp, 12 predicted proteins | sample KBSS34metaG_FD_81524 | JGI IMG/M metagenome (GOLD analysis project Ga0105248, IMG submission 81524) | Switchgrass rhizosphere microbial communities from Kellogg Biological Station, Michigan, USA - KBS S3-4 metaG | ecosystem: Host-associated > Plants > Roots > Rhizosphere > Soil | place... | reverse complement strand
TACGAATCTCACGATGATGGCAGGCGTAATGGTTCTGAGTCTCGCGGGGGCCGGTTGTGCGACCAAGAAGTATGTGGTCAAAACCGTCTCACCGGTGGAAGCTCGGGTCACCGCCAGCGAAGGTAAGAACACGGAACAAGACAAGCAGCTCGCGGATCACGCGAAGGATATCGACGGCTTGACCACCGATCTCTCGCGGACGAAAGAACGGGTGACGGATGCCGACGCCAAGGCTGTCGCGGCCGGTCAGGCTGCCCAGCGCTCCGGCGAGCGTGCGGATAATGCCCAGCGGTCCGCGGACGGCGCCCAGAAGGCGGCCGATGGCGCACTGAGCACCGCCAACCGCGGCTTGCAGCGCTCCGATGTCATCGAAAAGAACATGATCGCGATGAACAAGTTCGATATGGTGAAGACCGTAACCGTACTGTTCCCGCTGAATCAGTCCAAGCTGGACAAGGACGCGCAGGCCGAACTGGATGCGCTGGCCCAGATGACCGAAGGCAAAGAACGCTTCGTAATCGAAGTGCAGGGCTTCACCGATAAGACCGGTTCGGCCATTGCCAACGAGCAGTTGAGCCAGGCGCGCGCCGCGTCGGTTGCACGTTACCTCGCCAATGAGCACAAGATCCCGGTTCGCAGCATCACCACTTTGGGATCGGGTTACGCTCTGCCGGTCGCTGACGATAAGACCCGCGAAGGCCGCAAGCAGAATCGCCGGGTAGAAGTTCGGTTGTTCGTGCCGGAAACCATCCAGCCGAGCAGCACTGTAGCGTCCGCCCAGGAGTAGTTCTTAAGGTTTGTCCGCGCTCCGGAACGACACCCCGGGCGCGGGCATACAAGTTGGCCGCCGGCTCCCTCCGACGCTGCGGCCTTCAGGGCAGACGCTCGAGAAGATCCTTAGCGAGGAGATCTGCACGCCTCGCTAGGTTGACTGCCGTCACCAGGTCTTGCTCGCGCGTCTGCTCTGCTTGTGATAAGTAGGTTCTCACCCTCTCGACAACATCCTTCAGTTCCGGACTCAGATTTCTGTTCCCCACCATTGCCAGCGCTCTTCTGACTCGATCCATCGACTGATCCAATTCCAGATTGTTCCGCCGGGATTCGTCCGGTGTCAGGATCTGCGCCAGCTTCGGTGCAGGCGCCGGCGGGTTCTCGACCGGAGGAGGCACCGGTTTGGGAATATTGGCGACTGGCGCGCGCGGCGGTCTGGGTGCGGGCAATTCCGGGAGCCGCGCGAACGGATCCGGCTGGCGGGGAAAATCGTACAGCGCCGGTTCGAATGAGACCTCCGCTGGCAATTCGATTTCCGGAGCAGGAGAGGCCGGTTGCGGCATCCTCACGGGCGTCGGCGGCGGCATGAATGTACGCACCGCTTTGTGACAAGAAGAGGCGCCGATGGCTCCCGCCATCCACAAGGTCGCCGCTGCCTTTCTGGTAAGAAAACCCGCGCGTGGATGAAGCAAATCAGGCATGTTGGACATTCGCCGGAAACTCGAGCCGGAAAGTTGTCCCGCGATCGGCTTCGCTTTTGAAGCTGATAGTACCATTATGCAACTGCACCGCCCGATAGGTCATGGCGAGTCCAATTCCGGATCCTCCAAGTTTGGTCGTGAAGTACAACTGAAACACCTTGTCGCGCAGCTCTGGAAGAATTCCCGGTCCTGTGTCGGATACTTCCAGAATCAGCTTGTCGTCCGTTTTCTCCGCACGCCCTCGTTCCAGGGACACGCGCAGCTGGCCGCCTTCGGGCATGGCGTCCACCGCGTTGATCACCAAATTGAGAACAGCCTGTTTGAGCAGGTCGGAATCCCCGCGCATTAAGGCCGGTTCGGCTGGCGCGGAGAATTCGACTTGGATGTTGGTTCCCTTGGCTTGGGGAGTGACGAATTCGATTACTTCCCGGGTCAATGCGGACAGGTCCACGTCTTCCAGATGCACTTCGACGGGCCGCGAAAAATCCAAGAATGTCTTCACCACTCGATCCAGCCGCAAAACTTCCTTTGAGAGGATGTCGATCTGTCCGGAAACTTCGGGGTCTGGATCGCCCAAGCGCGCGCGCAGCAGTTCCAGGCGGAGGGCAATCGCATTGAGAGGATTCTTGATCTCATGCGCGACGCCTCCGGTCAGACGGCTGATGGCGGATAGCCGCGTGGCCACGTCCAACTGCGAAGCCATGCGCTCCAGCAGGCGATCCACATTAAGACGCAGCTCACTGGCATCCTCGCGTGCGCCTTGATACTTCTGGCCCAGCAGGTTCAGCTTGTTTTCGACGGCTCGGAACTCTTTCGACATCCCGCCATCCGGCTGGCTGCCGGCGATCTGTCCCTGTGCGATCCGGTCGATGGTATCTTCGATTCGCTTCACCGGCCGCAGGGCTCGCGTGGTGACCAACATGGTGAGTAAGAGAGACAGTCCGATGGCTCCGCCTGAGACCCAGCCTAACCAGACGATCTGAGGACGCAGCGCTTCCCGAAGGAACACGCTTGAGGTAACCACCTGGATGGTAAAGACCGGTTGGTCCTGTTGTCCCACGCCCAGTGGCAGGGTGATTTCCCAGTCCGAATGCCGTGTGCGCAGATCCAGCAAGCGGCGGTACCACGGAGTATTCCCCCAGGCTTCGAAATTCTGGCGCCGCTGCAGCGGGGCTCCAATGACAGGAGGATTGGACGATGCCAGGATCATTCCGTTTTCACCCGCGATATTAATCTCAAGCAAGGAGCCGGGAGACGCCATCATTTGTGTCAGGAGCCGATGGAATCCAGAATCGTTGGCGACAATGGCGTTCCACAGCGCCTTGATCTCAGCCAGATCCTGCGGCGCCGGATAATCCCCGGAATAACGTTCGACGTGATCGCGTAACAACGCGCTGACCTGATCGCCGGTGAGATTGCTGCGCTCGATGGCATCAGAGGTGAGCAGGTTGACCAGCGTCTCCAACTGCACCGCCGACAAAGTCACGGCAGCCAGCGCCACCACCAACAGAATCAGCAGTACCAGGCGAACGCGCAGCGACATCAGCCCGCGCCCTGTGCGCCGTATTCCTTCAGTTTGTTAAACAACGTCTTCTGGCTGATGCCCAGGATCTCCGCCGCACGCGTCTTGTTGTTCTTGGTGTGCTCGAGCGTAAGTTCGATCAGCGCACGTTCGGTTTGTTCGATCGTTTGGCCCACCTGAACGCGCAGTTCGCCGTTCTCAGCCGGGATGCCGCCGGAGGGCGCGGGCGCGCCGGCAAAGCCCACAGGAAGATGCGCCACCTGGATGATTCCTTCGCCGGCGAGAATTACGGCGCGTTCCAGCACGTTGCGCAGCTCGCGAACGTTGCCGGGCCAATCGTAGGTTTGAAAACGCGACAGGACTTCCGCGGAGAGTTCGGTTACTTTCGTCCCGTGTTTGCGGTTTAGATCCTCCAGCAGCGCCTGCGACAACATCGGCAGATCGTCCTTGCGTTGGCGCAGTGGGGGCAGGGGAATCGGGAAGACGCTGAGGCGGTAGTACAAATCTTCGCGGAACCGGCCTTCCTTCATGGCGACTTCCAGGGGCGCGTTGGTGGCCGCGATGACGCGAACGTCCAGTTGGATCTCGCCCTTTCCTCCCAGACGGCGTACCCGTCCGTCTTCCAGCACGCGAAGGAGCTTGGCCTGGGTCGCCAGCGGCATGTCGCCGATCTCGTCCAGCAGCACGGTGCCGTTCTGGGCCAGTTCGAAACATCCCGCGCGGCGCTCCACGGCTCCCGTGAAGGCGCCTTTTTCGTGGCCGAATAATTCGCTTTCCATCAGCGAATCCGGCAAAGCCGCGCAGTTGATAGCCACGAACGGTCCGGCTTTGCGGGGGCTAAGGACGTGAATGGCGCGGGCCGCGAGCTCTTTGCCCGTGCCGCTTTCGCCGGTGATCAGCACGGCGGCGCGGCTAGGCGCCACTTGCTGGATCAGAGCGAAGCCTTCCCGCATCTGGGCCGAATTGCCGACCATCTCACCTAATACGCCCTGGTAGCTGAGCTCGCGTTCCAGGCGCTCGGCATGCTCCGCCAGACGACCCTGCGCGGCGGCCCGCTCCACCAGCAGCTTTAAAGCCTGCGACTGGACGGGTTTTTCCAGGAACCAGAAGGCGCCCAGGTCGTGCACCGTGGTGACCGACGTTTCCAGATTTCCAAATGCGGTCTGGACAATCACAGGGGGCGCACCGGGCTGCGCTTTCAGGCGCTTTAACAGCTCGGTACCATCCATCCGGGGCATCATCATGTCGGTGACGACGACATGAAAGGTGCTCGCGCCTAGTTTATCGAGCGCTTCCTGCCCATCGGAGGCGGTCTCCACCGCATATCCCCAGAGCGCGATCATCGCGGCCAAGGCAGTGCGCTGGCTTTCTTCGTCGTCTACAACCAACACCCGCGTTCGAGAACGTTCCGTCGTCATCCTGTTATATTCATTGTGCCAGCAGTAAGGCGCCAGCCGTGGTTTGGGTCATGTTATCATGCACGCCATGCAAGTCCGCCAATCGCTTAAAGGCGTCCAGATAGCCTATGCGATCGAAGTGATCCTGGCCGTTGCCATTGCAGCCTATTGGCTGAGCGCATCGAATCCCCCGGACATTCCTTTGTGGGCGCCCATGCTGGCGCCCGCTGCGATGTTTCTCCTTACCGTGATCCGTCATATCCGGCGCCGCGCTACTTGCTTAGATGTGCAGGGAGACCGTCTCCGTTACGAAGCCGGGCTTTTTTCCAAGACCAGCCGCATCCTGGAGCTGTCCAAGGTGCAGGATGTGCGGGTGGACCAGACCTTCGGCCAGAGAATCATCGGCACGGGCGATCTGTCGGTCGAGACTGCCGGCGGCTCCAGCCGGATTGAGATGGACTCCATCGATCGGCCTAAAGACGTGGCCGAAAACATCCTGAACCTGTCGAAGGCGCAGCGGGGCCAAGTCTGACTCCCTCGGGGTCACGCACGCACTCTTGCGTGCCGTATCGACACTCGTGTCGATACCTTGCGAATTGAAGAGGCGTCGAGAGGCCCGCTTGCGGGTCCTACCGAAGTCTCGACGCGGCAGGCAAGAGTGCGTGCGCCACCAGCCTTATAATCGAGCTTATGACGCAACCAGTTCAATCGCCTCCGCCGCACGCGGCTTTGCTGCAAATGCTCTTGGGAAAGTGGGTGTCGAACGCGATTTCCGCAGCCGCGCATTTCGGCATCGCCGATCATCTGGAGTCCGGGCCAAAGAGTCCTAAGGAACTGGCTGCGCTCACCGCAACGCAGGAGCGCCCCTTGTACCGGTTGCTTCGAGCCAATGCGAGCGTGGGCGTGTTCGCGGAACTGGAGGACGGGCGTTTCGCGCAGACTCCGCTTTCCGAGCCGCTGCGAACGAACGCCATACCGTGCGTCCGTCATATGGCGATGATGCTGACGGATGACTGGCACATCCGCTGCTGGGAGCAATTGCCATGGTGCGTGGAAACCGGCAAGCCCGCATCGTATAAGCTTCATGGCACGGGGATGTTCGATTGGATGGCTCAACATCCGGAGAAAACCGGAAATTTCAACCAGGCCATGACCGACCTGTCCTCGGGCGATGCGGCGGCGATCGTCCAAAGCTACGATTTCTCGCCCTTTGAGCACGTCGTGGACGTGGCAGGCGGTCATGGAACGCTGTTGGCGGCCATTCTCGACAAAGTACCCAAGCTGCGCGGAACCCTCGTGGAAATGCCGCACGTGATCGAAGGTGCGAAGAAAGCCGGCATCCTGGATCGGTTCGCGGACCGCAGTACACTCGTGGCCGGCAGCATGTTCGAAAGCATCCCGGCGGGCGCCGACGCCTACATCATGAAGTTCATTATCCATGACTGGTACGACGCGGAGTGCATCAAGATTCTCAGCCAGTGCCGCAAGGGGATTCGTCCGGGCGGCCGGCTGCTGGTAGTGGATCAGGTGGTGCCTCCTCGCAATGAGCCCGGCGTGTCCAAGCTGATGGATCTGGAGATGCTCGTGCTGCCTGGTGGAATGGAGCGCACCGAGAACGAGTTCCGAGAGTTATTCGCCGCTTCCGGTTTTCGGTTGGAACGTATCATCCCGATGCCTGCTCCGCAATGCATCATTGAAGGCGTACCGGTCTAGTCACACGGATGACGGCGACGGACGAAGACTTTCTTCGGGAGGCTCTGGATCTTGCGCGGGAAGCCGAGCGCGGGGGGGAGGTCCCGGTCGGCGCGGTGGTAGTCGTCGGCGGCCACGTTCTGGGGCGCGGCCGAAATTCCTCGATTGTGCTAAACGACCCCACGGCGCATGCCGAAATTCTGGCCATGCGCGAGGCGGCCGCCGCGACCGGTAACTACCGGCTGGAACAAGCCACACTGTACGCGACCTTGGAGCCCTGCGTGATGTGCGCAGGCGCCCTGGTCGCGGCTCGCATAACGCGCCTGGTGTTCGGCGCGCGCGATCTTCGTTTCGGCGGAGTCCGCAGTAAGTTTCGCCTGGCCGATTCCGACGTCCTGAATCACCGTGTCGACATCGTGGAAGGCGTACTCGGAGCCGAGTGCACAGAACTGATGCAGCGGTTCTTCAGCTCGCGCCGCTAAGCGGTCTTGCCGATCGGGGGCAACAGGGGACGCGCAGTGGCGTCGCCCTCCCGGCGCAAGACCGTAGCGGAAGCGGGCGGCAGACGCGATGGCCCATGAAAGTAATCATCCAATGGGAACAATGGATAGGGCGTAAGCTCGCGGAACATGCGGCCCAGCTTTTGTTCGATTCTGTAAACGGCGTGAAAAAAGTTGCCTCGGTCGATACTCAGTTTACGCGTGCATAGTTTCCAATCTGCTCCCAGCAGAAAGTGATACCGGAACAGCTTGTGCTCGTCTTCGGTTAGGCTTCTGCGCGAGACCAGGCAGAAATCCGCGATGAACTCTTCATCCTTCCTTCCCCAAGTGTTCGGCCGATTGCGCCCCGCTTGAGGTTCCAGCGAGATGCGGCTCTGATGCCGTTCTTGGGAAACGCATTTTACGAACCGGTCATGGCAGATCCGGAAAATAGAGCGCAACACGCAGTTGCAGGGCGATAGCACGCCCTTCCTTGCCAGACGCAATCCAGATCCACGGCATTGCGTACAATGAGCCAGGGCCAGAGTGAGTGTCTCTGACCGGGTCCATTCCATATGTGCGAACTTCCTTTCCAAGACGCAGGTATCCCTCGTCTTGTGGCTGATGTGTATGGTAATAGTACGGCTACAAGTGGAATAAGTCAAACCCTATTTTGAATTAGGGTTCTATTTCCTGATAGACATCTAGAGTTGCGCGAGCCGTGTCATTCCAATCGAAGCGCCGCGCACGCGCGCGTCCACTCGCGGACAATTCCCTGCGGCGTGCGTTGTCCAGAAGGACCGCGCGCAAGCCTCGCGCGACATCGAAAAGATTGTCGGGCGTAACTAACTCAGCCGCATCGCCGACTGCTTCGACAAGCGCGGGAACATCGGAAGCCACCACGGGAGTGCCGCACGCCATGGCTTCGAGGGGCGCCAATCCGAAGCCTTCGTATAGAGATGGAAAGGCGAACAAGGTCGCGGCCCGATAAAACACTTTGAGCGTGTCCAGCGGAACGAACCCAAGAAATCGCACGAATGGTTCGACGCGCGTGGCCACTACAGCGCGGCGCACAGCGGGGTATCGCGAGAGCTCGTCCCCGATGATCACAAGCCGGAGATTGCCAAAAAGTGGATGGTTTTCAAGCTCGGAGCGAATCACGGCGAAGGCTTCCACCAAACGAGGGACATTCTTTTGAGGACGAATGGTTCCGGCGTAGAGGATGAAGGGGGGTTGAATGGAATAGCGCTGCAGGATCTGCTGATCCTGGGTGGTGTCGGGCGGATCGATGGTGAAGGAGGGATCGGGAGCGCTGTAGATGGTGCGAATGCGATCGGTAGGAATCTGCAGGAAACTTTCGATATCGCGGCGCGTGGAATGAGACACGGCGATGATACGTGATGCACGGACCGCGCCACGGCGGTAACGCTCGCGATGCATGACGCCGCGAACGTCGCCTTGGGCAGGGAATAAGAGACTGCTCATGTCGTGAATGGTTACGACATACGGCTTGGCCATCAGATAAGGGACGGAATTCAGGGGGATATGAACTAAGTCGGGATAAAGGCGGCGGAGGAAGAACGGGAATGCTATATTCTGCCCGACTTCTGTATCGCGCCGCTCATACTGCGCGGTGTGGAAGTCGCTGCCGAGTCCGCCGAGGTCTGCAGGATTGTTGTCAAACGTGATGAGGGTGTAGCGGTTGTCGTGGTCCAGGCGAGCGAGTGCTTGAACCAGGTTGCGGATGTAGGTTCCGATGCCGAAGTCGCCCAGGCGGCGGCAGTCAATCACGATGTGCTTCGGCATTGGTGCTTTATCGGTACGCTGCGGGAGTGAGCCTCCAGGCGTACAGCGGAAAACGGTCGGTCAGGTTCTTAACTTCGCGGCGAACGTCGGCGTTCACCTGATCGCTGGTTATGTTTTCGTTTTTTATGTGATCAAGGACGCGTGCGATGAGCCCTGCCACTTGCCGGATTTCAGGCTCCCGGAATCCACGGGTGGTGACTGCGGGACTTCCAAAGCGCATGCCGCTGGGGTTGAAAGGAGGATTCTGATCGAAAGGAATCGCATTGCGGTTGGCCGTGATGTTCGCGGCTTCGAGCGCGGTCTGGGCTTCTTTACCGCGAATCCCTTTCGCGAACACGTCTACCAGCAGCACATGCGTATCAGTGCCGCCGGAGACGATCCGGTATCCGGCATCGGCAAGGCTTGCGGCCAGGGTACGCGCGTTCGCCAGCACCTGGCGCGAATAGGCGACGAATTCCGGTGTGGCAGCTTCGAGAAAACAGACCGCCTTGGCGGCCATCACGTGCACCAGGGGTCCGCCTTGCACGCCGGGGAAGAGCGATTTATCGATGGCCGCGCCATATTTTTCGCGGGCGAGAATCAACCCGCTGCGAGGTCCGCGGAGTGTCTTGTGCGTGGTGGACGTCACGATATCGGCCCACTCGCAGGGATTGGGATGCAGGCCCGCCGCGACCAAGCCGGAGAAATGGGCCATATCCACCAGGAACAGTGCGCCGACGCTATCGGCGATCTTGCGGAAACGTGGAAAGTCCAGGGTTCGCGGGTACGCGCTGCCGCCCGCGATAATCATCTTGGGCTTATGCTCGGCGGCCAATCGGGCAAGCTCGTCGTAATCGATCTGTTCGGTCTCGCGGCTGACGCCATAGGGCACGATCTTGTAGGTCTTGCCCGAAAAATTCAGCGGATGGCCGTGCGTCAGGTGGCCGCCGTGGGCCAGATTCAATCCCAGAATCGTATCGCCCGGCGACAGCACGCTGGCGTAGGCCGCTTCATTGGCTTGCGACCCGGAGTGCGGCTGCACGTTGGCGTACTCGGCGTGAAACAGCTGTTTGGCGCGTTCCTGGGCGAGAGTTTCTACGATATCGGTGAACTCGCAGCCGCCGTAATAGCGCTTGGCGGGATAGCCTTCGGCGTATTTGTTCGTAAAGATGCTGCCGGTGGCTTCCAGGATCGCCTCAGATGTGAAGTTCTCACTGGCGATTAATTCCAAGTGCGAATTCTGGCGTTCGGTTTCGTTGCGGATAGCGGCGGCAATCTCGGGATCGACTTCCTCCAGCGGCCGCGACATGCGTTCCTGTTCGGTCATAATTCCTTTTCCATTTGGGAAAGTTTCGCTACGCGGCGCTCATGGCGTCCGCCTTCGAAGGGAGTTTCGAGAAAGGCTTGCACCAGCTCGCTTGCCAAAGCGGGTTCGATGAAGCGGGCTCCCAGCGTCAGAACGTTGGCGTTATTGTGGGCGCGCGTGAGGCGGACTTCTTCAAGATTCACTCCGAGTGCGGCCCGAATGCCCTTGACCTTATTGGCTGCGATCGACATGCCGACGCCGCTGCCGCATACCAATAAACCGCGTTCGGCGGTTCCGGCGGCGACTGCTTTGGCCACTTGCCGGGCATAATCGGGATAATCGGTGGACTCGGCCGAATTGGTCCCGAAATCGCACACCTCGTGCCCGCTCTTCCGCAGCGCAGCGCCTAGTTGGTTCTTGAGCTCGAAGCCTGCATGATCCGCACCGATGGCGATTTTCATGAGTCTCCAAGTTTAACAGGCGATTGAACACGGCCGCGCCGTATCCCAAACAGATATGGGGGACGGGTTTATCTTTAGCGACATTGGCAACATATCGATGCACACTCAGACGAGTCCGTGGATGCCCACAGGAACTCACGGAGGATTAATGAGTTCCAGAATTTCTCGTCGAGTCAGGCGGTTGGGATTATTCGCTTCGGTATCGCTGATGATGGCCTTGCCGCTGTCGGCGGCCCTAATCGTAAGCCCCAGTGGATCCGATACGGTTGTGGCCGGCACTGCGGATGATTCCGTATTCGGACCATTCAACTTGAACTTCAACTTCAGCTTTTATGACGGCGTCGCCGTCACGCAGGCCACCATTTCCAGCAACGGAAATGTCCAGTTCGGGACGATGGACGCGAATTATGCCAACCAGGCTCTCCCCTATACGACGGCCATGATCGCGCCGCTATGGGATGATTTCTTTCTTCCGCCTGGCAACATCCGGTACAACAATTCGGTGGCCAACCAGTTCTCGGTGATCTGGAACGGCGCAGGCGTGTTCGCCACCCCGGGCCTTATCACCGCTGAGGCGATCCTGCTCGGAGCAGGCAACGGATTCGGATACGCCGCAAACAGCATTATATTGAGTTACGGCACGATCACCGGCACCAACGATGACAACGCTACTGCCGGATTGACCAACGGTTTCACACTGCGAACGTGCGTACCCGGTGGCGCTAGCAACTGTACCTTCACAACAGAGCAGATCCTGGCCCTTCAGAATCGGGCGTTCCTGTTTACACCCGTGGCTGGAACCACCCCTGGCTTCAGCGTTTCTGAGATCAATGGAAGCGAGGTCCCCGAACCCGCCACTCTTCTGCTCGGCGGGCTTGGATTGGCGCTAATCGGCGCGCTCCGCATCCGGAGGGTTTAACCGCCAACAACTTCGACGAAGGCTTGCGCGGCGTGGCTCAGCGCGCGACGGGCGGGATACACCAGCAGGATCTTGCGCTCAATCGCCAGCTGCTTCACCTTGATTTCCTTGACCAGTCCGTGACGGATTTCCTGCTCCACGCACATCCTCGGCAGGAACGCGACGCCTTCATTCCGCTCCACCATCTTGCGGATGGATTCAATCGTCGGCATCTCCACGTCGGTATTCAGCGGAACTTTGTGGCGCTGGAATTCCCGGATTACGTGGGCGCGGTAGGGCGAGACTACGTTGTGTGCGATAAACGTCTCACCGCCCAGTTCCTTGATTGTGACCTGATCGCGCTTGGCCAGCCGGTGTTTCGGCGAGACGATAAACGACAAGTGATCGGAATAGATCACGCGCGAAATGATGCGCTCGTCTTCCGGATCGTAGGTCAGCAGCCCCAACTCCAGCTCACCATCAACTATCTGCGTGGGGATCTTGCTCGACTGGCTGCGGCGGACCTGCACCTTGATTTTGGGATACAGTGCGCGATAGCGCTCGATGTGGTCCAGCAAATAGAGGGTCGAGGATTCATTTGCGCCTATGGTCAGCCGGCCTGAGGACTTATCGCGCAGCTCCGCCATGGCGTTCTCCAGATCGCCTTGGAGGTTCTCGAACCGGCGCGCGTAATCCAGCACGATTTGGCCGGCGTCGGTGAGCAGGAGATCCTTGGCTGACCGGTCGATGAGTTTCTCCCCCATCTCGGCTTCAAGTCTTTGAATCGCAAGGGATACCGCCGGTTGGGTGCGCAGGAGTTTCTCCGCCGCCCGGGAAAAACTGCGCTCTGCGGCGACCGTCAGGAACACGCGCAGCGGGTGCATCTCCATAAAGTAACATTATACAACGTCAGAATATTATTGATTTGCCAAATCCGCGGGCGGCCGTGATAATGACAATACGGAGGCTTTAATACATGGCCGATCGGGTCTACATCTTCGACACCACGTTGCGTGACGGGGAGCAATCTCCCGGCTGTAGCATGACCGTTGCGGAGAAGCTCCGCATGGCGGCGAAGCTGGTGGAGCTGGGCGTGGACATCCTGGAAGCGGGATTCCCGATCGCCTCGCAAGGCGACGCCGAGGCGGTGGACGCGGTGGCGCGTGAATTCCCCTGGGTGAGCGTCGCGGCACTGGCGCGTTCCAATCGCGGCGACATTCTGGCTGCGGCGAATTCGCTCAAGAACGCCCGGCGTCCGCGCATCCATACGTTTATCGCCACCAGCGATATTCATCTCAAGCACAAGCTGAAGAAAACCCGCCAGCAGGTTCTGGATGAGGCCGTAGCGGCGGTGCGTCTGGCCCGCGAATACTGCGATGACGTCGAGTTCTCGGCCGAAGACGCCACGCGGACCGATCCGGATTATCTGGAAGAGATTTCTCGCGCGGTAGTCGCGGCTGGCGCGCGCACCGTGAACCTTCCCGACACGGTAGGCTTTTCCGTCCCTGAGGAATATCGG
>Ga0105248_10006802_pt1 | contig 12535 bp, 15 predicted proteins | sample KBSS34metaG_FD_81524 | JGI IMG/M metagenome (GOLD analysis project Ga0105248, IMG submission 81524) | Switchgrass rhizosphere microbial communities from Kellogg Biological Station, Michigan, USA - KBS S3-4 metaG | ecosystem: Host-associated > Plants > Roots > Rhizosphere > Soil | place... | reverse complement strand
GGTCAACGCGTCTGTCCGGTGGGAACACGTCATGGGGTCGCGCGTCACGGCTGAGCTCTACGCGCAGAACCTGTTCGACAAGAACTATGAACTCGGCGGGTTTGGCGCGGCCGGCAGCGTCGGCGTCAGCAACGTGATCCATGGCGCACCGCGGGTCGTCGGCGCCCGCCTGAGGCTTCCGTTCGGAGCGGAGTGAAGCGGTCTGGAGCGGTCTGCGGCTGATACGCCTGTACACGTATCAGCCGGGCCGCGGGCATTTCGGCGTATGTCGGCGCCGAGAATATAAATGACGAGGGAGCTGGGGCTCCGACGAACCGTATGGCCTTTATCAGGCGCAGCATCCCTTCGGGATGGGCGCTCGATGTCCTGCTATTGCTGCGTAGGCCGCCGACAAGGAGCTGGGCGGCAAGCGACATAGTTGGTGAACTCCGCGCCAGCGACGCCGTCGTGATCGGCGTGCTCGAAGGTTTCCAGCGGGACGAGCTCGTTGCACAGACTGCCGACGGGCGCTTTCAGTTCGCCCCGACCGCATCGCTGTTGGAGGAGCTCACAGTCGCGCTCGCTGATGCATATGCGGAACGTCCGGTCGCTGTGATCAACACCATCGCGTCAACAGACGCGAAGTTGCAAACCCTGGCGGACGCCTTCCGTCGGCGGGCGCATGCGGCAAGGGCATCAATCCTATGCCGAAGTCTGATTTCAGGCCGCGCTGCAGACGGATCACAACTTCCTCCACTGCCGGTGCGCCGGTGCAGCCGTCATGGAGATCGATGTGACCCTCGCCATCTTCCGCCGCGCCGCCCGGCTTCGCCCCGCGCTCGCGACCTTCGTCGTCGCCGCCCTGATGGCGAGCGCTTCCGTCGCCGCCACGGCCGAGGCGCCCAGCCCGTCGCCGGTGGCCTCGGCCGACGGCGTCCTGCGGGTGCAGAGCATGCACGGTTTCGACGAGACCGTTGCGCGGCTGCAGTCCGCCATCGCCGGCAAGGGTGTGAAATTCTTCGACGCCATCGATCAAGCCAAGCTCGGCGCCGACGCGGGCCTGTCGATCGGGCGTTCGACCCTGGTGCTGTTCGGCAATCCGCCGCTGGGAGTCCAGTTCCTGCAATCGAACCCCTATTCCGCCCTGGATTGGCCGGTGCGGATGCTGGTGATCGAGGATGCCGAGGGCGGCGTCTTCCTGGCCTGGACCGACTTCGACTATATTGCCCAGCGCTACCGGATTTCGAACCGACCGGCGCAATTCAAAATGGCCAGCGAAGTCGCCGCCGCCATCGCCGCAGAGGCCGCGAGGTAGCCCGACGTGCGGATCATGATCGCGAGCCTCGCATTCCTGATCGCCGCGGTCTGCGCCGGCGTGATGGGCTACGCCATCCAGCGCGGCGCCACCTGCATGGTGGCGGCGGTTGACGAGGTCGTGAGCCAGCGTCGGGCGACCCGCCTGGTCGCTCTGGGCGAGGCCGCGCTCTGGGTCACCGGCGGTCTCTTTATCGCGCACGCGCTTGGGATCCTGCGAACGCCGCCATCCGGATTCGCGCTCACCATCTTCGCGGCTGTAGGCGGCGCCCTTCTGGGCGCCGGCGCACTGCTGAACCGGGCCTGCGTATTCGGAACCATCGCCCGCTTCGGATCCGGCGAATGGGCCTACGCTGTCACCCCGCTGGGCTTCTTCGTCGGCTGTCTGACGGCTGGACCGCTGGTCGCCGAGGCGATGCCGACACCCGTGCACACCGCGTCGCCCTTGTTTGCGCTGCCGATCTGGGCCGCGGTCGCCCTGTCGCCTCTGCTGGCCTGGCGCGCCTATGTAGCGGCGCAGGCCGCGCGCAATCGCGGGCTCGTCGCCCACGTCTGGTCGCCGCATCTCGCCACCGCGATCATCGGCCTTGCTTTCGTCGTCATGCTGCTGACGGTCGGCGGCTGGGCCTACACCGAGCTGCTTGCAGATTGGGCGCGCGGCGGCATGACGATCAATTCTCTGCCCCGCGGCTTGCTGTTCCTCCTCCTGCTGGTCGGCGCCGTGGCGGGGGGTTGGACGTCGCGAAGGATTGGGTTGACCCTTCCGCCGCTCGGGAGCCTGCTACGTTGCTTCTGCGGAGGCTGGCTGATGGGCATGGGAAGCCTGCTGATCCCGGGCGGCAACGACGGCTTGATCCTGATCGGCGTGCCGCTTTTCCAGCCGCACGCGTGGGTCGCGACAGGAAGCATGGCGGCGACCATCGCCGCGGGCTTGCTGATCCGGCGAAACGCAGCCTCCCGATTGGTTCGTGCGTCCGATTAAGCTAAACACACGGAACCCTTGGGGGAGGGCCACCATGGAGATGCAGCAGGTCCGATATTTCCTCGCCGTCGCGCGGACGCTTAATTTCACCCGCGCTGCGGAAGAGTGCGCCATCACCCAGCCGGCCCTGACGCGGGCGATCAAGCAGCTCGAAGAGGAGCTGGGCGGCGATCTGATCCTCCGCGAGGGGCGCAATAGCCGCCTGACCGATCTGGGCGACCGGATGCTGCCGCTGCTGCAGCAGTGCTACGACAGCGCGCTCACCGCCAAGGCCCTGGCCGCCAAGGTGAAGAAGGGCGAGATCGCCTCTCTGTCTCTAGCGGTGTCGCGGACCCTCGACCTGGGTCTGATCATCAAGCCGCTCGCCGAGATGCATCGGGCGTTCCCGGGCTTGCAGCTCAAGCTCCGCCGCGGGTCTGGCGCGCAGATCGGGGCCATGCTCAAGAACGGTGACGTCGATCTCGCGCTCGGCGGTCCGATGGGCGAGACCTGGGACCGTCTGCAGGTCTGGCCGATGTTCAGCGAGGCCTTCGACCTGGTGGTCGGGGCCGACCATGAGTTCGCCAAGCGCAACGAGCTCGAGCTGAGCGTCGAGTTGATCCGCGATCAGCACTTTCTAGTCCACTCAGGCGGCGATCTGGCCGAGCTGGAGTCGGGCCGGCTGGGCGAGGCCGGGCTCAATTTCGACCACGCCCACGAGGTGGATGTCGCCGGAGATCTCGAAGCGCTGGTGGTCGCCAACTTCGGCGTGGCGATCCTGCCGGCGAGCGCGCTGCAGTCGGACCGGGTGCGGCGGCTTCGCTGCTCAGCCCTGGACCTGCGCCGGACGGTCGCGATCTACAGCGTCGCCGGCCGGCCTCGATCGCGCGAGGCCTCGACCTTCCTCAATCTCGTGCGCACAACGGACTGGTCAGCCCTGTTCGAGACGGAGAGCGTCGACGGCGCCTAGCAGGTCGTCGAGCTCCATGCGGCGGCGGTAGTCGGGATCGACGTGACGTGCCGCCACTGTGCCGTCCTGCCGAACGACAAAGACCGCCGGAATTGGCAACACCCATCCGCCGCCGCCCTGATAGCCGGGGACGTCCCATCCGGCGCCACCGATCATCTTGGCCATCTCCTGTTCGACCCAGATCGCCAGGTTGATCGAGAGGGCGTATCCGCTGCCGATGTCCGAGAGGAACGGGAAATTCGCGCCCGCTTCCGCCTTGAGCGTTCGCGTGTGCTGCTGAATCTCCGAGGAGATGGCGACGATCTGAGCCGGCCGGGTCTCGCCCTGGATTTCCGCCAGGCCGACCATGTTGAGCCGGCAGTAGGGACACCAGTGGCCGCGATGAAAGGCCATGATCACCGGGCCATCCTCCAGGAGCGCGGAGAGGCTGATCAACCTCCCGTCCTGGTCCGGCATCAGAAAGTCCGGCATCACCTCGCCGACCTGGGGCGCGTTGGAGCCGGCGTTCAGCACCTCGAGGCGTTCGACGAAGGCGTCCACGGCGGCGGCGAATCCCGGTCCCTGGGTTCGCACGCAGTCGGCAATGAAACGCAGGCGCGCGCCCAGGGTGAGGTCCTGATCCCGCACTTCCTGGAACGCCGCCTCAAGCGCGGCGACGAGCGGATGGGTCATGCTGAAGCTCCAACGCTCTCGATTACACAGCAGGCGGGCGCGCGCGGCCCGGTCAACCCTTCGCAGCCACGGTCTCGACCATCTGCCCGCCGGACGCCTCGTGCAGCACGAATCCCTCGAGCGGATCGAAGTCACCACGCCAGGGCGCCTTCTCCAGGGTCTCGCTGGTATGTCGATAGCCGGCCTCACGGCGCTGGCGGATGCCGTCCGGGCTGAAATCGATATCCTTCGCGTGGTCTTCGTTGTCCAGCGACGGAGCCAGCAGCCGGATCACGTGCATCCGCGTCGTGCAGCCGTAGCCGGCCAGCTCGGCGAACTGGTTGCTATTGCGCACATCGGCCGGCACAAGGGCCGCGAGCTCGGACACCACGTGGCGCAGCCGGTGCAGCTGTCGCTGACGCTGGATGTGCGAGGCCGCGCGGCTCGAATACTGCACGTCCTTCTGCCGGTTCATCACCTCCCAGATGGTCTGCGGTTCCGCGCCATGTGGGTTCCATAGATGGACGGCGAACACCATGGAGTTGCGGCGGGGGTTGTCGTCGAAGACGACTTCAACCGGAGTGTTCGAAAGAATCCCGCCGTCCCAGTAGAGCTCGCCGCCGATCCGCACGGCGGGGAAGGCTGGCGGCAAGGCTCCGGACGCCATGACGTGCCGAAGGTCGAGCGACTCGTCGCGGCTGTCGAAATAGGTCATCTCGCTGGTGCGCACGTTCGACGCTCCGACCGTCAGGCGGGTCGGTCCAGCGTTGACCAGATCGAAGTCGATCAGCTCGCTCAGCGTCTCACCGAGCGGAGCCACGGAATAGTAGCCGGCGCTCTCGGCGCCTAGCGGCGCATGGGTGCTGAAGAAGGCCGCGGGATTCGGTTGGAAAAAGGCCGGCACGCCGCTGGTGATCGCCATCATGTTGCGCACCGCCTGGGTGAAGGGGTTGGGCAGGCCTGCACCCAGGAAACGCCCGTGCTCGACGCGCTTCCAGAAGTCGCAAAGCCGGTCGAGCCGCTCCGCCTTGGGAGAGCCGGCGATCAGGGCGGCGTTGATCGCTCCGATTGAGGTTCCGACCACCCAATCGGGGTCGATCCCGGCTTCGTGCAGGGCCTGGTAGACGCCGACCTGGTAGGCGCCGAGGGCGCCGCCTCCCTGCAGGACGAGCACGATCTGGCCGTGCTCCGCGATCTCGCGGTGAAGTGAGGACATGGGAGAGCTCCTATTCGGCTGGAAGATGGGACGGGGTGAAGCCCGGATCGCCATCGACCTCGCCGGTGATCAAACGGGCGTGACGGGCGAAGGTGAGATAGTTCCAGAGCAGGCTGAGGCCGACTGAGAGCCGGCTGCGGAAGCCCACCAGAAAGAAGACATGGGCCACCGACCACAGCATCCAGGCCGGGAATCCGGTCACGTGAAGGCGGCCGAAATCGATCACCGCGCGCTTGCGACCGATGGTGGCCAGGTTCCCGTAGTGGCGATAGCGGAACGGCCCGATCTGCCGGCCGCGCAAGGCGGCGGCGATGGCCCCAGCCACGTAGCGGCCCTGTTGCTTGGCGACCGGGGCGACGCCCGGCAGCGGCGCGCCGCCAGGGCCCGGACAATGCGCCGTGTCGCCGATGACGAAGATGTCGTCGCGGCCGTCGACCCGCAGATCGGGCCCGACCCTGACCCGGCCGACCGCATCGCAGGCGGCTTGCAGCCAGCCGCCCGCGGGCGAAGCGGCGACGCCGGCCGCCCAGACGGCCGTGAATGTGGGAATCTGCTCGCCCCCGACCTCGACATGGTCGCCCGCGACGCGGGTCACCTGGGCGCCGAGCCGGACCTCCACGCCCAAGCCTTCGATCGCGCGCTGCGCGGCGGCGGAAAGGTCCGGCGGAAACCCGGCGAGCAAGCGCGGGCCAGCGTCGATCAGCACGACGCGCGAACAGTGGGGGGTGATGTGGCGGAAGTCGCGGGAGACCGAGCGGTGGGCGAGTTCGGCGATGGCGCCGGCCATTTCCACCCCGGTCGGCCCGGCGCCGATCACCACGAAGGTGAGCAACGCCTGACGGCGCGCCTTGTCGGTCTCGGCCTCGGCGCGCTCCAGCGCCAGGAGCACCTTGCGGCGTACGGCGGTCGCGTCGTCCAGGGTCTTTAATCCCGGCGCGTGGACGGCCCAGTCGTCGTGGCCGAAATAGCTGTGCTGCGCGCCGGCGGCGAGCACCAGCCAGTCGTAGGCGACGCTGTTTCCGCCGGCCAGCTCGACCTGTTTCGCCCTGACGTCGACGCCGGTCACCCGGTCCAGCAGGACGCGGATGTTGGCCTGATCCTTGACGATCGACCGGATCGGACCGGCGATGTCGGCGGGTGACAGGGCGGCGGTCGCCACCTGGTAGAGCAGCGGCTGGAACAGGTGGTGGTTGCGCTTGTCGATCAGGACGACGTCGACCGGCGCCTTGGCGAGCGCCCGCGCCGCCGTCAACCCGCCGAAGCCGGCGCCGACGATGACAACCTTTGCCACAGTCCTTGGGCGCTCGCGGGTCATGGCTATTGCGCCGTCCAGCCGCCCTCGACGGGCAGGGCCGCGCCGGTGATCGACGCGCCTCCGGCGCCGCAGAGGAAGGCCGTGAGCGCGCCGATCTCGTCGACCGTCACGAAGCGCTTGGTCGGCTGGGCGGCCAGCAGCACGTCGCGGATCACCGCCTCACGATCGATGCCCCGTGCGCGAGCAGTGTCGTCGATCTGACGTTCGACCAGTGGCGTCCAGACATAGCCCGGGCAGATCGCATTGCAGGTGATCCCGACCTGGGCGCCCTCAAGCGCTACGGTCTTGGTCAAACCCAGCACGCCGTGCTTGGCGGCGACGTAGGCGGCCTTGAACGGGGAGGCGACCAGGGCGTGGGCCGAGGCGATGTTGACGATACGCCCGTAGCCGCCGGCCTTCATGCCGGGGAAGGCTGAGCGGATGGTGTGGAATGCGGCTGACAGGTTCAGCGCGATGATCGCGTCCCACTTCTCGACTGGGAAATCCGCGATCGGGCTGACGTGCTGGATGCCGGCGTTGTTGACCAGGATATCGACGCGACCAAACCCTTCGAGGCTTGCGGTGACGAGGCCGGCTGCGCCCGTTGGGTCGAGAAGGTTGGCGCCGTCGAAGACGACGCGGCCGCCGAGTTCGGCGAGCTCCTCACAGGTCGCCTCGATCGCTGCGGGGTCGCCCAGGCCATTGATGACCAGGTCGGCGCCGGCCTGGGCCAGGGCCCGGGCGACGCCCAGGCCGATGCCGCTGGTGGATCCGGTGACGACCGCGACGCGGCCGGCCAGGGGCTGGGCGGAGGGCGGTTGGCCGAGGCCGGCGGCGGGGGTGGGAATGTCCATCGGGGGCGTCCTTGCCGGAGGTGTCCCTCTTCAGTGACGCAGGCTCTTCTTCACCTGAAATGCCGTTTGGGCATCGAACCTATGCCGCCATCCGATTGGCCGCGCAGCCACCCCTCCACCTAAGTCAGAGCCACGCCGGGAAGGCGGTCCGTCCTCCTTCCAGCCGCCACGACCCACATCAACAGGAGGACCCAAATGATCCGATCAACGCTCCCCGCAGCCCTTGCCTTCCTCGCCCTGGCGAGCGCCGCCCCTGCGTTCGCCGGCGAATGCCCCGCCGGCCAGATGGCCGACAACCCGCTCACCGGCCACCCGACCGAACCCAAGGGCGTCACCGACACGGTCATCGGTTCGGTCGACCTCGGCAAGGAGATCAACGTCGCCGATCGCCAGCTGCGCACCCGTCGGCTGGTGGTGCAGCCGGGCGGCGTCGTGCCGTTCCACAGCCATGCCGACCGCCCGGCCCTGATCTATACGGTCAGCGGCCAGATCACCGAGTACCGCAGCAGCTGCGCGGTTCCGATCGTCCACAAGGCCGGCGACATCGCCCGCGAGGCGGACGGCATCTCCCACTACTGGATCAACCACGGGAAGGTCCCGGCCGTCCTGCTGTCGTCCGACGTCCACCACGGGATGTGACCCGTCCGCGGGGCCGCAGGGCTCGGCGCCCGCCGCGCCCAATCGTCAACCCAAACGCTCAATCCAATGGAGATCGACCATGAAGCTCGTCAACACCGCCGCGACCGCGGCGATCCTCACGGCCCTTACCGCCGCCGCGGCCCACGCCGGCCCGGTCGCACCACAGCCTGGTAGCGACAAGTGCTACGGCGTCTCGCTGGCTGGCCATAACGACTGCAAGGCCGGCGCCGGCACCAGCTGCGCGGCCACCTCACGGGTCAACTACCAGGGCGACGCTTGGAAGTATGTCGCCCGCGGCACCTGCGAGTCGATCAAGACCCCTAAGGGTCACGGCTCGCTCACCCCGCAAAAGGGCTGAGCCGATGCCCCCGTCCGCCGGCGTCGGCTTCAAGGCCGTGCATTTCCAGGACGCCCTGGCGTCGCCGGCGGCGGGGCTGTGGTTCGAGATCCATGCGGAGAACTACATGCTGCCCGGGGGTCCACGCCTGGCGATGCTCGAGGAGCTGCGCGCGGCCCGGCCGCTGTCGTTGCACGGCGTCGGTCTCTCGCTTGCCGGCGTCGCCCGGCCGGACGCCGGCCACCTCGCCGAGTTCAAGCGGCTGGTCGATCGATTCGAGCCCTTCCTGGTGTCCGAACATCTCGCCTGGTCGCGCATCGACGGGACCTGCTTTCCGGATCTGCTGCCGTTTCCGCGCACGACTGAGGCCTTGGCCTGCATCGCGCGGAATATCGACATCGTCCAGCAGGCCCTCGGGCGGCGGATCCTGATCGAAAACCCTGCCCACTACATGGCCATTGACGGCCACCAGTGGTTCGAAGTCGATTTCCTCACCGAGCTCGTCCGGCGCACCGGCTGCGGCCTGTTGGTCGACGTCAACAATGTGATGGTCAGCGCCTTCAACCTCGGCTTCGACCCCCGGGCCTGGTTGGCGCGGGTTCCCGCCGGGGCGGTCGGCGAAGTCCATCTCGCCGGCTACACGCCCGATCCCGAGATCCGGATGCTCGTTGACAGCCACGCGGCCCCGGTGGCCGCTCGCGTTTGGTCTCTGTTCGCCGACCTCGTCGCCCGCATCGGCCCACGGCCGACCCTGATCGAGCGTGACGGCGACATCCCGCCTTTCACCGAACTCATGGCTGAGCGCGCCCGCGCCGCCCGCCTGCTCAACAGCCGACATCTGGAGGAAGCGCATGTCTGAACTCGCCACTTTTCAACGCGATTTCGCCAAGGCGATCGCGCACGGGACCAAGGAGCTTGGCCCGCTGACAGTCTATCGCAACACCAGCCTCAGCGGCGCCGTGGAGGCTCTGGGCGACAACTACCCGGTGGTCCGCGCCATCCTGGGCCGGGCGATGTTCGAGAACGTCGCTGGCGACTACGCCTTGGCCCAGCCGCCGACGTCGCCGGTGCTGGCGCTCTACGGACGACGGTTCGCCGACTGGATCGAGGCCAAGACCTGGTCGGCGACCACGCCCTATCTGGCCGACGTGGCGCGGATCGAGCGTCTCCATATCGAGGCCCTGTTTGCGGCTGACGCGCCGCCGCTGGCGCCCGACGCCCTGGCCAGGATCGGCCCGGATGCCTGGAGCGTGACCCGGCTCCACCTGCATCCGGCCGTGCGCTTCCACTGGTCGCCGACCCCGGCCATGACCATCTGGCTCGCGCACCAGTCCGCGACCCCAGGTGTGATCGAGCCGGCCCCGATCGAGCCAGATTGGCGACCGGAGGGCGCGCTGTTCCTCCGACCGCACTCGACCGTGGAGGCGCGGTTGCTCGACGCGCCCGCCCACAAGTTCCTCACCGCCCTGCGCCACGGGGAGAGCATCGGCGTCGCCGCGCTGCTGACCGCCGAGCTCCACCCGCAGGCCGACCTCGGCGGCCTGTTTCAATCCTTCATCCAGGCCGGCGTCTTCGCCGCCCGGCCCGACCTGCAAGGGAACGTCTGATGACTACGACAGCGATCCGCCAGCCGCGGCCCTTCAACCTCTACGATCGCGCCGCCAACCTTGCGGAGAGGATCCTCCAGCCCTCGGTCCTGCTGCTCATCCAGCGTCTGGGGATCGCCTCGATCTTCTTCCTGTCCGGCCGCACCAAGGTCACGGGCCTGTTCACCCTGACCGACGGGACCTTCGAGCTGTTCCGCACGGACTACAGGCTGCCGCTGATCCCGCCGGAGATCGCCGCCTGGGCGGCGACCATTTCCGAGCACCTGTTCTCGATCCTGCTCGTGCTGGGTCTGTTCACCCGCCTCTCGGCTGCGGCGTTGCTGGGCATGACCCTGGTGATCGAGATTTTCGTCTACCCCGACGCCTGGCCGACCCACCTCAGCTGGGCGGGGCTGCTGCTGCCGTTGATCGCCTGCGGTGGAGGCAGGGTGTCGGTCGATCGGTTCCTAAGGGGCCCGACCAGAGAACCGCAGGAGGCGATCTGAGCTGGCGTGGGTTGTGCCCATCCCTCCGCTGCAGTGAAGGCGAGGGTGCCGAGATGGAAGAGCTCAGGCGTGAGAATTGCCTCGGATGCCGATTGGGACGGGCGCGTGAATGTCCGAATCCTGGAGCGGTCCCAGAGTCCGCTGCTGGCGCTTGCTTCGCCTCACTCGAAAGGCAGTAGGTCGCCTGGCGGACCAACGGGTTGCCGCGGTCGGGCTGGAGCCGGGCGCCTATGGCACACATAGCCTGCGCCGGACCAAGGTGGCCCTGATCTACAAGCGGACCGGCAATCTCCGAGCCTATCAGCTCCTCCTCAGCCGCCGAAAGATCGAGAGCACGGTGCGTTAGCTCGGGATCGAGGTGGATTACGCGCTTGCTCTGTCGGAGGGACTTCTCAGGAGTTGACATAACGATCGACTGCGGACTTTACGCCGGCAGCTCAGTTCTCATAGCGCCAAAGGAAATCCCGTGTCTGAGGATATTGATCTCCGGAAGATTGTCGCGGATGTCGCGGCCGCCTACTTTGGCAACAGCCACGTGACGCCGTCCGAGATCCCCGCCGTTATCAATCAGATCGCCAGCAGCCTGTCGGTGGTGGGCGTGCCCGCGCCCGAAGGGACAGCTGAGATCCCGGCGCAATCGAAGCTTACGCCCGCCCAGATCCGCAGGTCGATAACGCGCGACGCGTTGATCAGCTTTGAGGACAACAAGCCGTACAAGACGCTCCGCCGCCACCTCGCGGTCCGGGGCCTGTCCCCGGAAGAATACCGGGCCAAGTGGGGCCTGCCGAAGGACTACCCGATGGTGGCGCCGTCCTACAGCGAGGCGCGCGCCAGCATGGCCAGGTCGATCGGGCTAGGAAGCCGCGTCACGGCGAAAAGCGCCGCGCCGGAGGCATCTGAGTCCTCGACAACCAAGGCGAACGCGAAAGCGGCGCCCGAGGCGCCTGCCGCCGTCGCCGCCGAGCGTGGGCGGCGGGTGCCGCCCCGTGCGGCAGCCGCTGCGGCCAAGGGTCCTAAGGCCCCGAGACGCGGGCCCGGCCGTCCTCGCAAGCCAAAGGAGACGGCGTAATCAGGTCCTGGCCGCCGTCGCGCTCACGGGCCTTGCCCACCGGGCCGAGGCGCTCGCGCGGCGCGTGGCCGCTGGCCATGATGGTTTCCGCAGGCGAGGTCCCTATCTGCTTTGCGTGCCATGACGCCCTGGACCTTCCGTGGGTTGTCCTCGCCTCCGGTCTGACCGGCTCGGCATCAGTTCACATCGTCCTCGCAACTCGTGCGCTGGAACGTCATCTTCGATCCTGCTGGGGTGGTTGAAATTGAGAAGCTGGCGCCGCCGCCGGTGCAGTTCAAAGGCGCCTCGACCCAACGCGATTTCTGCCCCGAAGCCGCCGAAATACGGAGATCCTCCGGACGGAGTACGGTATTCATGGGATGGGATCGAAGATCGCCGGCGCGCGACTGCAGACGCCTGCGCCAAGGAGATCAGTTCTGGATGCCGATCCGGGCCCCGTTTTGCGCGCCGGTTGACAACGAGCGAGGGAATAGAGCGTATGCAGCGATGTCCGGATCGTCCTGGACGAGCCCGGCTTGTCATGTGAAGCCGCTGCGCTTCCGAGCGCGGAGTATTGATGAAGACCTCGCTTCTCTTGGAAATGGCGTCTGACGCGGCGCCGGATCGGATCATCCTCGGCGAGCGCGCTCAGGGCGTCTCGATGGCCGAGCTGCAGGGGCGCGCCAAGAGCGCTGCGGCCTGGCTGGCCAAGCAGCCGGGCGAGACCGTCGTCTACCTCGGCCTGAACAGCTCCTACCTGCCCGTGTTGGTGTTCGCCTCCGGCCTGATCGGCAAGCCCTTCGCGCCGATCAACTACCGCCTCTCCGACGAGGACCTGCGCAAGCTGGTCGGTCGCACGGCGCCGTCGGTGGCGGTGGTCGACGACGACATGCTGCCGCGCGTCCAGGGCGTCGCTGGCGTCGAGGTCGTGCCGATGAGCGAGTTCCGCGCGCTCTGCGACGACACGGCGCTGCGCGCCGAGGACCTGCCCTACGTCGATCAGGACATCGGCGTGCTGCTGTTCACCAGCGGGACCACGGGCGAGCCCAAGGCCGCGGTGCTGCGCCACCGCAATCTCACCTCCTACGTCATCTCGACCGTGGAATTCCTGGGCTCGGACGAGGATGAGGCCGCCCTCGTCAGCGTGCCGCCCTACCACATCGCCGGCATCTCGGCGGTG
>Ga0105248_10006801_pt1 | contig 12537 bp, 8 predicted proteins | sample KBSS34metaG_FD_81524 | JGI IMG/M metagenome (GOLD analysis project Ga0105248, IMG submission 81524) | Switchgrass rhizosphere microbial communities from Kellogg Biological Station, Michigan, USA - KBS S3-4 metaG | ecosystem: Host-associated > Plants > Roots > Rhizosphere > Soil | place... | reverse complement strand
GACGGTGTCGCCGGTGTCGACGCCGGAGTCGACACGCAGCGCGGGGCCGGACGGCTCGCGCAGCGCCAGGATCTCGCCGCTCGTCGGCGCGAAGTCGCGGCCGGGATCCTCCGCCCGCACGCGGGCCTCCATGGCGTGCCCGCTCAGCGTGACGTCGGCCTGGCCGAAGCGCAGCGGCTCACCGGCGGCGATCCGGATCTGCTCGGCGACGAGGTCCACCCCGGTGACGAGCTCGGTGACGGCGTGCTCCACCTGCAGGCGAGTGCCCATCTCCATGAAGTAGAACTCGTCGGGCGCGTCGGCGGACATGATGAACTCCACCGTCCCGGCGCCCACGTAGCCGACGGCGGAGGCGACCTCGACGGCCGCAGCGCCGAGTCGTTCCCGGGTCCGGGCGTCGAGCAGCGGCGACGGCGTCTCCGCCACGATCGTCTGGTGGTCGCGCTGCAGACTGCACTCCCGTTCACCGAGGTGCAGGACGGTGCCGTGCTCGTCCGCGAGCACCTGCACCTCGACGTGGCGGGGGCGGGAGATGAGCCGCTCGACGTAGAGGGTGGCGTCGTCGAACGCGACCGCGGACTCGAAGCGGGCCGAGGCCAGCGCCGCGGCCATCCGCCCCGGCTCGCGCACCACCCGCATACCCCGCCCGCCCGCGCCCGCCGCCGGCTTGACCATCACCGGGTAGCCGAGCGCGGCCGCCGCCTCGATGATCGCCGCGTCGGACATGCCCGGTGTCGATCGCCCGGGCACCACCGGGACACCGACCTCGGCAACCGTGCGCCGCGCCCGGATCTTGTCCCCCATGAGCTCGAGCGCCGCCGCGGACGGCCCGACGAACCGCAGCCCGGCAGCCACGCAGGCCCGCGCGAGCGCACCGCTGCCGGCGAGGAACCCGTAGCCCGGATGGACCGCCTGAGCGCCGGCCAGGCGGGCCGCGTCGAGAACGGCGTCGACGTCGAGGTAGCTGTCCCGCACCGCCGACGGCGCGAGCCGCACCGCGAGGTCGGCCTCGCGGACGTGCCGGGCACCCGCGTCGGCGTCCGTGTACACGGCGATGGAACGCAGGCCAAGCTCCCGTAGCGTCCGGATGATCCGAACGGCGATCTCCCCGCGGTTCGCCACGAGCACCGACGAGAACCCGAGCCCGCCGGGCCCCACATCGCGCGACTCCCACTCCCCGGCAGCCCCGGCCGGCACGACCGCCTCCGGCACGACCGCATCCGGCGCAACGGCACCCGGAACGACCGCATCCGCAACGACCGCATCCGCAACGACAGCGCCCGGGAGCACGGCGGGCGAGGCGGGGCTGGTCGGCGGGGACGCCGTTGCCGTTGTGGTCGCCGGGATCGCGGTCGCCGGGGTCGCCGGGGTCGCCGGGGTCGCCGCAACCATGTCAGGCGATGTGGAAGATTCCGAGCCGTTCACGCGTCCGTCCTCCTCCGTCACGGGGCCGCCTTCCGGAAGGGGCGGCGCTCGGCCGGCTCCAGCGGTGCGTTCGCGGCGACCGACAGGCCGAGGCCCAGCACCGTCCGGGTGTCCACCGGGTCGATCACACCGTCGTCCCACAGCAGCGCCGTCGAGTGATAGGGGCCGCCATGCTCGGTGCCCGGCACGGGGACGCGCGCCGTCGGCCACAGCCACAGGAAGCGTGGCGAGTAGGCCCGCCCGCACAGCGGGACGTCACCGCCATCCGGCGCCCCGCCGATGACGACGGTGAACATCGGCACTCGCGCGCAGGCCACCGCGGTCGCCAGCGTCGCCGTCGCCACCGTCGCGGTCTCGTCGGGCGCGATCCCGGCGATGTTCTGCAGGAACACCAACGGGATGCCCCGCGCGTCGCACAGCTCGACGAAATGCGCGCCCTTGAGCGCCGCCTGGGCGGACATCGCCCCGTTGCTGGCCACGATCCCCACGGGATGGCCGTGCAGGCGGGCCGTCCCGGTCACGAGGGTGGTGCCGCGCTCGCCGCGGAACTCGGCGAAGCGGCTGCCGTCGACGAGCCGGGCGATGACCTCACGGACGTCGAAGGGCGGCTGTCCATCCGGCTCCAGCTCCAGTCCCAGTTCCGGCCGCTGCTCCGGTCGCGGCTCCGGCTCCGGCGGGACGGCGAAGTAGAGGCCGGCCGGGTCGACCGCGGGCTCGGCGACCGGCTCGACCTCCCACGGCCGCCCGGCCCGCGGCGCCAGGCTCGCGACGATCGCGCGGACGACGCGCAACGCCTGCCGGTCGTCGTCGACGAGGTGGTCGGTCACCCCTGGGGCGCGGTCGGGCGGCAGGCTGCCGCGGACGAGGACCGTCTCGTCCGCCATGGCGGGGACGTGGGCGCCGCCCGCCATGCAGCCGCCCAGCACCACGACGATCTGGGCGATCCCGAGCGCCGACATCCGCGCCTGGTTGTAGGAGATCCGACCCACCTGCTCCCGGTCCGGAAAGTCCCGGTCGCCGGGCGGTGGGGACTCGCCACCGGAATCGACCAGGTAAACGCACGGCAACCTGTTGTGCAGCGCCACGTCCTGCGCACGTAGATGCTTCTTCACTGTCAGCGGGTAATATATTCCGCCCTTGACGGTGGCATCGTTGGCAACGACGACGCATTCCCGCCCGCAGATCCGCCCGATTCCGGTGATGATGCCCGCGCCGGGCACGGGATCCGCGTAGAGCCCGTTTGCCGCCAGCGGGGAGAGTTCGAGGAACGGGCTGCCCCGGTCGAGCAGGGTGTCGATCCGCTCCCGCGGCAGCAGCCTGCCCGCCGCGGCATGCCGTGCCCGGGCCTGCGGCGAGCCCCCGACCGCCGCGACCGCCAGGCGCTCCTGCAGATCCGTCACGGCGTGCCAGTGCCCCTCGGCATTGCGCCGAGCCCGCTCCCCCGCCGCGTCGACCCTGCTGGTCAGCACCGGCATCGCCGCGGCGGAGAATCCGGCCTGCATCGCGGTCACGGCGGCTCCCAGACATCGAAAACGACAACATTGACAACGGGAACGCGCACACCATTAGGCGCGTTTCCCCAGGTCAACCGCTGTCAGTCGCAACATCCGACGGCACCGTGCGCCCCGGCCGCAGCGCCGGGGTCCCGGGATGTGCCGAATCCGTCGCTGCCACGAATTGCACCGGTTCACCCCACTGCGAACCTACGATAGCGGTGCAGGTCGGAAACGTCGGAGCCCCATCAGCCGCCGGGCACCCGGCGCGCCGGCGCGGGGCCGGCGCGCCGAGCGGACCTCACCGACGCGGCGTCACAGGTGGTACAGGTTCACCGGCCTACAGATACAGGCCGTGGCGGGTGTCGGTGCGGGTCGGGCGAGGCAGGCCGTGACCGTCACGCAGGGCGAACAGCTCGGCGAGCGTCATCGTCGAGCCGACGCCCTCGTTCGAGCCGAGCCACGAGACCGCCTCGGCGTGCGGCAGCGCGCCCACCTCGATCTGCGCCAGGCAGCGCCCCGGCCGGACGACCGCCGGATGCAGCCGGAGCAGATCCTCGTTGGTCGTCAGCGCGACGAGCACCTCCCGCCCCTGCCCGACCAGCCCGTCGGTCAGGTTGAGCAGCCGCGACAGCTGCTGGCCGGTCGATCCGCGGCCATCTCCGCGGATCAGCTCGTCACAGTCCTCGATCACCAGCAGCCGCCACCGGCGCCCCACCGGCTGCCCCATCCGGTCACCGGCGCCCCCCTCCGGCTCGCCATCCCCGGACGGCCCGACCCCGGACGGCCCATGCTCGGACGGCTCGTGCTCGGCAGTCGACCCCGTCTCGTTCGCTCCCGCCGTGGGCTCGCCGTCCTTGCCATCCCCCCTGCCGCCCCCCGACGGAGCGATCCCGGACGGACGCCCCGCGACCGAGCCGCTCGCGGGCGGCCCGTCCGTCACCGGCACGTCCCCGATCAGGGGAGACCCCAGATCGGTGAGGTCGCCCCCGCCGTCGGCGTCCGGGTCCGCGTCGTCGTCATAGCCGATCGCGACCTCCATCAGATAGGCGGGATCGGCGAACAGCGACTCGGGGTCGAGGACACAGTCGACCTGACACCAGGAACGCCACTCGTGCGCCAGCGCCCGCAGCACGGTCGTCTTGCCGGTGCCGGCCGGGCCGTGCAGCAGGATCAGCCTGCCGACAACCGATTCGCGCCGGACGGACATCAGCTTGTCGAGCGCGCCGACCGCCGTCGACGAGTAGTTGCCGCGGATGGACGACCAACTCGTCGTCGCCGTGCGCCGGCTGGTACGGATCGGCCCCCGCTGACTGGACAGATACCAGAAACCCATGGTCACGGCACTGTCCGGGCCCGCCTCGGCGGTGGAGGCACGCAGCACGTCGTCCAGCACGCCGCGGGCGAGCTGCTCGGTGACCGCCGTGACGGTGACCTCGCCCCCACCGCCACGCCACCGCACGGCTCGCACGGTCCAGCCCTCGCCGACCGCGAGTCGGGAGTCACGACTTTCCTCGACGACGGAACGCAGCACCTGCGCTCCGGTAGGCAACAGGGTCGCACCCGGACGGAGGCGGTCGACCCGCGCACTGCGGGCCCACGGCTGTTCACCGGTTGTGAAGGGAGCCAGCGCGAGCGCGTCGACGACGTCGTAGGGGGTGTCCGAGTCGTCGAGGCCGACGACGAACGGAAGCTTCATCCCCGCGCCCAGCGACTCGGAGCCCATCCAGGACTTGGGCAGCGACGCCTTCTGGTTCGGAACCTGATTTGGAACGGACACGTCCTCGATGGTCGCGGACGCGCAGGGATTCCACCATCCCGTTACTGGATTTGCCCCACCACGTCACCCCCCACCGCGCCGCCGCCCCCGGCCTGCCGTCCCGCCGGGCGCTCCCACGGCCGGTTCGCTCTTCGTCGCCCACCCGCCGTCAACACCCCCCTCGCGTGCACCTCCCGTCACCCGCCCTGGTGTGGCCCCGCACATCTCTCCGTGCCACCCGCCCGGCGCGCCTACTCCACGCACATGGTCGATCACTGCACTCTGGTGACTCCTCGACGGTGCGCTCTGCGCGGACAGGAGGTGCCTGCGGTGTTCGGTGGACGGCTCATTCCCACCCGTCGGCGCGGCGCGACCGGCTCCGGCTCGGGCGATGAGTCCACGCAGCCCGTCGCCGCCGCCGACAGTCAGGACGGGTCCGCGCGGTCAGGCGGCCACCCAGGCCCGGCGGAGCGGTCCGCTCCGCTGGGCCCCTTCGACCTCGCCAACCTGCCGGACGACGGCCGCCAGCGCGCCGACTTCGGCGCCCTGCTCATCCCCCGGGTCGACGGAACGTGGATCCGCCTGTCCCTGAACGGCCCCGTCCCCATGCTGGTCGCGACCGACGGCACCTCCACCCTGGAACTGTCCGCCTTCGCCGCTCCGCGTCGCGAGCCCCTCTGGCCCACCATCCGCGCCGGCCTGCTCGCCGTCGACGACTCCCCCGACGCCGATGATCCGCACTCCGACGACCTGCACCCCGACGATCTGCACCCCGACGCCGCGACCGACGCGGGCGGCGAGGACATGGCCGAGGTCGCGGGACCAGTCGAGATCATGGGGCCACGTGGCCCCGAGATTCGGGTGACACTGGACAGCGATCTGGGGCCGATACTCGCCCGCATCGTCGGGATCGACGGCCCGCGCTGGTTGCTCTGCGCCGTCTACACCGGTCCCGCGGCCGCCGACCCGTCGGCCGCGCCCGCCCTCGACGAGCTGCTCGGGGGCACCGGCGTCATCCGCGGCGACATCCCGCTACCGGTCCGGGAACCGCTCGCGCTCCTGCCCCCCGACCGGCATGGGGAGCGCCTCATCGACCTTCCGACCCAGCGCGCGGGCGTCGAGGTCGTCCGCCTGGACCTGTCCAGCCGGCTCGGCTGACCCGCCAGCCCCTGCTAATCTGGCTGGCCGTGTCCGATTCCGCCGCCAGGCCGGCCGATGGTGTTCCCGGTGGGGTCGAGGTCCCGGGAGGTCGCGGGTGACCGTCCACTTCATCGGGGCGGGGCCCGGCGCGGCCGACCTCATCACCGTGCGGGGGCGTGACCTGATCGCGTCCAGCCCGGTCTGCCTGTACGCCGGCAGCCTGGTGCCGGCCGAGCTGCTCGCGCACTGCCCGCCGGGCTCGACACTCGTCGACACCGCGCGGATGACGCTGGACGCCATCACCACGCACCTGCTCGACGCCCACGCGGCCGGCCAGGACGTCGCCCGCCTGCACTCCGGTGACCCCTCCCTGTACAGCGCGATGGCCGAGCAGATGCGCCGCCTCGACGCGGCCGGCGTGCCCTACGACGTCACGCCCGGCGTACCGGCGTTCGCCGCGGCGGCCGCCTCGCTGCGCCGGGAGCTGACCGTTCCCGGGGTCGCCCAGAGCGTCGTCCTGACCCGGACGTCGGTGCTGTCCAGCCCGATGCCGCCCGGCGAGGACCTGCCGACGCTGTCCCGGTCGCGCGCCACCCTGGTGCTGCACCTGGCGGTCCACCGCATCGAGGACCTGGTCGGCGAGCTCGCGGCGGCCTACGGCCCGGACTGCCCCGCCGCCGTCGTCGCCTGGGCGAGCCGCGACGAGGAGGTGGTGCTGCGCGGCACCCTGGACGACATCGCCGCCCAGTCCCGGGCCGCTGGCCTGACCCGCACCGCCGTCGTCATCGTCGGCCGAGCCCTCGCCGCCGACGACTTCCCCGACAGCTTCCTCTACTCCCCCGGCCGCTTCGCCGCCCACGGCTGCGAACCCGCCCCACCCACCGGCTGGTCCTCCGTCCCGCCCGCGCAGCCGTGAGCCATCCCGCCACGGCCGGGCCATGCGACACCCCCGGTCCCGCGGGACCGCGTCATCGGGGAACCGTCGCGGCGGACGGGCGACGGGCGTGAGGCGCCAGGTGCTGGTGCTGGGCGGGACCGGGGAGGGCCGGCGGCTGGCGTCAACGCTGGTCGCGGCCGGTGGCTGGCGGGTGCTGTACTCGCTGGCGGGTCGGGTCCGCGAGCCGGCGGTGCCGGTGTCGTGCGCGGTGCGGGTCGGCGGGTTCGGCGGTCCCGAGGGGCTGGCCGCGTTCCTGCGCGACGAGCGGATCGACGTGATCGTCGACGCCACCCATCCGTTCGCCGCCCGGATGAGCGCGTCCGCCGCCACCGCCGCGTCCGCCACCGGCCTCCCGTTGCTGATGCTGCGCCGCCCCGGCTGGCGCGAGCAGCCCGGCGACACATGGCACCGTGTCCGCTCCCTGCCCGCCGCGGTCGACCTGCTCGCCGACTTCACGACGGCTGCGGCATCCCAGGCCGATGTGGCGCCGAGGGTCTTCCTGACGACCGGGCGCACCGATCTGGCGCTGTTCGCCTCGCTGCACCGGCCGTGGTTCCTGTCCCGCAGCGTCGAGCCACCCGACGGCCCGACGCCGCCGCATCTGACGGTGGTACTCGACCGCGCCCCGTTCGACGTCGCAGGCGAGACGGAGCTCCTGCGCCGGCACGCCATCGACGTCGTCGTCACCAAGGACAGCGGCGGCACGATGACGGCCGCCAAACTCACCGCCGCCCGCGACCTCAGCCTCCCCGTCATCATGATCGACCGCCCCCCGCCCCCGCCCGGCGTCCTCCTCGCCGCCACGATCGACGACGCCGTCACCTGGCTCACCACCCACGCGCCCACCTCGGGCCGCGGGTAACCCGCCCCACACCCCACCGCCACCGACCGTCACGGAGCGTCACCCGCCGCCGCGATCGCCGCTCTCGCCTGCCGCCGCCCCGCGTTCCGCGGAACGCCCTACCCCGGGCCATTCCTGGCCCTTGGGCGCAGCGGGCTCCACCTTCGCCAAACCTGCCGAGCAGCCGCGTTCCGCGGAACGCCACAGCACGGACGTCCCTACGGCGACGGGTAGCGGCGGGGGGTGTAGACGAGGGGGGCGCGGGCGGGGTCGGCGCGGGGGACGAGGCGGGTGGTGGACGAGCCGACGAGGAGCAGGGTGCGCATGTCGACCACGGACGGGTCGATGTCGCCGAGGGTCGTGACGGTGACGGTCTCGGTCGGGCCACCGACGTCGCGGCCGATGACCAGGGGGGTGTCGAGGGCGCGGTGGTCGCGCAGGACGGCCAGCGCCCGGTCAAGCTGGTCGCGGCGGGTGCGGGACGCCGGGTTGTAGAGGGCGATCACGAGGTCGGCGCCGGCGGCGGCGCGCAGGCGGGCCTCGATGACGTCCCAGGGCTTGAGGCGGTCGGACAGGGAGAGCACGCAGAAGTCGTGGCCGAGCGGCGCCCCGACCCGGCTCGCCACCGCCTGCGCCGCGGTCAGCCCGGGCACCACCCGGACCTCGACGCCGGCGAACCGCTCCAGCGCCGCCGCCTCGACCACCGCCGTCGCCATCGCGAACACCCCGGGATCACCCGAGGACACCACCGCGACGACGGCCCCCGCGGCCGCGAGCTCGCATGCGTGCTCCGCCCGGTCGGCCTCGACCGTGTTCCCGGACGGGTGCCGTTCCTGCCCGGCCCGCGCCGGCACCCGGTCCAGGTACGGTCCGTAGCCGATGAGATGGTCGGCGGCCTCGAGCGCCGCCGCGGCCTGCGGCGTCAGCCATCCCGCGTCCCCGGGCCCCAGCCCGACCACCACGACCTCGCCGCCGGAGGCACGGCTGGTGCCGGAGGCCGAGGTGGGCTCAGCCGAAACGCCGGCGCCCCGGGCGGTGTCGAGCCAGTCGGCCTGGGTGGCGCGTTTCGGCGCCGGGTCGTCGGGGCCACGGACGGGGCTGGGGAGGACGGCGAGGGAGAAGTAGGGGACGGACGCCGGGTCGACGTCGGCGAGGGGGGCGATGCGCTGGCCGGTGGTGGTCGCCCGTTCGACGTACCAGGTGTCGGCGAGGCGGCCGGCATCGGTGAACGCGTCGCGGACGCCGGGGAAGGTGCGGCCCATCTTCAGGACGACAGCGGTGTCGGTGTTCTCGAGGCGCCGCGCCAGGGTGTCCGGCGGCAGGGTGCCGGGCAGGACGGTGAGCACCTCGTTGCCCTCGACGAGCGGGCGGCCGAGCACCGCGCACCCGGCGGACAGCGATGTCACCCCGGGGACGACCTCGGTCGGGTAGCGGTCGGCGAGGCGGCGGTGCAGGTGGATGAACGAGCCGTAGAAGAACGGGTCGCCCTCGCTGAGGACGACGACGTCGCGGCCGGCGTCGAGGTGGGCGGCCAGGCGCTTGGCGCAGTCCTCGTAGAACTCGTCGATGGCGCCGCGGTAGCCGCCGGGGTGGGTGCTCGTCTCCGTCGTGACGGGGTAGACGAGCGCCTCCTCGATCTGGTCGCCGCGCAGGTGGCTGGCGGCGATGCGGCGCGCGATGCTGCGGCCGTGCCGGGCGCTGTGGTAGGCGATCACGTCCGCGTCGCCGATGAGCCGCGCCGCCCGCAGCGTGATCAGCTCCGGGTCCCCGGGCCCGACCCCGACGCCGTACAGCCGCCCCGACCCGCCGATGCCAGGTCCCTCCACGGCGGTCACTCGTCCTCGCTCGCGATCGCGTTGACGGCGGCGACGGTCATGGCGCTGCCGCCGCGACGCCCGTGGACGACGAGGAACTCCGTGCCCGCCGGGTCGTCGGCCAGGGTCTGCTTCGATTCGGCAGCACCGATGAAGCCGACCGGAAGGCCAAGGACGGCGGCGGGGCGGGGGGCGCCGGCAGCGAGCAGCTCCAGCAGGCGGAACAGGGCCGTCGGCGCGTTGCCGATCGCGACGACGGCGCCGCCGAGACGCTCGCCCCACAGGTCGACGGCGGCGGCGCTGCGGGTGGTGCCGAGCTCGGCGGCGAGCGCGGGCACCCGCGGGTCGCCGAGCAGGCAGAGGATCTCGTTGTCGGCCGGGAGCCGGCGGCGGGTCACCCCGGCGGCGACCATCTGCGCGTCACAAAGCACCGGCGCGCCGTCGAGCAGCGCCGCGCGGGCCGCGGCGACGACGCCGGGGCTGTAGGCCAGGTCATCGACCAGGTCCACCATCCCGCAGGAGTGGATCATGCGGACGGCGACCCGGGCGACGTCGGCGGGCAGGCCGTCCAGGCGCGCCTCGGCCCGGATCGTGGCGAAGGACCGGCGGTAGATCTCCGCGCCGTCCCGGATGTACTCCGGACGCGTCGTACCCGTCGCCGTCACCGTCGTGTCCCCACTCATTCCTCCTCAGCGACCCGGCTGACGGACGCGACCTGGCTGACGGACGCGACCCGATCGACAGACGCGACCCGGCCGTCGAGCGCGCCCGATCCGACGGGCGTGCGGGCGGACGCGAGTTCCTCGCACAGTGCCGTCCAGGCGGCCGCGGACAGCTCCCCGCCGGCCAGCGCGCGCGGCGGCGTCCCCGACCAGGCGAAGCCGATGCCCGGCTCGCCCGCCGCGGGCGTCGCCGACCGGCCGTGCACCCGATATCCCGACTCCCCGGCGACCACGTCGACGACCTCGCCAGCCGGACGCCCGCACCGCCGCGCACATCCTGACCAGTGCACCGGCAGCCCCTGGCGCCGCGCCCGACCTGGCGCTGCGGCAGCGCGGGCGGCGTCGCGACGGACATCGGCGAGGGCCCGGGCGCATCCTGGGCGGCCCGCGCAACTGGTGACGCCGACCCAGCCGGACTGCGGGTCGACGACGAGTCCCGACGCGGCCAGCCGCTCACCGAGCGGGCCCGTCGCCGTCGGCGGCAGGTCACGCAGGACAACCATCCGATGCGGCGTCACCACCATCTGACCGTCACTCGCGGTGTCAGCCAGCTCGGCGAGCAGGTCCAGCTGGTCGGCGCTCAGCCGCCCGAGCGGGACCAGGGCCGTCAGCGCCGCACGCCCGTCGCGCTGGGCATGGGCGCCGGGACGGGCTCCCGGCCCAGCCCCCGCATCCCCGCCCGCCGGATCCGTCTCCGCCGTCGCTTGCGCCAGGCCCTCGTCGGTGACGATCTCGACGATGGGCTCGGCGGGCTCGCCGCTGGTGTCGACGCCGGTCGTGGGGGGGTCGGCCGCCCGCTGGCGAACGGCGAGGGCGGCGGCGGAGAGGAGCTGGTCACGCCCGGCCCGCAACTCGGCGACGCGCCAGGCGGGCGGGCCGGACGCCGCGTCGGTGCTGGCGGTGGCGTCGGTGCTGGCCGTGGCGTCGGTGCTGGCGTCGGCGAGGGCGAGGAAGGCGTGGGCGGCGGCGAGGAGGGCGGGAATGGCAGCGTCGGCAGGGAGACGCAGGGCGTGGGGCTCGCCCGCGACGCGCAGCAGCATCCGGTCGGCGGGCAGGGCGCGCAGGGCGAGGTCGGCGGGCAGGGCGGCCATGTCACCGGTGCCGTCGTCGATCGTGAACAGAATCCGGCCGGGCAGGGCGCCGAGGGCGGGGTCGGCGCACAGGGCTCGGTCGAGGGCACCAACAAGCGGCGCGATGTCCCGCTGGGACGCGGTGGACCGGCCGGACAGCGGGGAGGCGATGATGTTGCGGATCCGCTCGTGGGTGTCCGACGGCAGCAGCCCGACGCGGCGAGCCCGCGTGGCCAGCACCTCCGCCGCGCCGTCGACCAAGCCGCGAAGCTGGACGTTTCCCCGGCTCGTCAGCTCCACGCAGCCGTCGCCGAGCTCCCGGGCGCACGCGGCGAGCTCGCGAGCGGCGCCGGCGGGAAGGATGCCGCCGGGCAGGCGCAGCCGGGCGAGGGCACCGTCCGCGGCGGCGTGCGTGCGCAGGACGCCGGGGCAGGCGTCACGGGCGCGTTCGCGCGGGCGGCTGGTGGGCACCGGCGGAGCATACGTGTCCGCCCCGGTCGCCGCCGGTTGATCGGCGTTCGTCACCGTATCCGCCCCATGTCCTTGACAGCGCCATCCCTTGACAGCCCCGGACCCCGCTCTGCGATGGTGAGTCGGCCACGAGCGGCGAGCGGCGAGGAAGTCCGGTGCGAATCCGGCGCGGTCCCGCCACCGTCACCGGACAGCGAAACCCCAGGCACGGCCACTGACGCGGGCGCCCAGCCCACGCCGGGAAGGCCGGGGCGAGCGTGCGCGGCGAGGCTCCGTACCCGGAGCGTCACGGCGCGGATCCGGGAGCCGGGATACTCGCCTCGCCCGCGACGGGCACGACGCGTCCCAGCCACATCATGGGCCGGGGTGTCGTCCCGGCTACCGGCCGGCTGACGCGGGGGCGCGGACCCCCGGGAAAGGCACTCGACGATGCCCCCTGCCCACCCCAAGCCCCCCGTGCCCCCTGCCCACCCCAAGCCCCCCGTGCCCCCTGCCGAGACGTTCCCTGCCCGGCTGCCCTCCACCGGGATGCCTCCGGCCGGCGCCGCGCCCGGAGTCATCCCGGATGCCCAGGACACGGCCCCAGGTGATGCGGGCGGACTGGACGCGACCGTCCTTCTGCTGTCGACGTCCGATACCGACCTGCTGTCGGCTCGTTCCAGTGGCGCCCGGTACCGGCTCGACAACCCGGCCCGCGTCGACGTCGAGGATCTGCCCGAGCTGACGGACGGCGCGGACGTCGTCGTCGTGCGCGTTCTGGGCGGGCGGTGGGTGTGGGAGGAGGGGCTGGACGCGCTGCTCGCCGGCCCGCGCCCGGTCGTCGTCCTCGGCGGGGAGCGGACGCCGGACGCGGAGCTGATGGCGG
>Ga0105248_10006800_pt1 | contig 12538 bp, 10 predicted proteins | sample KBSS34metaG_FD_81524 | JGI IMG/M metagenome (GOLD analysis project Ga0105248, IMG submission 81524) | Switchgrass rhizosphere microbial communities from Kellogg Biological Station, Michigan, USA - KBS S3-4 metaG | ecosystem: Host-associated > Plants > Roots > Rhizosphere > Soil | place... | reverse complement strand
TGCCCCGCGATCGAGGAGAAGAGGAAATAGGGCAGGATGAAGATGCCGCCCGCGATCACCGCCATCATCGCGGCGCGATCGGGATCGCCCTTGTATAGATGGAAGGAGGCGAGGAAGATCAGCGCGGAACGATAGAGATTATCGTTGAACGCACCCAGAAACTGCGTCGCGAAGAGGGGGAGGAAACGACGTCGGCCCAGCAGGCCCAGTTGCGGTGCGGACATGATCTTCGGCTCCCCGCCGATATGGCGGCGCAAAGCCTTCCTCACTCCACGCACCGTTCCTGTCCAGCCGAATAAGTGGTGGTCTGCTCTAAATGGACGATGGCCGCACGCCCTTACGGACGGCGGCCATCTTCAGGCGAACCCGACGAGCTTGCCGACAAGCCTGTCAGTTGCAGGTGGGAACGTAACGATTGAGCGACGGATCCCACACCGTGCCGCAACCATAAGGGGTATCCCAGTCGTAATAATAGTCCGAACCCGGATAATAGCCGTACCCCGGATAATAACCGTAATCCCAGGCCGCCGCGAACGGGAAGCCCCAGCCGTAGCCATAGCCGCCGTAGAAGCCGCCGCCGTAGAAACCACGGCCATAGAAGCCCCGGCCGCCATGGAAACCACCCCGGAAACCACCGCCGCGGAAGCCCGCGCCGCCGTGGAATCCGCCACCATGGAAGCCGCCGCCACCGTGAAAACCGCCGCCGCCCCGCTGCGCCAGCGCCGGGCTTGCCAGCAGGGCGAGCCCGGCCACCGCGCCCATCCAGTATTTTGTCTTCATATCGAGCTCCTGAATTAGAGCCCCCTGTGCCTGTCGGCCAGCCAATATGGGGCGGCCTTTCCGGCTTTGGTAGGGTGTCGGTGCGACGTTGGTCGCATGTCGCTCAGAAATGCGTGGGCTGTAGCGGAAGGGCAACGATGCCTGGGCGCTTGGCGTGTCGCGGCGCGGCCGCCATAGTCGAACGATGTATTCCACCACCATGACGCCCCCCCCGGCAGGCCGCCCCTCCAGCCACGCAACGGGCCGCCGGCAGTGAGCTTCGAAACCGCCTTCTACATCCTGGAATGGACAATCCGGATCGGGGCGCTCGCCATCGTCCCGGCGCGGCGGACGCCTGCCGCCACGCGCGGCTGGCTGCTGCTGATCTTCTTCCTGCCGGTGCCGGGCCTGCTGCTGTTCCTCGCGATCGGCCGGCCGCGCTTCCCAGCCTGGCGGATCGAGCGTTTCCGCGCGCTGATGCCGCTCTTCGATTCGCTCGCCGCCCGGATGGAGGAGGCGCACCCCGGCCGGCCGGCAGGGGGCGAGGCGACCGCCGCGCTCGCCCGACATCTCGGCCGGATGCCCGCGGTGGGCGGCAATGGCATCGAGCTGATCGAGGATTATGACGGCACGATCGACCGGCTCGTCGCCGACATAGACGAAGCCCGGCACCATGTGCGGCTGGTCGTCTACATCTTCGCCAATGATCGCACCGGCCGCCGCGTGATCGCTGCGCTGGCCCGCGCCGTGCTGCGCGGGGTGGCCTGCCAGGTGCTGCTCGATCCGGTGGGATCGCACCACTGGCGCCACGGCACGATCCGCGAGCTGACCGCCGTGGGCGTGGATGTGCGGGAGGCCCTGCCCTTCCGCCTGCTGCGCGGCCGCACCCGGCGCGACATGCGCAACCACCGCAAGCTGTTCGTGATCGACGGGCTGATCGGCTACACCGGCTCGCAGAACATCGTCGATCGCGATTTCCGCCCCGGCATCGTCAACCGGGAGCTTGTGGCGCGTGTCACCGGGCCGGTGGTGGCCGAGATGGAAATGCTGGTGCGGGCGGACTGGTATCTCGAAACCGTGACGATGCCGGCCGAGGACGTTTATATTCCCGCCGCCACCGGCGGCAGACACGCCCAGATCCTGCCGAGCGGCGCCGAATATCCGCTGGAGGGCTTCGAGACGCTGCTCGTCTGGCAGATCCATCAGGCACGCCGGCGCGTGGTGCTGACGACGCCCTATTTCATCCCGGACGAGGATGTGCTGGGCGCGATGCGCACCGCCGTCGCGCGTGGCGTGACGGTGGAGCTCATCATCTCGGCCGCGGTGGACCAGCGGCTCGTGAATCTTGCCCAATGTTCCTATTATTCCGATCTCATGCGGGCGGGCGTTTGCGTCCATCTGTTCCGGGGCGAACTGCTCCATGCGAAGAATGTGAGCGTGGACGGCACGCTGGCCATCCTCGGATCGAGCAATGTCGATCTGCGCTCCTTCCAGCTCAACGACGAGGTGAGCCTGCTGCTGTTCGACGACGCCTCTGTGGCGGATGTCGAGCGGGTGCAGCAGGGCTATCTGGCCGGCAGTGACCGGCTGACGCGGGAGCGATGGAACCGGCGGCCGGCGCTCCGCAAACTGGCCGAAAACATCGCCCGGCTGCTGTCGCCGCTCCTTTAGGGAGGAACCTCCGCCGGGCCGCCGCGCGTTGAAGCGCCGGGGCGCACAGCGAGGAGAGAACCGATGCCCGCCAAATCCGCAGCCCAGCAGAAGGCGGCCGGCGCGGCGCTGGCCGCCAAACGCGGCGAGCAGCCGAAATCGAAGCTCCAGGGCGCTTCCCGCGGCATGGAAGAGTCCATGACCGAGAGCGAACTGAAGGAGCTTGCCCACACGTCCCGCAAGGGCAAGCCCGAACACAAGGGCTGACGAAGGGCGCGTGGGGTGGTTGCGGCCGGGGCTCTTTCCGGGGCAAGAGGCGGCAACCCGTTCGGAGGCATCCATGCCGAAGCCCGCCGCCCCGTACCCCGGTCCCCTGCCCCACGCTGAATCCGCCCGCGACCTGCTGGTGCAGGCGGCGAACCTTGCGGCCGATCATCTGGAACGACGACGCGGCGATCCCGTCGCCATTACGGCGGATCGTGACGCGCTCGCCGCCAGGATCGCGGCCTTTGACTTCGCGCACCCCATGCCGGGTGCCGACGCGGTGGCGACGCTGTTCGACCTGCTGCGCGAGGCTGGCGTGCGGAGCGACCATCCCCGTTATTTCGGCCTGTTCAACCCGCCCTCGCTACCGGCCGGGATCGCGGGCGACATCGTCGCCGCCACGGTGAACCCGCAACTTGCGGTTTGGGCGCACGCACCCGCCGCCGCCGAGATCGAGCGCCATCTGGTGCGCCTGTTCGGCCGGCGCATCTGGCCGGAAAGTGGCGAGACGGCCGGCACCTTCACCAGCGGCGGCAGCGAGGCGAACCATACCGCGCTGCTCGCCGCCCTCGCCCGCAAATGCCCGGACTGGGCCGATCGGGGCGTTGCGGCCTTTGCCCGGCCGCCGCTGGTCTATGCATCGGCGGAGTCGCACCTCGCCTGGATCAAGATCGCGCGCGCGGCCGGGCTCGGTGCGCAGGCGGTGCGGCTGGTGCCTGCGCGGGACGGGCTCCGCCTCGACGGTGCTACGCTCGAAGCCGCGATCCGGGCGGACGAGGGCATCGGCGAGCCCGTGCTGCTCGTCGCCACCGCCGGCACCACTGCCCATGGCGCGATTGACGATATCGCCGGCATCGCCGAGGTGGGCGCCCGGCATGGCGCGCATGTCCATGTCGATGCGGCGTGGGCGGGCGGCATCCTGCTCGATCCCGCTCAAAGACGGTTGCTCAGCGGCATCGAGCGCGCCGACAGCGTGACGATCGATCCGCACAAATGGCTGGCGGTGCCGATGGGCGCCGGCCTCTATTGCGCGCGGGACTGGCAGCCGCTGGAAACCGCCTTCGGGGTTTCGACCGCCTATATGCCCTCCGCCTCCACGGCGATGCGCGATCCCTATATCCACTCGCTGCAATGGTCCCGCCGGTTCATTGGCGCGAAGCTGTTCGTGGCGCTGGCGACTTTAGGGGTTGACGGTTATACCGCGATGATAGAGCGGCAATTCGCGCTCGGCCGCCGGTTGCGTGCGAAACTGGCCGAGTCGGGCTTCGTTGTCGTCAACGATAGCCCTCTTCCCCTCTCCTGTTTCGCTCCCCCCGGAGCGACCGATGCAACGGTGCAGGAATTAGCCCATGCAGTGGTTGCCAACGGATCGACCTGGTTATCGACCGTGCGTCTCGACGGACGGCTCTGCTTGCGCGCCTGCATCACGGGTTTCGAGACCGAGAAGCAGGATGTCGACTCGCTGATCGATTTGCTGGTGACGACCGAGCGCGAACGCCGCCTCGCGAACACCCCAGAATAATATCGGACACGGCCGAAAAGGCCGATTCAAGGGAAAATACATATGCGCTGCCAACGCATTCTGCCAGCAGTCATGCTGGCCGGCGTCGCCCTGCCCGCAACGGCGCAGACGACGGGCAATACGCCCGCTGTGCCGGTTACGGCGCAGGCGGCGAGTAGTAGCGGTTCGTCCGTTCTGCCGGACTGGCTGGCCATCCATGGGCAGGCGACGTTCGTGCTCCAGGGCACGCCCGGCTTCAGCGCGCCCTTTTCAGGCGCGCACAGCCTGAAGCCGTATCAGGCGCAGGAGACGGCGGACGCGACCCTCATTCTCGGCGTACGACCTTGGGGCGGCGGCGAATTCTGGGTGAATCCGGAGATTGATCAGGGCTTCGGCCTCTCGAACACGCTCGGCATCGCCGGCTTCCCGAGCGCGGAGGCCTATAAGGTCGGCCAGAAGAACCCCTATTTGCGCCTCCAACGGGCATTCTTCCGCCAGACCATCGATCTCGGCGGCGCCTCGCAGGATGTGGATGGCGATGCCAACCAGTTCGCCGGCATCACCACCGCGAACCGGCTGGTACTCACCGTCGGCAAGTTCGCCGTGGGAGACGTATTCGACACCAACAAATATGCCCATGATCCGCGGGGGAATTTCCTCAACTGGACGGCCGTGGATACCGGCACGTTCGATTACGCTGCCGATGCCTGGGGCTACACCACGGGCATTGCAGGGGAATGGTATCAGGGGCCGTGGACACTCCGCCTAGGCCTGTTCAACACGTCTAAAGTGCCCAACGGCACGACGCTGACGACCGCCTTCCAGCAATATCAGCTCGATGGCGAGATCGAGCGCCGCTACAGCATCGCCGGGCGCAATGGCGCGGTTCGCGTCACTGTCTTCAGCACGCACAGCCGCCTCGGCACCTATGACGATGCGATCGCGCTGGCCAAAGCGACGGACAGCACGCCGGATACCGCACTGGTGCGCAAGTTCCGCACGCGCATGGGCGTGAGCGCCAATCTGGAGCAGGCGATCACCGATTCGATCGGCTTCTTCGTCCGCGCCGGCCTTGCCAACGGGCAGGTGGAGCCGTTCGAGTTCACGGACATCGACCGCACCGTCTCCGCCGGCTTCTCGATCGACGGCAAGGATTGGGGCCGCGCGGGAGACTCGATCGGGATCGACGCCATCGTCAACGGCATTTCCGGCGCGCACGAACGCTATCTGGCGGATGGCGGGCTGGGCTTGCTGGTGGGCGACGGCAAGCTTCCGCACCCCGGCGACGAGGCGATCGGCGAGCTCTATTATATGTGGGTGCCGGCCAAGCCTTTCTCGGTCACGCTCGATTATCAGCTTATCGGCAACCCCGCCTACAACCGCGATCGAGGCCCGGTGAACGTGCTGGGATTGCGCCTTCATGGACAATTCTGACGGAGCCGGACGCTTTTTTGTAGGTTTATGCCATCAGACCCGCTCAATCCGGGCCGGATGATCCAAGACGTTCATCGCCGCATGAGCGACATTTCCTCTCGAAGCGGCATCTCCTGCACTTTCTCGGGCCGCTTCCCGAACTGCCCCGCCGGCCGGCAACCCGCCGGCGGGGGCTTTGGAAGAGGAGAGAGGGTGCAGGTGGTCGCGCAGCGCAGCCAACGGGTGGGCGTCTGGATCGGTGGAGATGGCAATGAGCGTTCAGATTGAAATGGTCGTTTCGGAAATTTCCGATGTCTATGGCGAGGGCGCGGTTCGCGAAGCCCTGCGCCGCGAGGAAGATGCCCGCCGGGCCGGGCGGATGGAGCAATCCCAGCGTATGGTGATGGCTGCCATCCTTCTCTGCCGGAAGAACTGAGCGGCCTCCCGAATCCCGGCGTCAGACCAGGGATTTCCGCGCGCACCCGGCGCGGCATCCCAACCATCGAGGCGGCCTCTCCGGCCGCCTCATTACCCTCCACCTATCGTCCCCGCACATGCCCGCCGGCCCATGCCAGCGCGCATCATCATGTGCGATTTGAACCTTTTCGTCGCTCCCTCTAACAAACCTTACGAGCCACGACAGGGGACGGCCTTCGTCCCGCTGCGGGATGATGGGAGAAAGGCCATGCGCCGTCTGATGCTTTCGCTGATGTTGGCCGGCGCCCTCGGCGCCTCAACGATGGGCCACGCTCAGGCTCCCGCGGAGGCCAGCGTGCAGGTCGTCACCGTCAAGCTTTCCAGCTTCCGGTTCACGCCCTCCACGCTCACGCTGCGGCGGGGCACCGTCTACCAGCTTCGCCTCTCCAACACCTCGTCGGGCGGGCATGATTTCGTGGCCAAGGAATTCTTCGCCGCCAGCACGGTGGCGCCGGAAGACCGGGCCAAGCTGGGCCGTGACGGCGGCGTCGATGTGGATTCGGGCGAAACCGTCACCCTGCGGGTCGTGCCCAACAGGCCGGGCATGTACAAGCTGCACTGCTCGCACTTCATGCACAGCACCTTCGGGATGACCGGCACCATCGTCGTGCAATGACGGACCGGGCTTCGCTCGGCGCACCGCGCCGGGAGACGCCTGGGCCCGAAACCGATGGAGCATGAGGCCCCCGCCGGATCGACAGAATTCATCCATTATTCACGCGAGTTGGTGCACCGCTTTACGCATCCCGGCGCCCGAACGCGCAAGATGGATGGATTTCATCGCAGCGACTTCCTGCAACGATATCGGCTTTTGAGTGGCATTTACGCCATTCGATTTGCGAGCCGGTGTAGGGCGGGGCTTCGGGCCAGGACAAGGAGACTTCATGGCCACGCTCGCAGTCCGCAGCCGCACCGAAGAGCAAATGGATGCAGCGGATCTCGATCCCGCTACCTATGCTCAGGTTCTGCATGATCTGGCGCGGGTGAACCGCTGGACGTTCACCGCCCAGCCGACGCTGCGTTATCTTGAGCATGCGACGCGCGGCCTCGATCACTTCCGTCTGCTCGATGTCGGCTTCGGAGACGGCGACATATTGCGCTCCATCGCCCGCTGGGCGCGGCGCCGGGGCATCGAGGCCGACCTCATCGGCGTCGATCTCAATCCGCGCAGCGTCGACGTGGCGCGCGCCGCCACGCCCGCCGATCTTTCCATCACCTACCAGACGGGCGATTATCGCGAGGTGCCCGGCAAGCTGGATTTCATCATCAGCAGCCAGGTCGCCCACCACATGACCGATGAGCAGCTTCGCGGGTTCATCCAGTATATGGAGGCGAACACCGCGCGAGGCTGGCTGATCAGCGACCTGCATCGCCACTGGTTTTCCCACAGCGGGTTTCCGCTGCTCGCGCGCCTGATGATGGTTCACCCGATCGTGCGCGAGGACGGAACACTCTCGATCGCCCGCTCATTCCGGCCCGCCGAGTGGCGGCACATCCTCGCCGATGCCGGCATATCGCCCGATCTGGTGACAATCGTCCGCCGCTTCCCCTTCCGCCTCTGCGTGGAGCGCGTGCGCTAAGCGGCGGGCCGCAGCGCCGTCAGGCACTGCGGAAGTGGAACCCCTCGGCGGCGAGCCCCGGCCCGAAGGCCAGCGCCACGCCGTCAGCCGCTTTCGGCCGGGCCATGAAATCCGCCAGCACGAACATCAGCGTGGCCGACGACATGTTGCCGAAACGAGCCAGCACCGAGCGGGAGATTTCCAACGCCTCGGGTGAAAGCCCCAGCGTGCTCTCCACCGCGTCGATGATCGAGCGGCCACCCGGATGGAGCGCCCAGTCGACCGACGTCGGATCCCGGCCCCGAAGGATTTTCGCCTGCAACACCGGATCGCGCAGCGCGGTGGCGATACGGCCGGGCACTTCTCCCGACAGATGCATTTCGAAGCCGCCGTCGCCGATCGCCCAGCGGATGAGCTCCCGCCCCTCGCGCAGGTTGGCGGCGAAGAAATCCTCGATGGCGATGCCCGCCGGCTCGGCGCTCACCAGCGCGGCGGCGGCGCCGTCGGCGAACTGGAGCATCGCCAGCAGCCGCTCCACCTCGGGCGTCGCGATCAGGTGCAGCGAGCAGAGCTCCACCGTCACCACCAAGATGCGCGCCTTGGGGTCCGAGCGCGCGATATGGTGTGCGACACGTAGCGCCGAGACGGCGGCATAGCAGCCCATGAAGCCCACCAGCGTACGCTCGATCCCATCGGGCAAGCCCAGCCGATCGATGATGATCTGGTCCACGCCGGGCGCCACGAAGCCGGTGCAGCTCGCCACCACCAGATGCGTGATCCCGTCGATCGAGACCTTCGCCTTTAGCGCATCGATCGCCTTCAGCGCCAGTTCGGGCGCGGCTTCGGCATAAAGTTTCATCCGCTCCGCCGTGGAGGGCATGTCACCCGCATAGAAGCCGCCCGGATCGGCCGGCGTCTTCCCGCCCGGCGCGGCCGGAATGACGGTCCAGCGATGGTCGATCCCCGATCGCGAAGCCATCCGGCGGAAAAGCTTCTGCATGCGGGGATCGGGGATCCGCGCCTCAGCCCAGTCGACGAAGGCCTGATGGCCCTCCAAAGTCGGAATAGCGGTGCCGATAGCGTGGATGTGGGCGGTCGTCTGCACTGTCATCTGCCTCTGATGAGGGCAAGCGCGGAAAGCGCCGCCATAATCTTCGTAGAAATCATAACGCCTTCACTCTGTCCGGTATGTTCCGGCACGGAGGCTTTGCGTTCATCGCGAGGCCCTGACGAGCCTTCTCTGCCGCATTCCCGGGCCTGAGGCCGAGCCCCTTTGCGGCTGTTTTCTCCACTAATCCGTCCGCCTTCTTTATTGGCATTGCAAATAATTACAAATTAGTCACGTTGGCCGAATATGGGACGTCGATAGAGCGGCTTATAACCAAAACCGGCCGCGATCGAAGATATCCCATCGAAAATAAGGGGGTCCGCGATGAAAAAAGCGCATCTTTTCGGCTGCACGGCTTTCGCAGCGCTGAACATCTCTCTTCTTTCCAGCGCCGCACTGGGGCAGACGGCGCCCAATATCACCGATCAGGATACATTTGCGACGCCCGCCGGTGGCAATCAGGAAATTATCGTCACCGGCTCGCGCATCCGCCACAGCCCGTTGGAGCAGGCCTCGCCCGTCACCTTCGTCGATCAGGCGGATATTGCGCGTACCGGCCTCAGCAGCATCTCCGACGTGCTGCAGCGGCTGCCGAGCGCGGGCGGCGGGCTCAACAGCAAGACGAATAACAGCGGCAATTTCGGCAACCCGCCGGATGGCGGCGGCGTCGGCGCGGGCGCGTCCGAGATCGACCTGCGCTATCTCGGCTCCCGCCGCACGCTGGTGCTGGTGGACAGCCTGCGCTTCGTGAACGGTGCGTCCGCCAGCGGCGTGCCGGGATCGGTGGACCTCAACGCCATTCCCCAAGCGGCCATCGAACGGGTCGAGGTGCTGCAGGATGGCGCGTCCGCCATATACGGATCGGACGCCGTCGCCGGCGTGGTGAACATCATCACCAAGACGAAGCAAGACGGCTTCATCGGATCGGCCCAGCACGGCATCTACAACCGGGGCGACGGCTTCACCCAGAATTACGATCTGAGCTACGGCTTCGGCAACAAGCATAGCGGCACCGACATCGTGGTCGGCGCGAGCTATGTGAAGCAGGGCCCGATCTTCGCGGGCGACCGCAGCGGCTCGCGCTTCCCGACACCCTTCACCAACGCCTGCGACAGCTCGTGCAGTTCCTACACGCCGCTCGGCCGCTTCATCGTGTTCGATCAGGATCTGACGCTGAAGGCCCCCGTCGCCGGCCGGCCTACCTACACCCCGGCCAACCCGACCGGGCCGGGCAGCGACTTCAAGGATTTCACCAACGCGGACCGCTTCAACTTCGCGCCCTACAACTACATCCTGACGCCCTATGAACGGATCGGCGCCTTCGCCAACGTGACGCAGGAGCTGGGGCCGGACATCAAGTTCAGCGGCAAATTCTTCTACAACCACCGCACCTCGAAGAACCAGGCGGCGCCGCTGCCGCTCGGCGTCGGGCAGGATGCGGGCAACGGCAATCTGCTCGATACCGTCACGATCGACGCCACCAATCCCTACAATCCCTTCGGCGTCACGCTGGACAACAGCAACTACAGCGCCATCTTCCGCCGCCTCGTGGAAGGCGGCCCGCGCCGCTACGATCAGGCAGTCGATACCTATTACGGCACCGGCACGGTGAGCGGGCAGTTCCAGCTCGGTGCCGGCACCTGGTATTGGGACGTGAACGGCGTCTACGGCAAGAATAACGCCCGCCAGACTGTGCATGGCAACGTCAACGCCGCCAACGTCCAGCAGGCCCTCGGGCCGGTGGCGGACTGCACGGGCGCCTGCGTGCCGCTCAACATCTTCGGCGGCGTGGGCTCGATCACGCCGGACATGTACAATTTCATCGCCTTCACCCAGCGCGACCGTTCCAGCCAGCGGCTGTGGGACGCGAGCGTCAACCTGACGGGCCATCTCCTCACCCTCCCCGCCGGTCCGCTCGGCGTGGCGGTGGGCTATGAGCATCGTGACCTGCAGGGCTCCTTCACGCCCGATCCGGTGGTCGCCGCCGGCCTCGGTTCCGACATTCCGGCGCTGCCCACCCGCGGCAGCTACAATGTGAACGAGGTCTATGGGGAGCTTTCCATCCCGATCCTCAAGGACATGCCGTTCTTCAAGCTGCTGAACGGATCGTTCGCGGTCCGCCATTCGGACTATTCCACTTCCGGCTCCGAGACGACGATCAAGGGCGGGGTGGACTGGATGCCCACGGCGGACTTCCGCCTGCGCGGCACCTACGCACAGGGCTTCCGCGCGCCGACGATCGGTGAGCTGTTCGGCACGCCCTCGCGCTTCGATCAGGAGATCGACGATCCCTGCTCGCTCGACAATGCGTCGGGGCCGAACTTCTCCAATTCGGCGACGATCCGGGCGAACTGCATCGCGCATGGCGTGCCGGCCGCCGGCTATACGCAGAACGGCCTGCAGAAATCGGTGATCACCGGCGGCAATGCGGCGCTGAAGGCCGAAACCTCCCGCAGCTGGGTGGGCGGCGGCGTCTACAGCGCATCGTGGGCCAGCGGCTTCGCCAAATCGATGACGCTGGAGGCCAACTACTTCAACATCCATGTCGACAACGCCATCCAGGCGATCGACGCGGGCACGCAGCTGAGCCGCTGCGTGGAAGAGAACGACGCCTTCAGCTGCGCCGCGATCACCCGCAGCGCCACCGGCCAGATCACCCGCATCGAGGGCCTCCTCGGCAATATCGCGGGCATCAAGACGGACGGCGTGGACGTCAACTTCAACTATCGCTCGCCGACGACGCCCTATGGCAGCTTCGGCCTCTACTGGGCGAACACCTTCCTGCTCCACTATACCGAGATCGTGCCGGCGACGACGGGCACCACCAGCATTCCGCGTCAGGGCACCGAGCGCGGCAGCCCGGATCAGGCCTTCCCCCGCTACAAGTTCACGGCGATCCTCGACTGGTCGCTGGGGGATTTCGCGGCTTCGCTCACCGGCCGCTACATCAGCCAGGTGCGCGAGACGGAGTTCAACGACCATCCGCTCGGCCGCAGGCTCTATGGCGATCTCCAGCTGATGTGGAACGGCAAGGTATCGGACCGGGCGTTCAACTTCGCGGTGGGTGTGAACAACCTCGCCGGCACCGCGCCGCCCGCCTGCTTCAGCTGCGGCCTCAACAATTACGATCCGACCACCTACGATGTGCCGGGCCAGTTCTTCTACGCCCGCATCGGCGTGAAGATGTAGGCTGCGACAGCATCCTCCCCAGCTTGCTGGGGAGGGGGACCATCCGAAGGATACTGGAGGGGTAAACGCCGCAAGCACGGCGCTTCTCCCCTCCACCACCGGCTACGCCGGCGGTCCCCCTCCCCGTTTCCGGGGAGGATGGTGTCAGTCCTTTGCTTCCAGCGCACAGCGCTCCGGCGACGGAGTCCGCGCATGGCCGCGCAGGGCACGCAGTTCCGCCGCGGCGGCTTTCATGTCGGCCTGGAACTCGGGCGAGGCGTGCAGCAGCGCCACCAGTACGGAGCCGGACATATATCCCGCCTCGACCGCGCTCTTGCTGTGCGAGCCGCAGATGTAGCGGCTCTCGCCATATTGGCGGCCGCGCCGCAGGATGTCGGTGGCGCGCTCCGGCATCAGCTCGGCCAGCACCAGCGCGGTAGACCAGCCGCCGGTGGTGTGGCCCGAGGGATAGTCCCCATTGCCCGCCAGATGCGCCGTCTTGGGCTCACAGATCGCACCCGGATCGTCGAGATAGGGGCGGCGCTTGCTGTAGCCGCTCTTCACCGGATCGACGAGCCCGCCGCCGCCCATCCGCTCGAACACACGCCCCAGGGCCGGGGCGCTCTTGCCGTCCAGCTT
>Ga0105248_10006799_pt1 | contig 12538 bp, 9 predicted proteins | sample KBSS34metaG_FD_81524 | JGI IMG/M metagenome (GOLD analysis project Ga0105248, IMG submission 81524) | Switchgrass rhizosphere microbial communities from Kellogg Biological Station, Michigan, USA - KBS S3-4 metaG | ecosystem: Host-associated > Plants > Roots > Rhizosphere > Soil | place... | reverse complement strand
GACTTCAAGTCCAACGAGTACTCGAGCCTGGTGGGTGGGCAACGCTATGAGCCGCACGAAGAGAACCCGATGCTGGGCTTCCGGGGCGCGTCGCGGTTCATCGATCCGAGCTTCAAGGACTGCTTCGCGCTCGAGTGTCATGCGCTCAAGTACGTCCGCGACGAGATGGGCTTGACCAACATCGAGATCATGGTGCCGTTCGTGCGCACGGAGGCCGAGGCGGAGCAGGTCATCGAGCTGCTGGGCCAGCATGGACTCAAGCGCGGAGTCAACGGATTGCGCGTCATCATGATGTGCGAGATCCCCTCGAATGCCTTGCTGGCAGAACGCTTCCTGCGGCACTTCGATGGCTTCTCGATTGGCTCCAACGACATGACGCAGCTTACTCTCGGTGTGGACCGCGACTCGGGCATCGTCGCCGGGTCCTTCGACGAGCGCGATCCAGCGGTGAAGGCGATGCTGCATATGGCCATTCAAGCGTGCCGCAAGGCTGGCAAGTACGTCGGCATCTGTGGGCAGGGTCCTTCGGATCATCCCGACCTCGCAAAATGGCTGGTGGAAGAGGGCATCGATACGATTTCGCTGAATCCGGACACCGTCGTCGAAACGTGGCTGTTCCTCGCGCGCGAAGCCCACGTTGGCGCACATGCTTGACGTCGGTGAGGAACGACAGACACTTCTCGCGAGCACAACGCGGCTTCGCTTTGTGAGTGCGCATTGCAAGGTATGCTATGATTACCTCGAAGTTTTAGCCGAAGGGCCGGCATGACCAAATTCGTCTTTGTCACTGGTGGAGTCGTTTCCTCCCTTGGCAAAGGTATCGCCGCCGCCTCCCTGGGAACCATCCTGGAATCCCGGGGTATCAAACTCACTCTCCTCAAACTCGACCCGTACATCAACGTAGATCCCGGGACCATGAGCCCCTTCCAGCATGGGGAGGTGTTCGTCACCGATGACGGCGCCGAGACCGATCTGGATCTCGGACACTACGAGCGCTTCGTCAACGTCAAGATGATGAAGCGCAACAACTTCACCACCGGCCAGATTTACGAGAGCGTCATCCGCAAGGAGCGTCGCGGCGATTACCTCGGCGGAACCGTGCAGGTCATTCCTCACATCACCGATGAGATAAAACACTTCATCCGGATGGGTGCTGACGGTTCAGATTTGGCAATCGTGGAAATCGGCGGTACCGTGGGTGACATCGAATCGTTGCCGTTTCTCGAAGCAATCCGGCAGATGAGCCTGCAGCTCGGGCGCAACAACACCTGCTTCATTCACCTCACACTGGTGCCCTTCATTCCCTCGGCGGGTGAAATCAAGACCAAGCCGACCCAGCATTCAGTGAAGGAACTGCGCGAAATCGGTATCCAGCCCGACATCGTCTTGTGCCGGGCCGACCGACCATTGCCGGAGGACGAGCGTCGCAAGATCGCGCTGTTCACCAATCTCGAAGAGAAGTCGGTGATCTCGGCGGTGGACGTCGATTGCATTTACAAGATCCCCGGTCTGCTGCATGCACAGGGCTTGGATGATCTCGTCTGCCGTAAGCTCGAGTTGCAGGCGCCTCCTGCCGACTTGTCGCGCTGGGATGAGTTGATCTCCACGCTGGAGCATCCGAAAACGGAAGTCGACATTGCGCTGGTGGGTAAATATGTCGATCTGACGGAATCGTACAAGTCGCTGTCCGAAGCGCTGACCCATGCCGGGATCCACAACAACGCGCGCATCAATATTCACTACATCGACTCCGAGAACATCGAGCGCGATGGTACCGACTGTCTGATGGACAAGGATGCCGTGCTCGTTCCCGGCGGATTCGGCAAACGCGGAGTGGAGGGAAAGATTCAGGCCATCCGCTATGCGCGAGAAAACAAAGTCCCATACCTGGGGATCTGTCTGGGGTTGCAGCTCGCCGTGATCGAATATGCACGCCACAAAGCGGGACTGGAGGGCGCTCACAGCACAGAGTTCGATCCAAACACTCCGCATCCCGTCATCGCCCTGATCAACGAATGGCATGGACGCGACGGCAAGCTGGAAGCGCGCGATGCCAGGTCAGACATGGGCGGCACCATGCGCCTGGGCGGACAAGAATGCATGCTGCTGCCGGGTAGCCTGTGCCGCCAGGTCTATGGCAGGGAGAAGATCGTCGAACGGCACCGCCACCGCTACGAGGTCAACAACCGCTATATTCCTCATCTCATGAATTCGGGAATGCGGGTTTCGGGTATCTCGTCCACCGAAGATCTGTGTGAAATGATCGAACTCGCCGACCACCCCTGGTTCGTCGGTTGCCAGTTCCATCCGGAATTTACTTCCACGCCGCGACAAGGCCATCCGCTGTTTTCCGCCTTCATTCGCGCAGCGATCACCCAACGCGCGCCGTCAGCGGAAGTTCGTGAGGGTGAATTGCGTTCGGCGCCAGTGGAGACTGTTTCTTAGGCCGTGCGGATCCCGCTCGTCTTCACCTCGTCTGCAGCGCCCTCCAACGGGGTAGCCGGCGTCACGCCAAACCCAGCATGAAACTGTGCCACTTCGAGGCTGGTCTGGACCGGCCGATGTTCCTCATCGCGGGTCCGTGTGTGGTGGAATCGCGCCAGCTACAGATGGATACAGCAGGGGAGCTGAAGACCTTGTGCGTCGAACTCGGTATTCCGTTCATCTTCAAATCCTCCTACGACAAGGCCAACCGCAGCTCCGGGAAGTCGTTCCGTGGGCCCGGCATGCGAGAGGGTTTGGAGATTCTTGCCGACGTGCGCAAGACCATCGGTGTACCGATTCTGACGGACGTGCATACCGAGCAGGATGTCGCGGCGGTCGCCGCCGTGGTGGATGTCATGCAGACACCAGCCTTCCTATGTCGGCAGACAGACTTCATTCGACAAGTCTCCTCCGCCGGGAAACCAGTCAACATCAAGAAAGGCCAATTTCTCTCGCCCTGGGAAATGAAGAACGTGGTGGTAAAGGCGCGCGAGGCCAGTGGCACCGACAACATCATGGTGTGTGAACGCGGGGCATCATTTGGATACAACAACCTCGTATCGGACATGCGCTCGCTGATGGTTATGCGCGATACCGGCTGCCCTGTCGTCTTCGATGCCACGCATTCGGTACAACTTCCGGGCGGGCAGGGCACTTCCAGCGGAGGTCAGCGCGAATTCGTCCCGGTGCTGGCGCGCGCGGCAGTAGCGAGCGGGGTGGCCGGCGTGTTCATGGAAACCCATCCCAACCCGGAGAAGGCCTTGTCCGATGGCCCGAACGCGTGGCCCTTGCGCCACATGCGGGCACTGCTGGAAACGCTGCGAGAGATCGATGAATTGGTGAAGCGGCGAGGCTTTGCAGAAAACCTCGTGACTCCGCCGGCAGGGGTTAAATAGTGCACCAGGGGCCAGATAGACAGACCCTAAGCCGGCAACGGTAGACTTTTCGAACGTAGACGAGGCCCGATAAATGAGTTCAATCGTTGACGTGGTAGCGCGCGAGATCCTCGATTCCCGCGGCAATCCCACGGTGGAGGCGGACGTCCTGCTGGAGTCCGGGATCATGGGGCGTGCAGCGGTGCCCTCCGGTGCGTCCACCGGCTCGAAGGAGGCGATCGAGCTGCGCGACGATGATCCTAAGCGCTACCTGGGCAAAGGGGTATTGCGTGCGGTGGAACACGTCAACACGGAAATATGCGAAGCCATCATCGGACTGGACGCGGTCGAGCAGTCCCTGGTCGATCAGACTTTGATCGAGCTGGATGGCACCGACACCAAGGCCCGCTTGGGCGCCAATGCTCTGCTGTCGGTATCGCTTGCGGTCGCGAAGGCGGCTGCAGAGGAAGCCGGGTTGCCTCTTTACCGCTATCTGGGTGGGGCCGGTCGTATGCAACTGCCGGTGCCGATGATGAATGTCATCAACGGTGGCGCTCACGCCAACAACAGCCTCGATCTGCAGGAGTTTATGATCATCCCGGTGGGCCTGCCAACCTTCCGAGAAGCGTTGCGCTGCGGCACCGAGATCTTCCACACGCTCAAGAAGCTGATCAATGCCAAAGGGATGCCCACCACGGTCGGCGACGAAGGGGGGTTCGCGCCCAGCTTGCCCGGAAACGAGGCCGCGCTGCAATTGATCATGGAGGCCATCGACAAGGCCGGGTACATCGCCGGCACGCAAGTGGCCATCGGTCTGGACTGCGCTAGCTCCGAGTTCTTCAAGGAAGGCATCTACAACATCGAGTCGGAAGGCCTGAAACTCAGTGCAGCAGGATTCGCCGACTATCTTGCCGCCTGGGTCGAGAAGTATCCCATCATCAGCATCGAAGACGGCATGGCCGAGGACGATTGGGACGGCTGGGAGGTCCTCACCGATCGCCTCGGCGACAACGTCCAACTCGTGGGTGACGATCTGTTCGTCACGAACACACGCATCCTCGCCGACGGGATCAAACGCGGCGTCGCCAACTCGGTGCTGATCAAGATCAATCAGATCGGCACACTGAGCGAAACCTTCGCCGCCATCGAAATGGCGAAGCGAGCTGGTTATACGGCGGTGGTGTCTCATCGCTCGGGTGAGACCGAAGATACGATCATCGCCGACATTGCGGTGGCCACCAATGCGCTGCAGATCAAGACCGGGTCGCTGTCGCGTTCGGACCGGCTGGCCAAATACAACCAGCTGCTGCGAATCGAAGAGGATCTCGGTGACTCTGCAAGCTACGCTGGCCGTAGTGCGTTCTATCAACTCTACTGACTCGGTGCGGCGCGTGCAAACCGACCGGGCAGCGTGTGCGAACAGTCTGTTGGGCCAACGCCCTACGGACTGGTAGCGGCGAACCTGATGCGCGCGCTAGCTGCACTGCTGGTGCTTCTTATCGCCGCTGTGCAGACACCGCTGTGGTTCGGCAAGGGCGGCTGGATGCGTGTGTGGGAACTCGATCAGCAGGTCAACGCGCAGCATGTCACCAATGACAAGCTACGCGCGCGCAACGCAGCGCTCGATGCCGAGGTACGCGACTTGAAGCAAGGCTACGATGCTATCGAGGAGCGCGCGCGCAGCGAATTGGGAATGATCCGACAGGACGAAATTTTCTTCCAGGTGCTAGGGCCGAGTCCTGCTGCCGCTAAGCCACCGCCTGCGGGTTCACGCTGACGGCGTATCTCCTGCGAGCTTCCGCTCCAAGGCACGTAACTCCTCAACCGTATTGACGTTGACGAAGCCCTGCGCCTCGTCATCGAATGTCACCTGCACATGCGCGACCGAAGACACCCAAAGGTCTACTTTGCGCCCGCCAGACGCTAAGAACGCGTCGATGCTGGACAGCATCTTGCGCTTGCACAGACAGAACACCGGATGAGCCTGATCACGGGTACTTGCTATTGCCACATCCGCTCCGGATTCCTCCAAGGCGAATGCGAGTCGGGCAACGAGGTCAGACGGGAGGAGGGGTGCGTCGCATGGCACTGTGACCATGAGTTCATGACTGGCCACCGCCAAGCCCGCCTGTAGACCTGCCAGCGGGCCGCTAAAATCCGCGGACTGGTCGGTCACGACGCGATCGCCAATCTCGGTGTAGCGCTCGAGATCACGGTTTGCACTGACGATAACTTCGGCCACTTGCGGCCGCAACCTCTCCACGACCCACGAGATGAGGGGCCGCTGAAGCAGCGGCTGCAACGCTTTGGCGGACCCTCCCATGCGGCGTCCTCGGCCTCCCGCCAGGATCAACCCTGAAATCTGCGGCCGCGTCGTCATATTTGATGGGGAACACGGGGGAGAACGGTGCAGCAACTCAACCCGCTGCACGCCACTTTCGGTATCATGCCAGCCACCTGCCACGATCCAATACAGCGGGATATACCGGCAGAAGACCTATAACGATTCGCGATCCGGAGGAGGAAGTCGATGAGCGCATTACTGTCCAAGGAACGCATTGTCGCGCAACCAGGGTTTAACCGCTGGTTGGTGCCGCCGGCGGCCTTATGCATTCACCTGTGCATCGGCATGGCCTACGGGTTCTCGGTGTTCTGGCTCCCTCTCACTCGATCTCTGGGAATAACCAAACCGATTGCCTGTCCAGCCGACATGAGCTGGTTTGCGATGTTGTTCACTACCAGCTGCGATTGGGACAAACCGATCCTTGGGTGGATGTACACGCTGTTCTTCGTCTTTCTCGGCTCCAGTGCCGCGATCTGGGGCGGCTGGCTCGAGCGCGCCGGTCCGCGCAAAGCAGGTGTGGTATCCGCAGTGTGCTGGTGCGGAGGGCTGGTCATGTCGGCGATCGGCGCGTATTCGCACCAGCTCTGGCTCATGTGGCTGGGCTCCGGCGTCATCGGGGGCATCGGCTTGGGGTTGGGCTACATCTCTCCCGTTTCGACCTTGATCAAATGGTTCCCAGACCGTCGCGGCATGGCCACCGGCATGGCCATCATGGGCTTCGGTGGCGGGGCGATGATCGGCTCTCCGCTTGCTGACAAGCTGATGAAGTTCTATGCGACGCCGACGTCGGTGGGCGTTTGGGAGACCTTCCTGACAATGGGCGCGATCTACTTCGTGTTCATGATGATCGGCGCGTTCTCCTATCGAGTGCCGCCCACCGGTTGGAAACCTTTGGGTTGGACGCCGCCAGCGGATCAGGCGGCCAAGGCGATGATCACGACCAGGCATGTGCATGTCAGCAAAGCTTGGCGTACTCCGCAGTTCTGGCTGCTTTGGGGCATTCTCACCCTGAACGTGTCCGCGGGAATAGGTGTAATCGGTATGGCGTCGCCCATGCTGCAGGAGATCTTTGGTGGCGAGTTGATCGGCTTGACGTTGAAGTTTGACGAACTCAGCAAAGACCAGCTCGGGCAGATTGCGGCGATCGCAGCTGCCTTCACCGGCCTGCTCAGCCTGTTCAACATCGCCGGCCGATTCATCTGGGCTTCGTTCTCCGACTACATCGGACGCAAAGCCACGTATTTTGTCTTCTTCACTCTCGGATTCATCTTGTATGCGTCCGCGCCGTGGGCGGGACACGCGGGCAAGCTGGCCCTGTTTGTCGGTTTCTTCTGTGTGATCCTGACCATGTACGGCGGCGGATTCGCGACAATCCCCGCGTATCTCGCCGACATGTTTGGTACGCAGATGGTGGGCGCTATTCACGGGCGTCTGCTGACCGCATGGTCCACTGCCGGTGTGTTGGGTCCGGTGATCGTCAACTACATCAACGACTATCAGATCAAGCAGGGTGTTGCAAAGAGCGCCGCTTACGACACGACCATGTATATCCTGGCCGGATTACTAGTGGGCGGATTCTTGTGCAACCTGCTCGTACGGCCCGTCGCATCGAAGTGGTTCATGACCGATGCAGAACTGGAAGCGGAGCGCAAACTGGCCCATGATGCTGCGGCGAAGAGCGCCGTAGGCGGCGATGCGGCCGCCGTGAGCGGACAGGGCAGCCACCGAGGGTTGGTGCTCGCGTTCTGGTTACTCGTCGGTATTCCGCTGGCCTGGGGTGTCTGGGTGACGGTGACCAAAGCGCGCGTATTGTTCAACTAAGGACGCGGCAGTCGCCTGGAGGTAATGCAACTCAGAGCAAACCATCCAGAATCTGTACGTCGACGGTCGCTCCGGCAGGTGTATTGCCCTGTGCATCTGGCAGGACGATGAAGCAGTTGGCTTGACTCATGGATGACAGGATGCCCGAGCTTTGGTCTCCTGTTACCCGAACACTCCATTGCCCGTCGGCTGCCTGGCTCAATATCCCGCGCTGAAATTCGGTCCGGCCTGGCGCCTTCTTGATTGGCGTGACGCACAGTGCTTTGAGTGCAGGGATCGGGGCCGGTTCGGGCACACCCATCAATATCAAAAGCGCATCGCGAACGAACTGGTAAAAGGTCACCATGACTGCTACCGGGTTACCCGGCAAGCCGAAAAAGTGTGCGCCATCAATCTTGCCGTATGCGAGCGGCCGGCCTGGTTTCATGGCGATCTTCCAGAACAGCACGTCACCGAGCCGGGCCAGCAACTGCTTGACGAAGTCTGCTTCCCCGACAGACACGCCGCCACTGGTGATTACCACGTCGGCGGCGCGCGCCGCCTCCGAGAACGCGCGCTCAATGGCCATGGGGTCGTCACGGATCACGCCCATGTCTAGAACTTCCACGCCGAGCCGCGTCAGCATGCCGTAGAGCGTGTAGCGGTTACTGTCGTAAATCTGACCGGGGCCAGGTGTGCCACCTATGGACACGAGTTCATCGCCGGTGGAGAAAAATGCCACGCGCAGTTTGCGATATACGGAAATTTCCCCGATGCCTAATGAAGCGATCATGCCCAGCTCGGCTGGCCGTACCAGTTGACCGCGCGCGAAAACGACCGCGCCAGCCTTGATGTCCGCACCGGCGTAGCGTACGTTCTGGGCCTTCTCTTGGCCGGACCCAACGATGACCTGATCGCCGGAGGTTTTTGCACGCTCCTGCATGATCACGGTGTCGCAGCCCGATGGCATGACTGCACCGGTCATGATGCGAACCGCTTGCCCGGGCGCCGCTGTGCCCTGGAATGGCTTGCCGGCGAAGGATGTGCCGACAACTTTCAAAGTGGTGTCCCCGGTCGCAGCGAGATCCGCGAAACGACATGCATAACCGTCCATCGCGGAATTGTCGTGGGCGGGCACGTTCATGGTGGAGCGGACGTCTTCGGCCAAAACGCGGCCGAGCGCTGCGCGGACATTCAAGCGTTCTACCGCGGTCACCGGAGCAAGAAATGCCCTGATGTGCTCTCGAGCCTTGTGGACCGGCATCGAGTTTGGGTCGTAATCGTCCGCACTGGAGAGTTCTTTCAGCGACTTCGCGGATTCGACGGACATGAGTATCTCAACAATAGGTTGTGCACAACTGAACGTGTGACTAGAACCCGGTCGGCGGCATCCGGGTTTTGCCTCTCGCCGCTTGCCGGCAGCGCCTGCTAGCCGCCGATATACGACATCTCCACTTTGCGCAGCTTCGCAGTCTCGGCAGTTCGAATCTCCGAGTAGCGGTCGCTACGTGCGGTCCAGACCTTTGAAATCAGTTGAGATACCTCGTCGTCCGAGGCCTCTCCACGCAACAGCGCCCTGAAGTCGGTTCCCTGCGTGGCGAACAGACAGGTGTAGAGCTGCCCCTCTGCAGACAATCGTGCGCGGGTGCAGTCGCGACAGAAGGCGTGCGTGACGGAGGAGATGAAGCCCAATTCGCCGGCACCATCCTTATAACGCCAGCGCTCGGCGACTTCGCCGCGATAGTTCGGATCCAACGGCACGATCGGAAGTTCGCGATTGATCATTTGCACCAATTCTCGCGACGGTACGACATGTTCCATTTTCCAGCCGTTCGTGGCACCCACGTCCATGAACTCGATGAAACGCAGAATGTGGCCTCGATCTTTGAAATAGCGGGCCATCGGCACCACGCTGTGCTCGTTCACGCCACGCTTGACGACCATGTTCACTTTGATAGGACCGAAGCCTGCAGCGGCGGCAGCATCGATTCCCTCCAGTACCATCTCGACTGGGAAGTCGACATCGTTCATCGACTTGAATACAGGATCGTCGAGCGAGTCCAAGCTCACGGTAATGCGCCGCAGTCCGGCATTTCTCAAGTCCCGCGCTTTCTGCTTGAGCAGCGATCCGTTGGTGGTCAAGGTCAGATCCAGGTCGTCCCAGTAAGCCAGCATCTCGATCAGGCGCTCGAGCTTGCGCCGCACGAGCGGTTCGCCGCCCGTGATCCTGATTTTTTCCACGCCATGGTCGCGGAAGATGCGCACGAGCCGGTGAATCTCTCCGAAGCTCAGCAATTGCGAGCGCTCCAGGAACTGGAAGTCCTTTCCGAACACCTCTTTTGGCATGCAGTAGGTACAGCGGAAATTGCAGCGGTCCGTCACGGAAATACGCAGATCGCGCAGCGGCCGGCCACGTACGTCCGAGAGCGTCTGTCTGCTCGGTGCCAAGATCGTAGATGGACGCTCCGGTTGTACAGGCGCCATTGAGTTATCGTTCATAAACCCTTCGAGGGTATAGGTTTTATGGGCAGTTTCGAGCATTATATACCCGTGGAGATAGCGCAGCGGGCTCGCCAACAGGAGCTCTCCGAGTTTCGCTTGACAATCTCGCTATTCCCGTTAGAATACAACGCAAGGTGTTCGTGCAAACGGATGCCCCCTTCGAGTTTAAGAGCGGCATTGGACACACCTCCGATGTCGCTTTTTTTTTGGAGGTTCTATCCTATTTGCCGTTCGCGGGTTCTTGGCGAGGAATATCGACTGTGAATGAAGGAGATCGTATGAAGCTCAGTGCGCGCAACCAAATGGAAGGGGTGATCTGCGAGATCCAGAAGGGCGTCACAACATCTGTCGTGAAGATTGAAGTGCGCAATCCTGCGGTCATCTGCGCGTCCATTACCAATGACGCGCTCGAGGACCTACGGTTACGTGTTGGGGACGCCGCGTTTGCGGTTATCAAGGCCTCCGACGTGATCGTGGGGACGGCAGACTAGATATGCCCCGTCCGCAAGCAGGTGGACCGGAGCAATCCTGAACTATCGGTTACCCTGCCAGTACGACCATGACAACCCGGTCGCGGTGATCAAGCTGCCGCCGAACTGGCGGGGCAAAGTCAAGGTCGAAGAAGGGAGAATTTCCCTTGCGCGACCTTGACTTCTCCCACTGGGATATCCAGAATCTGCTCCAACTCCAGATTCGACGCCTTTGCTTGCGCGTAGCGACTCTTGGGTCCCAGCCGTTAGGGAACTCGAGAGCCGAAATATCGCGATTGGTCTTGTACAGACAAGGCTTGGAGACAATGGGATCCGTTAGGGGTGCGCCGCACGCTCCTGGACCTAAACAAGTTCAAATAGACTAAAACAAGAATGTCGACGTGGCAGCGCACGTCGCTTCACTTTGGAGGTTCTTCCATGAAGTATGTCCCTTCCCAGTCCGGAGCGTTCGCGCGCAAGATTCTTGCGACGACGCTATCCGTCGGCTTGCTGGCTGCCGGCGGCGCATTCGCGGCCGCGGATATCGACGGTCAAGGTTTGATCAATGCTGACAAAAACCCAGGCAATTGGCCGACGTACCATGGCTCGTACCGATCGTGGCATTACAGTGCGCTGGATCAGATCACGACTGCCAACGTAGGTAAGCTGACCGAAGCTTGGTCGCATGCCGCTTCCCGCGCCAACCGTGGCCTGCAGAGCTTCCCGCTCGCCATCGATGGCATAGTGTATTACTCCAGCCCCTACAACCAGGTCTATGCCTTGGACGGTGCTACGGGGCAGGTACTGTGGACCTACAAGCAGAAACTCAACGAAGACTTGGTTGCACGTCAAACTCACTCGCCGTATAACCGCGGCATCGCTGCTGGCTACGGCAACATCTACATGGGCACGCTCGACGGCAAGCTGGTTGCGATCAACGCCAAAACCGGCAAGCTGAACTGGGAAACCAAGCTGATCAACTCCGAGAAGCTGACGGTCGGTTTCACCGGTGCACCCCTGCTGGTCAAGGATAAAGTCATCATCGGCTCGCAGGGTGGTGAATGGCCCTACCGTGGCCCGATCTTCGGCGTGGACGCCAAAACCGGTAAGGAAGTGTGGTCCTTCTTCACCGTCGGCGGCAATGAAGATAACGGCGATGCCCGCAAGACCTGGGGTAACGACTCGTGGAAAACCGGTGGTGGCGGTGGCTGGATGGCAGGTGCTTATGATCCCGAGACCAATACCGTATGGTGGGGAACGGGCAACCCGGCACCTCTGTACGATTGGGCCGGCGATAAATGGAAGACCGAAGGTCCGCGTCCTGGCGACAATCTGTACACGACTTCAGTCATCCTGCTCGATCCCGATACCGGCAAGCTGAAGGCGTATCACCAAGAGTTGCCGCATGATGCCTGGGACTTCGACTCCTCGATGGGTGAATTCATGTTCATCCAACAGGGTGGGAAGAAGTACGTTGTGCACCCGAACAAGGGCGGATTCGTGTTCGTGTACGACCCCGCAGGTAAAGTGCAAAACGTCTACAAGGGCGTGGACAACATCAACTTCGTCAAGGACATCAATCCGAAGACCGGTGAACTGATCGGCCGTCGCGACCTTGCCGAAGGCAAGCACGAAAATCTCTGCCCTGCCATCGCGGGTGGCTACAGCTGGAACTCGGGTTCATATGATCCGAAGACCAACCTGTTCTACCGCGTTGGTTATGAATGGTGTATCGACCTCGAAGTGGTGAAGACCGAACCGGTGCTCGAGCCTGCTGCACAGCTCAACATCGGCGCCACCTTCAAGTTCGTGGCGCCCAAGGGCGACAAGCTGCGCGGCCACATCCGTGCACGCGATCCGGTTTCCGGCAAAGTTAAGTTCGAAATCCCCTACAACGGCGCCATCCCGCATGCCAGTCTGTTGACGACGGCGGGCGGCCTGTTGTTCGTGCCGGAAGCTGACGGAACCCTGGTGGCCTACGATGCGTCCAATGGCAAGAAGCTGTGGTCGCATAACAACGGCCAAGGCCACAATGGCGGCATCATCAGCTACTCCGCCAAGGG
>Ga0105248_10006798_pt1 | contig 12538 bp, 3 predicted proteins | sample KBSS34metaG_FD_81524 | JGI IMG/M metagenome (GOLD analysis project Ga0105248, IMG submission 81524) | Switchgrass rhizosphere microbial communities from Kellogg Biological Station, Michigan, USA - KBS S3-4 metaG | ecosystem: Host-associated > Plants > Roots > Rhizosphere > Soil | place... | reverse complement strand
TCTTCCGACCCATGCGCCGCAGAGTCAACACTCGATGAAATAAGGCTTCGATAAAGCCCTGTCAGACTCTTCGGCTCGATTCGCCCGTTGCGTCTCGACGGATCAACCGGATCGCCTTCCCGATACAGGCGCAACGTGCCGTCGGCATTCTGGGACAACATTCTAAGAGTGGATGGTTGGGCTGGTTTCCACGCAAGACAGTGTGCCGTGAGGTGCATATTGAGCGTCGCGCGATTAAGATGCGGGTTCAGCTCCAGGGCTTTCCGCGCTATCGAATCTCGAGTGAACCCCGCTGCCCCTGGCTGTTCGTTATGCAGAATCTTCGTTGCGATCCAAACTGTGTCCGCGACGGTCATCGTCACCTCCACCCGAATAATACATCAAGGACGTACTAGATGCAAGCATAATTGTTGGTGACAGGGCGGGCCGGCGCCTACAACTTCTTCATCAGGAATGCGCGGATTTCGTTGTCGGAAAGCATGCCGGAGGCTCCCAGGGCGTAGGCGCAGTGCATCTCGAGGACTCCGCCGTCGAGGGCGATGCTCTTTTCGGCTTCGTTCTTGACGTTCTTGAGCTTGACCTTCTTGACGGTTTCGCGGATGGCTTCTTTGCCCATGTCGTCCTGGCAAATCACGCGCAGCGCCATATTGAAGCGGTGGCACGAGAGGTTGTCCAGGAAGTTGAGAGCCTGGAGTTCGTCGAAGCTCTCCCAGTCGACTTCGTACGGAATCGGCGCGCCGCAGATCTCCGCGATTTCCTTCACCCGCCCGGGCAGTACTTCTTCTTCGAGTTCCTTGATCTTCCGTCGTTCCGCGAGACCCATGTCACACTCCTCTTTTTTCGTAGATGCCGAAGCGGCCGGAATATTCGCGCCGCAGCGAACCACCATCGTATACAAGGGCGTCGCCAGCCGTCGGAATCGATCAGGGAAACGGGAGTGGTGAGCAGTTAATGAAGGGGTGCTGAAGGAGTCGCAACCGTCAACGTGGCGCCGCGCCCCTACAGCCCCGGGCGTCAGCCCGGGGATACTAATCTCCCCACCGAACCGCGACCATCAGTGAGCGGATACTAACGGCCCCGCAAACTGCCGGCGCGCCACGGGAATACGAAAAAAGAGGCGGCCCTTTTGAGGCCGCCCCTAAGTTTTCGGAGGAACTACCCGACGGACGAAAGCGCGCTAGAAGTCGACGCGCATGGCGAACTGGAAGATTCGCGGCGTCCCCTGAATCGACGTGAATTTTCCGAACGTCGACGGAGGCGCGGGGGGCGCGCCGCCGGGAGTCTGCGAAGTCCATGGATCACGGTTGAGGCTGAAGCTCGAGAACGCGGCCGCGCCATTCAGCGGAATGCCGAAATGCTGCGTGTTGGTCACGTTGAAAGCTTCGGCGCGGTTCGTGATCATCATCTTGGCGACCACCGAGAAGCTCTTCGAAAGGCCCATATCCATGCTGACCGAGCTGGGCATCCGCAGATTGTTACGGTTGCCGAATTCGCCCGGATACGCGTTGCGATAGCTGTTGTACGCGTACGTCGGATCGCTGAATAGGTTCGGATCGCCGGTACGAGTCGGACTCGCTTCGACAGGCCGGATCTGCACGCCGCGTGCCTGCGAGTTGAAGTTGGTGGCCCACTGGCTGGCGTCGATCAACTGGCCGGCCGGAAGTCCGGAGGCCCAGCGGAAGATGCCGGACGTGTTCCAACCGCCGAGCAGCGCCTGACCGACTCCGTGGAGGCCGGACATGAAGATCTTGCCCTTTCCAATCGGAAGCTCGTACAGGTAGTTGAAGTTGACGTTGTGGCGGATGTCGAAATTCGACGTACCGCGGTTGACGTTCAGGTCATACGGGTTCTGGACGAACGGCGCACCGAAGTTGCCCGTGATGAAGGTGTTCTGCGCACCCGACGCCGTATCAATCGAGTGGCCCACGGTGTAGTTCAGGTCGAACGAGAAGCCCTTGTCGAGCTGCTTGCGCAAGGTGAACTGGCCCGAGTGGAAGTCGGAGGTTCCGAGAGTCGAGAACACCGATAGCGAACCATACTGCGGCTGGTAGAACACCGGCTGCGTGCCGACTCCCTTGAAGTCGAAGATATCCTGCACGGTGGTGTAATCGGTGGTGTTGCTGCCCCCGACGAAGGTGCGTGCGATGCGCTTGTAGGCCGCCTGCGTCGCCGTCAGATTGAGGTTCTGACCGAGAACGGACTGGACGCCCGCCAACTTCGGCAGCAGATTCTCGAAGAACGGAATCGGCGCGACCGAGGCGATGGGCGTCACCTTATCGCGAAGGTCGATGAGCGAACGGATGGCTCCGTACCAGTCCTGGCCGGACTTCGGATCCGTCAGGTCGTTGGGCGTCAGCACATCGCGGCTGATCAGCAGATTGCGCGCGATGCGTCCGACGTAGGCCGCTTCGATCGTGATGCCCTTGCCGAGGTCGCGGCTGAGGCTGAGGTTGAAGGAGTGGTTGTACGGCGTGGTCAGCTTGTCGTCGAGGGTGGACTCGATACGGCGGAAGGAATCCGTCGGCTGGCCCGAGGGGAACGCCAGATTCTGCGGGATGACGAGCTTCGGCAGGCTGCGGACATCCTGGCCCAGCGACGTCAGCAGCGGCGGAAGGCGATCGGTGGTGTTGAAGGTGTTCACCGGAATCGCGGCGGCCGAGGTGAAGCCGATGGTGTTCGCGTTGTCAAAGTTGGTGGCGAGCGCGCTACCGATGCGGTCGTACGTGATGCGGTAGCCGCCGCGGAGGACCATCTTCTTCTGGAACTGCCAGGCGACCGCGATGTTCGGCGCGAAGTTGTTCCAATCCTGCGAATAGAAACCGTGCTTGCCGTTCGCTTTTCCGCTGTAATCGAGCACGATCGGCGTGTTGTACGGAACGCCGTTCTTCGAATTCGCGACGCGCTGATCGAAGTAGTCGCTCAGGCTGACGGTCGGTTGCACCTGGTAGCCGTTGGCTTCGTAGATCGGAGTTCCGGTGGACCAGCGGAGTCCGGCGGTGACGGTCAGGTTCTGGCGGACGCGCCAGGAATCCTGGAAGTACCCTTCGTATTCCTGCGTGTTGAAGACACGGGCGACGCTGGTTCCGACCGGTTGGACCTTGCCCGAGCGGTCGTAGACGAGGTTAGCCGTGTACTGGCTGAAGCGGCCGATCACCGCGGCGAGCGCGTCACGCGTGTTCACCGACGAACGCGAGGCGAGGTTGCCGAAGATGTTGTTGCCGGCCGCATCCAGGATCAGCACGTCACCGGAGGCGTCGTAGCCCGAGGGATTGGTGCTCAACGCGTCGTAGGACAGGCTGTACGCGCTGCGGTTATTCGAAATCAACCGGACGTTCGCGCCCATCTGGAATGCGTGCTTTCCTTTGGTGATGGTCAGATCGTCAACGAAGTTGTTCACCGGCGTGGTGCGGACGCGCGCGCGGGTGTAGTTGAACGGCTGATAGATAAACCGGAACACGGTGGAGTTCTGGTTGGAATCGCCGCCGCTGGTGATCGCGTCGCGGGTGATTCCGTAGCGGAAGGAGTTCACCATGCTCGGCGAAACCGTCCAGGTGTCGGAAACGCTCAGCCCGCGCGGGTGAGCCCAGACGGCGACTTGCGGAGAATCCGGAAAGCGGGAAGCGCCCAGCGACGTATCGTTCTGGTAGTTTCCGCGAATCGAAAGATTGTGCTTCGTGTTCAGGACGTAGTCCAGCTTCGCGGTCGCCGTGTTCTGATTGACAGGAGCCGACGAGTTAAAGCGAATCGCTGCCGTATTGAGTCCGTCGCCGAGCGTGTTGTCGTTGGCCGTATAACGCGACGCGGCGCTGGCGAGAATCGCGAGAGCAGCCGGGTTGGTTCCGGGATCGACGCCGTTCGCGCGGATGTAGCCCTGGCTGATCTGCTGGCGGTTGATGCAGGTCACGCCGGAAGGCGTTCCTGAGGGGCACGACGGATCGCTGGCTCCGTTGGCGGAGAAGTAGCGCACGATGCCCTGTCCCAGAGACGGCAGCGGCACCTGGCTCACGACCACCTGGCCCTTGGCTTCGCGGAAGCCTTCGTAGTTGAAGAAGAAGAACAGCTTGTCTTTCTTGATGGGTCCGCCGAGCGAGCCGCCGAAATTGTTGCGAATCAGCTTGGCGCGTTCCAGGCCCGCTTTGTTGCTGAACCAGTCGTTGGCGGTGGTCAGCGTGTTGCGGTGGAATTCATACAGCGAGCCATGGAACTGGTTGCCGCCGGACTTGGTGAGCAGCGCGATTTGCGCGCCGGAGGAACGGCCCTGATCGGCGTTCGCGTTGGTGGTGGTGACGCGGAATTCCTGGAGCGAATCCGGCGTGACGCGGAGAACGCTGAAGAACGCGTTTCCGGAATTGTTGTCGCCGCCGAAGTTGTCCTGGTCATTGACGTCGACGCCGTCGAGCGTGATGTTCGCCTGATCGAAGCGCCCGCCGTTGACAGAGCCGGTCGAAGTGACGCCGGGCTGCAGCGAGAGCAGTCCGACGACGTTACGGGCGTTGAGCGGCAGATCGCGAACCTGCGTCGAATTGAACGCGGTGCCGATGGTGGCATCCGACGTATTCACGAGGCCGGCTTGCGCGCTGACGACGACGGTTTCGGCAACCGAGCCCACGTCCATGAAGCGCAGGTTCAGCTTCGGCGCTGTGTTGACGAGAACATCCAGATTGGCGCTGACCACCGTCTTGAAGCCCTGCTTCTCGGCTTTCACGTCATAGAGGCCGGGTACGAGTTGCGGGAACGAGAAGACGCCGTTGGCGTCGCTGGTATCGGTGCGGACGGCCCCCGTGGTGCGGCTGGTGAGTGTGACCAGCGCTCCGGGAACGACGGCGTCCGATGGATCCGTGATGGTTCCCGACAGGACGGTACTGGTCTGCGCGAATGCAGACACGGCGAACAGCAGGAAGCCGATCAGCCCGCAGGAAAAAAGGAACTTCTTCATTTGACTCCCCTCAGGTTGTAGGGCCTGAGTTGTCCGGATGGGAGAGGACCAGAGCCTCGAAGGTATCGCACGAGTTCCAGCTCATCACCGAGTCTGGATATGGGCCGCAGCATCCCACTTCGCGCACCGACAAGACGAGATTCACCCGAACGAACCCCCGCACCTAGAGTTGTCCCCAACAACCCTTCCGGAGACCCAAAGCAAGCCATGCCGGAGACCCAATGTCAACATGGGCGGACCGCCGCTGCACCCAGCACAGGACGGTATCCGCTCCTCAATTACGCGACCCGCCCAGCGAAGAAAGCCGGGCGTCTGAAGCAATGTCCCTTATTAAAAACCGATGTTTCGGTACGGTCAACTGCAAATGGTCACAGAGTACGCACAATGGGGCGAGAACGATCTGGGGTGTGGTGAATCGTCCAGGAGGACGCCGACGCCGCCTCGCGAGCCACTCAACCGCCCCGGATTGAACCCCGAGCGTGAGCGAGGGGACCTCGGCCTCTTATAGCCCCGAGCGTCAGCCCGGGGACCTCCGCTTCCGATAACCCCGGGCGTCAGCCCGGGGACTCCTCCCGGGGCGCGACCGTGAGGTCGCGCTTGCCAATTCCCAGCACCGAACCGCGCGCGTCAGCAAGCGGACTCACAAATTTTGTTTTCCACACGGACTCGTCAGCCCGGGGACCTCCGCTTCCGATAGCCCCGGGCGTCAGCCCGGGGATACTTATCTCCCAACCGCGACCGCAGGGAGCGCCAAATCGACCGCAAGGAGCACAGGCCTCCTGGCCTGTGATCGAAACCGTCCTGCACGCATCGTTAGGTTGGCCGCTCCCTGCGGTCGCGGTTCGAAATGGGCTTATGGCCGCGGTTCGGTTGGTCCTCCGCTTCCGCGCGCCACTTCGTGTCGCACTGGGCGCGGCTCGGATGGCGCGGAGTCACAGGCTGGAGGCCGGTGCTACCCAAAAAAATCGGGCGGCTCCCCGATAAGGGAACCGCCCGGATGCTAGACCGTCGCTGATCTAGTAAAAACCAGCTGTGCTTGTTTCCTAGAAGTCCAACCGGAGCGCGAACTGGAACACGCGGGGCGTTCCCTGGATTCCGGTGAACTTGCCGAACGTCGACGGCGGCAGCGGAGCCGCACCGCCCGGAGTCTGCGAGGTCCACGGATCGCGTACCAATCCACGGCTCGAAATTCCGGTGAAGTGCTGCGTGTTGCTGACGTTGAAGGCTTCGGCGCGGAACGTGGCTTTCACACGCTCCACGATCTGGAAGCTCTTGTAGAGTCCCATGTCGAGGCTGACCGCGCTCGGCAGCCGCAGGATGTTGCGGTCGCCGAATTCGCCCGGATAGGCGTTGCGGTAGCTCTGATAGGCGTAGGCCGGATCGCTAAACAGGTTCGGATCGCCCGTGCGCGTCGGGCTCGAAGACACCTGACGGATGGCGACGCCGTTCGCTTGCACCTGGAAGTTGGTCGCCCATTGGCTGGAATCGAAGGGCTGCACACCCGGCAGACCGGACGCCCAGCGGAAGATTCCGGTGGTGGCCCAGCCGCCGAGGATCGCCTGGCCGATGCCATGGAGATCGGTCAACAGCATCTTGCCTTTTCCGATCGGAAGATCGTAAAGGTAGTTGAAGTTGATGTTGTGGCGGATGTCGAAATCCGACGTGCCGCGGTTGCGGCTCAAGTCGAACGGGTTCTGGATGAAGGGCGCACCGAAGTTACCAGTGGTGCTGGTGTTCTGCGCGCCGGAGACGGTGTCGAGCGAGTGGCCCAGCGTGTAGTTCAAGTCAAACGAGAAGCCCTTGTCGAGCTGCTTGCGGAAGCTGAACTGCGCCGAGTGGAAGTCCGAGGTTCCGAGGGTCGAGAAGACCGACAGGGTTCCGTACTGCGGCTGATAGAACACCGGAGCGGAGGTGGCTCCGCGGAAATCCCAGATGTCCTGAACCGTCGTGTAATCGGTGGTGTTGTTACCGCCGACGACCGTGCGGGCGATGCGCTTGTAGGCCGCCTGCGTGGCCGTCAGAACGACGTTCTGACCGAGGACGGTCGTGGCGCCGGCTAGTTTCGGCAGCATGTTCTCGAAGAACGGAATCGGAGCGATGTTGGCGATCGGCGTGACTTTGTCCCGCTGGTCGATGAGGCCGCGGATGGCCGTGTACCAGTCGACGCCGGACTTCGGATCGGTGATGTCGTTCGGCGTCATGATGTCGCGGCTGATCAGCAGGCTGCGCGCGATGCGGCCCACATACGCCGCTTCGAACGAGTAGCCGTGGCCGAAGTCCCGGCCGATGCTGAAGTTGAACGAGTGGTTATAAGGCGTCGACAGCTTGTCGTCGAGCGACGACTGAATGCGGCGCGAAGAATCCGCCGGCAGACCAGCCGGGAAATTCAGGCTGCTCGGGATGATCAGCTGCGGCAGGCTGCGGACGTCCTGTCCGGCAGAGGTCAGCAGCGGAGCCAGGTGATCGGTGGTGTTGTAGGTGTTCACCGCGATCTGCGCCGCCGACGTGAAGCCGATGGTGTTCACGGCGTCGAAGTTGGTGGCGAGCGCGCTACCGATGCGATCGTAGGTGATGCGGTATCCGCCGCGGATCACCATGTTCTTCGCGAACTGGTAGGCCACTGCAACGGACGGCGCGAAGTTGTTCCAATCCTGCGAATAGAAGCCCGGCTTGCCATTCGCCGGACCGGCGTAATCGAGAGTCAGCAGGGCGTTGTACGGAGTGCCGGCCTTCGAACCCGCGACGCGGTTGTTGAAGAAGTCGGTCAGGCTGGTCGTCGGCGCGACCTGGTAGCCATTGGCTTCGTAGACCGGCGTGCCGGTGGAGTAGCGCAGGCCGCCCGTGATCGTGAGGTTCTTCCTGATGCGCCAGGTGTCCTGGAAGTAGCCTTCGTATTCCTGCGTCTTGAAGTTACGCGCGACGCCGGTTCCGACGGGCTGCACTTTGCCGGACTTGTCATAGACCAGGTTGGCCGAATACTGGCTGAGGCGTCCGATGACCGCGGCGAGCGCGTCTCGGAGATTGATGGAGGACGCGGAAGAGACGTTCGGGAAGATGTTCCCACCGGCCGAGTTCAGAATCAGCACGTCGCCCGAGGCTTCGTAGCCCGACGGGTTGGTGGTCATGGTGTCGTAGGACGACGTGAACGCGTTGCGGGTATTCGAGATCAGGCGGACGTTGCCGCCCATCTGGAACGAGTGCTTGCCCTTGGTAATCGTCAAATCGTCGACGAAGTTGTTCACCGGCGTCGTGCGGACGCGGGCGCGGGTGTAGTTGAAGGGCTGATAGATGAAGCGGAACACCGTCGAGTTGGTGTTCGAATCGCCGCCCGTCGTGATCGCATCGCGGGTGATGCCATAGCGGAACGAGTTCACCATGTTCGGCGAAATGGTCCACGTATCGCTCGCGCTCAGGCCGCGCGGATGCGCCCAGGTGGTGACCTGAGGAGAATCCGGGAAGCGGGAGACACCAAGCGCGGTATCGTTCTGGTAGTTACCGCGGATCGCGAGTGCGTGCTTCGTGTTCAACACATAGTCGATCTTCGCGGTCGCGGTGGTCTGGTTGACCGGCGCCGACGAATTGAAGCGCAGGCCGGCGGTGTTCAGGCCGTCGCCGACCGTGTTGTCGTTCGCGGTGTAGCGGGAAGCGGCGCCGGCGAGAATCGCGAGCCCGGCGGAGTTCGTTCCCGGATCGATCTTGTTCGCGGCGAGGTAGCCGGCGCTGATCTGCGAGCGGTTAATGCAGGTGACGCCAGAAGGAGTTCCGGACGGGCAGGTCGGGTCGCTCGCTCCGTTGGCGGAGAGATAGCGGATGATTCCCTGGCCCAGCGACGGGAGCGGAATCTGGCTGACGACGATGGTGCCCTTGGCTTCGCGGAAGCCTTCGTAGTTAAAGAAGAAGAACACCTTGTCCTTCTTAATCGGTCCGCCGATGGAACCGCCGAAGTTGTTGCGGATCAGCTTCGCGCGCGGCACTCCTGCCTTGTTGCTGAACCAATCGTTGGCGGTGGTCGACGTGTTGCGGTTGTATTCGTAGAGCGAACCGTGGAACTGATTGCCGCCCGACTTGGTGAGCAGGGCGATCTGGGCGCCTGAAGAGCGGCCCTGATCGGCGTTCGCATTGGTGGTGGTGACGCGGAATTCCTGGAGCGAATCCGGCGTGACGCGCAGCACGCTGAAGAACGACTGGCCGGAGCGGTTGTCGCCGCCGTACTGATCCTGATCGTTGACGTCCACGCGATCGAGCGTGACGTTGGCCTGGTCGAAACGTCCGCCGTTCACCGAACCGCTGGCGGTGACGCCGGGTTGCAGCGAGAGGAGGCCGACCACGTTACGCGCGTTCAAAGGAAGGTCGCGGACCTGGGTCGAGTTGAACGCGTTGCCGATGGTCGCGTCGGAAGTGTTGACGGTTCCGGCCTGCGCGCTGACAACGACCGTTTCGGAGACGGAGCCGACGTCGCTGAAACGCAGATTCAGCTTGGCCGACGTGTTGACCAGAATGTCGAGGTCCTTCGAAACAACAGCTTTAAAGCCCTGGCGCTCCGCCTTGACGTCATACAGACCCGGCTGGATCTGCGGAAACGTGAAAACGCCGTTCGCGTCGGTGGTGTCCGTGCGAACAGCTCCCGTCGTACGGCTGGTAAGAGTAACGAGCGTGCCCGGGACGACGGCGTCCGAAGGATCCGTCACAGTGCCCGAGAGCACGGTACTCGTCTGGGCAAAACCGGCTGTGGCATATAAGAAGATGCCAATCAACCAACAACCTAGAAGCAATTTCTTCATTCGACTCCCCTCGTGAAGTGATGGATTTTGCAGGATTTGGCCGAGGAAGGAGCGCACGCGGGGCCTGTTGATCCACAGGCGAAACTGAGCGGGCAAGGCTGAACGGCAAGGTTCAACCTTCTTAAAAAGAAGGCACACTTCAAACGGAGGACTCCCCAACAAAACCAGTGTTGTTCCCCAACAACGAACCCGGACAGACAGGATTCCGGGATACCCAAGCAACTAACTAGCGGCTGATCCGCAACTTACGGATGACCAGCGCAACCGCGAACCGGTGCGCGAGAAGCAATTTTCGGTGCTCCCATTAAATACCTATGTTTCGGTTTGGTCAACCGATTTTGTCCGCAATAGGGAATGTATGGGGTCAAACGGTAGGAATGAGGGGTGAACTACGAAGGGCCGTGCCAATTTTGAGAGAAATGCAGGAAGGGCGCCGTCCAGTTGGAGGACGCCCTTTCTTGGGGATAGCTCGATACAGTATCCCGATTTACGTATCTACGCTTAGAACTCGTACCGTAAAGCGAATTGCATCTGGCGAGGAGTGCTGAGCGTTGCCGAGTATTTACCAAACGAACCCGTGTTGCCCAGATCGAGGGTAGCGGAGTTCACGTCGAAGCGAACGGAGTTCGTCAGGTTGTAGGTCTCCCAGCGGAACTGCACTTTGTGATTTTCGTTGTAGGGCATCACGAACTGCTTGTAGAGACCCGTGTTAATCACAAAGGTGCCGTCGCCTCGGATTCCGTTGCGCTGTCCGGTTTCGCCCGGCAGCGTGAACCCGTAACCGGCGAGGGCAGCCTTCGGATCCGCGAAGATATTCGGACCCGGAGCGCCGGCGACCGCCGGAGCGTTCTTCGATTTGGTCGGCGTCGGAACCGGCCCGATCTGCGTCGCAAAACCGGTGATGTTCCAGTTCGTCGGCCAGTTGCGGCCGTTGCCGACGCTGAGCGGAAGTTCCGTGCCCTGGCTCCAGGAGGGAGCAAGCTGCCAGCCGCCGATGAAGGCGTCGACAATCTTGTTCATGCCGGAACCGAACTTCTTGTTACGGCCGACCGGGATTTCCCAGAACGCGTACGCGTTCCAGATCTGCGTCTGGTCGTAGTCGGAGACGCCCTTGCGCTGTTCGGGGAACCACGGATTGACCATGAAGCCCGCGAACGAACCGGCGCGTTCGGCCGACGACGAGTAGTCGGTCGACTTGCCGTAGGTGTAGTTGAAATCAGCAATCAACCCGGCGCTGAAGCGCTTGCGGACCGACCACTGCATCGAGTGATAGGCGCCCTTGCCTTCCGAGCTCCAGGCCGAGAGAGCCGAGAACTGGGAGTTGAAGATGGCGTTCCGCCCGAACTTGCTGCACGCTGGGGAGCAGGCGACGTCGAAGTCGTAGAGCGCCGACGTGAAGTCAGGTGCATTACCCGCGAATTCCTCGTAGATCGCCTGGGTTGCGGTCAAGCCGCCGCCGGCGGCGCCGGGCCATAGGTTTTCCCAGAAGGGAACCTTGGCGACCGCGGACGTCGCGACGCCCTTGAGAGCCTGGCTCGCGAGAATGCGCGCCGCCTCGAAGTAGGTCATTCCGGAGGCCGCATCCTTCAGGTTGGTCGGCATCGCGAGGTCGCGATTGACCAGCGAACGGTGCGAGAGGCGTCCGACGTAGCTGCCCTGAACGAACCAGCCGTTGCCGAATTCACGGCCGATCGACAGGTTCAGGTTGGTGGTGTAGGGCGGCTTCAGGCGATCGTCGATGGAGTTGGTGATCGCGAAGTTGTCCGGCTGGAAGGTGGGGAAGCCGCCTTTCGGAGCCGCTGCGATGAGGGCCGCCGGCAGGATGTTGAAACCCTGGAAGCGGGGGGCTGTGATCGACGACTGGCTGCTCGACGGATTCGTGATGGAGGTCGAGAAGCCGAACGCACTCGCGTCGAACGTACGGATCAGGCTCTGACCGAACAGGTCATAGAACATGCCGGCGCCGGCGCGGATGGAAGTTTTGCCTTCGCCGAACAGGAGCTTGCTGAGTCCGCTCTTGCCTTCCGGAACGTACGCCAGCGAGAGGCGCGGCGCGAAGTTCTTCAGGTGGTTGTCATACAGCGGACGTCCGTCCTTGCCCAGGATGTACTGGATCTTCGGAGCGAGAGACTGCGGAGCTCCGACCGAAGCGAGATTGCCGCGGAGGTAGAACCAGTCGCCGAGCGAGACGTTCTGCGAGGTCTGGATCCCGTTGGCTTCATAAATCGGCGGCATCAGCGAGTGGCGAAGACCGGCGGTGACCGTCAGATTGCGGCGGACTTTCCAGGTGTCCTGGATGTACCACTCGTATTCTTCGCTCTTGAAGTTGCGCAGCACGGGCGCGCCCTGCGGCTGCACGGAGCCGTCGATGTTGTACTTGTAGTTCGCGGTTCCCTGAGAGACGATGCCGAGCGTCGCCATGGTCGCGTCGCCATAGGCGGTGCGGAACGTGCTCAGCAGATCCGCCGGCTGTAAGTCGGCGCCGGTTCGGAGCAGCCACGACACGTTGGTCGTCGCCGCGCTATAGGTATTCGCGTAATTCGTGCGCTGATTGCCGATCCAGCGCAGCGTCGCGCCGAAGCGGATGTCGTGCGCTCCCTTGGTCCAGGCCAGATCCTCGCTGATGTGATTGACGGGCAACTGACGCGAGAGGCCGGTGGTCAGCGCTTGGATCGTCGAGATGTTGCGGAAGGTCGTGGCCGGCGCATTCTGCACGCCCGTCTGTTCGTTCGACTGGCGCGTAAAGCCGTAGCGGAACGTGCTCACCAGCGTCGGACGAAGGACCGAAGTCCAACCGACGGCGATACCTTTGTTGTTGGTC